>JGI12210J13797_10025282_pt1 | contig 78152 bp, 62 predicted proteins | sample ElkSlonscriptome_3_FD_13797 | JGI IMG/M metagenome (IMG submission 13797) | reverse complement strand
AGTCGCCATCTTTGTTCCCGTGGCCTGGTTCGACAGGGCTGTTCAGGCGGTCTTTCTGCACCTTTTCGACTTTCAAATCAACCAGTTGCTTCAGGGGACGCTTGTCGTCATGTTCGGAGCCTACCTGGTCCGTTTTCTTGCCGTTGCTTTCAGCTCCATGGACAGCGGCATGCAGAACATCAAACCCAACCTTGATGAGGCCGCAGCCATCCAGGGAGTCAAAGGCGGCAAGGCCATTTTCAGGATTTACCTGCCGCTTCTCAACACGAGCTATCTTACGGCGCTGGTCCTTGTTCTGGTCGACGTCCTCAAGGAAATGCCCATAACCCTGATGACCAGGCCCTTCGGTTGGGACACCCTGGCCGTGAAGATATATGAGCTCACCAGCGAAGGTGAATGGGAGCGCGCGGCTCTGCCCGGTTTATATCTGGTTGCCGCCGGAATACTCCCTGTCTTTCTGCTTATTCGCAAACTGGAGAAATAAGATGGACGCACATCTTCTTGAGATACGCGGTGTATCCAAATCCTTTGGCAGCGTGCAGGTTGTCCGTGACATATCACTTTCTCTCGGCACAGGGGAAATCGGCTGTCTTCTTGGACCGAGCGGCTGCGGCAAGACCACGCTTTTACGCATAATCGCGGGCTTTGAGACGATTGGAGAAGGATCGGTTGCCATAAACGGCAGCATTGTTACCGATTGTACCAGGGTGCTCCCTCCGGAAAAACGGGGGATCGGCATGGTTTTTCAGGATTACGCTCTCTTTCCCCATCTCTCGGTGGAAGAAAATATCGGTTTCGGCGTACCCGCACGGCAGCAGAAGAACAAGGTTGTCCCGTATTACCTTGAACTGGTGGGACTCGAAGAGGTGCGGCGGGCCTACCCCCATGAGCTCTCCGGCGGTCAACAGCAGCGGGTGGCCCTGGCGCGCGCCCTTGCTCCGGACCCGGCCCTGTTGCTTTTGGACGAACCCTTCTCAAACCTGGACGTCACGTTACGGGAACGACTGACCATGGAGGTCAGGGATATTCTCAAGGAGAGCGGCACAACAGCGTTGATGGTCACCCACAATCAGTTCGAAGCCTTTGCGGTAGCGGACAATATCGGTGTTGTTTTCGAAGGCGGCCTCAAACAGTGGGACAGCGCATACAATATATACCACCGGCCGGCCACTCTTCAAGTTGCCACCTTTGTCGGCGATGGCGCCATTGTCAAGGGTGAGGTCGCAGGCAATGCCACCATCACATGCGGCCTTGGCACACTCAGCGGCAATCTCTCCCTGCCGTGCGAAAACGGCTGCTCCATCAACCTGCTGGTCCGGCCCGAGGATATTCTCCATGATGATCGATCCGCCATCAAGGCCAAGGTGGTTCACAAATCCTTCCGTGGACCGAATATACTCTACACGGTGGAACTGGCCACTGGCGAAGAGTGTCTCTCACTTGTCTCCAGCCATCACAATCACGGTCTCGACGAGTTTATAGGCATCAAGCCGGAAGTGGATAATCTTATTGTTTTCCCGTAAAAAAAGGAGCTGGGCTCAAGCGTTTTGCCAAAACCCTCCCCTTCCAGGTCAATGGACCACTCTGCCGTCGGAGAGTTCCACCGTTCTCTGCGCCTGCCGGGCATACTGGGGTTCGTGCGTGACCATTATTATCGTCATCCCTTCGCGATGCAGTTCAGCCAAAAGGTTCATGATTTCCTCCCCGGTGACCTTGTCGAGGCTGCCCGTCGGCTCATCGGCGAACAGTACTCTGGCCGACTTGACCATGGCTCTGGCGATGGCTACGCGCTGCTGCTCGCCACCGGAGAGATTTCCCGGAAGTCTGTCACATTTGTCCCCCAGGCCGATTCTTTCCAGGGTTCTCTCGGCCTTTGCGACAATTTCGCGGGGTACCGGCCTGAATGAGCGCATGAAGGGAAGCAGCGTGTTCTGCAATACACTCAGGTAGGGCAGCAGGTGGTGAAACTGGAATATGACGGCAAAATCACTTTTGCGCAGGCTGTTCAGACTCGATGATGACGAGGGTGCCGTAAGCAGCTTCTTGCCATAATACACCTCACCCTTATCCGGTTTGACGAGAGTGGAAAGAACATTGAGCAGGGTCGTCTTGCCGGAGCCGGAACGGCCGACAATCGAGAGGAATTCTCCCTGTTCAATATCGATGCTGACATCGCGGAGAACCTGGGTCCTGGTGCCGCCCATGTCGAAAAATTTGCCAATATTACGAGCAGATATCATTTTCTCTCCTTACAGCGCCACCAGCGCCTCTGACGGTTCGATAACGGCACCTTTCCAGGCAGGATAGAGTGCCGCCACAATTGTCACTCCTCCAAAAGCAAAGGCCGTAAAGACCATGTTCAATCCACTGAAAACCGGTTGAAAATCCTCTGCCAGGGCAAGCAGTTCAAGCGCCTTGAAACTGGCTCCATAGCCCGCCATGTAGCCGACAAACCCAGAGACAATACCTATGATCCCGGCTTCGACGCAAAAGATGGTGAATACCTGATGTTTGGCGTAACCGAGCGATCTCAGAATGCCGATATCCTTCTTGCGCTCATTAACGGCCGAGAGCATAGACAGCGCCACCATAGTCGCCGCCGTAATGAGGATGATAATGCTGATAAACAACGCCAGGTTCTGAACGAAGTGAATCGACTCCATTCTCTGATTGACGATGTTCTGCAATGCTTTGATTTCAGCACCAGGCAGGTTGACACGTATCTGACCGACGATATCCTCGATTGGACAACCGGAACAGAGCGCGGCAACTTCGACGAAACTGACGCCATCGGGCTTGTTCAGCACGTTTTGCAACATGCCAAGCTCCATGAACACCACCTGGTCGTCATCACCTCCGGTCTCACGGATAATTCCGGTAACCTCATAGCGGTTGCCGGAAACGGTGAGAAAGCTCCCCGTGGTGGCGGAGAGGGTTCTGGCGGCACTGGCCCCAAGGAGGATCTGGTTGTCTTGCTCCGGAATCGTGCCCTCTATGGCCCAGTAGCTCTTTATGCCGAGTTCCTGCTGCCAGCGAACGCCAACCACCGCTACAGGCATATCGTCAATATCGACGGTACCGACCAGCTTGGGGGCGATAACGCTTATCCTCTCAGTGAGATCGATATTGCGAATGGAGCGCACCGTTGCCTCCTCTCTCAAGTCGTCAACATCATAAAGCATATCACCCATGTGGAAACCACCGTAGCTGACGCTGAGCGACTCGGTACGGGGCGATACGATTATGTTTGCTCCATATGCGCTCAACTTCTTCTCCAGGCTTTCACCAACGACAAGCGAGATCTGGTGCAGGGTGACAATGGACATCACCCCAAGAGCAAAAACCAGTACCAGCAGAGAGGTCTTGGTCATCTTTCTTTTAATATTGGCCAGCGGGATTGAAAGGATATTCATTGCTTTCTCCTTTTCGGACTAGAAGTACCTGGCGCCCGTTACTATATCACTGACCTTGAGGACCAGGTATTTTCCCTGCTCGACACGATGCAGAGGCGCCGGATTGCAGCCGCCCTTGACGATGTTGATCCTGCTGGAGTGAAACTTTCTACCACAGTTGTTGCACACCATGAAGTCGCCCTCCTGAGAATAACCTTTTTTCGAATGAAAACAGACATCGCAGGCGTCAAAAGCCGCTCGGATCACACCGTCCTGGCTCCTGACCACAAAGAATTTCACATCCTGGCCGTTATCATTGTAAACAAAATAGTGTGCCGATCCGTCACCTATTTTATCGATAGCCAGCCGGACTACGCCGTCCTCCGCCTCCACCTTCTTATGTTTGGAGAGGAAAAAGCCAAACGATTGCGGAACTGAAAAAGCAAACAGAAAAAGTACGGCAACACTTAGAGAAATCAGTTTGTTCATGATTTGATACCTCGATAAACTTCAGTTAGGTTCTATTGCAGACGACGACAGGAGGTCGCGCTGTTGTCAATAGTTGTCAACACTTAAGAAGAGAGCGGCAGCTCAGACAGCCTGCCGCCGGATCTCAAATGAGAAAGGCGCAGTGAAATATATAGATGGAGGTGAGGCGTTTTGGGGAAAGGAAAAAAGGATCCAGAGAAATGTCGGCAGCCGGGATACCATACGTATTGGCAATCCCGCGGCTGCCGGCCGGAAAAACAGTATCGATCGGCGCCGAGGAGAGGATTGCAACTCCCTCACCCTCTTCCTGCCGGCAAAAGCCGCTGTGAGAGCAGTCACCGTTTTTGGTCGATGTTTCGTGTCCGGCGACGTCACCCATGGTATGGGCGTTCGTGCCCCTGCAGCACTCCGGCAATACCGCCTGGCTATACTCACACGAGCTACAGCCTTTTACAGTATTTTTCACTGTAAGGTTCCCGGCAAAGGCGCAGGAGGGCAGCAGTAGAAAGAGCAGGCCAACAGTTATGGAGCGGACAATTCTGTTCATATGTTCCAGGTTCCGGGGCAGAGTTTCTATATGTGTACCACGATGTGGCACCCCGAGTCAAGGGAGAGTGCTGAGGCGACGGCTGTTTTTCAGGCAAGCTCGCCGAAGTTTGAAGGTCCGGGAGATCGAGGCCACGGTGAGCTTGTGCCTCTGTGCTGCCGCAGACAGCGGCTCAGGCCTGCCGAGTGCCGATGAAATGGCGGTAGCGGAGATTTTCGGCAATCAGCTGCTCGTGGCTGCCACAGGCGACGATGCCGCCGTTTTCCAGAAAACACACCTGATCGACCCGGACCAGGGCCTCGGGGGTGTGGGTAATGAATAGACCGCTTCTCCCACTCAGGTTGGCGAAGATCGTTTCGGTGAAGCGGCGTCTGGTGAGATTGTCAAGTCCTTCGGTGGGTTCGTCGAGGATCCAGATTGGAGCATTTTTGAGCAAGGCACGGGCGAGGATCAGCCGTCTGGCCTCTCCCCCGGAGAGTCGCGATCCACTCTCTCCTGCCCAGGTGTCGAGGCCGTCCGGCAAAGTAGCGACGAACTCGGCCAGCTGGGCACGTTCCAGAGCTTCGTGGAGTTGCGCCAGGTCGGCGTGTGGTGCGGCGATGAGCAGATTGTCGCGCAGGGTGGCGTTGAAGATATGGTCTTTTTGCGACACCATGGTGAGCATGCTCCGCAGTTGCTCTTCGCTGAAACTGCGCAGATCACAGTCGCCGACTGAGATCGAGCCACGATCGGGGTCCCAGAAGCGGGTGAGCAGATGTGCAAGGGTGGTTTTGCCGCTGCCGCTCGGACCAACCAGGGCCATGGTCGACCGAGCAGGAATCATCAGGTCGACTGTCTTGACGGCAGGATTGCCGCCGGATTCGGGGTAGGCGAAACTGACCTGATGAAAACCGATGGCAGGGTCTATCGGCTCGGATGCCGGCTCAGCCGGAAAAACGACCGCTAACGGTGCATCGCTGACTTCAAGCAATCTCTCAGCCGCGGTCTGGATTGTGCCGAGCAGCTGATAGGCGAGCGGCAAGGGCTGAATGGACTCGAAGGCGGCGAGCACCCCGAAAGCGATCAGCGCCAGTACCGGCTCGGAGAAATATCCGCTCTGGGCCAGCGGCACAGCCACGTAGAGTGCGAAGAGCGCTGCCAGCCCGCCAAACAGGGTAAGAAGAGCGGTGGACCCACCACTGATCATAGCCATCTTTTCCTGAAGAATAAGCAGGCGGTCGCTTTCCGCAAGCCGCTGGTAACGATGGCGGTGTTGTGCTCCGTACACTGTCAGATCGGCCAGACCCTGCAGGTCTTCCATCAGGTTGCTGCGCAATACGGCCTGCTGTTTCTGGATTTGGGCGCCGATGCGGCGGCTGATGCAGCAGGCGAGCAGCGGCGTGACGATTCCGGCAAGAACAAAGAAGAACAAGAAGATCAGGCCAAGGGAGGGGGCCAGCCACCAGAGTAACCCGCCCACCGCTGCCGCCACCACCAGAGCGGCGATGGTCGGCGACAAGACGCGGACGAAAAGGGAATCGAGTATATCTATGTCGGTGACAATCCTGCTCAAGAGATCGCCGCTGCGGTGCCGGTACAGGCTGGCCGGCGCCTGGGGCTCTATCTTCTTGTAGAACCACACACGCAGGGAGGCGAGCAGCCGCAGAGTGGCCTCATGGGAGATGACCCGCTCCGCGTAGCGAGCGACGGTGCGCAGCACGGCGAAACCGCGAAGGCCGGCGCTGGGGGTATGGAAATTGAAAAGAGGAGCTGCGGCCAGGCTCAGTCCGGCGACGGCGGAGGCGCTGAGAAACCAGCCGGATACCGCCAGAAGGCCGATGCTGGCCAGAAGGGTGAGTATACCGGCTGCAACGCCCCAGAATGCCCATACTCGGTGAGGATGCAGCAGTTTGATGAAGGGAAAAAGCTCTTTCATGACATCACCCGTGTTCCTCCGGACACCAGGCCGGCATAAACACCTTTTTGCTCAAGCAGCTGTTGATGGCTGCCCTGTTCGATGATCATCCCCTCGGCCATCACCGCGATCCGATCGGCGAGCCTGGCTGTATCGAGCCGGTGAGTGAGCATGATCACCGTTTTGCCTTTTTGCAAACGTTCGAGACTGGCCATTATCAGCCGCTCGTTTTCCAGGTCGAGGCCGGCGGTGGGCTCGTCGAGCAGGAGCAGCGGTGCATCCTTGGCAAATGCCCGGGCCAGGGCCACCCGTCGTATCTGACCGCCGGAAAGCCGGTTGCCCTGTTCGCCGACCTCTGTGGCCAGGCCATGGGCCAGTTGACCGTTTGGATGCAGATTGGCCTGTTCGGCCGCGACTTTGAGGTGCTGCGAAGAGATGTCGGTGTTGCCCATTCCGATATTGTCTGTCAGGCTGCCGAAGAAGAGCTGGGGCTGCTGCGGAACCCAGGCGATGTGGCGATGCCAATCATCGGAGTCAAGGCTGATGGTGGAGCATCCGTTAATGATGATCTCACCCTGCTGCAAGGGCAGGAACCCGAGTAGCAGGTTGAGAAGCGTCGTTTTCCCGGCACCGCTGGTACCGACGATGGCCAGCCATTCGCCGGCGTCGACCGAGAGACAGAGATCGTTGAGGGCCGGTATGGTGCGGCCGGCATAGTGTTGGCTCACGTGGCGGAGCTGCAGTGCCACATTTCGGCTAATATCCATCGCTGGCGGTGGCGAACGTTCAGGGTTCTTTTCCAGATCTGACAGCAGCGAGTGCAGTTCGTCGGCGGCGCCCAGTGCATCGGCCCGGGCGTGGAAATGGGTGCCGAGTTCGCGCAACGGCAGATAGACCTCCGGGGCCAGCAACAGGAGGAAGAGGCCGGTGCGCAGGGTCAGCTGGTTTCCATAGAGACCGAAGTCAAGGTAATGGAGATAGGAGAGGCCGAGAAAGACTGCGGTCACGGCGATGGCCACCGAGGTGAAAAACTCAAGGACGGCCGAGGAGAGGAAGGCCACGCGTAAAACCGCCATGGTTCCCTTGCGGTATTCTCGTGAAGACGAGGCGATACGTTCGGTTTCCTCCTGTGAGCGCATGAACAGTTTGAGCGTTGCCAGGCCTCGCAGGGTGTCGAGAAAATGGGCGCTCATGCGCGAGAGAAGTTGAAAGTTTTTTTGACTGAGACTTTCGGCGCCCTGGCCGATCATGATCATCATTGCCGGAATCAGGGGAGCGGTGATCAGAAAGATCAGGCCCACTGCCCAGCTGACGCTGAATGAGGTGAGAATAATCAGTACTGGTACGCTCAGAGCTACCGTTTTTTGCGGCAGGTAATGAGCGAAATAGCCATGTAAGGCTTCGACCCGTTCAATAATTGAGCTGGCCAGCGGCGCCGTATGTTTCTCCTCCACCGCCATCGGGCCGGCAGCTGTGAGCTGTTCGAGGAGTTTTTGGCGGACGAATCGTCGCACCAGCGTAGAAGATCGTTGTCCGCAAATTTCCCGTGCCCAGGCGAGAAAGGCACGCAGCAGGAGAATAGCGGCGAGTGCGGCAAAGTACGGAAACAAGAGCTCGCGGGCGGAACCGACGATGACGACGCTATGAAGAATATGGGCGAACAGTGCCGCCTGGGCAATGACACAGATCCCGGCTGCCGTGGCTATGACAGTGGAGAGCAGAACAGGTCGGCGACATTGTGTGCGCAGAGCATGGAGCCAAACAAGGGGGGATGACAACGGTGAAGCTCTCCTCGGCTGAAAAACTGTTGGGTGGTTTGACTGTACTCTACGCTACTGTTCCCGCTTGCTTTTGGCAAGTATTTTGAGCAATACGACAATGGAACGCAAGGGACACAAAAGAGGGTGTTTGCAGCTCTGCGTAGGGCTGTTTCATACAAATCCGCCGTGGCTCTGCATCGCAAACAGGGCTCCTTATTAGAGGGTCGCAGCCATATGAGTAGAAGCAATGCCTCAGCTCTATCTGCACGAAGTCGATGATACGGTTTACACTCACTTACCTGGGTGCATAGGAAGCAAACAATAACCAGCGGGGAGTTCCCCGCCCCGCCCAAAATGCCGCGCCAATCGAAAGAGTATCTTCCAACGATGGTTGGCCGGGATTCGATGAACCGGTTTTTTCTTTGTGAAAATAGTTTCGAAAACCTCGGAGGATAGATGTTTGCACCTGGCTGGCATAGGTGGAAAAGAGAGCTGTGTGTTCTGATCTGGTGGCGTAACGCTGACGCGCTGAAGAGTCAGAAGCTCTTGAAAAAATTTCACTAACCTGATACCGGTACGTCTGAAGGCGTAAAGATAAAGAGATTTCGGAAAAGGAGATTTTCCATGAAAGCAGTGGCTCTTCTTGCAAGTCCCAGAAGACTTGGCAACAGCAGTGGTCTGGCGGAACGGCTCATGTCGATTCTTGGCAAAAGCGGACACGAAACAAAGACATATTTTCTCAACAGCCTGTCCTACAGAGGCTGCCAGGCATGTACGGGCTGCAAGACCCGCAGCGAGACCTGCGTTCTGCACGATGACCTCGCTATCGTTCTCGAAGATGTCAAAGGGGCCGATACGGTGGTTTTCGCCTCGCCCGTTTATTGGGGAGATGTGAGCGCGCAATTGAAGGCGTTTATCGACCGGACATATTCCTATCTCACTCCTGAATTTGTCACCGGCCCTGTTCGTCACCGGCTGGAGAGCGGCAAAAAGCTCGTGTTCATCCTTTCGCAGGGAGCAGACGAAGGGCTTTATGGCGATATTTTCCCGCGCTACAACGCGTTTTTCGAGGAGCTCGGCCTTTTTGAAGAGACCTATCTTATTCGCGGCTGCGAACTCGGCGAGCGCGAGGACCATCTGCACCGGGAGGATCTTCTCGCCCAGGTGGACAGGATCGCTGCTTTGCTGTAGCACTAAAAACAGGAGACACCGACCCTGCCTGGTAGTCGCTCCAAAAGAACGAACTCGTAGAGGATCCAAAAATGGCAAGGAGGGCGCATCTGCGCCACGACATTTGATTGTATCAAAATGGGTGTGGAAAGATTTGGCGTTTGAGCGTTCAGTTTAAACCATCTGGTGCACAGATGCTGGAAAGCCCCGTCTTCTTCTTTTGCAATGGTCCTTGAAAGCCTGGAATAAAATGGGTACAACCAGGATCATGTTCCCAGATGGCCCGAAAGCCTTGAGGCGATGCTTTTTTGAAATCCCAATGGGGTACACCACAATCTTGAGCCCCCATCCCAGAACGTTTTGCTCCTGTGTACGACAATGACCGATAAATGTGAGTTGATACGCGACTATCTTCAACAATCAGCCTGGCTGCAGGGTGAAGTCTCCTGCAGGTTTCTGGCCGCCGGTGAATATAATGAGAATTATATGGTCTCCGATGGTCTTCGGACACTGGTGTTTAGAATAAACCATGGCACCCAGCTGAACCTGGACAAGCAGATGGAATATGAATTCCGGGCTCTGGAGGCCGTCTCTCCTTCGGCCGTGACTCCGCGGCCACTGTATTATGCCCTTGATGTGCCGCAACTGGGGAATGGGGTGCTGCTCATGGAGTATATTGCCGGCAGACCGCTCGACTACCGGTGCGACCTGCCGGCGGCCGCCGGGGTCTTTGCCCGGATCCATGCAGTGCCGACCAGCGATGCCCTGATTGTTCAGGCAGATCCGGCCCGGGACATAGCCGCCGAATCCTACGGGCTTTTGCAGAGATACCCGGGGCCGCATTATCCCTCGGTGCGCGCACTATTGCTGGACTATCATGACAAAATCGTCGATTCGGCTGCGGAAATGGCGGCTCTCTATGAAAACGAGCCTTTCTGCATCGTCAATACCGAGGTCAATTCCGGCAATTTTATCATTGGTGAACAGGGGGCATATCTGGTGGACTGGGAAAAGGCCGTTGTTTCCTACAGGTATCAGGATCTTGCCCACTTCACTATCCCGACGACCACCCTCTGGAAAACCGACTTCCGTTTCAGCGAAAAGCACAAGCGGGAGTTCCTGTCGATGTATCTGCGTGCATCTGAAAGTTCTCTGGAGACGGAAGAGGTCTATGAGAAAAATATGATGATGGAGCGGGTAATTCTCCTGCGGGCGCTGAGCTGGTGCTATATGGCCTATCACGAATATACTTCCGCCGGCAGAAAACTGGCTCACAGCGACACCTTCGCCACGATCACCTCCTATCTCGACGAGGCCGAATGTTTCTTACAGTAGAAGGTGTCAACAAATGCTACGGATCACTGTCCGTGCTGGATGATATTTCCTTTACCGCGGCAGAGGGGGAGCTGGTTTCAATCGTCGGTCCCTCCGGCGCCGGTAAAACGACGCTTTTGAAAATTCTCGCAGGCCTTGAAGAAACCGATGCCGGCATGGTCCGCTGTCAGGCCGATCTCGATCGGAATCCGGCCATTCTGGTGTTTCAGGATTACCTGCTTTTTCCGACCATGACTGTTTTTGACAACGTCGCCTTTGGTCTTCGCTGCAGAAAGGTGGCGAAGAGAAGTATCGGCAGGAGAGTTGCGGATATGCTCGCCTATTTTCAACTGCGGCAAAAGGCTGATTTCTATCCGGCCCAGCTGTCGGCTGGTCAGCAGCAGCGCGTTGCCCTGGCCCGGGCCATGGTTGTGGAGCCGTCGCTGCTGCTGCTTGACGAACCCTTTGCCAACCTCGATCGCAATCTCAAGGCGGAGACGGCGGAGTTTATCCGTTCGTTCCAGCAGGAATATACCATAACCACCATCAGCGTCACCCATGACCTGCAGGAGGCCTTCATGATGTCGGACAAGATTGGCATCATGCTCGGCGGCAGTATCTGTCAGTTCGACACCGTCGAATCCGTATACAACCGGCCGGTTTCCCGCCATGTCGCCGGCTTTCTCGGCCATGTCAACATCATACCCGGACACTGTCTCCAGGAGGTGGATACGAAAGGTATCCAGGATCCAGGGGAGCGGGCCATCGGCGTGCGGGCAGAGGCGATCGAGTTGTGTGCCGATGCCAGCGGCAGCGGAGTGATTGCTGATATTGTCTTTGCCGGACACTTTGTTATCTACCGCGTACAATTGCGTGATATCGTTCTGCGGGTCTACAGTTTCAGCTGCGACCATGGAGTGGGCGACAGAGTTTCAATACGTATCAAACAGTACATACCAATGAAGGAGGACTGATCATGCGATTGTTTTTCTACCTGGTGGCCGCCGCTGTCGTAGCCTGGCAGAGCGGCACGGCTTCTGCCGCTGCCACCTTGGAAGATGGGTTTGAAGAGCTGGTTCGACAGGCCCGGGGATCGGAGGTCCGCTGGTTCATGTGGGGCGGGTCGCCCATCATCAATTCCTGGGTGGACGACTATGTCGCCGGAGAGCTGGAAGAGCGCTACGATATTACCTTGAAAAGGGTACCGGCCGATGCGGCGATTTTCATCAATAAGCTGCTCACCGAGAAACAGGCGGGGAGAAAGAGGGGCACCATGGATCTGCTCTGGATCAACGGTGAGAATTTTAAAAACAGTATGGAAAACGACCTTCTCTACGGGCCCATAAGCCAGAGACTGCCTCATTTTACCCTGGTGGATCCATCATCTGTGGCCTACGATTTCGGTTATCCGGTACAGGGGTATGAAGCTCCCTATGGCCGCGCCCAGTTTGTTTTTGAGTATGACAGTGCGACCCTGTCCGAGCCGCCGGACTCCTTTATCGAGCTGCGCCAATGGGTGCAAAAACATCCGGGCAAGTTTACCTACCCCAGCCCGCCTGATTTTACCGGCTCGGCCTTCATCCGTCAGGCGTTTTACGCCCTCACCGGCGGCCACGAACAGTACATGCAGGAGGTTGACAGGCAGCTCTATGAGCGTAATGCCCCCAAACTCTGGGCCTATCTCAACGCACTCAAACCCTACCTCTGGCAACAGGGGCGCACCTACCCCAAGGATGTCGCCGCTCTCGATACACTCTTCGAGCGCGGTGAGGTGCTCGTGAATATGAGTTATCATCAGGCCAGCGCTCAGAGCAAGATCCTCCAGGGGAGATATGCACCCAGCGTTCGGACCTTTGTCATGGAAGAGGGCTCCATCTACAACACCCATTTCACCGCCGTGCCCTACAACGCCCCCAACCTCGCCGGTGCGCTGGTGGTTGCCGACTTCCTCCTTTCACCGGAGGCGCAGCTGTCGAAAAACGATCCCCGCAACTGGGGCGATTTCACCGTCCTCGAGCTCAGCCGGCTCGATGAAGAGTGGCGCAACCGTTTCAAGAACCTCGATCTCGGCTCGGCGACGCTCTCTTTGCGGCAACTCGAGAAAGCCGCTGTCCCCGAAATCCCCTCGGGGTACCTCGAACTGCTCGAGCGTGACTGGGAAAAACAGGTTCTCCGCAGCCGTTGATGATGCGCAGCCGACCCTCAATCGTTCTCAGCCTGCTGCCCCTGCTCATTCCTTTTGCGGCGGTCATCGGAGGCGGGCTTGCAGTGACCGTCCTGCAGTCCTTTGGGCTGGTGATGTATGCCTACACCTACGAGGATATGCTCTTTGCCTACCGGCAGCTTTTCAGCGACACCTGGTTTCTCGAATCGGCCGCCTTTTCATTCTATGTCGCCCTTGCGGCTACGGTTGCGGCAATCATCCTCGGCACCTTCTTTGCCTATTCTATCTGGAAACTTCCTCCGCGCTATCACCGCTGGACGGTAATCTACAAGATTCCTCTGATCCTGCCGCATATCGCCGTCGGTTTCATCGCCGTGATCCTGCTGTCAAAGACCGGCATGCTCTCCTCAATCGCCCATCAACTGGGATTGATAGACGGTTTTGACGCGTTCCCCAATCTGCTCTACACCGGAACAGGTATCGATCTCATCGCTGCCTATGTCTACAAGGAAACGCCTTTCGTCATGGTCATGGTCTATGCCGTACTCAGCCGTTTCGACCGTCGTCTTGTGGATACAGCCGAGATGTTGGGATCTTCGCAGGTACGTATATTTTTCTCTTTGCTGCTTCCCTTCCTTATGCCGGTGATCAATACCACCTTCATTATTCTTTTCATTTTCGCCTTCGGCGGTTTCGATTTGCCCTTCGTTTTAGGAAGCAGCAATCCGGGGATGATATCGATACGAATTTATGAGTACTTTTTTCAAAAGGAGCTGGCACTCAGGCCTGTGGCCATGGCCATGCTGACACTGGTGTTCTGCTTCAGCCTGCTCTTTATCGTCTTCTATCTCCGTCTATCGCAACGGGTGGAGAAGGGTGTGCGTAAGCTATGATCCGCTTCAGCCTGCTCTTTAGCCTTCTTTTCGCAGTTTTCGCTTCGCCGCTGGTGGTTTTGGCTCTCTACAGCCTTTCCTCGTCCTGGTCCTATCCGCAGATTATTCCGGCTCAGCTGGATTGGCGGAGTTATGCTTACCTTGCCGGCCATTTCCGGGATATTAGTGCCTCTCTGCTCTTCTCCTGTGGCTATTCCCTGGCCGCAGTCACACTGACGCTGGCTATGACCATATTGCCGGCAAGGCTCTTCGCCAGAACCGATATGGCCGGCAAAACTCTTCTTGAAGGACTGCTCCTGGCTCCGGCGCTTGTTCCGCCGATGGCCTTTGCTATGGGAGCACACTATATTTTTCTGCACCTGGGCCTTGCCGACACCTTTGCCGGAGTGGTCCTGATACTCAGTCTCTACAGCTATCCCTACATGCTGCGTGCCCTTACCGCCGGTTTTCTGGCCCAGGACCGCAACTATACACTCTGCGCGCAAAACATGGGCGCTTCATCCTTTCGCATCCTGGTGGCTGTGGAATTGCCGCTCTTGCTGCCGGCCATCGTTGCCGGTGGTATTATTGTTTTTCTGGTCTCCTTTTCCGAATACTTTCTGGTTTTTCTCATTGGCGGCGGTATAGTGCCCTCCTATTCCGGTTACATTTTTCCGTTGCTGAATTCATCCGATAAAAGCGTGGCCTCGTTGTTGACTCTGCTTTTTCTGCTCCCGCCAATATTCTTTTTCGTCCTCATCGACCGCCTGATATATCGACTCTACCGTCAACGGGGGCTGTTGTAGTCTCACATTGCATTCCAGATACCGGGAACGAGCCGGTAGCCCCGAGTGGTCATTCCGGCAAATGTGGTTATGCCTGTCTGTAAGAGCAACGATGATCACTCAACGACTTGACCTGCGCCCGCAAAAACCCCTTGGATGCAGCTTGCAACCGCGCCGGCAGGTAGAGGAGAGACAGCGCTGTGAAAAAAAACGGATCACTGGCAGACATAATCGATGACCTCCACTCCCACGTGAAATGGAGGCCATTGTCCAACTTCACCGGTCGGCGGTTGACAGATACAGCTATGAACAGCTGGGAAGCCGGTCGCTGGCCCTGGTGGATGTTGGGAAAGATGAAGAAAGCAGCTGGCAGAGATTTGTCGCCGATGATGGAACGTTCTCCGAGATCGGCGCGGAAGATGAAGCCGCTCTCTTTTACACCTCGGGAACCACCGGTCCGCCGAAGGGGGTATCCCTCAGTCATAAGAACCTCATCTTCCCGCTGGAGACAGTTGCCGCCACGGAACTTATGGAACATGGCGACAGGGTGATGCTGCCCCTGCCGCTGCACCATGTCTAGCCCTTTGTTCGGCATGCTGGTACCCCTCTCTCTCGGTCTGGCCATCGTGCTGCCGGCTTCACTGACCGGTCCGCAGATTCTGCGGGCCATGGACAAGGGACAGGTGACAGCCGTAATCGGAGTTCCCCGGCTCTACAAATCCATGATCGATGGCATCCGCTCTCGTTTCAGCAGTAGAAGTGGTTTTCTCGGCCTCATCTTCGACAGGCTGCTCGGCATAGCTTGCTCGAAGAAGTAAAGCGGGCCTCCGGCAGTGAACTCGAGACGGCCTCACTCGATGATCCTGAAGAGTCTCTGAGTAAAACAGGAAAAATACCTGCAGCCTCCAGAACCTATTGCAGGCTGCGTTGCTGCCTTGCTCTATGGGGTAAACAGGATAATCATGCGGTGTGTTTTTCGGTTGAAGGTGGAGGGGGGAGAAAATATTGGCGAAGGAGGCCTGGTTTTCGCCCCTAATCATGTCAGCTACCTTGACCCTTTCGCCTTTGCCGCGGCCATGCCCAAACCAATACTCGAGCGCACCTATTGGACCGGCCTGAAAGGAGTCGCCTTTCACAATCCGTTCAATGCTGCGGTCAGCAGGCTGGCAAAAACCTGATCTGGTTTGCCGAGGGTGGGCGTTCGCCCTCGGGTGAACTCCACCCCCTGCGAGAAGGTATAGGTGTTTTGCTTGAACAGTGCGGGGCCTCCGTGGTGCCGGTCTATATAGAGGGCACGGTTCGGGCCATGCCCGTGGGCAGGGCCTTTCCCCGGCCCGTCAGTGTCATCGTCATCTTCGGTACCCCCCTGACGCCGGAGGAACTCCGTAATCAGGGGGAGGGGGAACGGCCTCAGGAAAAAATAGCGAAGGGTCTGCATGCGGCATTTGCAACACTGCAGGAGAAGAAAAAGAAAGAAAGACGGAGCCCGCCTCCCTGAGTGGAGATCGCCCTTTGTGAACGCAGAGCATACCGCCAGGAAAAAAGTGCAGAGGAATAGTCCTACTCTTGCTCCAGGGAAAATTCGCGAATCTGTTCGAAAATGGCCATGGGAGATGTCGCACTTTTGCTGGCGATTTCTTTGACGGAATCCTCGGGGGCAGCGACAATGCCTTTTTCGGCCAGTCTTTTGAGCAGTTCCTGTTCATTCAGGCCGTAGCTGCTGCTGATCTGCCGTAATGTTTTCATACCGAATCCAGGTGCGGGGGCGTCGGGGAAGGCGGAGGTATTGTCGGTTGCGGCAGCAGGCTGTATGACATCAGAGAGCTGCTGAGGGGTAACGGAGTTGCTGTGGGCGATTTCAAGGATGGTCTGGTCATCGCCAGTGACGACGATCCCTGCTTCCGCCAGGAGTGTTTTTACCTGGATAAGGTCCAGATTTATTCTCCGGGCAAACATTTTCAACGAGGAGAGCTCGGCGTGACCGTAGGGCGGTTCGCCGTAGGTACGATTGGCCCGGTCGCTGAAAAAAGTGCCGAGCGTAACGATGCTGGCCATCGGCGGCAGATTGTAGACACTGCCGACGACGACATAGAAGGTGATGACCAGGGCGGCCCAAAAAGCTGTGCCCGGCAGTGTGGTTCTTTTTGAAGCCGCGGCCAGATACCTGAGAAGAGGGCGCCAGTTATAATACAGATGCAAGCCGGCCATCAATATCAGCAGGACGCCGACGCAGAGATGGACGTTCTGCCACTGGGTTTTGTCCAGGCCCAGGAGATGATAATCCGTCCAGTAGGCTACCCGACCGGCGGGAAGAACGTAGAGGACTGCGCTGGTGAAGAGCTCGATGGCCCCGGCAAAAAGCAGTGTCAAAGAAGCTATTTTACGCATATCGCCTGAGGCCCTCCCGGCCTGGGCATCTTAGTATCATGAAAGAACTTCGCTGAAATAACCGCCCGAAGGGTGGTGGTCTGTATGTTCGTTACCATGGCTGTCCGCTAAATTACTCCAGTAAGCATATGCCTATTACGAGGCACTGTCAAAGGATGGTATTCGTTCAATAGCACCTCGGTTCAGGGAGAGGCCGGCAGGAGAACGGCGGCGTTGTCCAGGCGGATGCCTCTGCGTTCGAGCAGGCTGCCTTCGGCCAGGAAGAGGTTGACCTGGCCCAGACGGTAATCAACAATAGCTTCGATTTCAGCAAGCTGGCTGACCAGCAGATCCCTCTGCGCCTGGGCCACCAGCAGTGAGGTGATATCGCCCACGGAAAAGCGTTCCTGTTCGGCCTTGAGTGTCTGCTCCTGCAGCGTTCTTGTCACTGCGCTTGCCTCGATCTGTTTTCGGGTGCGTTCGATTTCGTTGACGGCCAGCAGAACATCGATGCGGATAAGCTGTTTGAGGTTTTCCAGTGCCGCCTCTGCCTGCAGTTTCGAGAGTCCCGCGGCCCTGTGTTCAGCCTTCGCCGCTCTGTTTCCCAGAGATGAACTGAGCCGGATACCGGCAACGAGATCGTAATTGTCCTGGTCAATATTGTGCACAGCAGTGGCGAAGGATTCGGCATAGCCGGTTTTTCCAAGGTCGATGAAAAGATCGAGTTTTGGCAGCAGGCCGTTGCGGGTGCGCACCAGTTCGAGTCGGTCCTGCCGCAAGCGCAGCAGTGCTTCGTTGAGATCGGGCCGGCTGCGGACGGCAAGTTCGAGGTGGGATCTGACATCATCGAGCTCTGTGGTGGGCATGCGCGGCTCGCTGGTGGCCTGCAACTGCAGCGCCAAATGTTCAGCGCCGCCGGCATTGAGCAGACGCAGCAACTGCAGGCGGCGCTCGCTATAGGTACTGCCGGCATCGATGAGAGCCTGCTGGCGTCTGGCCACTTCGGCTTTGGCGGCAGCGGCCTGATTTTTGGGAATAACACCGACCTCAATGCGATTTTCAACCTCGCTCAGCTGCTGCCTGGCTATTTCCAGGGATCGCTGGAAAATATCGATGCCTTCTGCGGCCAGCACATAACGCCAGTAGGCTGTCTCCACCTCGGCGACCATGGCCTCGATATAGCCGCGCAGTTCATAGAAAGAGGCTCGGGTGGAAAGCTCGGCCTGTCGCACATCAATGAGATTGACCGCCGGACCAAGGCCCCTTGCCAGTGCCTGAGTGACGCTGAGACCGAGCCGCACTTCCTGCTGTTTCGGTGTCCTGTTGGAGGTAGAACGCGAATGCGCGGCAGCGGCCTCCACCTCCGTGCCGGTGGGCAGAAACTGACGCACTCCCATCTCGGCTTGCCACTCTTCGGCTTCGATGCTGAAGCGTTCTTCGGTGCTGCGTGATGTTTCCGATGCCGTCTCCTCGGAGTGCTGCAGCTGGCCAAAAATCTCCGGGTCGAAGGTGCCCCGTTCTATCTGCTCGAAGGTCCCCTGGATAAGTGGGGTGTAGCGCTGTACCTGCAATTCGCGGTTACGGCGCAGCGAATACAGAACTGCCTGTTCGAGAGAAAGCCGAAGAATCGTGTCGTCTGCAAGGGGTAATGGCGGCGGATTATCAAGTTCTGGCTGCGGCGGCTCTTCCTGCAGATGCCACTCTTCGGCGGCTGCACCCTGACTGGTGGTGTAGAGGTCTTCGGTGTCGTACCAGCGATCAGTGCCCGCACAGCCGAAAACGATCAGCTGGCAGAGAAACACGAGTCCTGAAACACCACGTTTGCCGGAGAAATGAGGGCGGGTCATCGTGTTTTCCTTGTGTTGTTGGAATGCACCAGAGAGAAGACGACGGGAATGAGGACCAGGGTAATCAGTGTGGAAGCGGTGAGGCCGCCAACGACGGCCCTGGCAAGAGGCGCCTGGGCATCTGCGCCCTCGCCTATGCCAAGGGCAAGGGGAATAAGGGCCAGAACCGTGGTGGTGGTTGTCATGAGAATGGGGCGAAGGCGCCTGCGGCCGGCCTCGACCACAGCCTCGGTCACGGCCATTCCCCTTTTTCTCAGGCGGCTGGCCTGGTCAACCAGCAGAATGGCGTTGTTGACGACGATGCCGCCCAGCATGATACAGCCGATATAGGACTGCAGATTGAGTGTGGTGTCGGTGAGGAAGAGGGTGACGAGCACGCCGATGGCGGCCAGAGGGACGCTTATCATGACGATGAGAGGATCCCTGAAAGATTCGTACTGGCAGGCGAGAACCGTGAAAACCAGGACCAAAGCAAGCAGCAGCGAGGTTAGAAGCTCCCGCGATGCTTTGCGCTGTTCTTCGATATTGCCGGCAATCTGCAGCTCGAATCCTTCCGGCAGGACTATATTATCCAGCATCTGCCGTACATCAACGGCCACGGAGCCGAGATCCCGGCCGGCAATATTGGCCCGCACCGAAACAACGCGCTGCTGGTCGACGCGTTCGATTTCGGCCGGACCTCTTCCGGGCCTGGTCTGCACCAAATTGCGAAGACTCACCTGATTGCCGCCCGGAGTGCTCAGCACCAGATTGAGAATCTCATCAAGTGAACGGCTCTCAGCATCTTCGAGGCGTACGAGGATGCGCGAAGATGTGCCGCCGGAACGAAATTCACCGACTTTGGTGCCCACCAGGGCGGTTTCAAGCGTTGTGGTGACATCTCGTGGACTCAGCCCGAGATCGGCGATTTTGTCACGGTCGATGACGATATTCTGCTGGGGTACCCCGGCGATTCGGCTGATCTCGACATCGGTGATGCCGGCCACCTTTTCCAGAGCCTCTCCGGACCGTGCGGCGAGGCTGGCCAGTGTGTCGAGGTCGAAACCCCGCACTTCGACGGTGAGTCCCTGATCGCCGCCGAGAATCCGTTCGAGGATGAATTGTCCCTGCGGTGCCCTGGTTCTGATCTTCATGCCGGGAATCCTGTCTTCCAGCAGTTCTCTGAGATCGGCGGCAACTTCGGTATTGGACCGCTTCCGCTCGGCAGCGGGCGACAGGGTGATGCGCATCTCTCCGGTAGCTTTGGAGTTGCGGCCGCCGGCGCTGATCCTGGTAACCGAGGAGATTTTCTCAGGCACCGCCGGCAGAACCAGTTTTTCCATCAGGCGGGTTTGCCGGTCCACCACATCCAGGCGGGTGCCCACTTCCATTTCGCCGACGACCCGCACTTCGCCTTCGTCGCTTGGCGGAAGAAATTCCTGGCCGATGGATGGAAGCAGCAGCAGACTCGCTCCCAGCAGCAGAAAGGAACCGACAACCACCGGCAGACGGTGGCGCAGGGCGGCCTGCATTAGAAAAACATAGTGCGTGTTAAGTCGGGTGAATAACGATCCGGTCAGCCGGTAGAGCCTGCCTTGCTCACCATCGGTTTCTGCCGCCGATGGCCGGTGTTTTTTCAGCATTTTCGAGGCCAGCATGGGGACGAGACTAAGCGCAACCAGCAGGGAACAGGTAAGCGAAAACATCACCGTGAATCCGAGTTCTCTGAAAAGCAGGCCGGATACGCCTTCGACGAAAGCCAGCGGTACAAATATCACCAAAGTGGTAAGAGTGCTTGCGAAAATGGCCGTACCTACTTCTTCGGCACCCCTGGTGGCAGCCGCGGCTGGTGCCTCTTCATGTTCCTGGCAGCGTCGGAAAATATTTTCCAGAACCACCACCGAACTGTCGACCATCATGCCCACGCCGAGAGCGAGGCCGCCGAGGCTCATCAGGTTTATGGTAAACCCGCCGAAGTAGATCATGGCAAAGGTGGCGATGATGGATATGGGAATGGCTACGGTGATGATCAGGGTCGAGCGGATACTACGCAGAAAGAACAACAGGACCAGTACAGCCAGTCCCCCTCCATAGAGAACCGAGGTGGCGACGTTGTTAATTGAGCGTTCGATGAAATTTCCCTGGTTGGTCACCGGCACAACCAGCAGCTGGGGAAAATCCCTGTTGATCCGTTCGATCTCCTCGAGGACGCCGGTGGCGACATCCACCGTGTTGGCGCTGGGCTGTTTACGGATGGCGATACTGAGACCGGGATCGCCGTTCAGTCTGGTGATGCGGTTCCGTTTTTCATAGGTATCTTTGATGTCGGCGATCTGGCCAAGCGTTACGAATCCGCCGTTTTTTTTGACAATCACGGTGTCTTCGATTTCCTGGAGATTGACGTACTCCGCCGAAGCCCGCAGGGTCACTTCGTATTTTCCCTGATGGATGGTGCCCGCCGGCAGGTCGAGGTTGGCGTTGCGGGGCGCCTCGAGAATGTCGTTTATCGGTATTTTCAGCGCATGAATCTTGGCCGGATCGAGTTCGATGCGGATCTCTCTGGTATATTGCCCCCAGGTGTCCACCTGGGCCACGCCAGGTACGCGGGCGAGGCGGAAGCGTAGCTGATTTTCAATGATGCTGGTGAGTTCGACAGGGTCGAGTGGGCTGGAGATCCCCATTATGAGAACCGGAAAGCTGGACACGTCGAATTTACTGACCCTCGGCCGCTGGATATCGTCGGGCAGCTCGTTGATTTCGTCTTCCAGCTGGGCCTGCACGTCGATGGCGGCGGTATCTATATCCGTTCCCCAGTTGAAGCGGACATAGACGTTGCTTCTGCCTTCAGAAGATGTGGAGGTGAGCTTTTCGACACCGGGTACGGTGGCGATTATCTCTTCGATAATCTGGGTGACCAGACGCTCCATAACCACCGGGCTGGCGCCTTCGTAGCCGGTGCGTATGGAGATCGTCGGCATCTCGATGCTGGGCAGCAGGTCGATCTGGAGACGGCTGAAGGCGCTCAGGCCGAGGATGATCACGATCAGGGTGATCATGGAGATGAAAACCGGCCTGCGGACGCTGAAATCAGGGAGGTTCACCGTAAATCTCCGCCTTTTCCCTCGGTGGCATGAGTGCCTGCCGCTCCGGCGGCAATGCGAATGGGCGAGCCATCTTTTACAAACTGCTGTCCCAGGGTGACCACCATACCGTCGAGATCCGAATTTTTCAGTACGGTGCGACCGTTGCTGGTAAATCCCGGTTCCACAGCGAGCCATTCAACGGCATCGCCGCTCTTTGTCACCCGGAAGACGCCGCTGGTATTATCACGGGTGGTTATTGCTATTTGCGGAACACTGACGGCATCGGCAACTTCCTGCAGTTCGAGGGTGCAGCGAGCGAACATTCCGGGTTTGAGTGCATTGTTCGGATTGGCGACTTCGAGCTCCAGTCTGGCCTGGCGTGACGATTCCCGAAATATCGGCGAAATCCGGCTCACTGTACCGGTGAAAATCGTATCGGCAAAGGCATCGGTGCTTACCAGCGCCTGTTGGCCGAGCTGCAGCAGCGGATAATCCTTTTCCGTGACCTGGATGACGACGATAACCGGATCGATTTCGATGATGGAGAAAAGGGGGGTGTTGGCGGCTACGGTATTACCTTCGTCGGCAAAGCGTTCGGCCACTGTGCGCCTGTTGTTGCCCTGCTCCCACTCTGCCTGGATTATGGTGTAGTTCAGGCGGATACGGGCGGCTCGAAGAAGGGCCTGCTCCTTCATGACGGTGGCCTTGGCTACTTTCGCCGCCGCCTGGGAGGTCATGAATGCTGCCTGGGCGGTGTCAAAGTCGCTTTCCGAGGCAATTCCACGGTCATAGAGAGTTGTGGTGCGCTCCAGTTCCCGTCCGGCAATTTTCAAATCACTCCGGGCTTTATCGGCATTGGCCTCGGCTACGGCCAGGTGCGCTTCGGCCTCTACTACCGCCTGTTCGAACTCACCGTCTTCCATTTCGGCAATCAGCTGTCCTCGCTCGACCACGTCGGCGACATCGACATGGAGCTGGTCAATACGGCCGCTGATTTTCGGGGCCACTATCACCTGGGCATGTGGTTCGATGGTACCGCTGAAGGTCCGTTCGAGACTCATACTGCCGCGTGTGGCGGTGGCGACCTCCACCGGGACAATGGTTTGTTCGGCCTCAACGGCGCGTTTTTCGTTCCTTTCCGGCAGGGGGCCGGAGAAGAGGAAATACGCAGATATGGCTGCCACAACTCCAGCCACTGTCCACAAAACTGTTGAAAATTTTACGGCCATTGTGTTCTCTATTCCCGTCGAGTGCCGCAGAGTGTGCCGGACCCGCTGAAGCTGTTAGAAAAAAGGTGCGTCATGGCCGGCATCTCTTAAAGCGGCTGACTGTCCAGAAAATCGGCCCCTGCTGTATATAGATTCGGCATGCACCGGTAGCAATGATGATGCGCGTCGGCTAACAATACGATCTGGTTTCTTTTTTATCCAAGTAAATAACCAAGTCGAGCCACATTTTTGTGCTTCTCCTGTCGATTAACATCAGGCGCGGGATCGATTCAATCTTCACGCTGACTGGTGAACAGCAGTTCTTCAACGTAGAGCGAGCGGTTGTCCGCTTCGGCGAGGTTGAGGTCGAATTGATCTTCCGGAGGCAGCTGGGTGCCTTCACGGTCATGGGTGATCCGTACTTTCGGCCTGTCCAGGATTGGACCGACGGCGGTGACAATGCCCCTTGAGCCGTTGGAGATCTCCACTCTGTTTCCAGGAGGATAAAGGCCTATGGCGCCGATAAAAGAAGCAAGCAGGGACGGGTGGAACCCGCCTTTGTCGGTGAGCATGATTGAATAGGCCATATGCGGGGTCAGAATCGGCTTGTAAGGACGGACGGCGGTGAGGGCTTCAAAGGCGTCACAGATCTGGAGAAGGGAGGTGAAGGGATGGCGCACCGCCCATTCAGGCTGGGAGGGATACCCGGAACCGTCGGCCCTGATGTGATGTCCCCAGGCGGCGGCGATATCGAGAGGGGTGGTGTTTTTCTGCCCCAGCAGTATCTCGGCGCCGATCCTGGGGTGCTCCATGATCGTTTCGTATTCCTCACTATTCAGCGCGCCGGGTTTGTAGAGTATATCGTCGGCTACCTTGCTTTTACCGATGTCATGGAGCAGGCCGGCGGTGCCAATGGCCAGCAGCGACTCCTCCGGCCATTTAAAGCTGTGGGCGAGAAAGACGCAGAGGGCTGCCACCCGTACCGAGTGGCCGACGGTATAGCTGTCGAAGTCGGGATAGTGAACATGCTGCATCAAATCGGAGAAATGGCCGCGGGTGAAATGGAGCATGTATTCGCTGACCGACCGGGTGCTGTCGATGTCTATGTCGTTACCGCCGGCGACATCGCCGTAGGCCTGGGCGACGGTGTCGAACAGTGCCTGATAAATGAGGGTCGGCGAATGCAGGAAGTCGCCACTGTCCTGGCCATGCCAGACCGACTGCTGATCGCGGGTCATGGGGCCCGAAGGCCCCATATAACGCTGGGCTATGTCGATATTATGGATATTTTTCTGTTCGAGCAGCTGGCGGGAGAGCTTGAGGCTTTCCGTCGATTCATTGAGGTCGGAGGCTATGTCGAGGAGAGCCTGGAATTCATCGACGGTGGTCTTGTCGTTAAAAGAAAAACCGCCGCAGTGAAGTCTTTCGGCAAAACGGATAAGCTGGCGGCCGACGATGCTCGGGCCAACCAGATTTTTACCCTCGAAGACCAGGGTGTCATCGATGATGCCGATAAACAGCTTGTCGATTTTGGCCTCCTTGCAGAAATCCCGGTGTTTCTCGATAAAGTCGATGCTGAGCTGCTTGACTTTGGGGTGCTTGCTGAAATACAGCTTCCGCGTGGAGATGGTTCTACAAAGGAGTATAAGCAGCGTGTTGAGTTTTTCGTACATGGTCGTCCCGTTTAATGCTTGCCCTTGATATCGGCGAGGGCTTTTTCGGCGGCGCTGCGGCAGGCTGCAGGCCAGTCGGGAATAAAGAGGAGTTTTTTGCCTCCGGCTATTTGTTTGAGCAGTTGCGTCGATTTATCAGCGGGGAGCTGGCTCAGCGCGGCGATAGTACCCTCCACCCACGGTTCCGATCGCCTTTCCGGGGAGAGCAGGGGCAGATTGTCGGTGATGATTTTGGCGGTGATCTTTTTCAGAGATCCGCTCAGGGTTTTCTGCGAGGCCTGGCGCAGGTAGGAGTAGAGGAACAGCTTGTGCTCCTGCTGGCCCATGTCGAGCAGCGGCACTACCCCTTTGATCAGCCAGTCCCGCGGGGTGCGGCGCAGGCCGCCGAGAATTCTCTCCGAGATGTAGCGTTCGACGTCGGTTTTGAGCAGAAAGGCGAACAGCGGAAAACAGGAGGGACTGACAGCATGAAAGATGTCGGAGGCGATTTTGGTCTCCTGGAAGGCTTCAAGGCTTTGCAGCTGCGGCAGGGCCGCCGTCATCTGTTCAAGGGGCACCCGCGCGGCTGTTTGGCACAGGTTATGATAGATGATCTTGTCCCTGGTGCTTCCCACCACCAACAGTTCATTGACCAGATGGGGCCACAGCAGGCGGAAGGCATCTCTGTCGCAGAGTTTGACGGTCTGCTGAAACAGTTGCAGCGTACTGGCGTGCGCCGAACGTCGTATCGGTTCGACAACGAGGTGCAGCGTTGCCGCTAGTCTGACCTGTTTGCCGCTGCTGGCGATGGCGGCCAGGCCGCCGCTGAGGATTTTCCAGGTTTTTTCAGATGGTTGCTTTGAGAGGGCTTCGCGGATAAGGTGCTGCATTCGTATCTGTTTGGACAGCGATTGTTCGAAATGGCAGAGCTGAATGAGAATGGAAAGTATCTCGTTGTCGTGGGAGGAGCTGGATAATTTGGCGAGGATCTCGCTGCTGAGGCGTTGTTTGTCGGCAAAATTCCGTATCTGGGCCACGTCAACGGCCGGTTTTTCCGGAAAACTCCTGCGTGTAAGCGCATCTTTTTCGGCACTTTCGGCGGAAGCGTATTCCAGCGGTTTTTTGATTATGGATACCAGCAGATTGATAGCTTCCCGCGATTTCCTGTCCCGGGTTTCCAGTTCGAGCTTTTTGAGAATAGCGGCCAGGGCGTTGATATTGGAATGCGAAGAAGCCAGAATCTGGCCCTCTTGGTCTATATTGCCGCCGCGGACGGTCCGGGCCAGGAGTCTTGCGACGTCATCCCAGGAGGCGTAGGGAAGATCGCTGATGTCGATGTCGGTTCTGGTCATCTGCTGCGGCAGGTTGTCGAGCAGGGTTCTGCAGGTATGAATTTCCTCATCGCTGAGACCGTGCTCGGCCAGTGATACGACGAAGGATTCGAGATTGTCGGCCGCATCGCTGTCATCTGCGGAGTGCCTGCTTTCGGCTCTGGCGAGAAACTCTTTTTGTTCGACGGTTATCGACGCGGGCAAGCCGCTCACATCCACTTGGATAAATTGCCTTGAACGGTGAACCCTGGCCTTGTAGGCGGTCATTTTCCGGACAAAATCGAGAATTTCGGCAGCCGAGATATGTTTGTCGATGGAAAGTGCCGAAATGCCCAGGGTCGACAGCATAACATTGAAGTCGCGGACATGCGGCTGGTCTTTATCAAGTTCTATGTCTTCAACTACCAGGGTGGTGTTGAAAATGGCTATCGTCACCTCACGGTTCTCGCCCGCCAGTTTCCCCAGCATGTCGAGGAATCGATACGTCGCCTTGTCGAGTATGGCATGACCCGAAGGGTAGTAGAGGCCTATTTTGAAAAGTCTCTGCAGGGAGTTGAGAAACTCGTCGAGTGTTGCCGGACTGAGTTCCGTTTCGTCGCTGTGGGGCTGGTCTCTGGTCATGGCATGGTCGGGCAAGGGTGAAGAATATGTCGCCAGGGGCCTACTCCCAACATTTCATGAAAAAATACACGGTATGCTTTTTCGATGCACATTCATTCAAAGCTGATGCGTCGGCGATGAACTCGGCAGATACCTGAAAGAGTGAGTCGAACCCGGTTGCGAACTGATAATGATTAAGAATACTAGGTAATAATGAGAAATGTCAATCAAGATATGACGTTGACTGTCTTTTCCAGCAGATGGCGTGATGCAGGGCCTGATGGTGATTACAGCCTCAGGCGATCGCCGTCGTCGGCGATCAGGAGCCGGGTGGTCGATGGAGGCTGCTTGAGCCTTTTCATCTGCTCGAGGTTTTTTCTGGTCTCACGGTTGATGTGTACCAGTACCAATACGGACAACTCCAGTTCCCGGGCGAGGGCAAAACATTCCTCGATGGAGGAGTGTGTCGGCTTGAGAGGTGTAAGGGAGAAGGCCTCGTGAATGACGATATCGCAGCCGTCTATCAATCGTGCCGCCTCCGCCGTCGTTTTGCCGTCGCCGCTGTAGTAGAGAGATTCGCCATGAGCTTGCAGACGCAGGCCAAAGGCCGGCTGGGAGTGTCTGACCATGGCGCAGTGCCAGTCCAGGCCGAAGCGGTGCAGGGGGTGTAGCGGCTCGAGCTGCACGAAGATGATGGCGAACTCGATTTTCTCCAGCAGGCCGGGGTAGGCGAGTTCGATGGCGGCGGTAATTGTTTGCCGGCAGTCGGCACCACTGAGTATGTGCAGCGGCTCCTGTCTTTTCTCCGTGTAGAAAGAGACGATGAGCTGGGGGATGCCGAAGAAATGATCACCGTGGAGGTGCGAAACCCAGATGCTTATCAGCAGACCCTTGCCATTTTTTAAATACCCCATGGCACTGCTGAAGCCGCAGTCGAGCAGATGCTCCCGTCCCTGGTATTCGATGAGGACCGAAGTGTTTCTGCGCCGGTGATCGCCTGCCTCGCCGGTACCGATGAAGGTTATGATCATGGCGCGACGGTATCGTAGGGGGTGAGGGCTATTTTTTCGAGCAGTTCGTCGGGATTCTGGCCCGCTACGGCACACAGCGAGCTCTCCAGGTTGCGGCAGTTGTCGAAATTCATCCGGATGCGGGCCAGTGTGTCCGGATCCCCTCTGCCGTACCGCGCCAGAATATACTCCAGTCTCTCATCGAGACTGACGATTGCATCGTGTACGATGCGTTTATCGGCATAAAAGATCAGTTCCTTGGCCAGAAAGGATCCTCTTTGATAGCGTTGCAGGTCGTAGCGACGGAGACGGACATGCTCTCCGACAATTTCGGCAACTTCAAAAAGACCATGCTGCTCACAGATTCGGGCGCCGACCTCGGCATGGTCGCAGTGGTTCTGGAGGCATGGGGTTTTGGCGATGTCATGGAGTAGAGCGCCGGCAATCACCAGTTGTCGCGGCGGTAGATCATCTGTCTTGACGGTGCGGGCAAGCCGGGAATGCACCCGTTCCGCCACCCTGGCGACGGCAAAGGAATGCCTGCGGATATTGGACAGCATGGCGTGCTCATCCATAAGGCTCAGACAATGGGCTATGGAAGGGTGTGAGGCAGGCATGCCCTCAACTTTGCCTGCTGCTCAGTTCATGAACACAGTCGACGGCGAATTTGGCCTGGTCCGGCGGGGTGAACTGATGAATGCCGTGGCCGAGATTGAAGATATGTCCATGGGCTCCCTCGGCGTCGGCAAGCAGTCGCTTGATGCGCTGTCGCAGCGCCTCTTTGGGAAGCAGCAGGGCAAAGGGGTCGATATTTCCCTGCACCGCTTTTTTGCCCACACGGCGGATGGCGTCGCCAATGTTGATGCGCCAGTCGAGGCCGATCACGTCGGCGCCGGTGGTGACGGAGAGATCGAGAAGGGTAGCGCCGTTGTTGGCAAAATAGATGAGAGGCACGCCGGTCTGGCGGAGTTCCGTGAGTATCTTCGTGGCGTAGGGCAGGGCGAATTCTTCGAAGTCGCCGGGGGCGAGTATCCCTGCCCAGGAGTCGAACAGCTGCAGGGCCTGTGCCCCGGCCTCGGCCTGGGCCAGTAGATAACGGCTGGTAGTTTCGGTAATCTTCTCCATCAGTTCATGGAAGAGTGCCGGATTGGTGTACATCATCTTCTTTGTTTCCCAGAACACTTTGGAAGAGCCGCCTTCGATGAGATAGGTGGCGCAGGTAAAGGGTGCTCCGGCAAAACCGATCAGAGGAACTTTAAGCTCTTTGCGCAGCAGGCGGATGGTCTCCATGACGAAACCGGTTTTTTCGATGGGATCCGGCACCGAGAGTTTATCCAGCTCTTTTTTGCTCCGCACAGTCTGGGGAAAGATAGGGCCCTTGCCTTCGTGGAACTCCAGAGTGGCCCCCATGGCCTGCATTGGTATAAGAATATCGGAGAACAGGATGGCGGCGTCCATGTTCAGTCTATCTATGGGCTGCAGCGTCACCTCGACGCAGAGTTCCGGGTTCTTGCAGAGTTCGAGAAAGCTTACCTTGCCCCGGATCTTCTGGTACTCGGGAAGATATCGCCCCGCCTGGCGCATCATCCAGATGGGGGTGTAGTCGGTTTTTTCGCCGCGGCAGGCTTTGAGAAAGGTATCGTTCATAGTGATCCTGGTGTTAAATTGTTTTTTGTTTTTTTCGCTCTTTTACAGGTATATAGCTGCAGTATGGTTCCTGGGCGAGGTAGTCGCCGCTGACGGCATAGGCCCGTGCCCGGCAGCCTCCGCAAACGCTGACATATTCGCATGAACCGCAGTTGCCCTTGTAGGACTTGAAATCCCGGAGGTTGAGGAAAAGCTCGGAATTTTCCCATATCTGCTTGAGGCCCAGTTGAAAAATGTTGCCTGCCGACTTGGGGAAGTAGGAGCAGGGCAGGACCTCGCCGTCGACGTCTATGAGGCAGATGAGCTGACCGGCAAGACATCCCTTTGAACCGCCGGTGGAGAATTTGAGGTTTCTTCGTGTGAAGGTGCTGCCCTCTTCCTTGGCTTTCTGGCGGACGATTCTGTAATAATGAGGAGCACAGGTGGGGCGCATCAGCAGATCGTTCTCCTGCTTTTCCACCTGATAGTGCCAGTCAAGTATCTCGTCATAGATGTCCTCGGGGATCAATTCCTCCATGATGTCTTCACCGCGGCCGGTGGGGACGATCATGAACATGTACCAGGCCGTGGCTCCAAAACCTTTGACCAGTTTATAGATATCGGCGATTTCATGACGGTTGCGAAGGGTAAAGGAAGAGTTGACGAGAAACGGAATGTCATGTTTTTCGAAGAGCTTGATGGCTTCCATGGTGCCATCGAAGGCGCCTTTTTGATTGCGAAAATTGTCGTGCGTTTCGGCGGTGGCACCGTCGAGGCTGAGTGAGACCATCTTGATATCGCTCTTTTTAATGTTGCTGCAGACCTCCTCGTTGACCAGTGTGCCGTTTGTTGCCAGACACATGCGCAGCCCCTTGCCGGTGCCGTAGTCGGCGATGTCGAAGACATCGTCACGCAGCAGCGGCTCGCCGCCGGAAAGAACGACCACGGGGCTGGCGTAGGCGGTGATGTCGTCGAGAACGGCCGTGGCCTGCTCAAAACTGAAATCAGGGTGGGCGGAAGCTTCCAGCTGGGATGAGGAGCGGCAGTGAACACAGCTGAGGTTGCAGCGCCTGGTGATCTCCCAGGCAATCCATTTCGGTACGAATTCCATGTAGTATCTCCAAAAAAGGTCGATTGATTCGCCAGAAGTCATTAGACCATAATGCACCTTTTCTTGAAATCAATCGGCGGAGAGGACGCCTATAGCCTTAACTATATTGTTTTTCCGGGAAATTGGGAAGTTAAAATCGTGGCTCAAGGGTGATGGCCGCCGGTGGTGAAAGGATGGCTCGCGTCGCTTTTGTCCCCGGTATTTGTAAGGTGATAAGGAGCTCTATTCAGATACCCCTACGAGAGCCAACAGCCGGTTGACGAGTAAGGTATCGATGTAATACCCTTGAGCAGTTGCGCAAGTGATTGTATAGTGCTGGCCAAAGGCAGAGGCTTTTTCCCGTGGCGAGGCTGAACAACGCAAAAAACTGACAACATACCCAGAGTATATCATGGCAAGAATTGTAATATGCGGATCAGGGGTCTACACACCACCGCAGGCGATAAGCAATGAGGAGTTGGTGGACTCGTTCAACAGCTATGTACGTAGGTTCAACCATAGGCATGCCGCGGAAATAGCCCGGGACGATCTGGCGGCCCTGCAGGAATCCAGTGCTGAATTTATCGAAAAGGCCTCGGGTATCAAAAGCCGCTATGTCCTTGACCGTGAGGGTATCCTCGACCCGGAACGCATGTGTCCGCGGCTGCCGGCCAGGGGGCGGGACGAGATGTCGATTCAGTGTGAAATCGGCCTGAAGGCTGCTCGTCAGGCCATGGAACGGGGGGGAGTCGCTACAGGCGATATCGACGCCGTCATTGTCTCCTGCTCAAACTATGAGCGCCCGTATCCGGCCATAGCTGTTGAGATCCAGCAGGCCCTGGAGATAGAGGGGTTCGCCTTTGACATGAATGTCGCCTGTTCATCGGCGACCTTTGCCCTGCAGACGGCGGTGGATTCTATCTATCGCGGCAACGCCCGGGCGGTGCTGGTCGTCAGCCCGGAAATCTGCTCCGGTCATCTCAATTTCCGCGACCGCGACAGCCACTTCATTTTCGGCGATGTCGCCACAGCCTTTCTGGTGGCGCGGGAGGACTGCTGCCGATCGGAGCATGTCTTCGAAGTTGTGGCTACCCGTCTTCTCACCCGGTATTCGACCAATATTTACAACGGCTCCGGTTTCCTCGACCGCACCCGGCCGCCGCAGGAGGAAGCCGGCAGATTATTCGTCCAGGAAGGCAGAAAGGTCTTCAAGGAAGTCGTGCCGATCGCCACCGAGCTTATCCGCTCGCAATTGCAGGAAAACGGTCTGGCCCCTGGTGACATACGACGGGCCTGGCTGCACCAGGCCAATTTGAATATGAACCAGCTTATTGCCAAAAAGCTGCTTGGAGGCAATGTGTCAGAGGATGTGACGCCGACCATTCTCGATACCTATGCCAACACCGCCTCGGCCGGTTCGGTGATTTGTTTTCACAAACATCATGAGGATCTCCGGGCGGAAGACATTGGCATACTCTGTTCCTTTGGCGCAGGATATTCTGTGGGCAGCGCCATTCTGCGCAAACTGGTGTCGCCCTGAGGCTGCGCTTTTACCGAACGTGGCGGTGTTGATTTACAAACAGGAACCAACGGATAAAAAAAGAAATGATTATACAGCCAACCGAGACAACCAGCAAAGAAGGCGCGCAGAAAATCGAAGCTCTGTGCAATCGTATTCAGGGCGCCGACAGCAGCTGTCAGAGCGCCGTTGCCGAAATCATCGAGGCGGTGAAAATTCGGGGGGACGAAGCCGTCGTTGACTACTGCCGGCGCTTTGATGCGCCGAAGATGAGTATTGCCGCCCTGCAGGTGAGCGCAGGGGAAATGAAAAAGGCCTATGAGAGTGTTGAAGACGCCTATATCGACACACTGGGCAGAGCCATTGACCGTATTGAAGGTTTTCATCAGAGGGAGATGGAGGATTCGTGGATCCTGACCCGGGAGGACGGCACCATTGTCGGCCGCCTCGTACGCCCGGTCGATTCTGCCGGTCTCTATGTCCCCGGCGGCAAGGGGGGGGATACGCCTCTGGTCTCCTCGGTACTGATGAACGGTATACCGGCCGGTATCGCCGGAGTTGGGCGGCGAATCATGGTTACGCCTCCCAACGGTGAGGGCGGCGTCGATCCTCATCTGCTGGTGGCGGCTCAGGAAATAGGCATCACCGAGATTTTCAAGATCGGTTCTGCCTGGGCCATTGCCGCCCTTGCCTATGGCACGGCAACCGTTCCCCGGGTGGATGTCATCGTCGGGCCCGGTAATCAATATGTCACCGAGGCCAAACGGCTGGTTTCGGGCATGGTGCGCATAGACATGATCGCCGGACCCTCCGAGGTACTCATCGTTGCAGATGATCAGGCCGATCCGAGCCTGATTGCCGCGGACATGCTGGCGCAGGCGGAGCACGATCCCCAGGCTCTGGCCGTGCTGGTGACCACCAGTGAGAGGCTGGCGGCTGCGGTTCCCGAAGAGCTGGAGCGGCAGCTGCCTGAGCTGTCCCGCGAGGAGATAGCCCGTACGGCACTGGAGAAGCACGGTGTCATCCTCGTTGCCGGGGACCTGGAAGAAGCCGTGGAGCTGGCCAACGCTATTGCCATTGAACACCTCGAGCTGATGATCGTCGATCCATGGTCGCAGATAGGTGGTATTCGCCATGCCGGTGCCATCTTCTTAGGCGAGCATACTCCCGAGGCCGCCGGCGATTATTTCGCCGGCCCCAATCATGTTCTGCCGACCATGGGCACCGCCCGGTTCGCCTCGGCGCTTGGTGTCGAGACCTTTCTCAAAAAAAGTTCTGTCATCTCCTACTCACAGGCGGCGCTGCAGGCAGACGGCGAGCATATCCGTCGGCTGGCCGAATTGGAGGGGCTCGGCGCTCATGCAGCCTCGGTGGGGAGAAGACTTGAAAAGTATCGGCGCTAAGGGCAAGGGAGGATACGTGGCGGCCGGAGGGGGCGGAATAGGGGCGGGCAGCCGGGGTATGGAGGTCGAGGCTCTTCTGCGAAATGGCACTGAGGCCCTGCACCTCAATCTAGGCGTGGTCGAGATAGAGATGTTGTCTCGCTACTACAGCGAATTGCTTCGCTGGAGTGCGAAAATGAACCTGATCGGCAAGAAACAGAAGCCGGAACAGATCATCGAAAACCATTTTCTCGATTCCCTCATGCTGTTGCCCATCCTCCAAAGGCCTGGCTGCTCATTGCTTGATGTCGGCACGGGAGCAGGTTTTCCGGGCCTTGTCTGTAAGGTCGCCTCTCCGGAGATGGAGCTGGTTCTTGTCGAACCCCGGCTCAAGCGGGTCTCCTTTCTCCGTCATATCCAGCGCAGCCTGAAGCTGGAGAGTGTCAGCATATATGCTGAACGCATTGAAAATCTCAATTTTACAAAAATCCGCTGCTCGCATGTAACCGGGCGGGCGGTTGCCGAGATAGGCGAGTTTGTCGCAATGATTGGACCCGTGCTGGATGAGAATACCACGGTTGTCTGTATGAAAGGACCGAAATGGCGGCAGGAACTCGATGAGGCGGCCCAGCTGCTTGCCGATTTTTCCCTGGAGCTTGAGGGGGTGGTTGAACGGCGGCTTCCCTTCAGCGATGCCCCGCGTGCCATCCTTACTTTTCGCCGGTCTGCATCGTGATACCGCTGGTCAAACTGCCGCAGATTGAGTACTATGGCGGATCGTATTGCGAGAGTATCCCACCGGCGACGGGCTCAAGGCGGCGGCTGGAGTGCTCGGGGCGATGTTGGAGATTGCCTCAATATACTAATTTTTTACCGCTAACAACTCTGTGGGGACAGTATGTATAAGATTGCAGTACTGCCGGGCGACGGCATAGGTCCGGAGGTGATGGCCGAGGCCGTCAGGGTGCTTGAGGCCGCTGCCGCCAAATTCGGCCTGGAGATGGAATATGACTTTGGTGACGTCGGTGGTATAGCCATCGACAATCACGGCAAGGCCCTGCCCGAATCAACGCTTGAACTGTGCGAAAACAGCGATGCGGTGCTCTTTGGTTCCGTCGGCGGACCGAAATGGGAGAGTCTGCCGCCGGAACAGCAGCCGGAACGGGCGGCGCTGTTGCCGTTGCGCAAGCATTTCGATCTGTTCTGTAATCTTCGCCCGGCGAGGGTTTTTCCCTCGCTGACTTCGGCCTGCCCACTGCGGGCCGATATCGTTGGCGACGGCTTTGATATCCTCTGTGTGCGGGAGCTGACCTCCGGAATCTATTTCGGCGTGCCCAAGGGGCGAGAAGGCACAGGCGAAGACGAGCGGGCCTTCGACACGATGGCCTACACACGATCCGAGATCCGGAGAATTGCCGAGATGGCCTTCGAGGCGGCGCGTTCGAGAAAGGGCAAGGTTACTTCGGTGGACAAGGCCAATGTCCTTACTACTATGGTCCTCTGGCGCGAAGTCGTCATTGAAGTAGCCGCGGCCTATCCCGATGTCGAACTCAATCACATCTATGTGGATAATGCCACCATGCAGCTGGTCAAAAATCCCCGGCAGTTCGATGTCCTGCTCTGCGGCAATATGTTTGGCGATATTATTTCAGACGAATCGGCCATGCTTACCGGCTCCATGGGCCTTCTGGCTTCGGCTTCGCTCAACGAGCAAAAATTTGGTCTCTATGAGCCGGCCGGTGGTTCGGCCCCGGATATAGCCGGGAAAAAGATAGCAAACCCTATTGCCCAGATTCTCTCCGCTGCTATGATGCTGCGCTACAGTTTCGGCCAGGAAGAGGCGGCTGCGGCTATTGAGAAGGCGATAGAGACAACGCTTGACAAGGGCCTGCGCACCGCAGATATTGCCGTTGATGAAGATGAAGCGGTGGGCACTGAAGCCATGGGTGCAGCCATCGCCGCTGCTCTGTAGCCGGTGAAGGCAGTCTCCCGCACGAGGACGTGGTCATATGAAGATCCAGAATGAGACGATGCTGGTGGCAAACGAAGGTTCCACCAGCCTGGCGCAAAGGGTCGCCGAAAGGCTCGGCATCGAGTTTTCGGAGATGATCCGGGAGCGTTTTGCCGACGGCGAGAGATATCACGCCTTTCCCCGGGAGGTTGCCGGCAGGAAACTTGTCATCATTGGCTCGACTCATACAAGCAGTGCACATCAGGAGCTCCTTGATCTCATCCAGGGGGGCATTTACTGCAACGCTTCAAGCGTCAACGTGGTCATTCCCTATCTTGGCTACTCCACCATGGAACGGGCCAAGCCGGGAACGGAAGAAATTCCCAAGGGAATAACGAGAACACGGCAGATTTTCAGGGCCAGGCCGAACTACGTCGCCTTTGTCGATCTGCACTCGGAGGCCGTTCTTCATGCCCATGCAGGTGATATCAGTACCAATCATATCTGGACGGACAGCCTTGCCGTCGACAAGATCAAGAAAAGCGGTTTTGAAAACTACGTGCTTGTCTCTCCCGATTACGGGTTTTCAAAACGGGTGGCACGACTGGCAAGTATTCTCGACTGTCCCCATACCGCCGCTGACAAGGACCGCTATAAGCGGGACAAGACCATCGTCAGTCAGGTTTCAAGCGTTGTCAAGGGCAGGACAGCCATCGTCTGCGACGACATGATTCGCACCGGCGGCTCAATTTTGCAGACAGCCCAGCGCTGTCTGGAAGCCGGCGCCACTGAGGTAGCCGTGATGGCCACCCACCTGGTGATGGCCGGAGGGGCGAGGAAAAAGTTTGAGAACAGCCCTGTTACCAGAGTGATTGGCTCCGACACCTTCCCTGGACGGAAGAGCGACACCCTGTTTGACATCTATTCCGTCGCCCCCCTTCTTGCCAAAGTTCTTACCAAGCACCTCAAATTGAATCATTAATTCTTTCTATTCTAATGCCACGCAGGTCGTTGGTGTCTCCTGGAGTTATCTCGAAGTACCATGAAAAAGGAAACCGTTGCCAGAATCCTGGGATCCTCAATGCTGTTCAAGAAATTGGGACCCAGCCAGTTGCGTGCAGCTGCGGATATCTGCACCGTCCGCTATTACGACGGCGGCCAGTGGGTATACGAACAGGGCGATAACGGCAGGGATTTCTATATTCTCGGAATCGGCGAGGTCGAACTGGTGTTGACCCGCAAGGATGCTACCACATCGGTGGTGGGCAGGATTACTCCCGGAGGGCATTTCGGTGAAACCTCGCTTCTCACCGGTAAACCACATGCTCTTGGAGCACGGTCTGTGGGGGATATCGCACTGATATGCTTTGAAAAGAACCTTTTTGAACAGGCCTTGCTCAGTGACAGGACCATCTACCAGCAGATGAATCTGGCTTTGGCGGAACGTCTTCGGGTGTCGTTTCGCGATCAGGCGGACACCGCACACTCGGTGAGAAAAACAGAGACCAGAGAGGAGGATTTCGAAAACTTTCTGCTCCTGGGCGGTCACGATGCAAAAAGCGAAGCCGAAGCCAAGAACAAACCGTCGAACGCGGCCCGGCGCAGTCAGGCCGCCGCCCGTAAATTTGCCGCCAATCTCGAGCCGATCCTGCTTACCGGTGAGAAAGGCACGGGAAAAAAGTTTTTGGCCAAGCAGATACATCAGCAGAGCCAGTATGCAGGCGGTCCCTATATTGAAGTGGAACTGCGACAGATAAACCAGGAACACATGCCCGAGAAACTCTTCGGTACGGCTCAGGACGCCGTTCCCTTTGCCCAGGCGAGACAGTCGGGCATTCTCGAACAGTTCTCTCAGGGGACGGTGGTTTTACTGCACGCCGAACTCCTGAGTTTTCCGCTACAGCAGAAAATCCTGCAGTCAATGAAGAGCGGCAGTTTTCGCCGGAGCGGCAGTGAGGAAGAGGTGCCCATGCAGGCACGTTTGATTTTCGTCAGCGACGATTCACTGACCAATCTCGAACACCAGGACGTATTCTATGCACCGCTTTTCAGCGAACTTCGAGGCCAGCATTACCGCGTGCCGTCGCTGTGCGAGCATAAACGCGATCTGCCCAGGCTGATCGACTATTATCTTCATCGCTACAGCAGGGAGTACGGCAAGAATATTGCCTCCATCTCCCCCGATACCCTGGGTATCCTCATGAACTACGACTGGCCGGGAAACCTGCCGGAATTGCAGAGTGTTATCCAGCGGGCGGTGATGCTTGCCCAGAGCAGTCAGATCCTTTCGGGGCAAATAATCCTGGGCCTGCCCAAGACCGAAGGCAAATGGGAATTCAATGTGCTGCGCATCCCAGGAGTGAAAAACTTTCTGAGAAGTCATGTTTTTCCAGTGGTGCCCCGTTTTGTCATAGGCCTCGTCATTATGGCAACGGTGGCTGCCTTGTTGCTGGGACCGTCCGAGGCCGGCAGAAATATCGGCATGACCTTGAGTTGGGCTATTGGCTGGCCGTTGTTGTTTTTCTCCTTTTTCTTTCTGGCCCGTACCTGGTGTTCGGTCTGTACGCTGGCCCTGCCGGGAAATCTGGCCCAGGCAGTGGTTAAACCGGACAGGCCGACACCGCTGTTCATAAAAAAATACTCCGGCTGGATAATGGCCATTCTCTGTATCGCTGTACTCTGGGTGGAGATGGTCTGGGATGCCTACAGCAGTCCGCTGCTCACCGCTACTGTCATACTTGCTGTTTCCGCGGGCTCTTTTATCTTCAGTATATTCTACAAGCGCAGGGTCTGGTGCCGTTATCTTTGTCCGCTGGGCGCCATCAACGCTATCTTTGCCATGCCTTCGGTTCTTGAACTGCGGGCAAACCGGCACCTCTGTCTCAACAGGTGTCATGAACACAGTTGTTTTCGCGGTGATGATCATCATCAGAGCGGATGTCCCATGTTCCGTCACCCTTTTCTCGTCGACAACAACAGGGACTGCATCATGTGTGCAGAATGCATCAAGAGCTGCAGTAACAGCTCCATTCATCTCAACCTGCGTCTGACACCGGAAGAGCTGTGGGACCTCAACACCCCGCGACGGGCGGATTCCTTTTTGATCGTCTCGCTGGGGGCCATTTTCTTTCCCTTCGCCCTGCACGAAAATTTTTCAACGGTAGCGAGCACGGTGAGTGGCTGGCTCTCGCCGGCGATGATGCAGTTGCCGCCCTTTGTCGTCAAAAGTTTCATTTTCTTCAGCCTCATCGGCCTGTTTCAACTGGGATATGTGATCATGGTGAAACTCGTGGCCAAATACGCCGCCGTTGAGGATAAGTCTCTCAAGCCTATGCTGGGCTATGGCTTTATCCCCCTGATTCTTGGCTGCTATCTCGCTGTTCATTTCGAGCTCTTCATGGCTGAGGCCTGGCGGATCTGGCCTAATCTCCAGGAACTCTTTGGTCTGGAGCCGACCTATGTGCCTCTACGCATTTTGAGTGAGGATTCCACTATGGTGCTGCAGGCGATAACCGTTTGCGGCGGAATGCTGGCCTCGTTTTACGCCATTTACCGGATTATGGCCCGGTTCAGGGGCGAAAGGGCTTTTTCCTCGGAATCGCTGGTTCTTCCCTACAGTTTCATGGTCTTTCTCGGCGGGTTGTCGCTCTATCTCATTTGAGGCAGGTGGCGCCTGCGGTGACCGCGGCTGTGGCTTTCTGGGCGGCAGGCAAAAAAAAACCAGGCAAGAGTGACACACAGTGCCATTCTCACCCGGTTGGGGGGGTATATTCGGTGCTGTGTATATTTTTGCAAGCCATGTGCCACTTGCTTCTTTCACATTTGGAAAGACCTAGAAGGGAGGGAGTACACGGTAAAGGCCGACGAAAGACGCCGTTTTCCGCAGGCGTCGGTGCGCCGGCTATTACCAGGTGAATTACACTTGGGTAATCTCTGTTACCAGGCTGTAGGCCAGTGTAAGAGGCGCTCCAGACCGTTACTATAGCGGCACTGTGGCGTTTTGGGCTAAGGGGGCGAGGGGGTGTCGAGCAGGCTGACGATGGTGTCGTAGCTGACCATTTCCCTGAGCCAGCGCTGCGGAATTGCCTCCATGCCCAGGTGGGCCCCGAGTATCATCCCCGTTGCCAGTCCCCGGGCGGCTGAATCTCCGCCGGCCATGACGTTTTCTATGAGCGCTTCTTCGAGGTTGTCCTCGTAGGCAGTGATCAGATGGACAACACCCGGCAGCGCCTGCTCGGCACCGCAGGCCTGGCCGCTTGCCTTGATGGCGGCAGTCGTGGAGTCCCCGCCGCTTTCCAGGGCATTGCGTATGCGCATTTCAAGGGTGATGTCGTTGATACCGTCTTCTAGCAACTGCAGAACAGCTTCGGCTGGCCGTGCTCCGTTCAGCACATTCCAGCAGAGACGGCAGAGCAGTTCGGCTGCCAGCAGGGCGGATTGGCTGTTGTGGGTCATGGCTGTTTGCTCACGGACGTAGGAAAGGAGCAGGTCCTGGTCGGAACGAAAATGATAGAGGAGAGGGGCCATACGGGCCGGTCCGCCAAGATCGGTCGAAGCAGAACCGCTGTTGAAAGCATCTCTGCCCTCTTTGAAATTGGCAAGGGTCTCTGTGGTGGCCTTGTCCATGTAGCCGTCATAGTTTTCCATAAAACGTCGCCAGTTGGCGCCGAACTCTTCCAGGTCGAAGGTGGCCCCTCTGTTCAGGGTTTTCAGCAGCAGCAGTGTCTGGTCGCCGTAATGGGTGAACTGGCCGTCGGCTTTGCCGGAATGATAAGAATCCGGCGACGGTGAAAGAAATTCCTCCACCCGCCCCAGTTGCGAAATCAGCTTGTCGGTATCGTATATCCAGTGGGCCCCGAGGGCCAGAGCATCGCCTGCAAAACTAGCCAAGACCATCGCCCGGTATCTCTGTGCCATGTTTTCTCCTTGAGTGATTCTGAGCAGCTGTCCAGCGTTTTTCCAATCACACCCCTTGATAAGAAATAGTGCACAATAAAATGTATGCCATTGCTGCTGATATGTCAAAGGATGCCTGGGGATGCTGAGTGGGGTGATTTTTCGAGGCCGGTGTGAAAGTGAGTTTCACCGCCACGAGTATTGTAACTTAAGGAGAGAATCTGTTATACTTTGTTCAAGGAAGAAGTCAGGAAGAATGTGTCATGCCAAGATGAAGCGAGCAGAAATGGATAAGACCAAGAGAAGATTCAGCAGGATAGCGTTAGACTTCCCGGCAACGCTGATCGTGGACAAAACTGAAGTATACGATATTCATGAACTTACAAACCTCAGCATTGGCGGCTGTCTGGTGCCGCTCGACGAAGATATCGTTGAGGGAACCCGCTGTACGATCACCATACGGTTGGCGGGTGGTCTCGGCAATACGCCGGTCAATGTCGCCGGCGAAGTCGTTCGCCATGACAAGGACTATGTTGCCGTTAAATTCACCAAAATAAGCCCACCCGATCTCCTTCATCTCCAGAATCTCATACGTTACAATGCTCCGGATCCGGATGTGATCGAGGAAGAGATCCGAAATAATCCCGGTATCTTCTGAAAATACAGTGATCCGTACAAAAGGCACCCCTGTTTCCTGGGAATTGCATATACTGAGTTTTAAGGGGACCAGGGAATATTAGATCACGTCCTCAATTGTTGATAATACATAATCGATGTCTGCAGAGGTGTGGGCGGCATTGATCTGAAAACGGATGCTTTCATCACCCTGGGGAACTACCGGAAAGGTCAGTCCCACTGTGAGGATGCCGGCGTCATAGAGTCTGCCGACCATCTGCTTTGTGCGCTCCGTGTCCCTTACCATCAAGGGGATGACGGGATGAGGACCTTCGATGCTTTCTAGACCTCTCTTTTCCAGGCCTTCCCTGAACTGACGCTGGCGACTGCCGAGAGTGGCCAGCCGTTGCCGTCCTTCTCTTCCGTCGCAGAGGTCGATGGCGGCTGTGGCGGCGGCGCAGTCGGCAACGGAAAGGGGGTTGGTGTAGATATAGGTATCTGCTTTTTGTCGGACCGCCTCGATCACAGTCTGGCTGGCAGCGATGAATCCGCCGTTGACGCCAAAGGCCTTGCCGAAGGTGCCGACGATGATGTCGGGTTGGCTTTTACAGTATTCGGGCGTGCCTCTTCCGCTATTGCCGTAGGCGCCGATGCCGTGGGAATCATCGACCACCGTGACGACGCCTTCCCGGAAGCGACCGGCATGGCTGCCGGCGATTTCCTCAATGCTCTGGAGCGGGGCGATGTCGCCGCGCATGGAATAAACTCCGTCGCAGATAACTATTACCCGATCGATGCTGTCGTCTATCTCCTCAAAGCATCGGCGTAGATCGCCCATGTCGTTGTGTTTGAAGATGCCTTTATTGTTCCTGGCCACGCCGGCAATGCGCATGGCCCTTATGATGGAGTTGTGGTTGAGCTGGTCGCCGATCCAGTGAGTTTTTCTGCTGCTGATAGTCAGGGCCAGCCCGCAGTTGGCCGTATAGGCGGAGTTGAAGATCTTGGCGGCAGGCTTGCCGGTAAATTCGGCGATTCTTTCCTCCAGTTCTCTGTGATAGCTGTACGTTCCGTCTATGAAGCGGACGGCTCCAGGGCCGACGCCGAACTGGTGCGTTGCCCGGTCCGCAGCCTCGATGAGCTTTGGATGGTGGGCCAGGGAGAGGTAAGAATTTGAGTTCATTCGCAGAAAAGCGGTGTCGCTGCCCTGGAGGTGATATCTGGGGCCATAGCCATTCTGTGCGGGAATATAGCCGTTTATGACCCTTTCGGGGGCTTTGGCCCTGCCTTCGCCGGCAAGAGCATCCAGCTCCCGGGAAAGCGCAGCCTCGAGTTCTTTAAGTGGCATCTGTGTACCTCCTTTGCTGGAGTAGCTGGGGGATGAAACAATGATTGATGAACCGGCTTCTCGTGCAGGCACTGTCTGGTCAGTTTTCCCAGTCAAGAATCACCTTGCCCGATTTTCCCGAGAGCATGACCTCAAAGCCTTTTTGATAGTCGCTGTAATGAAACGTGTGGGTGATAAGCTCCCGAATGTCGAGTCCGGTCTGGATGAAGGATGTCATCTTGTACCAGGTCTCAAACATCTCTCTGCCGTAAATGCCTCTGATGGTAAGTCCGTTAAAGACCACGCTGTTCCAGTCGATGGCCGAAGGCTTTTTCATGATGCCCAGAAGGGCGATTTTGCCGCCATGGCACATATTTTCGATGATGGTGGTGAAGGCGTCGGCACTGCCGGACATCTCCATGGCCACATCGAACCCTTCCTTCATACCGAGTTTCTCCTGGGCGGCGGCAACCGTTTCCCGGCTGACGTCCACTGTCAGTGTTGCTCCCATCTTCTTTGCCAGCTGCAGGCGAAAGGGATTGATATCGGTGACGACGATATATCTGGCTCCGGCGTGCTTGGCAACGGCGGCGGCCATGCAGCCGATGGGGCCGGCGCCGGTGATAAGCACGTCTTCGCCGAGGATGTCGAAAGCAAGAGCGGTGTGAACGGCATTCCCCAGAGGGTCGAAACAGCTCAGTATCTCCAGGGGGATCTCAGGATCACAGTACCAGACGTTGGTTACCGGCAGGCAGAGGTACTCGGCGAAGGCGCCGGGACGGTCGACGCCTATACCTTTCGTGGTCCTGCAAAGGTGTCTTCTGCCGGCCAGACAGTTACGGCATTTGCCGCAAATCAGATGCCCCTCTCCGGAAACAAGATCACCCGGTGAGAAATCGTGGACATCCTCGCCCACCTCAACCACTTCGCCGACGAATTCATGACCGATGTGCATGGGGATAGGGATGGTCTGTCTGGCCCAGTCATCCCATGCGTATATATGCACATCCGTGCCGCAGATCGACGTTCGCTTGAGTTTGATGAGTACATCCGTACGATTCGGTGACGGAATGGGTACGTCTTGAAGCCAGAGGCCTTCTCTGGGTTCGGCCTTGACCAGGGCTTTCATGGTATGCATGGACAACCTCGAGTGTCTGTGTTTGCCAAGCGGTACGGCATCGATACATCCTGGAATCTGATTGTGCAGAAGATATCGTTATGGAGTCTGTGAAATTATTCTATCATGCCTGGTGTTTTGCGTACAGCGCGGGATGAAAAGACAGGACGGTGGAGGCAGGATCCGCCTGCGGACAGGCCAGGAATGAATGGTGGAAGCTCCTGGCCTGCCTCAGAGCCGGATGTATTTCAGGGGCGGCATTGATTTGCCGAGCAAATCTAGAAGCGAATCAGGGCACCGCCGTAGAATCCGGAAAAGTCTGAGTCGACGTAAATATCGGACTCATCGATGGCGATATCGAGATATCTGTATCCAGCGTAAATGCCGACCAGCGGCAGTGGCGAAAATTCGATTTGAACGTCAGCATCGAGGAAGTGGTTGTCGCCGTAGCCAAGATAACCGAATCTGCCGTTGACGCCGACGAAGTCGGCCAGCGCCACCCGTCCCCTCAGGCCAACGGTGGGAATGGGCACCGTCGCCGAGGCAGTTTCCGTCCTCTTTGTCAGGTCATCGACAAGCGAGGCTTCGGCATCGGTGATTTTGGCCGCCACTTCGACACCAACCTGGAGCCGTGTTGGAGTATCGTCCATGTTGAGGAAGTACCAGGTGAAACCTATATCGATAATATCAAGGTCGACGCTGCTGCGAATCGGAGTACCTATGTTGTAGAGTTCACCGTCGAAGAAAATGGGTCTGGTGAGCAGCGAATTTCCCTGGAAAGAGAGAGGCATGTACCCTGCTGATATCTTGAAATCTCCGAGAGAAACGCCAAGTTCGGCGACCATTTCCTCACTGTCTGCGAGGTCGAGATCGCTTTCCAGGTTGACGTTGGTGCCGATTCCGTTGGTTTCGGCCGCCAGTTCTCCGCTGGGGCTGAGTACCTGGTAGCCGACCTTGAGCGCGATTGTTTCATCGCCATAGGCAGTAGATACTCCCAAGACCAGCACTGCTGCCGTTATTGCCGCCTGTAATCCCTTCGCCATTGATTATCTCCGTTGAAAAAAAATTGATGGAAGAATTCAGTAGCCTGGCAAATTACAGTTCGACGTCAAATCTGTCAAGCGTACAATAGAGCAGGAATCACCGGTGAGATTCTTACGGCTGGAGGAAGGCGTTTCAGTGATGAGGTCGGGCGGAGCAAGTGCCGGCGGCTGCCGGCACTTCGGTCATACTGTATCAGTCGTTGTAAATGCATTCAGCCGGACAGGAGGCGATGGCCTCATCGACACAATCCTCTTCGCCGCTGGCATCTTCCTTGACATAAGCTTTTTCGGCGTCGTCGTCGAAATAAAAAGCGTCAGGGCAGATTTCTACACAGCTTTCACAGCCGATGCATTCATCGTCGTCAATTCGTAAATTAGCCATAGTAAACCTCCAATGTTGTAATTCGGGGATTTCCCCTGTTATCATGACGATAAAGTCAAGGTTAACCATTGCCCGAGAAATGACAAATGGTCAAATCACGATAACTCCACCCGCAGGGCAAGGCAAGTACAGATTAAGGAGATCATACCTTTTTTCTGGTGTTGTGTTGTGTTATATCCTACAGCTCCTGGTTTTTTGAAATACCAATGGTTTGTGCCGGCCGAAAACATATCTGCAGACACTCACGCATGATCAGGTGCGAAGACGGAAATTGAATGGACGAAGATTCCCTGTCTGAGGGTATATATTGGCCTTGATGCCTCAGTAAGGTACATCTGGGGGAGATTGTTAACAAGTTGAGATGTTACAGTATTAAGCAAGAAAAATTCTGACTGTCCATGAAGATCAGCCTATCCAACTTTGGAGAGCCAGGGGGCTCATTTCACGAATTTGGTAGTGAGAAGAAAAAAAACTCATCGCCGGGGGAAATGCGGGGACAGACAGGGTCCTCAGTGTCAGGGGAAATGCCACTGGCTTTATGGCAAATCATTTGTATTATGTACGAATACATCCAGTTGAGGCCTTTCTCTTCAACCATTATCACAATTATGAGCAGATTAACCTCGTGTTATGAACAAAAAACAAAGGGCTGAGCGCGGAAGAAAAAGCAATCAGGCGGTGCATGTTGGTCTGGCGGTCAACGCCTTGCTGGCGCTGGTAAAGACCTGTGTCGGTATTCTTGGTAATAGTGCTGCTCTTCTTGCCGACGGTATTAACTCGACATCCGACGTTGCCTACGGCGTCGTCATGAGTATCTGCATGCGAATCTCGAGCAAGCCGGCAGATCATGAGCATCCCTATGGGCACGACCAGATGGAATCGATAGCGGCGGTGGTGGTGGGCGCCTTTGTCATATCGACGGCCATTGCCATCTTCTGGAACAGCATCCACTCCGTGTATGAACTCGTCACCGGTCAGGGTGAATTCCGGGGGGCGGCCATCGCGGCCCTCTGGGTTGCGGTACTGACCATCGCGGTGAAGCTGTTGATGACCCTGTGGACTGCTGATATCGGCAGAACGACGCAAAACAGCGCCGTAATAGCACTGGCCCAGGACCACAGAAACGATATTTTCGCTTCTGTGGCGGCGGCCCTTGGTATTTTTTTCGGCAGAATGGGCTATTTCTGGGTTGATCCCTTTGCCGGTGCCGTCGTCGCTGTAATCATACTTCTTACAGGTATCGAAATCCTTCGTTCCGCCACCGCCGATCTTATGGATACCGTACCGGGAAAGACCCTGGCGAAGAAGGTGGAAGCGATACTGGAACGGCTGGGCGGCGTCATGGAGGTGGAGGAGGTGCATGCTCATCGTTTCGGCCCCTATCTGGTGATGAATATCACCATCGGCGTCGATGGAGACATCACGGTTAGTGAGGGCGACGATATCGCCACGGAAGTGGAGGAGTCTCTTCTCGAAGAGATTGAATTTCTGCGAAGAGTACACGTCCATTATCATCCTGTGCAGGCACAAAATGACAGCGTCACCTCCACTATTGCCGTTTGAGGTCTCGAAAAAGATGGCTGTCATACCGTTGTCAACGCCGGCAATATGTTGACATTGTCTTGATTTTGTGAGTAAATTTTATACCAATTGATGCTTTGCCGCTTTTGCGTGCGAACAGCGGGCCGGATACGGGGGAGGGATCCCGTCGGCACAGTATATACAGCTCACCCCCTACAAGGAGCATGGACATGAAAAAACTTCTAATCTGGATACTGGCTGCGCTGGGCGGGCTTATCGCTTTGGTCATTGCCGCCGTCCTGGTAATTCCGATGTTTGTCGACGTCGAATCCTATCTTCCGCAAATTGAGCAGAAGGTAAGCGAGGCGACGGGAAGACCTGTCTCCTTCGGTCGGGATGTGGATGTTTCGGTATTCCCCTGGGCCGGGGTCAGTTTCGACACGATGCGGATCGGCAATTCGCAAGAATTCGGTGAGGGGGAATTTGTCAAGGTAGAATCCTTTGAGGTCAGGATGAAGCTCCTGCCTTTATTGTCGAAAAATGTAGAAATTGAGAAATTTGTCCTCAACGGGCCGGAGGTTCATCTGGTGAAGCTGGCTGACGGCAGCAGCAACTGGCAATTCGGCTCACAAGAGGCGAAATCACCGCAACCGAGTGCCGAAAAGGGATCACAGAGCCAAGAGCAAAAAACCGCCAGGAACTTTCAGCTTGCCTCATTGGAAGTGGGAGAATTTGCCGTCAACGGCGGCCGGATACTCTATGAGGACAGGGAGGCAGGCCTCAGCAAGAAGATTGAAAACATAACCTTCCATCTCAAAAACGTCTCCCTGGACAGGCCCATTGATCTTTTTTTCAGCGCCGACATAGACGGCACACCGTTAACGGTGGAAGGCTCCGTCGGGCCCGTGGGCCAGAAGCCCGGTGAGGGGACAGTTACGACTGATCTTGCCGTCAATCTTGCCGATGAACTGAAAATATCCCTTGAAGGCACCTTCATTAATCCGTCGGGGGAGCAGAAGTTCAATGTCCATCTCAGCACCGAACCGTTTTCTCCGCGCAGTCTGCTGCAGACTCTGGAAATGCCCTTTCCGGTGGAAACAACCGACCCAGAGGCCCTGAGCAGTGTAGCCGCCGATCTCCAAATTGAGGGTGATCCATCGGCTGTGATGCTTAGGGACAGCAGACTTACCATCGACGATTCCACCTTGAAAATCGCTGCCGAACTCACGGATATGGCTAAACCCGATGTCAGCTTCAAACTGACCCTCGACACCATCGATGTCGACAGGTACCTGCCAGCGCCGCAGGACAAAAAGGCAGCCGGCGGCATCGCCGCCGATCCTGCTCCAGCCGCTACGCCTGAACAGCAACAGGCGGCCGGGCAAGAGCCAGCCGGAGCAGAGCCCGCGGCCATTGATTACCGACCCCTCCGGCGCCTGGTCGTCGACGGTGAAATGAGCATCGGCGAACTAACGGTCCATGGGGCGGCATTGCGCAATGTCGAGCTGAAAATTGCCGGCAGCGACGGGGTCTTCACCCTCGATCCTTTCCGGCTCGATCTCTATGAAGGGGGCGTTGATGTCACCGGCAAATTCGATGTTCGGCAGGACAGCCCGGAAACAGCTGTCAGTCTCGAAGCCGACGGCATCAAGGTCGGACCTCTGCTCCGGGACAGCCTGGAAAAGGAAATTCTCGAGGGGACCATGGGAGCCGCCGCCGACATCAGTTTCCGCGGTGATACGGCTCCCTCCGTCAAAAAAAGTCTCAACGGCTCGGGTACCCTCACCTTTGTCGACGGCGCCATTGTCGGCATAGATATCGCCGCGACGGCCCGCAGCCTGGCGGCCGGCCTTGGCTCTAAAGTACCGGAGAAAAAGCCTCGTACCGATTTTGCCGAACTGCAGGTTCCCTTCGTTTTCGAAAACGGCGTTTTCAACACGGAGAACACCACCCTGCGTTCACCACTGCTGCGGGTGAAGACCATGGGCAGCGCGGATATGGTCAGCGAACGCCTCGACATGCGCGTAAGAACGAAAATTGTCGGGACTCTGAAGGGTCAGGGCGACACGCAGGACCGCACCGGATTGACGGTACCTCTCCTCGTGGAGGGAACCTTCGCCGATCCCAAATACAGTGCCGATCTCAGCGGTCTGGTCAGTGAGGAGACGTTGCAGGAGGCCGTGAAAAACCCGGAAGCGGCCAAAGAAAAAATCAAATCTTTGGAGGATACGGGTAAACAGCTGCTCAAAGGCTTTGGAATTGGCGACTAGGTGACTGTCAAAAGCGATGTGAAAAAAAAGATTCAGACTTTGAGGATACCGTCGCGCAGGGTATGAATGGAGTCCATCTTGGCGGCAAGCTCCATATTGTGGGTGACCATGATCACCGCCAGGGAGCGTTTGCGGCACATGGACTGTAAAAGATTGAAGACGATTTCGCCCGAGCGGCTGTCGAGATTACCGGTGGGTTCATCGGCGAGAAGAAGCTTTGGCTGCATGACAAGCGCCCTGGCCAGGGCCGTGCGCTGCTGCTCTCCGCCGGAGAGATTGCCTACCTTGTGGTCAAGGCGATGATCGAGTTCCACCTGTTCGAGAAGCTTCTCGCTTTTACTGCGAATTTCCGATTTTTTGACACCGGCGATAAGACCGGGCATCATCACGTTTTCCACAGCTGTGAATTCCGGCAGCAGGTGATGAAATTGAAATATGAAGCCGAGCATGCGGTTGCGAAAGACCGCCAGCCGCCGGCTGTTTTTTTCCAGGAGATTTTCTCCTTCGAAGAGCAGTTCTCCGGAGCTGGGGGTGGCGAGTGTGCCGCATACCTGCAGCAAGGTCGTCTTACCAGAGCCCGAGGCACCGATGATCGCTGACATTTCGCCGACGGAAACCTGAAGATCGATGCCCTTGAGCACGGTAATCTCTTTATGGCCGTCGTTGTAGGTTTTGGTTACCCGACGTGCCGTCAGAAGTGTCATCAGGAAAGCACCTCCGCCGGCTGCACCTGAGAGGCTTTCCACGAGGGATAGAGGGTGGCGAGCAGGGTGATTACCACCGCGCTTACGGCAATGATGACTACATCTCCGGGCAGAACCTTGATGGGCAGGGTGGTCATCGGGTAGACGTTTGAGGGGAGCTCAATGAATTTATAACGCGACAGCAGCTCGCAAAGGCCCAGCCCTCCGGCAACACCGAGGGCAGTGCCGGTGAAGGCGATGATGACGCCCTGCAGAAAGAAAATGCGCATGATCGATGACGACGTCGCTCCCATGGATTTGAGTATGGCAATATCCTTGCCCTTCTCCATCACCACCATAACCAGGGCGCTGATGATATTGAGGGCGGCGACAAGAATAATGAGGGTCATACAGATGAACATGCCTATTTTCTCAAGCTTGAAGGCGGCGAAAAGGTTCTGGTTCATGGCCATCCAGTCCTTGGCGATATATCCGCTACCGAGTGTGGCGGTGATGGCGTCCGCTATGCGGTTGGCTTTGTTGAGTTTACGCTTGTCTACCACCACTTCGATACCGTGGGCGATATCACCACTTTCCAGAAACTGCTGCACTGCGCCAAGCGACATATAGGCAAGGGATGAATCATACTCGTACATGCCCGACTCGAAGATACCCGAGACCCGACATGTTTTTATCTTGGGGATGATGCCCATGGGCGTCAGCGGTCCCGACGGGGAAATGAGGCGTACCTTGCTGCCGAGGCGTACTCGCAGTTCCTGTGCCAGGTTTTTACCGAGAATGATATTGGGGATGGCGTCGCTGGTGTTCTGTTCCAGGTCGTATACGGAACCTTCGATCATCTGTTGCGGCAGACTTATGACATTTTCAGCCGTTTGCGGATCAATGCCCCTGAGGACAACGCCCGTTCCCCCCGAGGAGCTGCTGAGGAGTGTCTGGCTGTAGAGATAGGGGGTCGCCCCTTGGACATCATCCACTGTCAGTACCCGGTCCCGTACCAGCTGGTAATTCCTTATGGAGCCGCTGACCTGCTGGACGACCACATGCGAATTGATGCCCAGTATCTGGTCGCGAAGGCCGTCGGTAAAGCCCGAATAGACAGCCAGGACGACGATGAGAGCGACGACGCCGACGGTGATGCCGGCCACGGAGATGAAAGAAATAAGCGAGATGAACCCGTGTCTATGCTTGGCTCGCAGATATCTGAGACCGATGAACCACTCGTACATGTCAGCTGCTCGTCGAAGGCTTTTTTATGTCTTTGTTGCCGGAGGCGCCTTCCGGTTTAAGGTGGGGGAAAAAAATAACGTCCCTGATGGATGGCGAGTCGGTGAGCAGCATGACCAGGCGGTCTATGCCTATGCCTTCGCCGGCGGCCGATGGCATGCCATATTCAAGGGCGCGTATGTAATCTTCGTCAAGAACGGGGTGGATCTCATCGTCATCGCCGCGCTCGTTTATCTGTTTTTCAAAGCGCAGACGCTGGTCCGTCGGGTCGTTGAGTTCGCTGAAGGCATTGGCAAGCTCCCTGCCGGTAATGAACAGTTCGAATCTGTCGGTGACTTCCGGATTCTTTTCATTTTTCCGGGCGAGGGGAGAGACCTCCGTGGGATAGGAGGTGATGAATGTGGGATCGATCAGTTTGTGTTCGACCAGCAGTTCGAAGAGTTCGGTTTTGGCTTTGCCGGCACCGGCGGTTTTTTCAAGCGTGATCCCTTTTTCATGGACCAGGGAGAAGAGGGCGCCTTCGTCTGCCAGGGTCTCAGCCGGAATTTTGCCGATGTCGATGAGTGCTTCGTCCATGGTCAATCTGTTCCAGGGGGGGGCCAGATTTACCTGAGCGCCCTGGTATTCGATTTCCATAGTGCCGTTCACCTCCTGACAGAGCCAGCTTATCAACTCTTCGGTCAGGTCCATGAGGTCGGTGTAGGTGGCATAGGCCTGGTAGAATTCTAGCATGGTGAATTCTGGGTTATGGCGGGTGGACAGTCCTTCGTTGCGGAAATTCCTGTTGATTTCAAAAACCTTGTCGAACCCGCCGACCAGCAGTCTTTTCAGGTAGAGCTCCGGGGCGATGCGGAGATAGAGATCCATGTCCAGGGCATTGTGGTGGGTCTTGAAGGGTTTGGCTGTGGCTCCTCCGGGCACAGGCTGCATCATCGGTGTTTCAACTTCGAGAAAACCACGGGCGTTGAGGAAATCGCGAGTGAGGCGAATTATCTCTACCCGCTTGCGGAATCTCGCCCTGGCTTCGGGAGAGACGATGAGGTCGACGTAGCGTTGTCTGTAACGCGTCTCCACATCGGTGAGCCCGTGCCATTTCTCGGGCAGCGGTCGCAGGGATTTGGAGATCATCACCAGCTTTTCGGCGGCGATGGAAAGTTCGCCGGTCTTGGTCTTGAAAAGTTTTCCCTCTATGCCGACAATGTCACCGATGTCCCATTTCTTGAAGGTCGTGAAAATTTCTTCGCCAACGGTTTCCTTTTTAACATAGACCTGTATCTGGCCGGAACTGTCGGCGAGATGGCAGAAGGCCGCCTTGCCGAACTTACGCATGGAGAGAATGCGGCCGGCTATAGAATAGGTGAATCTGGTATCATCCTCGGCCTCGAGGGACAGCTTTTCGTCCTTGGACAGAATATCCTTGACGAGATTTTTGGGGTTGAAGGAATTGCTGTAGAGCTTGACGCCCAAGTCGGCCAGCGCTTCGGCCTTTTCTCTTCGTTGTTTCAAAAACTGCGTATCTTTGCTCATACTGTATCAGAAAGTTTTGCTATAAATGATAGGGGTGGAGCGACCCGGCCTGAAAAGCCCCTGCCGGACATCTGGTGCTGAGGACGCAGGCAATGCCGGCGTCTGCCGCATAAACATGTGACAATAATAGGGTGTGCCGTCCAATTTGCAAGCACTGATTTCAACGGCGGCCCCGTCTTGGTGGGTAAAAAAACCACAACCGCAGGCTACTATGCGCCGCGGCATGGCCCGTTTACTGGAAATTAGACTCTCTGTCAATTCTTTTCCAGGACCGCCACAGTTTCTATATGGTGCGTCTGTGGGAACATATCGAAGGGCTGCAGTGAAACGGCGCGCAGGCCATTTTTTTGCAGCATGGAAATATCCCGTGCCAGCGTTGCCGGATCACAGGATATATAGATTATCCTTTGGCGGGCCAATCCGGCGACGACGGCAGCCAGGCCTGGTATTCCCTGGCGAGGCGGGTCGAGAACGACAGTATCGAACCGCGTATTCTCCCGGTGTAGCCGGTGGCAGACCGCCTCGCCCGTGCCTTTGATGAAGGTGGTGTTGTCAAGCTCAGCGGCCACGCTGTTGCGTTGGGCGCAGCGAATAGCCGCGTTCTGGGCCTCGACGCCGACGACGGAGCCAAACCGGCCTGCCAGCGGAATTGAAAAATTGCCCATGCCGCAGTAAACATCGAGAAGAGAGTGGCTTCGGCAGTCGGTACACAGGCCGAGGACATAGTTGACGATATTGCGGTTTTGGCCGACATTGACTTGAGAGAAACCGCTGATTTCCCAGCAAAGAGTGTATATACTCTCATGCAGCATGTCGTCGAGGCGCAGGAAGAATAGATTGCCTGCACCAGGATCATAGCCGTCGGCGGTGAAGGGCCCCATAAGTGAAAAGGTGTCTCCTTTGAAAAATACCCGCTCAAGCCCCGGCGTAGCGGCGGCAAGTTCGCAGCCGTTTTTTTTGTCCGTAGGCCGGAGAGGCCGGAGGGAGTGCAGCATCAAGGTGACGCTTCCACTGGGTGGGTCGAGATGCAGTTCGGCTGCCGCGCTCTGCCGGCAGAGCTGGAGAAAACAATCGCTTTGCAGGAGGCTTTGGAGTACGGCGTTTATTGCCGGATGAGCGATCAGGCAGGTTGTTATGCCGATAACTTCGGTCGATCGGCTCCGGTAGAATCCGATGGTGGACCCCTGGATCTGGAGCCGTATCCGCTGGCGGTAGCCGAAACTGTCGGGAGAGGCCAGAGGGGCTGAGGGGTGGAGCTGCTGATCCAGGAATAGATCGTCGAGTATCTCTTTTTTCACCTGCAGCTGCTGCTCATAGCCGCAGTGCTGCAGGCTGCAGCCGCCGCACTTTCCGTAATAGGGACAGGGAGGCACTATACGTCCCGGGTGCGGGCTAAGGGCGGCGGTAACTGTACCGAACAGCGTCTTTCTCCTTTCTTCGTCGATCGAGTAGGCAACGGTCTCCCCGGGAAGGCTGTTGCGCAGAAGAACGACACGGCCGTCTTCACGGCGTGCCAGGCCGTAACCGCCGTTTATAATTTTTTCTACCGTTACGCTCTTGTTATTCATGGTATAATGTTCAAGTTACAAAAGTACATAAGGCAAATACAACGATTTTGACGGTTGAACTGGTGGCGAGATCGACGAAAAATTTCCCGATCCCTCAGTATCTTAGACCGTTGTTCATATACCGAGGACTGTGTGAGAATCAATAGAGAGTCTACGCGTGGAAACATGCCTCATGACGATGCCGCAAGGTCGACCGTTTCTCTGCCCGTTGCCGCACTGTGTCTGTTCCTCGTCGTGATTGGGCTGTTTGCCCCAGCGGCTCTGCGGGCAGATGAGATCGCCTCCGTAACTATACAGGGTATTGAAGGCAAACTCTATGACAATGTTGCGCTTTTCCTCTCCATCAGGGAGTATGTAGATAAAGAAAACCTCAGCAGCCGGCGAATCGAGGAACTGCATGAAGAAGCGCCAGCTCAAATCCGAAAAGCCCTGGAACCCTTTGGCTACTATAGCGTCGAAATTGCCTCAGATCTTAGACGGGACGAACGGGGCTGGCACGTCCTGTATGAGATAACGCCGGGACCACCGGTGCGGATAAGCGGAGTCACCATAGATTTAAGCGCCGAGGACTTGCCCGCTTTCCAGGGAGATGTGCTGCAACAGTCGTTTCCTTTGAAAAAAGGCGATGTCCTCGAGCACTCGCTCTACCGGAGTGGCAAGAAAAAAATATTGCGGCAGCTGTTCGATCGGGGGTATATACGGTCGAAATATGGCAAAAGCGCAATACGGGTCAATGTCGACAGGAATGAGGCAGACATATTTCTGCAGATTGATTTGGGGCAGAGGTTCTATTTCGGCAGAACGATCTTTGATCAGGATCTTCTCGATCCTGAGTTATTAACAGGCTTTATAAATTTTGAACAGGGCGAACCCTATTCTTCAAAGAAACTCACTGAGCTGCAGCAGATCCTCTACAGGACAAACTACTTCGGCCAAGTGGTTGTCAAGGCACGGACCGACGCGCTTGAAGGCAATCAGGTACCGGTGGTCGTCAGACTTTCAGACCCGGATTTTTTCAACCGTTATACCTTCGGCATTGGGTATGCCACCGATGTGGGCATACGCGGCAGAGCCGGTTGGGACAACCGACTGATCAATCGCTACGGCCACAGTATTACCAGTGAACTCAGGCTTGCCCAGCGAGAGAGCATTCTCAATTTCATCTATGCCGTTCCCGTCAACGATCCCCGTTACAACAAGATGCTGTTGGGCAGCGCCTATACTGAAGAAAGCTGGGAAGACACCGATTCCAAGCTCTTCAAGGGCGGAATTAGTTACGACCATGCGGGCGGACGCTATAAATACGGTTTCGGCCTCGAGTTGCGGGATGAGGATTACGAGGTCGGCGCCACTGCCGGGCAGAGTTTTCTGGCCGTCCCCACATTCCGCTGGTCTGCCATTGTGGGGGATCAAATAATCTATGCCCAGAACGGCATGTTTTTTTCCATCAACCTTAAAGGGGCTTCGGAAGCGCTGCTTGGCGACGCCACCTTTGTTCAGGGACTGGTCTTGGGAAAACTCATTACTTCACCCATCGAGGGGATACGTCTGATTGGCCGGTTTTCTCTGGGAGCGACGGCAGTGGACTCGGTAAGGGACCTGCCGCCCTCGTTGCGGTTTTATGCCGGCGGCGATCAGAGCGTCAGGGGATATGATTACAAGGAACTGGGAGCCACTGATGCCTCTGGCACCACGGTGGGAGGTAAATATCTGATGGTGGGGTCGCTGGAAGTCGAGAAAAGGGTTTTTGACAACTGGGCTGTGGCCGCTTTTTTCGATGCCGGCAAAGGCATAAACTCGTTCAGTGAAGACCTCAGTGAAGGGGTGGGCCTCGGGGTGAGGTACACATTGCCTTTCGGTCAGGTCAAAGTTGACGTCGCTTCGGCCATATCCAAAGAAGATAATCCGTTGCGCCTGCATGTAACGCTGGGGGCGGATTTCTGATGAAGAAGGGAACGTTGGCGGTCTCTGCGGCATTTCTGGTCTGCATTCTGCTCGGGTATCTGCTGCTTTTTACGACCGGTGGTTTCGCCGTTCTGGTTGCCGCCTCCCAGAAACTCAGCGGCGGCTCTCTCAAGGTAGGGTCGGCCACGGGCATACTGGCACAGTCCTTTTCACTGGAAAAGCTTCGCTATAGCTCAAAAGGAACAACGGTCGAACTGGAGTCGATGACCCTGGCCTGGCAACCCGGAAAGCTCTTTCGAAAAGTTGTGTATTGCCGGGAGCTAACCGTCGATGGTCTTTATGTGCGGCATGAGCCTGCGGCTGAGCGCCGCTCCACTTCCGAGGGGGGATTGTCGCTTGCCGAGTTCGATCTGCCTGTCAGTATCGATATTGAACGTGCAGAGGTTACCAATAGTGTTTTCGAATCCGGGGATTCCGGGCGCCTGGAAATAGACTCGATCGTCATAGCCGTGCTGGCAGGCAGAAAGACCCTGGAGCTGGATACCCTGACAGTGACAAACCGGCAGGTCGATCTCGATGTCAGCGGCACCATCGGCCTTGGTGGCGAATGGCCCGTCGAGATCGATGGGCAGTGGCGCTATGCAGGCCTTGGCCTGCCGTCTCTGAGCGGTTCCTACTCTATCAGCGAGTCGCTAGCCGACGGTCTTCTCAGGGTTGATGTCGCCGATCCTGTGGTGGCCGGTCTCGAAAGTGGTTTCAGTATCAGTAACGGACTCACCTTCGAGGCCCGTCTCCTTGCGGAGGACTTCGATCCTTCAGCCCTCATTGACACTGTCCGCGGGAGTGTCGACATCAATATCCATGCCAGCGGGCGGATGCAGGAAGAGGTGGTCGAAGTAGATTTTACCGTGGAGGAGTTTCGCGGCGATGTGCAGTCCCAGCCACTGGAAGTGAGCGGAGAAGGCCGGTGCAGTACAGACGGCTGTCGCCTGGAGAACTGGAGGGTCGTCAGCCGTAACTCTGAGCTGCGCTTGTCCGGAGAAGTAGGGAGTATGCTCGAAGTGAGCTATGAGCTCGATGTCGGTTCGCTCGGCGATTTTCTCGAAGGCGCAAGGGGAACTGGCAGGGCGGAGGGCAGTGTCGAAGGAAAGATTTCCTCTCCCCGGATCTTGGCGGATCTAGGGATGCGTTCCCTGGGATTTGAAGGCTATAGTGCAGCCGCCATCGACGGTGATATTGAAGTCGATCTGCAGAACGGGCAGCACATCGAGGCGGATCTCGTCCTCAAGGATCTCGAGGCTATGGACCGGCAGCTGGATGCTGTAGAGTTCCATATTGCCGGCAGTCCCGACCGACACCGGCTGAAGGCTGAACTCAAAGATGATGAACTCTCTTCTGCGATGACTGCCACCGGGGGCTTTGGCCAGGCCGATTGGCAGGGCAAAGTGGAGAGCTTCACTCTTTCAGCTCCGCATTACAGTGAGCTGACGCTGGCCTCTGGTGCCCAACTGCAGGTGAATAGCAAAGGCTTCTCTCTCCAGCACTCCTGTCTTGAAAGCGGCGATGCTGGCCTGTGTCTTGAGGCGGAGATGCAGGAGGGCCGCTGGCAGGCCGCGGTGGAGATGGCGCGTTTCGATCCGGCACTTTTTTGGGAAGAGTGGAGCGGCAGTGTCAACGCCGAGCTAGAGGGGTATGGTACAGTTGCACCTGGTGCGCCGACGGCGACCCTGACCCTTTCACGCCTGGACGGCAGCCTTCGGGGCAGGGAAGTAGACGGGGGGGGGAAGGTCGTCTTCGATGGCCGGTCATGGCGCATGGACCGGCTCGAGCTCTACTACGGAGGAGGTATGCTCAGTGCCGACGGCACAATCGACCAACAGGGATATGCCGTCGATTTTCGCTCGGAGCTGCCGGATATTTCGCTTTTGCGAAACGACCTGCAGGGTATGCTGAAGATTGAGGGAATGCTTGCCGGGCCGCGACAGAAGCTGCGGCTCGACGCCTCTGTCGAGGGCGGCTCTCTTGCCGTGGCAGCTATTGAGGCCGAGGAGTTTGAAGGCACCATCGGCGCCGACTTTCAGCCGCTGGGCAGCATCGATATTGCACTTGCAGCCCGCAACATCATGGTCTCGAATTATGGCATTGACGAAGTCGGAGCGGAGGTGAGCGGCACCATGGCCGAGCACACGTTTTCGCTCAACCTCACACGGCCGGAGCAGAAACTCAAACTTGCCGGTGACGGCAGCTATGACGGATCCTGGCGCGGTCACCTTCATGATCTATCGGTGACGACAGCCCAGTGGGCAGACTTCACGCTCAGAGGCAGGCCGAGCTTCCGGGTGGATGACCAGGGCGGGGCCTGGGAGGATTTCTGCCTCACTTCTCCGCGGGCCGATTTCTGTGCCTCCGGCCGGGCAGAGAGCAACGGCCGCTGGCAGGCGCAGACCAGCGTGAATTCTTTTGATCTCACCCTGCTCGGCGATGCTGGTCTGGTGAAGCTGCCGGTGGCAGGAGATATGTCGGCAGAGTTGTCGGTACAGGGCCTGTCGCAGCGGCTGGAAAACATCGAAGGCTGGATCGAAGCGCCACGAGTTGTTTTACAAGGCGATACCGATTACACGTTTTTGCAGAGCAGGCTTGACGTCTTTCTGGAAGAAGAGACGCTGGTAGGCAGACTGCGCTCGAATATAGAACAAAAAGGCGATGTAGAGGGACAAATCCGTCTAAAAGGATTTGCCGGTAGTTTTGGTGGCAACACCCCTGTCCCACTTTCGGGTAGGATTGATGCCGATATCTACGACCTTGGCTTCATCACCAATCTCACAGATTCCCTCCTGCAGCCAAGCGGACACCTGCGGGCCAGTATCGATATTGGCGGCAGTCTTGAAGCCCCCATCATCGGCGGAGCCGCCGAAATTGAAGAGGGCGAGGTCTATCTGGCGGATCAAGGCATTACTCTGGAAAATGTCTCAGTCACTGCGACCTACCAGGGTGGCGAACTCCCCTATGAAATAACCGCCACCTCCGGGCCGGGCCGGGCCAGGGGAGAGGGAACGCTGAGCTTTGGCCCCGATGGCGGCTGGAAACTTCGAAGCCACCTCACCGGCAGTAATTTCGAGGTGATGGCCACGGAGGAGTATGTCATTCGGACCTCGCCGGATGTGCGGCTGGGATTTGGAGAAGGTGAGCAGTTTATCGAGGGCCGACTCGACATCCCCTATGCCAGGGTTGTACTCGAGCGGCAAGAGAGCAGGATTTCTCCTTCGAGCGACGTTGTTATCGTTGATGAAAAAGGGGAGCAACAAAAGCGCAAAAGCGATCTGGTGATCGATATCGATGTTGATCTGGGTGAGGATGTCAAAATCGATGCTTATGGTCTCGAAAGCTCCCTGCGTGGTGATATAGAACTAAAAGATTCTCCCGGCAGTTTGTTGTCGGCCACTGGAGAGCTGCAGGTCGAGGATGCGGAATTTTCTTTTTACAGCGTCGAACTTAAGGTAACCAGGGGCAGGCTGCTCTTTTCGGGAGGCCCCATAGATAATCCGGGCGTCGATTTTCGTGCCGTCCGCAAGGTGGAAAACAGGATGGTAGGTGTTGAGGTCAATGGTACGGCCCAGGATCTGCAGTTTCAACTTTTTTCCGATCCGGCGATGTCTGACAGTGATATACTAGCCTATATGCTGGTCGGCCGTTCCATGTACGCCTCCAGTGGTGGCGACCAGAGCCTCATCGATGCTGCGGCTTCTTCCCTGGGCATTCGAGGGGTCAACAGGATTACCAGCGGACTGCAGAAATATGTTCCCATCGATGAAATCTATCTCGATGGCAGTACCGGCACGGAAGATATTTCTCTGGTCTTGGGCAAATATATAACCGAGAATCTTTTTCTGGGGTATGACCACAATTTTTTCGACCGGACAGGGGAGCTCAAGGCCAGGTATGACCTCGGTAACAATTTTTCAGTGGAGACAAGGAGTTCCACCAGTTCAACAAGTGGTGACATTCTGTATTCGATCGAGAAATGACACACAAGCGTTTTTGCATTACAAAGGAGAAGACTATGACGACGAAAAAAGTGCCAAGTAAACATTATAACGAACTCAAGAAAAGTTATCCGGGCCTCTTCGATGCCCATGAGCAGCTGGGGAGCCAGTTACGCCAGTCGGGCCCGCTGGACGAGAAGACGCTGCAGTTGATCCAGCTGGCAGCCGCCGGAGCCACAGGAGCAGAAGGCGCGGTTCATTCCCATACGCGAAGAGCACTGACCGCAGGAGCCAGCGCCGAGGAAATATATCACGCCCTCATCATACTTATGTCGACAATCGGTTTTCCCAAAGTCATGGCGGCACTGTCCTGGTGCCGCGACATCATTGAGGAGTAGCGGCGGCAAAGGTACAGTCCAGCCCACGCCGGGGCTGGCAATGGTCACAAGAAAGGAGGGTTCCGGCCAGAGAATTATCTTGTTTTCTTAAAAAAATCAAGGTGAAAGGGGCTGTCTGCAGTCCGTTTCTCTTGTTATGCATCCCGTGATCTGATATTATGTGTGCGAGGCAGGTGGCAACGGCGAGCAGGAGGCGAAAGGTGTTTTTCGCACGACGTATCCGCTGCGACGGCTGCCGATAGCCTAAAATTATACTGGTGATGTTTGCCAAATATTTCAATGGAGGAGGTAAAAAAGCAATGGATCCTTCCCCGCCTCGGTCACCCGATAGAGATAATAGCGAAGAGCGCATTAAAAAGGTCTTTGAGGAAATACAAGATGCGGCTTACAAAAAGGATTTTCAGCGAGCAGAGGCGTTGCGCGAGCGGCTCATGGAGCAATCTCCTTCGGCACTGACGGAGATTATCAAGTCAGCCGAAATAATTGAGGAGGAGAAAGCCGCCGGTATCGATTCCGATCATCTTGCCATCTGGGACGAGCTCTACTCGGTACTGACCCAGGAAGAGAAAAACGGTCTATTCTACGCCCTGAAAAGGGTGGTGGTTCCACCGAAGAAAATCATCCTCACCCACGGAGCCTATAATACCAGACTATTTTTCATCGATTCGGGCAAAGTGACCATAATCTTTCCGCGCAAAGGGAAAAACACGGTCCTTGCCCAGCTGGGTAAGGGAAGTCTTCTTGGTGAATACAGTTTTACCTCCATATCACTGTGTTCGGCCACAGCCGTCAGTCACACGGAAGTGGTTCTCTACTATCTGGAAAATTCGGCAACCGATGACTGGCCGGAGAAACTGCCCGGCCTCTACGACAAAATTATCGACTACTGCCTCAAGCACGGCAGTCTTGAGGAAATCTCCCGCTGGAAGTCACTGGAAAAGCGAAATAAACCTCGTTATACCGTTTCCGGACCCCTCAAAGGCAGACTGTTGAACAGGGAAGGCAGAAAAACGGAAACCTCGTTGCGCGGAGAGCTCAGTGACATTTCACTGGAAGGCTGTGCCTTCGAGATCAAGCTCTCCAAAAAGGAAATTGCCAGGGCGCTGCTTGGCAGGCATCTTTTACTGAACTTCTCCTTCGAGATCGACGGTGAGTGCTTTGCTTTCGAGCGAATCGGCAAGGTTGTCAAGGTAAGCTTTTATATGCACAATGATTATTGCATGCATGTACAGTTTAGCAAGGCCATCAAGAAAGCGACTCTGGAGAGGATAGTGAATATTAATGAGTGACTCGGTCTCCGTTCTCCGGGAGTGGTTTTTTCCGGACTTTGCGACGTAGTCGAGAGACTGAAGCATACCTGGAGCTCTGATCCGATGATGCCCTGCCCTGCCTATATACTCACTACGTGCTCGATTCGACTTCCATGAAAAATCTCATGGGGCTTCTCCTCGCCTTCATCGTCATATGGGGCGGTCTGAGCGCCGGTATGAGCCATCTGCCGGTCCCGGCATCGGTCGGTGAACCGCAACACCGGCTGCTGCTTTATCTCTGCCTCGGCTGTTATATTTTTCTTGCCTCTTCGCTCAGCCGTCTGCTCATCTCTGAAGTTGTAAAGAGCGGCTCGAGACAGCTTGCGGGGTCCCTGTTGATGACCTTTCTGCTTTTCGTACCGACGGCCGTGCTTTCCCGGGGAATGGCCTTGCCGCCGCCAATAGTGGCAGGCGTGCAGACCGCCCTGTTGCTTTTCGGTGCCACAGTCTTTGGCGCGGCGCTGTCGACGGCCGTCAAACGGGTTGGGGAGCTGGTGCCGCTTTGCTGTACCGCGGCCATAGCCGATCTCACCAGTGTCGCCTTTGGTCCCACCAGTATCATGGCCGCCGATATTTCCAGCTACTATACCGGCGGTATGGTGGGGCCGCCGCCTCTGGTCGACAGCATTATCCTCAAAGCGGGCATGCCCGGGTATACTGTGCCGGTACCGCTGTTCGGCGTTACCGACTGGTTGCTGGTATCGCTGCTGTCGGCCTCTCTTCTGCGTCTGCAGAAAAGTGACAATCTGCTGCCGCAAAAATCCACGGCCTGGGGGCCGGCGTTTTTCTCGGCATCAGCCATGGGGCTGTATGCCGGTCTGGTCATTGCCTGGACCGCCAATGTCTTCGTACCGGCCATGGTGGCCATAGTCCTGGCGTTTCTGGCGCTGCTGGTATGGCGATATGACGTTTTCAGAAAACTGGAAAAAAGCGATATAGCCTACTGTTTCATACTGCCGGCCTGTGTTGCTGTTGCCATGCTGTTGTTTTCGCACTATAAAATGTCCATATAGAAGGATGCAGCAGACGGGGACAGTGCATACGAGAGGGACACCTTGACCGCCCAAAAAAAATACATGAGCATACTTGTCGTCGACGACGAACAGGTGCATCGGTATATGCTCTGCACCATGTTCAGGGAATGGGGCTGGAGGTGCGTCGAGGCCGATGACGGCACCACGGCGGTCGCCGCGGTCGCGGAGCACAGCTACGATGCCGTACTTATGGACGTACGCATGGCGAAGATGGACGGCATGGAGGCATTCCGCCGGATTCATGCCATGCGCCCGGAACTGCCGGTCATCATCATGACCGCCTATTCTTCGGTGGATGACGCCGTTGAGGCCATTCGGCATGGCGCTCATGATTATCTCACCAAGCCTCTTGATTTCGATAGGCTGCGGTTGGCTCTGGAAAGGGGTCTGGATCATAAGAGAGTGGCCCACAGCAAGCAGAAAAGAGGTGGAAGTGAAGGAGCCCTAGAGACCAATATCGTCTCCTGCTCACGGCCAATGACCGAGCTTTTGGAGATGATAGGCTATGTCGCCCCCACCGAAGCGACTGTTTTGATCACCGGAGAGTCTGGCACCGGTAAGGAGCTGGTAGCCGAGACCCTCCACGCCAACAGCCTGCGCAGCCGGGCGCCGCTCGTCAAGGTGAATTGTGCTGCTCTTGCTGAGTCGCTTCTGGAGTCGGAGCTTTTTGGACATGAAAAAGGCTCATTCACCGGTGCAGACAGACGCCGGGAGGGCAGATTCGTGCAGGCCGATGGCGGCACCCTCTTTCTCGACGAGATAGGCGAGACCAGCCAGGCCATGCAGGTGAAGTTGCTCCGGGTGCTACAGGAGCAGGAGCTGCAACGGGTTGGCGGTGAGGCGACCCTGCAGGTAGATGTTCGAGTCATTGCCGCCACCAACCAGGATCTGGGGAAGGAGGTGGCCGCGGGCGCTTTCCGCGAAGACCTCTACTACCGGCTGAACGTGGTGACGCTTTTTGTGCCTCCCCTGCGCCAGAGAAGCGATGATGTACCGATATTGGTTGATTTCTTTGTAAAAAAGTTTGCCGCCAAAAACAGAAGAACGGTCGAATACGTCACTCCCGAATGTCTCAGCTATCTGCAGAACTATTCCTGGCCAGGTAATGTCAGAGAACTGGAAAACGCCATAGAGCGTGGCATAATTCTCATGCGGGGGGATCAGCTTACCGAGAAGAGTCTGCCGCTTTCCATCCAGAAGCAAAAAGAAAAAGACACTACGTCCTCGTTTATGGCCAATTCGCCGGCAACGCTCTATGAAACTGAGAAAATGATGATACTGCAGACGCTGGAGCAGACTCGTGGCAATAAGAGCGAGGCGGCCAGGCGTCTGGGAATTACCCGCAAGACTCTGCAGAACAAATTACAGAAATATGATCAATAATGACGATGCTATGATAGTGTTCCGGCCCGCATTGACGTGGTGGGCGAACTGGTGTAATTCAGTGGCTTTTGTAATGTAAAAGTTCTGGGTGGTCCGCAGTGCTGCCGGTCCGTTCGTATGAAGAATGGGGTGGCAATTGAGAACCAATATCGTACACATCGGTGCTGACGAACTCAGCTATGAGATACGCAATATAGTCTCCATAGGCGAAAAGCTGGAAAAACTTGGCCTGAAGACAAACTGGGAAAATATAGGCGATCCCGTGGCCAAAGGAGAGCGGATTCCCACCTGGATGAAGGAGATCGTCGCTGAGGCGGTGATGGAAGACGGTACTTACGGCTACTGCCCGACCAAGGGTATTCTCGCCACCCGCGAGTTTCTGGCCGAACAGACCAACCGGCGGGGCCATGTCCAGCTCGGGGCTGAGGATATTCTGTTCTTCAACGGCCTGGGCGACGCCATCTCCAAAATTTTTGGTTTTCTCAAACGTACAGCCAGGGTGATCGTGCCCACTCCCAGTTATTCGCCCCACTCCTCGGTCGAAGCGGCCCACGCCGGCCATTCGCCTCTGACCTATATTCTCGATCCCAACAATCACTGGTATCCTGATCTTGACGATATAGAAAAACATGTAAAGTACAATCCTGCTGTGGCTGGAATTCTCATAATAAACCCGGATAATCCCACCAGTGCAGTCTATCCCGTACATGTTATGGAGGCTATCGTCGAAATAGCCAAGCGATACGACCTTTTTCTCATCTGCGATGAAATTTACCAGAATAATGTTTACAATGGTGCCACCACCGCTTCGCTCTCCGACGTCATCGGCGATGTGCCGGGTATTGCCATGAAAGGTATTTCCAAGGAAAGGCCCTGGCCGGGATCGCGCTGCGGCTGGATAGAGGTTTACAACTATGAACGGGATGAGATGTTCAGCAGATATGTGATTCCATTCTCAATGCAAAAATGGTGGAGGTTTGTTCGACAACTCTACCTCAACAGGTTCTGCCGAAAGTCCTTGAACATCCAAATTATGCAGCATACCTGCAGGATCGTCTCGACCGTTATCAGCGTTTTTCCAACATCGCCTATGAGTGCCTCAAGGATGTAAAGGGGGTTCTTGTCAACCGGCCCAACGGCGCCTTTTATATGAGTGTCTGCTTTGAAGACGGTGCCTTGAACAGGCAGCAGAGCCTGGCCATTGCCAACAATGAGATACGAAACCTCATTGAAACATTGGTAGCGGAACCGGGCACCAGCTGCGACAAGCGTTTTGTCTACTATCTCCTGGGAACTACAGGAGTCTGCGTAGTGCCCCTGACCTCGTTTGCTACGGAACTCAAAGGCTTTCGGATCACCCTGCTGGAGCGGAGCGAAGATGAGTTTAAAAAGATTTTCGAAACCGTGGCCGAGTCCATCGCTGCATACCTAGCCAGCGGCTGATCGCTTAGCGGCGTAAAAGTCTTTGAAGGTGGAGATAATATAGTCGATATCTCTTCTGTCGATCTCCAGGTGCGTCACCAGCCTGACGGATATGTCGCCGGGGATGATTATGCCCCGCTGCCGCAGATAGACGTGCAGGCTTGACAGAGAAGGCTCAGGCAGGGTGATAAAAAGCATGTTGGTCTGGCTGTCCCGATAAATGACTTCGATTTCTTCTACTTCGCCCAAGCCCCGGGCCAGGGCTTCGGCATTGTGCTGATCTTCACTGAGTCTGTCGATATTGTTTTCCAGTGCATAGATCCCGGCGGCGGCGAGCATTCCTATCTGTCGCATGCCTCCACCGAGCACCTTTCGCCATCTTCTGGCTTCGGCGATGAAGTCTTTTTCGCCCACGAGCAGGGAACCGACGGGGGCGCCGAGTCCTTTGGAGAGACAGATAGAAACGGAGTCGAAAAGCGTGGCGATATTGTGGGCGTCGATATCGAGTTTCCTGGCGGCATTGAAGAGTCTGGCCCCATCAAGGTGAAGCCTGAGGTTTTTTTCCTGGGAAAAATCCCGGCACTGCTCCAGGTAGTCCAGCGGCAGGGCGATACCTTTATGGGTGTTCTCCAGACAGAGCAGACGGGTTCTGGCGAAATGGAAGTCGTCTTTTTTTATATTGGCCTCGACCTCGCCAAGATCCAGACAGCCGTCCGACCGGAAGTTCAAAGGCTGGGGCTGAATGCCGCCAAAAACTGCGGCGCCGCCGCCTTCGTATCGATAGGTGTGGGCCTGCTGTCCGACGATATATTCATCGCCTCTGCCGCAGTGGGTCAGCAGGGCCGCGAGATTCGACTGCGTCCCTGATGGGCAGAAAAGTGCCGCTTCCTTCCTGAGAATATCAGCCCCGAGTTTTTCCAGGCGATTGGCAGTTGGATCCTCACCATAGACATCATCACCCATAGCGGCGCTGTTCATAACGGCAGTCATCTCTGGTGTGGGTCGGGTAACGGTGTCGCTTCGCAGGTCGAGTGTTTTCATGTGTATACCTGGTTATGGGCTAGAAAGTAGGCCGGCCAAAGGCTGGCTAAATGCGTGGCTGTGTTTACCCTGTATTTATTACAGAATATATATTTTGCAATACCATTGTTGCCGGGGAGCACCTGGACCAGAGGCACAGCAGGATGACAGCGCCATCCGGGCGCAGGAGACGGAGAAGGAGGTTCATTTTTATAGCACCGTTTCTTGACAACGAAAAACCGGCTACTTATTGTTCCGCACAAGTTTGGAAATGGAAAAATAAAGCATTCATAGGATGTTGAGTATTCAAATGTTTAGCAGGCGTTGAGGGAAACGGCTGGGGAGGAGTACGTGAGCGAAAAAGAGAGAAGCGAAGGGATTGCGGAAGAAGCTATGGACGCAAGTGATACTACGGCTTCCGCGAGTGCTGAAAATACTGCAATCAAGAGTGAGGAGACTTCGGCGCAACACACACAGAGACTGGAAAAAGAACTGGCTGAAGCCACTGAGGAAGTGACTGATTTGAAAGATAAAATGCTGCGGATGGCAGCGGAGTATGAAAACTATAAGAAACGCAATGAACGAGAGCGGGCCACGGCAATGAAATATGCCGGAGAACATATTTTCCGTGAATTTCTGCCGGTTGTAGACAATCTGGAAAGGGCGCTCCAGCAGGGAGCCGTCGAAGGCAGCGATACCGAGAAAAAACTTGCCGGTCTGCTGGAAGGGGTCGAACTTACACTTAAAAGCCTGCATACCAGCCTCGACAAATTTGAAGTAAAGGCAATCGACAGCGTCGGCGAGCCCTTCGATCCCAACAAGCAGGAGGCCCTGACGATGGAACCGAGTGAGACCATACCTCCCAATCATGTGGTCAACGAATTTGAGAAGGGTTATTTCTATAAAGACCGGTTGCTGCGAGCGGCAAAAGTAACAGTTTCGTCTGGGAAAACAGATGCTTGAGTGGAATGAGGCGCCAGTGGAGTTCAATCCCCCGGCCTTGACAAATGTATGAAAATGACAACTTTTAGAACAGTTGCCGCATAATGAACAAACGCTACTGATATAACTACTGAGATGGATGGAATTCGGAAAAATCCGATTACAATATATAAGGAGAGATTGAAATGGGTAAAATAATAGGAATTGATCTAGGCACCACAAACTCATGTGTGGCAATCATGGAAGGCGGCGACCCCAAAGTCATCGCCAACACCGAAGGAAACAGGACAACCCCTTCTATCGTCGCTTTTTCCGACAGCGGTGAGCGTATGGTCGGTCAGGTGGCCAAGCGTCAGGCGGTAACCAATCCAGAAAGAACGCTGTATGCCATCAAACGGCTCATCGGCAGGAAGTTTGTCGACGCTGAAGTGAAAAAATCCATCGAAGTAAGTCCTTTCAAGATCGTCGAAGGTACCAGTGGCAGCGTTTCCGTTGAGGTGGAGGGCAAGGTTTACAGGCCTGCGGAAATATCTGCAATGGTGCTGGGGAAAATGAAGCAGACGGCAGAAGAATACCTCGGAGAGGAAGTTACTGAAGCCGTGGTTACCGTCCCTGCATATTTCAACGATTCGCAGCGCCAGGCAACCAAGGATGCCGGTAAGATCGCCGGTCTCAATGTCCAGCGTATAATCAACGAACCGACCGCAGCCTCGCTTGCCTACGGTCTCGATAAGAAGACCGAAGAGAAAATCGCCGTATTTGACCTCGGTGGCGGAACCTTCGACGTATCCATATTGGAGATAGGCGACGGCGTCTTCGAAGTAAAGTCGACTAACGGCGACACTTTTCTCGGCGGCGAAGATTTTGATATGCGCATCGTCAACTGGCTGGCCGACGAGTTCAAACGGGAACAGGGCATAGATCTGCGCAGTGATAAAATGGCTCTGCAACGGCTCAAGGAAGAGGCGGAAAAGGCCAAGATGGAGCTTTCCACAACCAAGGAAACCAATATCAACCTGCCCTTCATCACAGCGGACGCTTCCGGACCGAAGCATCTCAATATCAAACTGAGCCGTTCCAAGCTTGAGAGCCTGGTGGAAGATCTCGTGGACCGGACTGTGGGTCCCTGTAAAACGGCGCTCAAGGATGCCGGACTTTCCCCCTCCGATATCGACGAAATTATCCTCGTCGGCGGTATGACCAGAATGCCACTGGTGCAGAAAAAAGTGTCTGAAATATTTGGGAAGGAACCCAATCGAGGTGTCAATCCGGATGAGGTGGTTGCTATCGGTGCGGCCATTCAGGGCGGCGTCCTGCAGGGCGATGTCAAGGATGTGCTGTTGCTCGACGTCACACCGCTCTCGTTGGGTATCGAGACCCTGGGCGGCGTTACCACCAAACTGATCGAGAAGAACACCACCGTACCCACCAAGAAAAGTCAGGTATTCTCAACGGCAGCCGACAACCAGCCGGCGGTTTCCATTCACGTCCTGCAGGGTGAGAGGGAAATGGCCCAGGACAACAAGACCATCGGCCGTTTCGAATTGACCGATATCCCGCCGGCACCCCGCGGAGTTCCGCAAATCGAGGTAACCTTTGACCTCGATGCCAACGGTATCCTGCATGTATCCGCCAAGGATCTGGGCACCAGTAAAGAGCAGTCCATTCGTATCACCGCCTCTTCTGGTCTGACCGAGGAAGAGATCGAAAAAATGACCAAGGATGCCGAACTGCACGCTGAAGATGACAAAAAGCGCAAGGAACTTGTCGAGACACGCAACCAGGCCGACGCGCTTGTGCATGCCACGGAGAAAAGCCTGAAAGATCTTGGCGACAAGGTTGATGCCGAAACACGGTCAAACGTTGAAAAGGAAATAGAAAACGTCAAAAGCGTTCTCGAGTCCGATGATACCGACAAGATCAAGGCGGCTATGGAAGCCTTGAGCACTGCCTCCCACAAGCTTGCTGAATTGATGTACAGCCAGGCTGCCAAAGACAATCCCGACCAGGAAGGCCCCACCGGCGGTGGTGCAGGAGGTGCCGGCGGCGGAACTGGAAAGAGTGGTAAGGGCGGAGATGATGACGATGTTGTCGATGCCGATTACGAAGAAGTGAAATAAGAACAGCAGGCCATGGCCTGAAGGGAGTGTGAAAAGTTTTTTTCACACTCCCTTTTTTTTTGTATTTGCGCTATGGTAACTGCCGAAAAAGATACATCTTGTCCTCTCAGACTCATTCAACCTGCGCGGAAATATGAAAGTTTTATCGGGAATACAGCCCTCCGGACAACTCCACATCGGCAATTACTTCGGCATGATGAAACCGATGATCTCCCATATGGAAAACTCGGAACTTTATGTTTTTATTGTCGATCTTCATGCCATGACCTCCGTTCACGATCGGGACCGGCTGGCACAGGGAACGCTTGAAGCGGCGGCCGATTTTCTTGCTCTGGGACTCGATCCCGGCAAATGCATTTTCTGGGTCCAGTCTGATGTCCCGGAGGTCTGTGAATTGACCTGGATCCTCTCCACTCTGGCACCTATGGGACTGATAGAAAGGTGCCATTCCTACAAAGATAAAATTGCCAAAGGAATAGCGGCGACTCACGGCCTGTTTTCCTATCCTATTCTCATGGCAGCCGACATCCTTTTATATCAGGCGGATGTGGTGCCGGTGGGCAAGGATCAGAAACAGCATCTCGAGGTCGCCCGTGATCTGGCCCAGAAATTCAACAACGAGTTTGGCCAGACCTTCGTCGTACCTGAGCCCGCCATATCTCAGGAAACGGCAGTGGTGCCCGGGCTTGACGGCCAGAAAATGTCTAAATCCTACGATAATACCATCCCGATTTTTCTCGAGGGCAAGCAGCTGAAGAAAAGGGTCATGGCCATTGAGACGGATGCCACGCCGGTGGATGAGCCCAAGAATCCTGCAAACTGCAATCTCTTTAATATTTTCAAATTGTTCGCCTCTCCTGAGAGGACGGAAGAGATACACCGTCTTTACGTGGACGGCGGAGCCGCCTACGGGTATATCAAGCTTGAGCTGCTTGAACTGCTCAATGATTTTTTCACTCAGGCCCGCCGGAAGAAAAACGAGTATCTTGACGATCCGCAGATGCTCAGAGAGATTCTGGCACAAGGCGCCGACCGCGCCAGGAAAAAAGCGACCGTTACCCTTGATATCGTCCGAGACAGGGTCGGACTCAACTATTAAGCCGGGAAATCCCTCCTGCCGCTGACCGATCGGCAGGGAGCGTGAGAACTCTTCGAGTCGGGAGCACAGGAATCATAATATAACAGAAAAACATACAGGAAAGACTATGGCCTACAAAGATCACGGAATGTCGAGAGAAGATGCCCTGGAACTTGTCAGAAGCCGGATTACCAACGACAATTTGGTCAAACATTGTCTGGCGGCGGAGGCCGTCTTGAAGGCCCTGGCCGCAGAACTCGGTAAAGATGAAGACAAGTGGGGCCTGGCGGGGCTCCTTCACGATCTCGATGCCGAAACCCAGCCTGACCTTGATGTCCATACCAGGGAGACGGCGGAAATTCTATGCCAGAAGGGTGTGGATGAAGAGATAATCGAGGCCATCCGCCTCCACAACCCCCAGGCCCATCCCGGTGAGAAGCGGACCACACAGTTCCACCACGCCCTGGCTGCGGGCGAGACCATCACCGGTCTGGTTATCGCCACGGCGCTGGTGTATCCCGACAAGAAGCTGGCATCGGTCAAGCCGAAATCGGTGCGCAAGCGTATCAAGGAAAAGGCCTTCGCCCGCGGGGCCGACAGAGATATTATCAGGGAATGCGAGAAAGCAGGCATTCCCCTTGCCGATTTTTGCGACCTCAGTCTCCAGGCCATGCAATCGATCTCCGATGATTTGGGCCTGTGAGCTGTGTTGCAACTCCTCTCTTTTGTTAGTTATCGTCTCGGATATTTTAATGGTGCTTTTTCGCTCCATGGCCTGGTGTGGCAGCGTTTTTTAACCGCTAGGCAGGCCACTGTCAGTGCTACGTTTGTTGCAATGGCCGAGAGTTCTTCTCGGTACTCGGTAGTACCAGCATCCGATTCTCCTAGAAACTCGGCGTGTTTGCTCATTTCCGTTCCTGTCTCAGGATGAACTGCTGATCATAAGGGATAACCGATAACCGGCGTAACACCCGGTGGTGCCGGGGCAAATGTGATGACTACCGGAAATAAACGTATCGTTCAGATCAGCTTGAACTTCTCAGGAAGGGTCGGGATAGGTCTTTTCTCGGGTGTCAAGCAGCCTGGACGGCTGTTATGGGGCCCCCGGGGATGAGTTCATGGACGTCCCGTGAAAAGACCTATCCCGATCAGTTGCTCGTTGAAATTACGTGGCACACAAATACAAAACCTTACGAATTTGGTGGTTTGAAGGTAGGAGAATCAAAAATCCACCAGTTCGACCTCAAACACCATAACTGCGTTTGGGGGGATGGGCCCGCGGCCGGCTGGTCCGTAACCGAGGTGGGGCGGGACGATGAGCGTTCGCTTCTCTCCTTTGCGCATTTCGAGAAAAGCCTCATCCCATCCTTTTATTACTCTTCCCGCCCCCACCGGGAACTCTATGGGCTGACCGCGGCCATGGGATGAGTCGAAGGTCGTGCCGTCAAGGAGCTTGCCGGTGTAATGGGCCTTTACCATGGCTCCTTTTGTCGGAGTGGTCTCTCCCGAACCTTCGTCGGTAACCACGTACATCAGGCCGCTGGGGGTTTTTACCGCCTCCGGCCAGCGTTCTTCGATGAGTTTCCTCTCTTCTTCCCGGGCGGCAAGTTCTTTCTCTCTGTCTCGCTCATCAATGGAGTCCAGCAGAGCATCAAAAGCCTGCTGGTCGCTCTTGAAGGCCTCGGCTTCTTCGCCTTGGCGAATAATTGTGACGGAATTGATGGCATCGCCGGTGGTGATGGCATCGACCACTTTCTGGCCTGTGACCACATGTCCGAAAACCGTATGTTTGCCATCAAGCCAGGGAGTTGCCGCATGGGTTATGAAAAACTGGCTGCCGTTGGTGCCGGGGCCGGCGTTTGCCATGGACAATATACCCGGCCGGTCGTGTTTGAGGCTCGAATCTATTTCATCGGGAAAGGTATAGCCGGGGCCTCCTGTACCGGTTCCCAGAGGACAGCCGCCCTGTATCATGAAGTCGGGTATCACCCGGTGAAATGTGAGGCCGTCATAGAACTTGTGGCCCTCGGTACCGGCTCCGCCGCCGAGGTGTTTGGTGCCCTCGGCCAGGCCGACGAAATTGGCCACGGTCAGGGGAGTTTTTTTGAACTCGAGCATACAGACAATCTCACCCTTGTCGGTATCGAATTGGGCATATAAGCCGTCCTGCAGTTGTGCATCTGCCATTACCAGGTCTCCCAGTAGAATGAATAATAAGAAAAGAACAAATGAGGCTCTTACTTTATGCATGATCCCTCCTGATTGCAAACGTCTGTAAAAAAGACCCATTGTTGTCAAACGGGTCAGGCTACTGTAAACATTCTGGCTGTTTTTTCCACTCTTTTGCATTGACGATGTCCTGGATACCGGGTTTATTTGGTGGCTGTCCGAGACTGTGCCGCTGTAGCGTCCCCGTGGCAACCGCAAGCCATTTCCAGCTACAGGACAAAGCCGCTGCATCATGAATTCTAGCTGCTTTGCAACAGAATCAGCCGGGAACTCACCGGCGTACCTGTCCTTCGTTTGTGCCACGTGCAGTGAGCCCGATGCGAGAGTCCCTCATGGTTAAAATCTATCGGTGTTGTGCCGCCCTCTTTTTTTATGGAGCCCTGCCGCTGCTGCTGGCCGGGGTACTGTTCATCAACAGGTATAGACGGGGATTGAAGGAACGCTTTGCCTTCTATCCTCAGGCTGAACAGATAAAAAATTCCGGTGAGAGGATATGGATTCACGCCGCCTCGGTCGGAGAGGTGCAGGCTGCTGAGCGTATTATTGGCGAAGTGAAAAAGCAGCGCCCCCAAAGCTGTATTATCCTTACCACCATGACCCTGAGCGGTAGACGCATTGCCAGGGACAGGCTGGCCGTCTCCGCTGTTTTTCTGGCGCCGCTCGACATCCCCTGGATTACTGAGAGGGCGATAAAAAGAATCCAACCGGATGTGTATATCTGCATGGAGACGGAACTTTGGCCCGTTCTTTTTGATTCGCTCAAGAAAAGCGGGGTCAGACTATGTCTGGCCAACGGTCGGATATCATCCCGGGCCTTCAGCAGGTATGAGAAGATGGCCCCACTTCTGTCGTCTGTGGTTGCAGGCTTTGACCGGATGACCGTTATCTCTTCACTGGATAAAAAACGCTATGTTGCCCTCGGGGCAGATAAAGAACGAATCACCGTGGCCGGAAACGTCAAATATGACCTGCGATTACCTCATGACGCCGCCGATATATCAAGGAAATACAGGGATATGCTGGATGTGGTAGACGAGGACGTTTTGGTGGCCGGATCGACGCATTCAGGTGAAGAGGCCCTGTTGCTCGACCTGCATTGCCGACTGCAGAGCCAGGCGCCGTTACTGAGCATCATCGCCCCCCGCCATGTCGAACGTATCGGCGATGTCGAGAGATTAGCGCGATCCGCTGGCCTCGACTATCTCCTGTTCAGTGCAATCAAACGGGGAGGCAGGCGAAAGGGGCAGAAGGTGGTGCTAGTGGACACCATGGGAGAGTTGGCACGGCTCTACGGTCTGGCCGATTTTGTTTTCTGCGGCGGCAGCCTGGTTGAAAAAGGCGGACATAATCTCATGGAGGCGGCGGTCTGGGACAAAGCCGTTTTCTACGGCCCCCATATAGGCGATTTTCATGATGCCGCCGACATACTCCGGGAGGCGGGGGGCGGTTTTGTCGTCGACAACATGGAGAATTTGGAGCAGTATATCCACCGTTTTCGCCTCCATCCCCCCGAGTACATGGAAGCCTGCCGCCAGGCCGGAGAAGCTGCGAGAAAGCAACAGGGAAGCGGTCGGCAGCAGGTGGCATTTCTTCTGGATGACGAATGCCACAGGTAGGCCACAGCATGGCAGGCGGTCACCTCAATACGGTGGCGTGGAAAAGAGCGGCGGAAAACCATGGCGTGCTGCCGTTATTCTGTGATTGACGAAGTTCCGTCCTGATGGCTGGTGTTTTTTCTGGAGTTGAGGCTTACGCGTTCAACAACCTTGCGGTAATAGTTGTCCTGCTGGGCGATATTTGAAGGGTTTTTTCTTCCGGCATCGATTTTCATCAGCAGAACATTGAGTTTTTTCATCTGCTGCAAACGCTCATGCTCGTCTTCAGTGGCGGCGATGAGATCTTCGAGGCGCTGAACCTCCTTTTTTTCTTCTATTTCCGGCGGCAGGTAGCCGCTGTTCTTCAATATTTTGTAGGCCATTTTCAGATCATCCGGAACGTGACGATCATCATCCAGAGGCAGCGGTTTGTTTTTCCATTTTTCGGAGGTTAAAGAACCGGTTTTCATCGCTTCGAGGATTTTTTGTTCGGCAATTCGAGCCAATGAATCCACAACCTTCTCCTTTGGTGATCCGCTCCCCTTAGGGGGGCCAATAAACGGGGCGTTCTACAGAGTGTGCGCCGGCTGGTAGAGCTCAACCGTGATTTCCTCGGTTGTCATGGCGCCTGTTTCATCCTTTCTTTTCACCTCGATCCGGAGCGTATCCCCCGGCCCGGCTCCGATCATGGCGATACGGACATCTTCGAGATTATTTATGGGCTGATCGTTGACTGAGATGAGTATGTCGCCCATGAGTAGACCAGCCTGAGCGGCGTTACCCTGGGAAGACAGCTCGGTAACCTCCAGGAAAGTATCTCCGTTTTGCTGTTTTTCTTCAAGGGATATTCCTATCCTGCCGGCCACCGGTAGAGAAGTGTCGGCGGCAAAGACGAAATAATCGGCAAGGTCCGATCGAGGCAGCGAAGTATCGTCGTAGCTCATCAAAACGCTTTGACGAACATTGAGTCTTCTCTGCACCCTGGGCGGTATGCCGCTGTCCTTGCGCGTGTGCTGTGCTCCGGCAAGGACAATGATTTGGGTTTGAGGGTTCTCGAGGAGGAAGTCGGCGATGTTTTCGGCCATGACCTCATCCCATACAGCCTGGGCCTGAATAAAGCCGCTCAGAGTACCACGGCTGTGACCTCCCTGCAGGTGGAGGTCATGCGTTGCCTCCAGGCGCTGATAGTATCCGGGCAGGCTGAGGTCACGTTCAGCAGGTAGCTGGACTTTTTGCTCCTCGGCGAGTTCTGCCGGTGAACCGCTCTTGAAGATGGAACTGACGATATCACGGTCGATATTGAGGGCGAGTAGCGGCAGCCGATGTTTTTTGGCGAAGTCGATGATATTCTTGTAGTAGCGGTAGTCAAAGTTCCAGACATTGAAGTATTCGGATTGTTTGAGAAAATCACGCTCAGAAAGATCATCATCCCCCAAGGTATACAGGTCGAGGACCTCCTGACTCGTGGTGGGAAACATTTCCAGGCCGATGGCAATGTCGGCAGAGCGGCGGTAGAGACTGTCAATGACGAGATACTGCAGCTGATGATCGCTCATGGAGGTGTGTCTCTCGCCGATATAGACAACGTCGCTGCCGGCGAGAGTATCGAGTATCTTATCGAAGTCCATCAGATCGGTGCTTGCCACCGCCGTGGGTGCATCGGCAAGCTCGAGCTGCATGCCCATGACGCCAGGAGAAAATTGTTTGTCGACAAGGGCGCCGTCTTCAAAGTGAAGATAGGTATAGCCACGGTAATGGCGGAGTTTGGGGAGGACCAGCTCCAGCTGGTGGGCATCGGCGAAGCTCATTACCAGCACGGATCTGGTATGATCAAGGGGGTGGGGCCGGCTTTCAAGGGTTGCCCCCGTCGACGGATGATCGATCGAACCGAAAAGCGACCTGACCAGCAGAGTGTTGCCGCCGGCGACAACGAGATTATCTGCAGCGTCCTCTACGGCGTCGGTATCTTCAGCAGAAATAACTTTCCACTGATGCCTTGTGGCAAAATCGACAAGCGCTGATGTTTTTTCCCCCTGCGAGTCAACGATCAGTGTGGCGGGCTCGACCCCCAGGAACAGGGATAAGGGAGCGGTCTTCTCGCCGGTTCCCAGGCGACGCAGCATGTCGTAATCAGGGTCGATGCGTACACTAAGCGGCGGCAGCCGCAACGAAAGCTCCACCTCATGCCGCAGCGAGGTTATGGTGCGCGTGAGTGTCGTTTTTCCACGAACGTCTTCTATGCGCATGGTGAGGACGAAGGTAAAGGGCTCATCGGTATGCTGAACCACGGTGAAGCGCAGGGTGTTGTCTGCCGGGTTCACCGAGGGCGTCTCTATGGTGATATCGGTAACGGCTCCACGTTCAAGGCGCTGGCGGAAAAACGCGGCAAGGTCGTTTGCCGAGGTGGTCGAGAATACTTCCTCGATATCGGCCCAGGAGGCGCTTCTGTCTTGAAAGCGATGATAAAAGGTTCGCAGAGCCTCGAAAAAGATCGAATCGCCGAGCAATTGCCGCAGCTCGTGGAAGAACATCGCCCCGCGGATATAGCCTATGCTGCGCTGTTTTCTGGCCAGGGGCTGGTTGTGGCTCGGTGATTGGAAGGAGCGCAGGGTGGTGGTATTGTTTCTGGGGACGTAGCTGTGGTAGGTGAGAATCTGCTTCTTACGATGAACCGCTCCCCGGCCCTGATCCTGGTGGTAGAGCCAGTCGGCGAGATAACTGGTCAGGCCTTCTGCCCAGTTTCCCTGCGAGACGTCTGTCTCGACGCTATTGCCAAACCAGGAATGGAGAATCTCATGGCCAAGCGAGGTGTTTTTTATAAATGGCAGGCGGATGACACTTCGGCCCAGCAGGGTGAAGGTTGGCATCCCGTAACCCGTTGGACGCAGGTTTTCGACGATGGCAAAGTGATTGTAGGGATAGGGGCCGATCATTTCTTCATAGCGCAGTATGAAGTTTTGCGCCGCCTTAAGATAGCCCTCGGCAAGCTGGCGCTCTGCCGGCAGGAAAAAGCTATAGGCCCGCAGGCCGGGACGAACCTCCAGGCTGTCCAGTGTATAGGGAGCGGCAATGAAGTGCAGGGAACGGCGGGGTGAGGAAAAGGAAAAATCTGCGACGGGGCCGGAAATACGGTCAAGATGATCGCTTTCGGCTATTGCCGTAAAGTTTTCCGGGATGTTCGCGGTCAGGGAAAAGAGTACGGGATACTCGGGATAGGGATACCATCCGTCGAGCAGTGTAATGCCCTCTTCTTCGATAAAATTGTCTCTGTCGTCTTCAATGGTCTTTTCATAGGAAATGAAGAGTTCCTGTTGCACTTTCTCCTGGCCAATGGTTAGTTGCGAAGCTGTGATCGGTGCGTAGATGCCCGGCGCGGCTTCACCTTTTTGCAATAGCGCCGCCGTTACCCTGATGCTGTCGACACGGATGCTGAACCTTGCACCGGCGGGTATGGTTATATGCGCTGTGCCGGTGACGATTTTGCCAGCCGTGTCAATGGCTATGCCCAGTTCATAGGTGATATGCTGCTGAGCCTGTGCCGAGGAGGCCAGGCCGAAAAAGAGCGAAGCCGTCATGAACAGAACTGCAGGCAGAAACGGCAGAGAGAGGATACATTTCTTCATGGAAAATACCTGTGCGTTGAAATGTAGGACGGTGGGTTACTAACCCAAAAGCTGTTTGCCTCCAAAGCGGCCATTTCTGTACGGGATGCCATAAGCCCTGCCACTGGCCCACCGCAGTCGTCGAGGTAGCGGGACACCCTCAAGGACAAGACTGGTATGGACATCTGAATGCGGGTCTTTTATTACCGGATCAATACTCGATATTCTTATGGGTACCTTGAATAATAGGGATTTTCGCTCAAGGTCGAGGCGTGGCAGGAAATTTTACCGGAGGCATATATTGAATATTCCGAGGATAAAAATTCCTGACACAACGAAGAGATTGAGTGAAAAGGCCATTTTTCAAGGTGGCCTTATGGTGATCGTGCATAGCCGCAGTGTACACCGGTTCAATGAGGATTACTATAATACCTTCTGAGGAACTTGCTAATTGTACCTTCACTAGCATATACAGCACAAGAATTGCCAACCATGCGTATAACTCTTGTCGGACTGAACGCCCGCTATACCCACTCCTGCCTCGCTCTTTTCTACGTGCGCAACGAGTTGCTGCGGAGAAATGCGTTGTGGGATATACGGATACAACAGTTTACCATCAACGATTCCTATTATGAGCTTCTTCTCCAGCTGACCGCCTCGGCCTCCGACTATTATTTTTTTTCTGCTTCCATCTGGAACGATGAACTCGTCACCAAACTGGTGACGGATCTGTTGGCGGTCATGCCGGCGAGCCGCTGCGTTGTCGGCGGTCCCCAGGCGGAGGTTGTCGGTGCACGGTATAGCGGCTCCCGGATGGCGACGGTTACCTGTGAGATAGAGTCTGTAGAACCGCAGTTCTATCAAGATCTTATGGCCAGGCAACTCAAACCCGCCTATGCCGGATACGG
>JGI12210J13797_10826302_pt1 | contig 78482 bp, 76 predicted proteins | sample ElkSlonscriptome_3_FD_13797 | JGI IMG/M metagenome (IMG submission 13797) | reverse complement strand
CCTGAACCCTGAACCCTGAACCCTGAACCCTGAACCCTGAACCCTGAACCCTGAACCCTGAACCCTGAACCCTTGATCCCTTAGCCCTTGCCCTAATCCGCAAAACCTCCGCAATCCCTTGACACTTCGCGCCCCAACCCCTATCGTGGCAGCAAGTGGTAATTTGTGGGTAAAAGTGGTTTTTGGGTTGAGTGGAGTAGTCAGGAGTGTTCTTCGGCGAGACAGCAATCAATCTAGACGCGAAGGGTCGCATGGGGATTCCCACGCGCTATCGCGACGATCTGGATGCGGTCTGCCGGGGCAAGCTGGTTCTGACCTACTCGGCGTTTGACTCCGGCTGCCTGTGGATTTATCCCGAGCCCGAATGGGAGCGGGTCCGAGGGCAGGTGATGGGTCTTTCAACGTTCAATCCCTCGCATCGCGGTCTCCAGCGCCGCCTGGTCGGTTCGGCAACGATGCTAGAGCCGGACGGAAATGGTCGAGTACTGCTGCCGCTGACCCTGCGTCAAGTGGCTGGATTGGAAAAACGCGTCGTGATGATGGGCATGGGCCAGCGCTTCGAGCTCTGGAACGAGTCGATTCTTCAAGAACGACGCATCGAAGAAGAAAAACAGATCCAGGAGCAAGCCTCCACCGAAATGGCCGAACTGGTCCTGTAGGCGGAGATGCATAGCGGAACTCAACACGTGCCGGTGCTTCTCGGGCCGGCGCTGGAGGCTTTGATGATCGCGCCCGATCATTGCGTGGTCGATGCCACTTACGGTCGTGGCGGCCACAGCCGAGCTCTGCTGGAACGGCTGGGCTCGACCGGACGTCTGGTCGTGATGGATCAGGACCCGGAAGCGATCGCGCACGCGCGCTCAACGCTGGGCGATGACCAGCGAGTGTTGATCTGGGACGGCAATTTTGCCGAGCTGGATCGGATGGCCGATGAATTGGGCATCACAGGCCAGATCAACGCAATGCTGATGGATGTGGGTGTGTCCTCGCCTCAGCTTGATACGCCCGGGCGTGGTTTCAGCTTTCGCGATGACGGACCGCTGGATATGCGCATGAACCCGGGCTCGGGCGAATCAGCCGCCGAATGGCTGGCGCGGGCAGAGGAAGCCGAGATCGCCCGAGTGATTTTTGAATATGGAGAAGACCGACACGCGCGTCGAATCGCACGGAGTATTGTCATGGCCCGAGCGGATGAGCCGATTGAGCGCACCGCCCAACTTGCCTCCATCGTTGCCCGGTCGTCCGGATCTACCCCGGCCGATCGCCACCCCGCTACGCGCACTTTTCAGGCCATCCGAATTCATATCAATGACGAATTGGGCGCATTGGAATCAGCGCTCGCCAAGGCGATCGACGTCCTCGCCTCAGAGGGTCGTCTCGCCGTGATCAGCTTTCATTCGCTTGAGGATCGTCGCGTCAAGCAAGCCTTTCGCGCCCTGTGCCAGGCGCCACCGGCCAGTCGGCGCATGCCGGTGGCGCCGGATTTCGAGCCGAGTGCTCGCATGATCGGCAAGGTGATTCGGCCGGACCGGGATGAGGTCAAATCCAATCCTCGCGCGCGCAGTTCCAGGCTTCGTGTGATCGAGAAACTGGCCGAGGTCGCCGCATGATCCGCTGGCTGTTCTTCATTGTTACAGTGCTGGCGCTTTTGGCATCGTCTATTGGCGTGGTGGCCCAGCGCCACGAGTCGCGGGAGCTGTTTGCCCGGCTCCAGCAAGCGCAGGCCGAGCGCGATGCGGCGCGCGTTGACTGGAGCCGTTTGCAGCTTGAGCAGGCCTGGCTGGCGGAGGCCGGACGGATCGAGCGTCAGGCCAGAACGCAGCTGGGCATGGATCGACCCGAGCGGGTCGGAATCCTGCTCGAGGAGCCCTGGGTTGATGGTCTGGCTGACTTCCGGGCCGGGGAGGGCGCTCAATGACCCAGCCCAAGCCCTACGCACAAAGCATTCTGCGGGTCTGGCTGACCGCCGGCATCCTGTTGCTGGCCTGCGTCGCGCTGTTTGCGCGCGCGGTGAATCTGCAGGTCATGGAGTCGGAATTCCTGCAGAGCGAGGGCGAGGCCCGATTCCTGCGACAGGTCGAGATCCCGACCGTCCGCGGTACTATTCTCGATCGCCACGGCGAGCCGCTTGCGGTGTCCACGCCGGTTGACTCGATCTGGGCGCACCCGCGGACCCTGCTGCAGGAAACTGCCCAGATTCCCATGCTGGCCGGCCTGCTGGATATTCCAGCCGATGAGCTGGAGCGTCGTTTGACCCAGCGCGCCAGTCGTGAATTCGTTTGGCTGAAGCGCCGGGTGCACCCTGATCTGGTCGCGCGCGTCGTGGCGCTCGACGTTCCCGGCGTTCATCTTGAACGCGAATACCGTCGCTTCTACCCGACCGGTGAAGTCACCGCGCAAGTGCTGGGCTTTACCAATATCGATGATTTCGGCCAGGAAGGCCTAGAGCTAGCCTACAACAGCTGGCTGCAGGGCGAGCCCGGCGCTAAGCGGGTCATCAAGGATCTGTTCGGCCGGACCGTTCAGGAAGTCGAGCTGGTCAACGAAATGCAGCCCGGCCGCGATCTGCAGCTCACCCTTGATCGACGGCTGCAATATTTGGCGTTCCGCGAGCTGAAGACGGCCGTTCTCGAGTTCGCCGCGCGCTCCGGTTCCATCGTGATCATGGACGTGCGCACAGGCGAAGTCCTGGCCATGGTCAACTACCCGTCGTATAACCCCAACTCGTCTGAGCGTGGCGCCTCTGACGGCCTGCGCAACCGCGCTGTGACCGACGTGCTCGAACCCGGCTCGGTGATCAAACCGTTTGCCATGGCGGCGGTGCTCGAAGCCGGAATCGCCACGCCGCAGATGGCCGTTGATACCAGCCCAGGGACGCGGGAAGTCGCCGGACATACAATCCGCGACGTTCGCAACTACGGCGAAATGACCGTGACCGGTCTGCTCACCAAGTCATCGAACGTCGGCATTGTCGATCTGGTGCTGAGCATGGACGCTCGACATCTGTGGGGCGTGTATTCGCGTTTCGGCTTTGGTGAAGTCACCGGCACCGGCTTCCCCGGTGAATCGGCCGGTGTCCTGCGAGATTACGATCGCTGGCGCAAGCTTGAGCAGGCGACCCTGGCCTACGGCTACGGTCTGTCGGTGACGCCGCTGCAGCTGACCCGCGCGACTGCCGCCATCGCCGACAGCGGTCGTTTGCGCCAGCCCAGCTTCGTTTTGGCGACGGATAATCCGCCCCTGTCGGTGGTCGATCCGGTGTTGGCCCACAACCTGGCGGCGATGATGGAAACCGTCATCGAGCCCGGCGGCACCGGCACCCGGGCAGCGATCCCAGGCTACCGCGTCGCGGGCAAGACCGGCACCTCGCGCAAGGCGGGCGCTGGCGGCTATAACGATCGCTACGTGGCCAGCTTTACTGGGTTTGCGCCGGCCTCACGCCCGCGCCTCGCCGCGACCGTAGTCATCAACGACCCAAGTGGCGAGGCCTATTACGGTGGTCAGGTCGCGGCCCCCGTATTCGCCCGCGTGATGGACGCCGGGCTGCGCCTGTTCAACGTCCCCCCCGATCGCATGGACGCGCTATTGGTCCAGGCCGAGGTGGTGGAATGAATTCCCGCCTGCCTGAGCTCAGCTTGAGCGCCCTGCTGGCCGACCTCCAGGTCGGCGGTGCGATTCCTGACTGTCTGATTCGCGGTCTGGTTCTCGACGCGCGACAGGTCGTTGAAGGCGATGTCTTCGTGGCGGTCCAAGGCCATGAGCGCCACGGGCTGGAATTTGTCGCCCAGGCTGCAGAACGCGGCGCGGTTGCGGTCATCCACGACGGAATGCACAGCGGCACGATCGAAACCGACTTACTACTCATCGCCTGCGCGGATCTGCCGGAAGCCCTTCCGATTCTGGCTCAGCGCCGCTGGGGCGATCCGTCCGACGCCCTAGATCTGGTGGCCGTGACCGGCACCAACGGCAAAACGTCAGTGGCCTGGCTGCTATCCCAGGCGCTGGGCGGCGCGATGATCGGCACCCTCGGCGTTGGCCGCCCCGGCCAGCAGTCGGCCAGTACCCACACAACCCCCGATATCTTCAGCGTTTACGCGCAGCTCCACGCGCTGCGCGAGAGCGGGGTGAGGTCGGTGGTGCTTGAAGCCTCGTCGCACGCGCTGGATCAGCACCGCCTGGCGGGACTTCGATTCACCAGCGCGATCTTTACCACCCTGGGCCACGACCATCTCGACTATCACGAGGACCGAGCCGACTATGCCCGCGCCAAGGCGCGCCTGTTTCGCGATTTCGAGAGCGATCGCCAGATTCTCAATCTCGACGACGCCTTTGGCCAGGTGCTGGCCGCCGAGCTGGGCGAGGGCGGTGGCCGAATCACCGTGGCCATTCGCGGCGACCTGGGTGCTGACGTTCGCGCGGAACTGATCGAGGCGACCCGTGAGGGCCTCCACGCTCGCCTGCATTGGACTGCACGTGACCGGACCTATGAGATTCACGCGCCCCTGCTCGGCGAGATCAATCTCTACAACCTGCTGATCATTGCCGCTGAACTCTCGGCGCGAGGCCGATCGCAGCAAGACATCTGCCAGACTTTGAGCGAGCTTCAGGCGGTGCCCGGACGCATGCAGGGCCTGGTGACGCCGACCGGCGCGCTGGCCGTCATCGACTACGCCCACACACCGGATGCACTCGAGAGTGCGTTGAAGAGCCTGCAGGCCCTAAACCCCGAGCGCCTCTGGTGCGTGTTTGGTTGTGGTGGCGACCGTGACGTGACCAAGCGGCCGATCATGGGGCGGATCGCCGAATCGCTGGCCGACCGGGTGGTGCTGACCAACGACAACCCGCGCAAGGAAAATCCGCGCAGCATCGTGCGCGCGATTCAGGGCGGCATGCGAAAGCCCGAGCGCGCCGTGATCGAGTTCGATCGGGCCGCGGCGATCGTTCGTGCCCTCGCCGAGGCGGACGAGCGCGACGTGGTGCTGATCGCCGGCAAGGGGCATGAGACCGAGCAGATCATCGGTGAGAGCAGTCAATCGTTTTCCGACCTTGAAACCGTGCAGCAGTGGCTGCGGGCGGTTGCCTGATGGATCTTGACTTAAAGACGGCCGCGGTAGCGGCTGAAGGTCGGGCCATTGGCGCCGATATCCGCCTTTCCGGCTTTTGCCTGGACTCGCGCAGGGTCAGCGTCGGCAACCTTTTCGTCGCCCTGGCGGGCAAGCACGTCGACGGCCATGATTTTGTCGAGCAAGCGGCTCGGCAGGGTGCCGCGGCGGCGCTGGTCGAGCGTCGCCTGCCGCTCGATGTCGCGCAGATCCTGGTCGATGACGTCGCGTTAGCGCTGGGTCGAATTGCCCGCTACTGGCGGTCGCAGCTGGATGTTGGCCTGGTGGGCATCACCGGCAGCAACGGCAAGACCACCGTCAAGGAAATGATCGACTCGATCCTGTCGCGCGTCGGCCCCACGCTGGCGACAGTCGGCAACTACAACAACGAGCTCGGCGTGCCCCTGACCCTCGGACGGCTGGACGCTGAGCATCGCTATGCGGTGGTTGAGATGGGCTGCGGGCAGCCGGGCGATATTCGCTATCTGGCCGAACTGGCCGCACCCCAGGTTGGCGTCGTCACCAATGCCGGCCCCGCGCATCTCGAGCGCCTGGGCAGCATCGAGGGCGTTGCGCGCACCAAGGGCGAGCTGTTCGAGAGCCTCCCGGATCAGGGTGTCGCCGTGATCAACCGGGATGACGATTACGCCGACTACTGGTTCGGTCTGAGCCGACACTGCGCGCGAATCAGCTTCGGGCGCTCGAGCCAGGCCGATGTTCGTGACCGAGACGGCGCGGGCCCGGTCCTTGGAGTGGACACCCCGATCGGTCCGATTGAAACGCGACTGGCCCTGCCCGGCGCGCACAACCGAATGAACGCCCTGGCCGCCACCGCGGCGGCGATCGCCCTGGACATTCCGGCCGAGCAGATTGCTGCCGGCCTGGCCGAAGTCCGGGGCCTCCCAGGGCGCCTGGAGGCCCATCCGACCGCAGCGGGCTGGACCCTGATCGACGACACCTACAACGCCAACCCCGCATCGCTCTACGCCGGCCTGAAAGTCATCAGCGAGAGCGGTGGTGAGGCCTGGCTGGTGCTCGGCGATATGGCCGAACTGGGCGGGGAAAGCGAGAAGATGCACGCCGAGATGGGACAGTCCGCGGCCGACCTTGGCGTCAAGCGATTGTTCGCTGTCGGCCGTGAAAGCCAGGCGGCGGTATTTGCCTTCGGTCAGGGCGCCAGACACTATGGATCGCACTCCGAACTGGCGGCCGATCTTGGCGCCGCCGTGCACGAGGGCGTGATCTGTTTGGTTAAGGGGTCCCGCTCCAGCGCGATGGAAACCATCGTCCAGGACCTGATCGGGGAGGCTTGCTGATGTTGGTCTGGCTGCTCCAGGACATGATGGGTTTTGATGTGGCGTTGTTTGGCTACATTACGTTCCGAACGATCATGGCGGCCATGACCGCAATGGCGGTATCGTTGCTGATCGGGCCGCTCTTCATTCGCCACATGCAGGCGCGCCAGTACGGGCAGCCGATTCGCACGCTGGGCCCGGAGTCTCATCAGATCAAGGCCGGAACGCCCACCATGGGCGGGGCGATGATCCTGATTGCGCTGGTCTTAAGCACCGTGCTTTGGTCAGATATCGAGAATCGCTACGTCTGGACCGTGCTGTTTGTCACCGTCGCCTTCGGGGTGATCGGTTTCATGGACGATTACCGCAAGCTGAAATACCGCGACAGTGCGGGTCTATCGGCCAAGTCAAAATACCTGCTGCAGTCGCTGACGGCCCTGAGCGTCGGGCTGTTTCTCTACTGGACCGCCGACGTGCCCGAGGCGACCACCCTCTACGTGCCGTTTTTTAAGGACGTGGCGATTCCGCTGGGCGCAGGCTTCATCGTGCTGACCTATTTCGTCATCGTTGGGTCCTCGAACGCGGTCAATCTGACCGACGGTCTGGACGGGCTGGCGATCATGCCGGCGGTGTTTGTGGCCGCCGGGCTTGGGATTTTTGCCTACGCCACCGGCAACGTGATCTTCGCCGACTACCTTGCGCTGCCGTATGTTCCCGGCGTGGGCGAGCTGGCCATTTTTTGTTCCGCACTGGCCGGCGCCGGACTGGGCTTTCTCTGGTTCAACACCTACCCCGCGCAGGTGTTCATGGGCGACATCGGCGCCCTAAGCGTCGGCGCGGCCCTGGGCCTGATCGCCGTGGCCGTGCGCCAGGAGCTGGTGTTCGTTTTGATGGCTGGTATCTTCGTGATCGAGACCCTGTCGGTGATCCTTCAGGTCGCCTCCTACAAGCTGACCGGCAGGCGTCTGTTTCGAATGGCGCCGATCCATCATCACTTTGAACTCAAGGGCTGGCCCGAGCCCAAGGTCATCGTGCGGTTCTGGATTATCTCGGTGATGCTGGTGCTCGCCAGCCTGGCCACGATTAAGGTGCGCTGAGGATGGCAACCCGTACCGCCAAACCACGTCAGGCCTCGCGCTGGGGCGATGTGCCCCGGACCGTGGCGCTGGATCCAGTCATCGTGGTCACGGCCACGCTGCTGCTGTCGATCGGCGTCATCATGGTCGCCTCAACCTCAATGGCCGTGGCCGAGAATTTTTCCGTCTCCCAGTGGCATTTCGTCCAGCGCCATTTCATGTTCATCGGGACCGCGCTGCTGGCCGCAGTCAGCCTGCGCTTTATCGGCACCGTCCAGATGGACAAGCTGGCGCGCGCCTGCTTGCCCCTTTCAATCGTGATCCTGCTGCTGCCGTTTGTGCCGGTGCTCGGTCATGAGGTCAACGGCTCGACGCGCTGGGTCGATCTAGGCGTGTTTCGTTTTCAGGCCGTCGAAGCGGTCAAGCTTTTGTTGATCGTGCACGTCGCTGGATATCTGGCTCGCCGGCCGGAACTCAACCGGGCGCGCTTCATCGATACCATCAAACCCCTGGTGGCGGTTGGCCTGATGGCCGTGATCCTGCTGATGCAGCCGGACATGGGGTCGGCGGTGGTGCTGGTGGCGATTGCCGGCGGCATGATCTGGCTGGCTGGCGCTGCCTGGAAGCACTTGTTTGTGCTCGGGGCGGCAGGTCTGCCGCTGTTCGGATTTGCCGCCATGGAGCCCTATCGTCTGCGGCGCATCATGACCTTCGTCGACCCCTGGGCCGATCCGCTCAACGGCGGGTTCCAGCTAATCCAGGCCTTGATCGCAGTGGGTCGCGGTCAGATCAGCGGCGTTGGGCTTGGGGCGAGCGTGCAAAAGCTCTACTACCTGCCCGAGGCGCACACCGACTTCATCTTCGCCGTTCTGGCTGAGGAGCTCGGCCTGATCGGGATCGTTCTGGTGCTGGGCCTGTTTGTGGTGCTGATCGGGCAGATGTTTCGGATCGGCCTTAAGGCCCTAACGATGGAGCGCGCTTTCTCGGCCTACCTGGTTTGGGGCATCGCGCTGTGGTTGGGGCTGCAGGCCCTGGTCAGCGTCGGCGTCAATCTCGGCGTCCTGCCAACCAAGGGTTTGACTCTACCGCTGGTTTCCTCCGGTGGGTCGAGCCTGATCATGACGATCCTGGCCATCGCTGTGGTGCTGCGTGTGGACTGGGAGCTGAAGCGAATCGAACTGGAGCGGCCGCGGCGTCGGTCGGGGTGGTCCGTATGACGAATGCCCGGACGATACAGCGACACGTGATGATCATGGCTGCCGGCACCGGCGGACATATCTTCCCTGGCCTGGCCGTGGCTCGCGCTCTGATCGAGGAGGGCCTGCGCGTGTCCTGGCTGGGCACGCCGCAGGGCCTGGAAAACCGGATTGTGCCTGAGGCCGGCATTGAGCTGAACCGGATCGAGATCAGCGGCCTGCGCGGTCGCGGTCTTCTGGGCTGGCTAGCAGCGCCGCTGCGGGTCCTGCGCGCCATGATTCAGGCCCGCTCGATCCTCAAGCGCCTGCAGCCGGACTGCGTACTGAGCATGGGCGGCTACGTGGCCGGTCCCGGCGGCCTGATGGCGCGCTGGTTGCGCATTCCGCTAGTGCTGCACGAGCAAAATGCGGTCGCCGGCCTGACCAATCGCTGGCTGCGCCCGTTTGCACAGCGGACCTTGAGCGGCTTTCCCGGCGTGCTAAAGGCCGCCGAGCACTGCGGCAATCCCGTGCGCTCCGACATTGCGGCCCTGGCCCATCCGAGGGAGCGCTACCTCGAACGCCAGGGGCCGCTAAAGCTGCTGGTGGTCGGGGGCAGTCAGGGTGCCCTGGCCTTTGCCGGCGCGATTCCCCAGGCCCTGGCGCTGCTGCCGAGCTCGAAGCGGCCGCGGGTGATTCACCAGGCTGGCCGCCAGCTTGAGGCCACCCGCCAAGCCTACAAGGCCGCTGGTGTTGAGGGCGAGGTGGTCGAATTCATTGATGACATGGCCCAAGCCTGGGCCGAGGCGGACCTGGCGATCTGTCGCGCAGGGGCCTTGACCGTGGCCGAGCTGGCCGCTGCCGGCGTCGCCTCGCTTTTGGTGCCGTTCCCAGCCGCGGTCGACGATCACCAGACCGCCAATGCCCGCTATCTGTCCGAGGCTTCGGCTGCTTGGCTGGTTGGCCAGAACACGCTGACCCCCGAGACCCTGGCCGAGCGCCTGTCCGGATTGAACCGACTGACCCTCGCCGAGATGGCCGAGCGCGCACGCGGTCTGGCTCGCCCCGACGCCACCGCGGCCGTGGCACAAGCCTGTCGGGAGGTGGCGGCATGAGCAAGTTGAACCGCCCAGCGCCGAATCTGATGCATCGGGTGCGCCGAATTCATTTCGTTGGCGTCGGCGGGGTCGGCATGTGCGGCATCGCCGAGGTCCTGCTCAACCTCGGGTTCGAGGTCTCCGGTTCGGACCTCAACGATTCCGATGCCTGTCAGCGACTGCGACAGCTCGGTGCCCAGATCGAAATCGGCCATCGCGCCGACCATCAGGCGGGTGCCGATGTGGTCGTCGTCTCCGGTGCCGTGCCCGAGGACAATCCGGAAATTCAGGCCGCGCGCGAGCGGCGCATTCCGGTCGTGGCCCGCGCCGAGATGCTCGGCGAGCTGATGCGCTTCCGCCACGGCATCGCGATCGCTGGGACCCACGGCAAAACTACGACGACCTCCTTGATTGCAGGCATCCTGGCCGAGTCCGGCTTCGATCCGACCTTCATCGTTGGCGGACAGGTCAACGCCTTCGGCGCCAGCGCCCGTCTGGGCGAGGGGCGCTATCTGGTCGCCGAAGCCGATGAAAGCGACGGGTCCTTCCTCAAGCTGCAGCCGGTCATTTCCCTGATCACCAACATCGATCGTGATCACCTGGACGCCTACAACGGCAGCTTTGATCGCCTTCAGCAGGCCTTTCTGGAATTCCTCGGTCACCTGCCGTTCTTCGGCGCGGCCGTGATGTGCCTGGATGATCCGCACGTGGCAGAACTGATGCCAATGGTGGATAGAAACGTCGTCACCTACGGCTTTGACCGACAGGCGGACGTCCGTGCTACCGACCTGGCGCAGGACGGCACCAGGATGCGCTTTAGTCTTTGGCTCCCGGAGGCAGACCGGGGTGTTCCTGTGACCCTGATGCAGCCCGGACGACACAACGTGCTCAACGCCCTTGGCGCGGCGGCGGTCGCTTGGGAGCTGGGAATCGAGGCCGATGGCATCGTCAAGGGCCTGGCCGCCTTTCGAGGAATCGGTCGGCGCTTTGCCCGCATCGGCGAGCTATCCCTACCGTCTGGGCAGGTTTTGGCGTTCGAGGATTACGGCCATCACCCCACTGAGCTCGACGCGGTGCTGCGCGCGGCGCGAGCAGGCTGGCCCAATCGTCGATTGGTGCTGGTCTTTCAGCCGCATCGCTACACCCGTACGCGCGATCAGTTCGACGCCTTCGCGCGGGTTCTATCCGAGGCCGACGCGGTGATGCTGCTTGATCTGTATGCAGCCGGCGAGTCACCGATTGCCGGCATTGATAGCGATGCGCTGGCCCGCGAGATCAAGGCGCGCCGCGAGCTGGACCTGATGCGCGTGGGCGGCATCGACGAGGTGCCCGAGAGACTCGAACAAATTTGTCGGGACGGCGATCTACTGCTAGTCATGGGCGCTGGTGACATCGGTCAACTTGCCCGGCGCCTGCGTGAATCCACTCAGGAGGCGGCGGCATGAGCTCGATGGACGCCAAGGCCTTGGGTCATGTTGCGCTGGTGATCGGCGGCGACAGCGCGGAGCGCGAGGTCTCGCTGCGCGGCGGTGACGCTGTGGCTCGGGCGCTGACAGCGCTTGGCGTGCAGCACAGCGTGGTCGACGGCCCGCGTCGTCTGCTGGAGCAGATCGCATCGGGTCACTACGACCGCGTGTTTAACCTGCTGCACGGACGCGGCGGTGAGGACGGGGCGCTCCAGGGTGCCCTGCGAATTTACGGCGTACCCGTGACCGGCTCGGGCGTGCTTGGCTCGGCGCTGACCATGGACAAGCTCCAGACCAAGCGCGTCTGGTCGGCCTGCGGCCTGCCAACGCCGCGCTGGAAGGCGGCCAGCGATACGCAGTCGTCCCCAGCGATCGCCTCCGAGTTGGGATTGCCGCTGTTCGTCAAGCCGGCGCACGAGGGCTCTAGCATCGGCATGAGCCGGGTCGATCAGGCCGACGTGCTGTCCGACGCGGTCAGCCTGGCGCTCGAATTCGACGACACGGTGCTGATCGAGACCTGCATCGAGGGCCCGGAATACACCGCCGCGATCCTGGACGGCGAGGTCCTGCCTCTGATCAAGCTTGAGACGACTCGGGAATTTTACGACTACGCCGCCAAATATGAGTCGGGTGATACGACCTACCAGTGTCCCTGCGGTCTGCCGGCGGCACGCGAGCGCGAGCTGGCCGAGCTCTGTCTCGAAGCCTTTCGGGTCAGCGGCGCACGCGGCTGGGGTCGCGTGGACTTCATGCTAGACAAAAACGAGCAGCCCTGGCTGCTTGAAGTGAATACGACGCCGGGGATGACCAAGTCATCGCTGGTGCCTAAGGCAGCGGGGGCTGCTGGAATCGATTTCGAGGAACTGGTATGGCGAATACTGACGACCAGCCGGACCGACTAATCGGGCCGGCCACACTGGCGACGCTGATCCTGGCCGGCAGCCTGCTGCTGGCCGCGCTCTGGCTGCGTTCCGGCCTGCTCGGGGCCGATCAATGGCCCATCGAGTGGCTGGACGTGGAGGGCGAGCTGCAGCGGACCTCATCGAGTCAGATTCGCGGCGCGGCCAGCGGGCCCGCCACGACCGGCTTCTTTTCCGCCGATCTCGAGCGTGTCCGCGAGGCGGTCGAGGCGCTGCCTTGGGTGGCTGAAGCCGAAGTCAGTCGACACTGGCCCGACGCGCTGCGAATCCGAATCGTTGAACATGAGCCGGTTGCTCGCTGGAATGAAGCCAGTCTGTTCAGCGACCGTGGTCAGGTCTTTACGGTAGACGGCAGCGACGGCATGCAGGGCCTGGCGCGCCTGAGTGGTCCGGACAGCCGGCGCCAGGATGTGTTGGAGCAGTGGCTGTGGATGCGGCGCGAACTGGGCCGCGTTGGCCAGGACATTCAGGCGGTTCACCTTGATGACCGCGGGGCCTGGGCTGTGGTGCTTGCCTCGGGCCCGGAGATCCTGCTCGGTCGCGAGCAGATGCGCCAGCGGCTGGAACGTTTTATCGGAATTCACGACGTCCTGATCGACGATCAACGCCGGCCGGGGCGGGTTGATCTGCGCTACACCAACGGTCTGGCGGTGCGCTGGCTGAATGATCCCGAGCGGATTGAACCGCAGCCGCTCGATGGGATCCAGGACAACCCAGTCAATGGCTAAGCGCACGGACAAATCCCTGGTGGTTGGGCTGGATATCGGCACCAGCAAGATCGTGGCCATCGTCGGTGAAATTCAGGCCGACGGGCAGGTCGAGGTGATTGGCCTGGGTTCGCACGCTTCGCGCGGGCTCAAGCGCGGCGTGGTGGTGGATATCGAATCCACCGAGCAGTCGATTCAGCGCGCCATCGAAGAAGCCGAGCTGATGGCCGACTGCGAGATTCATTCGGTCTTTGCCGGTATCGCCGGCAGCCACGTCCGCTCGCTCAACTCGCACGGTGCCGTGGCCATCCGCGACAAGGAAGTCCTCGACGGCGACGTCGAGCGCGTGCTGGAGTCGGCCCGCGCGGTCGCCGTGCCGGCCGATCAGCGAATACTCCACGTGCTGCCGCAGGAATACGTAATCGATACGACCGACGGCATCCGGCAGCCGGTCGGCATGTCCGGGGTTCGTCTCGAGGCTCGCGTGCACCTGGTAACGGCGGCGGTCAGTGCCGTGCAGAACGTGACCAAGTGTGTGGCTCGCTGCGGTCTGCAGGTCGACGATCTGATCCTGCAGCAGCTAGCGTCCAGCCATGCGGTGCTCAGCGATGACGAGCGCGATCTCGGCATTGCCCTGGTCGATATCGGTGCGGGTACGACGGATGTGGCGGTTTTCACCGAGGGCGCGATCCGCTACACCACCTGCATCCCGATTGCGGGTGATCTGGTCACCAACGACATTGCCGTGGCCCTGCGCACCCCGACGGTGCATGCCGAGGAAATCAAGATCAAATATGCCTGCGCCCTGGAGCAGATGGTGTCGAGCGACGAGACCATCCAGGTGCCCAGCGTCGGCAACCGCGATCCGCGTCGACTCGAGCGCCAGACCCTGGCGCAGGTGGTTGAAGCGCGCTATCGCGAGCTGTTCAACCACGTCCACAAGCAGCTTCGGCAGTCCGGCTTCGAGTCGATGATTCCGGCCGGCCTGGTCCTGACCGGCGGCGGCGCGAAGATGGAGGGCGTGGTCGAACTGGCCGAGGAAATTCTGCATATGCCGGTGCGCCTGGGTAGTCCCCAGGGGGTGACCGGCTTATCGGAAGTCGTCAGCAATCAGATCTACGCCACTGGCGTGGGCCTGTTGATTTACGGATCGCGCGCTGATGGCGTCCGCCATCGTCCACTCGGACGCAGCGGAGAGAGCCTCTGGGAACGTATCCGACATTGGTTTCAAGGGGATTTTTGAGTATGCGGTGGGAGCAACATTCTGATTGTTCTGCCGATTTTAGAGATTCGGTTTCGACCACTCATGTGCCGTTCGGAGTGAACGACCAAGGCGTCCGTCAAGAAGGCGTCGCATGTGAGGAGGTTTTGAGCCGATGGTTGTTGTTGAAATGGCGAGCTTGTTAAGGAGATACAACATGCCTTTTGAATTGATTGAAAACTACACACCCGGTGCGACCATCAAGGTCGTCGGGATTGGCGGAGGCGGCGGTAACGCCGTTAATCAGATGGTCGAATCGTCGATTGAAGGCGTCGAGTTCATCTGTGTCAATACCGATGCGCAGGCCTTGCGCAATTTCGCCGGCAAATCCACGCTGCAGATCGGGTCCGGTGTCACCAAGGGCTTAGGCGCCGGCGCCAATCCGGAGGTCGGCCGCCAGGCCGCGCTGGAAGACCGCGAGCGGATCAGCGAAATGCTGAGCGGCTCGGACATGGTCTTCATTACTGCCGGCATGGGCGGCGGTACCGGCACGGGCGCGGCACCGGTCATCGCCCAGATCGCCAAGGACATGGGCGTTCTCACCGTTGCTGTGGTCACCAAGCCCTTCCCCTTCGAGGGTCAGCGGCGACTTAGCGTGGCTCAGCAGGGTATCGATGAGCTCGGTCACCACGTCGATTCGCTCATCACCATTCCCAACGCGAAGCTGTTGAGCGTGCTCGGCGCGGAAATCTCGTTGCTCAATGCGTTCAAGTCCGCCAACCAGGTGCTTTCTGGTGCGGTGCAGGGCATCGCCGAGCTGATCACTCGACCGGGTCTGATCAACGTCGATTTCGCCGACGTGCGTACGGTCATGAGCGAGATGGGGATGGCGATGATGGGCTCGGGCACCGCATCGGGAGAAGACCGCGCGCTGCTGGCCGCCCAGTCGGCAATCGGTTCGCCGCTCCTGGAAGACGTCAACCTCAACGGCGCCTGCGGCATCCTGGTCAACGTCACCGCCGGCATGACGATGACGATGAAGGAGTTCGAGGAGGTCGGCACGACGATCGCCGATCTGGCCAGCGAGGACGCGACTGTGGTCATCGGGACGGTGATCGACCCCGACATGACCGACGATATTCGCGTCACGGTGGTGGCCACGGGCCTGGGCGAGCAGAAGGCGAAAGCGATGGAGCCGCCGATGAAGGTCGTTCGAACAGGAACCGACAGTCGGCCGGCATTCCGAGCGACCGAAGAATCCCAGGCGAACGAAGACCGATCCGAGTCTCGAGGCGACCGTCGCGACAGCGGTAAGTTGTACGGTGAACAAAAAGAGCTGGATTATCTCGACATCCCTGCGTTTCTGCGTAATCAGGCGGACTGATTAATGACCGCTTGACGCGTCAAGCGATCAGGGAGTTGTGCAGGCGATGTCCGGCTGATTGATCGGACGGGCATGGGTTGCCGATCCACGGGTCCAGGAAACCGGTCGAGCAAAAAGGTGTAACGACGACCCGATGGCGCCGCGCTCGCCATCGCCGCCATCGTGTCGTCGCCGGACTGCCTTTGTTTATTCAGGGTCCCTAGAGCTGTTGCTCTAAAACAACAGGTGTTGCCAAAACAACAAAGAAGTGCTTTTTTGCCACGCCGAGTGTGCTAGGATTTGCGCGCATCATGTCATCGACAGGTCATATTCATTGATTAAGCAACGCACCCTCAAAAATGTAATTCGGGCAACGGGCGTCGGTATGCACACTGGCGAGAAGGTCGTCATGACCCTCCGTCCCGCGCCGATCAACGCCGGAATTGTCTTTCGACGTATCGATCTGGCGCCGATCGTTGAAATCAAGGCCGAGCCGGACAGGGTAGGTGACACGGCCCTGTCGACGACCCTAATTCAGGACGGCGTCCGCGTGGCAACTATCGAGCATCTGATGTCGGCGCTGGCCGGTTTGGGTATCGACAATCTTTATGTTGACCTAACGGCGTCCGAAGTACCGATCATGGACGGAAGCGCTGGTCCTTTCGTGTTTCTAGTTCAGTCGGCGGGGATTGCCGAACAGAATGCCGCTAAGCGGTTCTTGCGCGTGCGCAAGACGGTTGAAGTTCGCGATGACGACAAGTGGGTGCGCTTCGAGCCCTTCGATGGTTTCCGCGTCAACTTTACGATTGACTTTGATCACCCGGTAATTCGAAACGGATCGTGCCAGTGCAACCTGGATTTTTCGACCACCTCCTATCTGAAAGAGGTCGCCCGCGCCAGAACCTTTGGGTTTATGCGCGATATCGAATATCTGCGCGAGCGTAACCTCGTGCTGGGCGGTAGTCTTGATAACGCCGTGGTGCTCGACGATTATCGCGTGCTCAACCAGAACGGGCTTCGCTACGAAGACGAGTTCGTTAAGCACAAGGTGCTCGACGCGATCGGCGATCTCTATCTGGTTGGGCGCAACCCAATCGGTACCTTTACCGGGCATAAATCGGGCCATGAGCTGAACAATCAGCTGCTGCGGGTGCTGCTAGCCGACGCTGAGGCTTGGGAAGAGGTGACCTACGAAGACAACGACCAGGCCCCGATATCCTATGTGCAACCGGCCCAGGCGATCTAGCGCGGGTCCATGACGCGGTTGCCCTGAACTCTCAGCCAGCCGCTGGCTGGCGCCGCACTATTACCTTCACCGACTTAATCTCGCCTGGCCAGACCTCGCGTGCGTCACGCAGGCAGGCATCGGCCTCCAGGCGGGCTCGCGTGGCCCAGGCCGACGACTGGGCAGCAAGGACTAGCTGTCCGTTGTCGACGCAGGCCACCTGCACCCGGCCTCGGGCCTGTTCGCTGAGTACCATCTGGATACGCCGATCGAGCGCCTCGAAGGCTTGGACCGTGCGCATCAATGCGCTGAGCTGTCGGTCCTTGCCGGCGATATCTGTAGCTTTGGATTCAGGTTTCTGCATGGCGTATTGGACTGTCGGGACGAGCTATTCGAACAGGATAGCGTTTTTGAGCAGGCCGCCTGGCGTCAATTAGAGCCTCATCGAGCGAGAATCCTCGTTACAATGTCCGGTTACGGCTTGCGGGCATTCGCAATCGTCCCCAAGTTTTGTCTCTAATCGTGTCCTTCACCGACCGGATTGTGCATGCTCAAGTCCCTTATTACGAAAATTGTCGGCAGCCGCAACGATCGGCTGGTCAAGCGCCTGGAAAAGCAAGTCGAGGCGATCAACGCCCTGGAGGCTGAATACAAGGAGCTTTCCGACGAGGCGCTGAAAGCCAAGACTGAAGAATTCCGTCAGCGGCACAAGGACGGTGCCACGCTTGATGATCTTTTGCCGGAAGCGTTTGCAACCGCACGTGAGGCCTCGGTTCGAACCCTCGGACTGCGGCACTACGACGTGCAGTTGATCGGTGGCATGGTGCTGCATCAGGGCAAGATTGCCGAGATGAAGACCGGCGAGGGCAAGACGCTGATGGCGACACTTGCGGTTTACCTCAATACGATCGCCGATCAGGGCGTCCACGTGGTGACCGTCAACGACTATCTTGCGCGACGCGACGCTGAATGGATGACGCCGCTCTATGACGCGCTCGGGCTGACGGTTGGGGTGTCCGTGCCAGGCATGACCCCGGCAGCCAAGCGAGCATCCTATGCCGCCGACGTCACCTACGGCACTAACAATGAGTTCGGCTTTGACTACCTGCGCGACAACATGGCTTTCAAGCTGGAGCAGCGCGTTCAGCGCGGTCGCTTCTTTGCCATCGTCGATGAGGTCGACTCGATTCTGATCGATGAGGCGCGCACGCCTCTGATTATTTCCGGACCGGCCGACGAGGGCCCGGAAATCTACGTCAAGATCAACCAAGTGGTTCCGCATCTGGTCGCCCAGAAAGAAGAGGACGGGCCCGGTGATTTCAGCGTTGATGAAAAGGTCAAGCAGATCTATTTGACCGAGGACGGGATGTCAAAGGTCGAGGAGCTGCTAGAAAAAGCCGGTCTGCTGCAGGCTGATGACAGCCTCTACGACGCCAATAATCTGGCCTTGATGCATACGCTGAATGCGTCACTCAGGGCGCATCACCTGTTTGCCAGGGACGTTGACTACATCGTCAATGACGGTGAAGTGGTGATCGTCGATGAGTTTACCGGTCGGACCATGCCGGGGCGGCGCTGGTCCGAGGGTCTGCATCAGGCGGTCGAGGCTAAGGAAGGCGTGCCGATCCAGCGCGAAAATCAGACCCTGGCCTCAATCACCTTCCAGAATTATTTCCGTCAGTACGACAAGCTGGCCGGCATGACCGGAACGGCCGATACGGAAGCCTACGAGTTTCAGAGCATTTACGGTCTGGAAGTCGTGGTCATTCCAACTCATCGCCCGATGATTCGCGAAGACCGCGCCGACCTTGTCTTTCTGACTGCCGACGAGAAGTTCAACGCGATCATTGAAGACATCCGCGAACGGGTCAGTGAAGGGCAGCCAGTGCTGGTCGGTACGACCTCGATCGAAACCTCTGAGCTGCTCGCTAACAAGCTCAATAAGGCCAAGGTTTCTCACGAAGTCCTCAACGCAAAACAGCACGAGCGCGAGGCGCACATTGTGGCCCAGGCCGGCCAGCCCGGCGCGGTCACCATTGCGACCAACATGGCCGGTCGCGGTACAGACATCGTGCTCGGCGGTAGTCTGGCGGCCGAGTTGAAGTCGATGGGTGAGAGCGCCCCTGAGGCCGACATCAGTAAGGCGAAAGACGCCTGGAAGGAGCGTCACCAGGCGGTGCTGGACGCCGGTGGTCTCCACATTATCGGCACCGAGCGGCACGAATCGCGCCGGATCGACAACCAGCTTCGAGGCCGTTCCGGTCGTCAAGGTGATCCGGGCTCCAGCCGCTTTTATCTATCCCTTGAAGATAACCTGATGCGAATCTTCGCCTCCGACCGGATGGGGTCGATGATGCAGAAGCTCGGCATGGACGAGGGCGAGGCGATCGAACATCCCTGGGTGTCGCGGGCCATCGAAAACGCCCAGCGCAAGGTCGAGGCGCATAACTTCGATTCGCGTAAAAACCTGCTTGAGTACGACGACGTCGCCAATGATCAGCGTCGTGTCATTTACACCCAACGCGACGAGCTGATGGAAGAAGAGGACATCAGCGAGACCATTGAATCGATTCGGGCTGAGATCTTTGACGGCCTGTTTGCGAGTTTTATTCCGCCCGGTTCGATTGATGATATGTGGGATATCGAGGGTCTGGAGAAGGCGCTGGAGGGCGATTTCGGCATCGAAGTCCCGATCAGGACGTGGCTCAAAGAGGACGATGAGCTGGCCGAAGAGGCCCTGCATCAGCGGGTGATTGATGCGGTCGAGACGCACTACAAAACCAAGGAAGAAATGACCGGCTCGAACGTCATGCGCCAGTTCGAAAAGGCCGTGATGCTCAGCGTTCTCGATAAGCAGTGGAAAGAACATCTGGCCAGCATGGATTACCTGCGGCGCGGCATTCAGCTGCGCAGCTTTGCGCAGAAGAAACCGCAGCAGGAGTACAAGCGCGAAGGCTTTGAAATGTTCACCCAGATGCTGGAATCGATGAAGCACGAGGTGATGAAGATTCTTGCTCGTGTCCAGATCAAAGACGAGTCCGACGTCAACGCCGTCGACGCGCAGCGGCGCGAAGCGCCAATGGAGTTCACGCACGCCGACGCGGCCAGTGCAGCCCAGCCGCAGCGTGCTCCGGCTGGACAGCCCCAGCCTGAACGCCAGTTGACTCCGGATACCTTCGTGCGCGAGGGGCGCAAGGTCGGGCGAAACGAACCCTGCCCCTGCGGCTCAGGAAAGAAATACAAGCAGTGTCACGGCAAACTGGCGTGAGCCATGAGGCCCAGGGCCGGCGTGCTAGCGGCCCAATTCGTACCGGCTCCTGATGCTTGCCGAAACCTCGCCTCAGCCGCCGCTGGTCGAGGTCGCGGCTGCGGTTCTCCGCGACGCCCAGGGCCGCTTGCTTCTTTCGCAGCGACCCGAGGGCAAGCATCTCGCAGGACTTTGGGAGTTTCCTGGCGGCAAGCGTGAATCCGGTGAATCCATTCATGATGCCCTAGCGCGCGAGCTGCGCGAGGAACTCGGAATCGAGGTGGCGGAATCAAAGCCTCTGTTGAGCCTGACCCACCACTATCCGGAAAAATCCGTTCGGCTGCTGATTCGAACGGTGGATCAATTTCTGGGCACGGCCACGGGATGCGAAGGCCAGCGCGTGGGCTGGTTCGATCTGGCCGCGGCACGCAGCTTGCCAATGCCCGCGGCGGACCGTCCGATTCTCAACCTTCTGTCGCTTGATCCTCGTCTTCTGATCGTTTCCGGGCACACGTCGGCATCACTTGAGCCGATAGTGAATGAGTGGCAGCGCTGTCTGGATGCTGGTTTCAGGCTGCTGTTGTTGCGGCCGCAGGGCCTAAACGAGACTGAATTTGAAGACCTGGCCAAACAGTGCGGGCATCGTGCTCAAAAGGCCGGGGCGCGCTGGCTGCTCGAAGGTCGACCTGGTCAAGTTCAGGCGCTTGGCGCTGATGGCGTGCATTTGAGTCCGGATGATTACACGCAATACAAGGAGCGGCCGATCGCCGCGGACCAAATTCTGGCCGTCAGCTGTCGTGATCAGGAGGACCTGCAGCGGGCCGCTTGTGTGGATGCTGACATTGCCTACCTAATGCCTAAAAAGTCCGGTAGCGCGGATTTGGTGGGCTCTGAGCCCGACTGGAGAGGGTTCGAGAAGTGCGTTATCGCGTCACCAATCCCGCTGTTGGTTTGCGTAGACAGTCCCGATGACCTGAGCCGGGCGCGAGAACTGGGTGCGTTCGGCGTGGTCCTTGCGCACAAACCGACGCGGCGGGAGGCTGAGGCCCGATGAGCCAGTGGACCGTTGTCCACCTGCCGCTTAAACGCCGCGCTATGCCGCGAGCAGGGCACGTGGATCTGTGGCTGACTGATCTGGACGATCTGCCGCTGGAAGCCGGGCCGACCGGACTGACGCGCAAGGAACGGGTTCTCAAGCGACGCATTCAGCAGCGCTTCGTGCTGCGCCTGCTGCTCGGCACCTATCTGGGCTTGCCCGGGAAGTCTGTGCACCTCAAGCGCAATCGTTTCGATAAACCCGAGCTGGACGGTGACCTGGTCCAGTCCGGCCTGCGGTTCAATCTTTCGCACACCGATCGCTGGCTTGCGATCGCGCTGACCCGTGGGCAGGATATCGGCGTCGACATCGAGCAGCGACGAGAGATGAAGCGTGCCGCCGATCTGGCCCGCCGATTCTTTACCGGCCCTGACGTCGATACGATCGTCGACCTCGACGAGCCCGAGCGTTCGTCCTGCTTCCTGACTCAGTGGACCGCGCGCGAAGCGCTGATCAAGGCGGTCGGCTGTGGCATCGCCGGTTCCATCGGACAGATCGCCATGGGCTGCGACCCGGTCGAAATCCATCAGCTTCCGGACGACTGGCCCCAGGATTGGCAGCTGCTGCAGCCCGAATGGCCAAGCGATCTGATCGGCCACGTCGCGCTGCCGAGTGATTCGGCGGTCGCTCTCAACAGCTATTGGCTACAAACCGTTCGACACGCCTAAATTCCTAACGCAGCGTGCGCCAGCCGATCAGCAGGCCAGTGAGAGCGGCGGTGGCGGCCGGAACGGAAATGTCATCCCAGAGCGGTCCGACTTGGTAGCCCGCTAGCACCGCAGCAGCGACAAGCAGTCCCGAGGCCAAGATCGCGCCGGGCAGGCGCTGGTTGTGCTGGGTGACCTGGGCCGAGAGTTTTTCCAGATCATCGGAGTCGATCCGCGTTCGGATCGAGCCCGTGCTGGCAAGCTTGAGGTATTCATAGATCAGGGTCGGCAGTTCCGGGCTTCGAGCTAGCATTCCGGGCAGCTGGCGGCCGATGCGCTGGGCCGTGCGCGGCAGGCCATAGCGCTCGCGGTAGATCGATTCCAGCTCGGGCTTGGCCACGTCCCAGATATTGATCTTCGGATACAGGTCGCGCCCCATGCCTTCGATGTTGAGGAGGGTCTTCTGCAGCATGATCAGCTGAGGCTGCAGAGTCAGCTTGAACTTGCGCGCAACTGAAAACAGGTTGATGACGAGTTCGGCAAAGGACACGTCCTCGAGCGGGCGGGTGAACGCCGGTTCGCAGACCGTTCGTGCGGCCGCCTCGAGCTGGTCGATGCGCGTGTCGGCCGGGACCCAGCCCGCCTCGACGTGGAGTTCAGCGACGCGTCGGTACTCGCGGTTGAAGATCGCCAGAAAGTTCTCGCCGATGTAATAGAGATCCTTGGGTGGCAGGCTGGCGACAATGCCGAAATCCAGCGAGATGAAGGTTGGGTCGTCCGGGTTGCTGGCATCCACCAGGATGTTGCCGGGGTGCATGTCCGCATGAAACAGGTTGTCGCGAAAAACCTGGGTATAGAACACGCGAATGCCGCGCCGCGCGAGCTTTTCCATATCAACGCCCAGGGCCCGCAATTCATCGGTATTGCGAACCGGAATGCCGCTGACGCGCTCCATGACCAGAACCCGGCTGGCGCTGAAGTCCCAGTGGATCTTCGGAATGTAGAGATCGCTGGAGCCCTCGAAGTTGCGCCGGATCGAGGTGGCATTGGCGCCCTCGGACTGCATGTCGAGCTCGCCTTCAATCACGCGGGTGAACTCACCGACGACCTCGTCGGGGCGGATGCGTTCGCCCTCGGGGTGATAGCGGCGGACCAGACGGCCAAGGCTGCCGATCAGCGTGACGTCGCGGCGGATTCGGCGCTCGATGCCGGGGCGAACGATCTTTACCACCACCGAGCTGCCGTCCTTGAGCATGGCGCCGTGAACTTGGGCGATTGAGGCTGAGGCCAGGGGCGTGTTTTCAAAGGTGGCAAACAGGTCGTCGATGGGGGCCTCGAGCTCCTCCTCCACAATGGCTCTCGCTGCGTCGACATCGAAGGGCTCGACGTCGTCCTGCAGCTTGGCCAGTTCGTCGGCCAGCTTCGGTGGCAACAGATCACGCCGCGTCGATAGGATCTGGCCGAACTTGACATAAATCGGCCCGAGCTCCTGGAGCGCTAGGCGCAGGCGCTTACTGAGGCTTGCATCAGCAGGCGGCCGCCTGCCCCAGGGCAGGAGACGGGCGGCCCCGGCCAGAATTCTGATCGGCGCGCCTTCAAGACCATCGTCGAGTCGGTAGCGCGCTAGCGTCAGCGCGATGCCGACCATGCGAATGCTGTGTCGGATCATCCAAGGCCCTCGCGGCGCAGGCGTGACTCCAGGCGATCAACGGCTTCACGCAGTTCGTCAACCTCGACCGTGAACTGTCCCACCTCGGCCTCGGTCACCAGCAGACCGCTTTCCTCGCGCAGAAAGTGACCGAGCTGGTCGCTGGCCAGGTCAGCGCTGCGCTTGCTGATCCTGAGCGCGTCGTTCGCCGTTCGCCAGAGCTGGTGGCCGACGACGTCGCCGAATCGATCGGTCATCAGTCGCTCCCAGTCCGGGTCCAGTCGCCGGAACAACTTTTCCAGGGATTGCGCGGTGCCAGCGTCGCCCTCGATCCGAACGCCGCTGCTGGAAGCGCCCCAGTCGGGCACGGCCAACGCGAGCAGAGCCGAAGGGGTCCCGCGGATCACGGTGTCCGGAGTCTGCTCCGATTCTGCCGACACGGTCAATCCAGGGCCTGTGCCGATAAAAAACAGATCGATGCCGACGCCTTCGAGCGCGAGCTGAACGCATTTGCCGTCGAGCGCATCCAGACGGCCCTCGGCCTGCTCATCCAGCGCGAGCGCGCGGGCAAACGCCCCTTCGATCGTTCCCGCCAGCAGGCCGGGTAGCGGCGTGAGATAACGACTCATCAAACGCTCGCGCCGCGGTGGATTGCGCAGATCCCGGCCGACAGGTTCTCGAAGGACACGCGCTCGAAACCGGCCGTCTCCAGCATCCCGACCAGGGTCTCCTGATCGGGGAAGCGACGGATCGATTCGGCCAGGTAGCGATAGCTTTCAGCATCACCGGCGATCTGCGCACCGAGCCGGGGCATGACCTGAAACGACCAGCCGTCATAGAGGCGGGCCAGCGCGGGCAGGCCAACTTTCGAAAATTCCAAAATATGCACTCGCCCGCCAGGCTTCAGGACTCGATGCATTTCAGCCAGCGCCTTTTCGCGCCAGGTCACGTTGCGCAGGCCAAAAGCGATGGTGACGTGGTCGAACTGTCGGTCTGCGAAGGGCAGCGCCTCGGCGTTGACCTGCAGCCAGTCGAAACCCTTTACGAGACCCGCTTCGTCCATGCGCGATCGCCCGACCTTCAGCATGGCGTGGTTGATGTCGGCTACTGTGACTTCGGCGCCAGCCGAGCGCGCCAGCCTGGCAATGTCGCCCGTACCACCGGCCAGATCAAGTAGTCGCTGCCCGTCACGGATCGCGCAGCCGGTCACGAACTGACGCTTCCACAAGCGGTGGATACCCATCGACATCAGGTCGTTCATCAGATCGTACTTCGCTGCCACCGAGGTAAAGACCTTGCCAACCAAGCGAGTCTTTTCCTCCGGCGCAACGTCCTTGTACCCAAAATCTGTCATGTTGCGTTGCCTTGTCAAGACGTCCCGATGTGCTTAAGCACTGCTGATTGACCAAGGAGAGCGCGAGGGTCACGAAGTAAAACCAATTTTTCTTCGTTTCCTTCGTGAGCTGCATGGTTTCAATCGCTGTCTGGCGCCTGGTTTTATGTCGCTTCACTTCTCAAGCGTTCAGCGTAGCGGGACAGGTTATCTTCCATGTTCTGACCGAGATCATAAAGGAAGGTCCATGAATAAATACCGGTTCGGTGGCCATCATCGAAAACCAGATTCACGGCATAGCTGCCGATCGGCTGGATGTCGGTGATGTTGACCTGTTCCTTTCCTGTCATTAGCTTGGGCTCGGACAGGCCGTGGCCGCGGACTTCGGCCGACGGTGAGTGGGTGCGTAGGTACTCACAGGGCAGCTCGAATTGCTGCCCGTCGTCGAAGGCGACGATCAGCATCCGGCGGGATTTCTCCAGCCGGATTTCGGTCGGTTCGGACATCGCTAACCCGCGGCTGGCAGACTGTAGTAAGTGGGCGACCCGGGTCCGACCGGCAAGCCGAGTGCGAACACCCACAGGAAAAATAGGCCGGTCCAAAAAATAAAGTAGAAAATGGAGTAGGGCAGCATCGTGGCAATCAGCGTGCCGATGCCGAACTTCTTGTCGTAGCGCGTCGCCCAGGCCAGGATCAGGCCGAAGTAGCTCATCATCGGCGTGATGATGTTGGTCGTTGAATCACCGATTCTATAAGCCCCCTGGATGACTTCGGGCGAGTAGCCGATGATCATCAGCATGGGCACGAAAATCGGCGCGGTCACCGCCCATTGGGCCGAAGCCGAACCCAGGCTCAGGTTGACCAGCCCACACATCATAATGAATAGCACGAACACCACCGGACCGGTCAGACCGACCGACTGCAGGAAATCCGCGCCGGTCACGGCGGTGATCAGCCCCAGATTGGTCCAGCCGAAATAAGCGACGAACTGTGCGGCGAAGAAGACCAGCACCACGTAAAGTCCCAGCGTGGAGATTGCCGAGGCCATGCCGTCGATGACGTCGCGATCGTTGCGCATGGTGCCGGCCACGCGCCCGTAGGCAAAGCCGGTAACCAGAAAGAAGATAAAGATCCAGGCCACGATTGAGCGAAAAAAGGGTCCGGACGAGGCCAGAAAACCTTCGCCAACCGCGGCCGGGTCGCGCAGGACGCCGTTTTCCGGCAGCACCATCACGGCGATCAGGGCGATCACGGCTAGCAAGCCAATCAGGGCCGAGACCAGGCCGCGTTTTTCCTTGCTCGTCAGCGCTTCCATCTTGTTGTCGTCGATCACCGACGGGTCCGCGCGTGAATCGTCGTACTGGCCGAGCTTCGGCTCGACGATGAAGATTGTCACCAGCGAGCCAATCACAGTAATCATGAAGGTGCTCACGATCATGAAATACCAGTTGGCGGTGGCAAAGACTTCGTATTCGGGGTCGATCAGTCGCGCGGCTTCCTGCGTGATGCCGGCGAGCAGCGGGTCAATCGTTCCCAGGAGCAGGTTTGCGGAATACCCGCCAGAGACGCCGGCGAAGGCCGCGGCCATTCCGGCCAGCGGGTGACGCCCCAGCGCAAGAAATATCGCACCAGCCAGGGGCACGAGAACGACGTAGCCCATCTCCGATGCAGTATTGGAAATGACCCCGGCGAAGACGACCGCCACGGTCACCAGATGCTTGGGTGCGTTCATCACGATGCCTCGCACCATGGCCGACAGCAGCCCGGACTTCTCCGCGACGCCAACGCCCAGCATGGCCACGAGCACCACGCCCAGCGGCGCGAAATTGACGAAATTCGAGACCAGGTTGCCGAAGATCCTGCGCACGCCCTCAGCATTCATCAGGCTGACCGCCGAGATCGTCGTTCCTTCAGCGACCCCGGGACGCGGGTCGGCGACTTCGACGCCCAGCCACCCGAACAGGCCTGAGACAAGCACCATGGCGAAGGCCAGCAACGCAAACAGGGTCACCGGATGGGGCAGCAGATTGCCCAGCCATTCAACGACATCAAGAAAACGGGTAAACCAGTTACGTTTTGCCGTCTCCGGCGCAGGACTCGAGGATGTAGACAAAATCAGACTCGCAGTGATGGGCCAGCAGACAAGCGAATCGCCCCGATATCAGTGCGCAACGCTTGCGGAATGATAGCAAATTCGATCCTTCGGCCCGCTTCGGTTCAGCGGACCCGGCAGCGAGGGATGAGCGGCCGACCAGTTTAGGGACGATTGAGTGTTTTTTTGCAGGCGTTCGTTCCGTTTCAGCGGTGCGGTCGACGTGCTGCGCGTGACCCGCGTCCCGACCCGCGTCCCGACCCGCTCATCCGGCCCGACATTCCCCGCTGCAGCAGGCTGAGAGCTGGGGGAGGCTAGATCCGGTCGGCGCGACGTCTGAGGTAGTTCAAAAGATCGACCCGGGTGATCAGCCCCAAGAAGTTCTCGCCATCCATGACGATCGCAACGTGGTCTCGGTTGAAGATCGGCAGGAGCTCATCAATCGAGTCCGTGCGCTGGACCGATTCGAGATCGTCGACCATCGCGCTGCGAACCGAGCGCGCGAATCGTGATTCGTCTTCGTAGACGGCCAGCAGGATGTCGGATTCATCGATGATGCCAACGATCTTGTTGCCGTTCATGACGGGCAGCTGGGAGATGTCGTAGAGCATCATGCGCTTGTAGGCATTGGCCAGGGTTTCTTCGTGGCCTACGGTCACGGCGTCGCGACTGGCCATCGGGCGGGCGATCAGGTCGCGCAGATCTTCGAAGTTACTGCCGTCCAGCAGGCCGTGTTCGCGCATCCAGAAGTCGTTGTAGACTTTGGACAGATAGCGGTTTCCCGTATCGCAGACCATTGACAGCACTCGCTTGGGCTCGGTTTGCTCGCGGCAGAACTTTAGTGCTGCGGCCACCAGCGTTCCGGTTGAGGAGCCGCCCATTAGGCCTTCTCGTTTGAGCAGTTCGCGCGCGGTCAGGAAGCTTTCTCGGTCGGAAATCGCATAGGCTCTGGAGACTCGGGTGAAATCGCTGATCGAGGGCAGGAAATCCTCGCCGATGCCTTCGACCAGCCAGCCGCCGGCGTCGTCGCGCACGTTCCCCGTTGCGATATATTCGGCCAGAATCGAACCCTCGGGGTCGGCCAGCACCAGCTCGAGGCCGGGCGCGACCTCGTGGAAATAGCGGGACAGACCGGTAATTGTTCCGCTGGAGCCCACCCCAACGACCATCGCATCGAGGTTGCCCTCCATCTGACGCCAGATCTCCGGGCCGGTCATGGTCTCGTGCGCGCGCGGATTGTCCGGGTTGCCGAACTGATTGATGAAATAGCTGTTTTCGGTCTCATCGGCCAGGCGGGCGGCTAGGTCCTGGTAGTACTCGGGATGGCCCTTGCCGACGTCGGAGCGGGTGATGACGACCTCGGCCCCCATGGCCTTTAGGTTCGAGATCTTTTCCCGGCTCATCTTGTCGGGGATGACCAGAATCAGTCGATACCCTTTCTGCGCGGCGACCAGGGCCAGCCCCAGTCCGGTATTTCCTGCCGTGCCTTCGACTAGGGTGGCGCCAGGCTTGAGGTCGCCGCGGCGTTCGGCTTCCTCGATCATTTTCAGGGCGATTCGATCCTTGATCGAGCCGCCGGGGTTATTGGCTTCGAGCTTGAGAAACAGCTCGCAGGGACCCGTATCGAGATGATTGACGCGCACGATTGGCGTTTCACCGATCAGCTCCAGAACGTTGTTGTGTACCGACATATCCAAGGCGTCCAATGGCGGAATAGGGCCGCACCTTAGCCCATGACCGGAAGGGCGGCAAGCCCGGTCACTCGATGGCTGGAAACAGAAACGGCCGAAAACCGGGATATGCGGTTTTCGGCCGTTCTTGAGGATGCTGGCCGGGGTCCGTGCGTCGTGCCGGCCCGGCGTTGGACGATCAGGCGGCGTGCGCTTGATCCATCAACCTCGACAGCTGGTCTTTGATCGACAGTTTTTCACGCTTGAGCTTGTTCAAGGCCAGGTCTTCCATCGGTGCGGTGCCGTTTTCGGCCGCAATAACGCGCTTTTCGAGCTGTTGGTGGTTGCTGTACATCTTGCGGAATTGTTCGTTGCTCTTGAGCAGCGTTTCCATCTGTTCCTGGCGATGTTCGAACATTGGCGTTCTCCTTAGAAGGTGGTTTTAATTGCACAAACGACGCTACCGATCGCTTACGCGCGAAGAGCAGAATCGATCGAGATGAGTCGGGTGATCGCCCGCAGGTGGGCTGTTGAAGCGATGTGCATGACCAAGTCCGCCTGCGAGCCGTAAAGGCCCTAGGGGACTGCGATTCGTCGCAGGAATCGGTGGAATCGGATGCCATCGTCCCGTTAGTTATAACGCTCAAGTGAGCGCAAATCAAGCGCGGCCGATAAGTATCCTTGATTGGCCTTTGGCCGCTTGCTGGAGCTGCAGCGGCAAAGGTTTGAAGCGCCCGGGTTCAGTCTTCCAGCAGAATAACGTCGACCCGACGATTACGGCTACGGCCTTGGGCCTCATCGTTACTGGCGATCGGGAAGTCTTCGCCCATGCCCATGGCCTGGATCCGGCCAGCCGAGATTCCCATCGCAACCAGGCTGTCGCGGACCGCTTCAGCGCGCTCCAGCGAGATTCTCTGATTGACCGTTGCCGGTCCGCTGGCGTCCGTATGGCCCTCGATCCGGATTCGTTTGTCGGGTTCGCTCTGGAGCAGTTCGACCACGTCCTCCAGGTTGACCCGTGCGGTCGGCTCGAGCTGGGTTTCTCCCACCGCGAACAGCACGTCGCCGAGGGTCACGACCACCCCTCGATCGGTCTGGCGCAGCTCCATCAGTTCAAGCCGTCGCCGCAGCGAGTCGGCGTCTTGGGAGGCCAGTTCCGCTTCTCGGCGCGCGAGCTCGATTTCATTGGCCTGGGCGTCGGCCAGGCTGCGGGCTGCGGCGGCTTCTTCGCGGGCGGCGGCTTCGCGACGAGCGGCTTCCTCGCGCAGTTGCTCCGAGGTCATGGCGTCACGGCGGGTTCGGGCCGCCTCTTCCTGAGCGGCCGCCGATTCCATCCGGGCACGTTCGGCTTCCAGGCGGGCCTGATCGACTTCCATTCGGCTGGAGCGCAGCAGGAGGTTTGTGCGTTCGGCTTCCAGAGCGTCGATCTGAGCCCGGGCCATGGCGCGGAAGGCGCTGGCGCGTGCGATCTCCAGACGCTTCTCGGCCAGCAGAAGGCGATGGGCTCGCTCGGTGTCGGTCAGTCCTTCGACGCCTGCTTCACGCACCGCCCGCTCGGCATCGGCCAGCGGCAGGGGAACCAGTTCCGACAGTTCGGTATTCGCGCGAAAATCATTCAAATCGTTGCGGATATTGTCCAGAGCCGTGTCCTCGCGCGGTGGCGGCGTGCAGGCCAGCAGGCTGGCGGCCAGAGTTGCAACCAAGGCGCTTCTGATCCATTGATGCATCATTCCAGGACTCCTTCACCGTAGGCTTCGACCAGGTCGGCCTTGAGCTCGTCCAGCGCACGCTGCTTGTCGGCCAGTTCGGCCCGGGCTAGGGCTGCTTGGGTGCGGGACAGCGCGAGCTGAGCTTCGATTTCGGCGCCGTCGGCCAGCCGTCGGGCCTGCTCGACGTCGTCAAGGTCCAGCGCTTCGATGGCGGCCTCCAGGCGCTCGCGCGCGAAGCGCAGCTCGAGGGGCGAGTATTCTTGTGCACCGACCTGTTCGGCCTGGCTGATGGCGGCCCGGGCGTTGTTAAGCAGGGTCGGGTCCGGTGGCAGGGTGGCGCAGGCGGCCAGCGCAGTGATCAGGGTGATCGAGAGGATCAGTCGGATGGGATTCATGGCAAAAATGCTCGAATTTTCAGTCAGTCATGGGCTACGAATTGAAGGATGTCACTCGGCGTCGTCTTGCTCCTCGGGTGCGGCCTGTTCAATGGCCGCGATCGCTTCCAGAGCATCACAGATGCCGATCACGCGAGGAACCGCGTCCAGGGAACAATGGAACCTGCGAGCATTATAGACCTGCGGCAGCAGGCAGCAATCGGCAATAGTCGGCGTATCCCCATGGCAGAACCGGCCAGCGTGTCCGTCCGATAGCATCGCCTCGACCTGGGTCAGACCCAGCTCCGTCCAGTGCCGGTACCAATCCAGCTTGGCTTGCTCGCTTGCGCCGAGTTGGCCGACCAGGTAGCCCAGAACCCGCAGATTGTTCAGGGGATGAATATCGCTGGCTATGGCCTGAGCGATCGCCCGAACCCGCGCCCGCGCAACCGCCTCGGCGGGCAGTAGCGCCGGGTGGGGAAAGCGCTCCTCCAAGTATTCGAGCATAGCCAGCGACTGGGTGATTGCATGGCCGTCGATTTCCAGGGTCGGCACCAGCGACTGTGGATTCAGGGAGCGGTAGGCCTCTGAATGCTGCTGCCCGCCGTCTCGGACCAGGTGGACTGGCCGCGATTCCCACGCCAAACCCTTGAGATTCAGGGCCATGCGCACGCGATAGGAGGCGGAGGATCGCCAGTAGCCGTGAAGAATGATCGAGTCGGTCATGCAGAATCCGTTGAGCAGGCTCAGTTCCCAAGAGTAACTTGATTGGCGACTCAAGTTGGCTTCATCCTTGTGTCCGAGAGAGGATCTAAGGTGCCGCCGCTGGCTTCAGGCAATGGTATGTTTGGTGCTCCATTCAGCGAGTCCGTTCGCATCGTCAATTTAAGGAAACAAAGTGAGTCACAGACCAGTGGGTATCGATGCCATGGCCTTCCACGGGCCGGAGTGTTTTGTCGACATGGAAGACCTGGCGCAGGCTCGCGGGGTGGCGCCAGAAAAGTTCACGCTTGGCATCGGACAACGCCAGATGGCGGTGGCCACGCCCTGCGAGGACACGGTGACCATGGCCGCGCTGGCCGGCCGCAAGGCCCTGGCGGACTTTGATATCGACCCCGATGAGATCGGCACCCTGATCGTCGGCACCGAGACCGGCGTGGATCACAGCAAGCCAGTGGCGGTTTACGTGCATGAATTGCTGGGCCTGCCTACGACCTGTCGCACCTTCGAAACCAAGCATGCCTGCTACGGCGCCATGGCTGGATTGACGTCGGCCTCTGACTGGATTCTAGCCGGCCGGGCGCGTGGTCGAAAAGCGCTCATCATCGCCTCAGACATTGCGCGCTACGGGCTGAATACGCCGGGTGAACCCACTCAGGGGGCCGGTGCGGTGGCCATGGTGGTGTCATCCGAGCCGCGCCTGCTGACCCTCGACACCGAGCTTGAAGGGGATTACACCCGACAGGTCATGGATTTCTGGCGGCCGCTGTATTCAAAATATGCCTTCGCCGACGGTCATTATTCGATCGAATGCTATCTGGATGCCCTGTCGGCGTGCTGGGCCGATGCGGTCGATAAGGCTGGCGGCAACCACGATGCCGTTGCTCTGTCCCAGCTGGACGCCTGCTTCTACCACGTGCCTTTTACCAAGATGGCGAAAAAGGCGCACCACCGGCACTGGGAGGTCGAGCTGGGACGAGGGATCGACCCGACGTCTTCTCTCGGGGCGGAGGTGAGTGCCTGCTACAAGCAACGGGTCGAACCTTGGCTGTCGCTGAACGCGGTAGTCGGAAATATCTACACCGGTTCGCTATTTTTGTCACTGATGGACTATCTACGCAAAGCCACGGGCGAGCAGGAAGGTCGGCCGGTCAGTCTGTTTTCCTACGGAAGTGGTTGCGGCGCGGCGTTCTCGGTCGGACGGGTCAGCACAGGCGCATCAGCGTATCGATCGGCGCTTGATCCCAGCGATCACTTGGCCGGCCGCCGCCGCCTGCCGATCGAGGAGTACGAGCGCCTTTGCTTAGCTGGCGACGAGGCCGATCAAAACGAGTCGGACAAAGCAGATCCTGCGCGCTGGGGGCTGACTGGCGATTTGCACTATGTCGGTACCGTGGATCATCAACGACGCTATGTGCGTCGTTGTCGCTAAAGCCGGGGATTTAGGGTTTAATCGTCTCCCGCCGCACTTAGATCGTGCGAACCGACTGCAGGTCGGGTTTGTCGAGTATCTGGCGTGCAAGATCGAGCTGTTCTGCAGATCTGGCGTGTACAACAAGCACATGCTTTCCGGCTTTCAGGGCATCCCGTGCGCCATAGAGATAGGCGGTTTGATCAGGGCGCAGGGTGAAAAGCCCTCCAGCGAGGAGTCCCATCATGGTCGGAACGTGGAGGAACAGAATTCCGGCGAGCAGAGGATTATCGGTGATGACCGCCACGTCGGCGGCATACAAGACCACGAATGCCAGCATGCCGATGATCGCGCCGGCCGCGCCGAATATCGCGTGCGCTCGAAGCCAGGTTCGCCAAATCCCCTTGCTCTCGGGAAGCAGTCGCTTGCCTCGATTACGCGTGTCGGGGACGAGCAGGTCGATCTGGCGCGGCTCGAGAGACGTCGATTCGCCGAGTGCTCTCTCGGCACGCTCCGCCTGCGCCAGATCGTCAAAAACAGCCGCTGCCTTGTGATTGCTTTGTTCTCCGGTCGGACTCAGGTGATGTCTCATGGTTGATTCCTTTTCGTGTGGCGCGGTTATGAAAGCGCTGCGTGAATAGCTAGAACAAAATCATAAACGGTGCCTTCGCGAAAAATAAAAATCGCGTGAACAGGCCGCCCTGCCGGTCGCCTCTACAGCTAATCCCAGCGGCGAGGGTATGTTCGGGGGCATCGCGCTGTTAGCCGCTCGGCTGGACCCGGTGATGCCGGGGGTGCGCAATCTCAGCAGGTGTGCCCATACGCGGTGCTTCGCTGAGCTGGGTTGTTTGGCTCTGCTCCGCGCTGCGCACGGGGGAGTCAATTCAGGCGCAGCAGCGTGCCGGCTTGGCCCGGCGCTTCGGCCCCCGCGAAGCCGAGGCCAAAATACCAGGTCTCGTCGATGCGGCTGAAGCTGCGCGCCAGATTGGGTGAGTCGAAGTGCAGGACTTCGCGCCAGGCGCTGGTTGCCAGTCCCGTGTCTGGATCGAGCCGGTCGACCGTCGCGTCGACGTCCTTCAGCACGTAGACCAGCACCCGGTAGCCGCCGTCAGGCCTTGGCGCATTGGCTAGCAACCAGAGGCGGTCGCCGTCTACGAGCACGGCCTCGCCGAGAGCATCGGAGTTGGGTAGAACGACCCGTCTGCCGGGTCCAGTTTCGGGCTTGACGACAAAATCAACCGACTGATTGTAACCGGTGAGGTAGTTCTGTCTGAATGCTTGACTGCGCAGTGGCGCAAACCAGAGCTCCCCAAAAAGTGCGGGCTTGAACGGCCTTAGCGTCAACTGAGTGTCCCGCTCGGGACTAACCGGCACGAGGCGATCGAGCGTTCCCGGCAGGGGAGCGGCAAATTGCGATAGGTTCCGATCCCAGCGCAGCACGGTGGGAAACGGGGGTACCTGGGGCGGATACTCCATTCGAGGTCGGTAAAAGCCTTCCTCTTCGGGGTCGTCTGGCGCCCAGCTCAGCCAGCGGGTGCTCGCGTAAAGCCCATCGTGAAGGCGGAAGAGGGCAAAAAACCAGTTACCGATGCGGTTGCGCTGTGAAGTGTCCGCATCGACCCGACCGCCCGATGGACCTGGCGGCGTCAGACTGATGGCGGATCGGAAGAGCCCGAGCTCTTTGTTCTGCGCGCCTTGACTGTCGACCATTGAGAGACTGATGGCCACGGCGCCTGGTTTGGCTTTGAGGAGATCGTGCGGCCGGCGGCTGTTGCCGACGCCGAGCAAAAGCCCGTCGTCTTCAGCCAGGTCGCGGATGTGCGCGGTGTGCAGTGCTCGGACGCTGTAGAACTGGACCCATCGCCCGTCCGTCCCGCGACGGTAGAATTTGATGCCGTCATTGCTGCCGTCATCGGAGCTGCCCTTTGGATCGGCGGCGGGGATATAGAGTTCGTTCCCAATGACTCGATACAGCTCAATCGCTTCCTGTTCGACAATAGTCTCGGGCTCTGGAGGCCAACTTTGCTGGTCGTGATCGTAGGCCCAAACTGGAATTGGACCACTGTTATGCGAGGTGCTGCCCATGCCCAGGTAGAGCTTGCCGCGGAAGGGCTGAAGATCCCAGACGTTTAGCCCAGCTGCGCGCTGGCCCGACTCCCTAGGCTTATTGCCAAGGTCGACCAGCTGCCCGGTCACGTCGTTGGCCTGTACTGGACCGGCTAGCAGCAGCGCTGCTGAGCCGATCAGAGCGCACTTTGCAAATTTTTCTCGGGCTTGACTGACCAGAGCGCGCCTATGCGGCATAGGGAAGCCGCATTCGGTCCGCCGGACCGCAGTCGACATTCGTTCCAACCGCATCCGCCTGGACTCAGGAGTCGTTCTGGACCGAGATACTCAGGGGTTGTCCCAGGAGCTGCTCCATCGGCATCGGCCACCAGCCGGACGGCGAGACGCGATCGAGTGCTTCATCCGGACTCAATCCGCGGTATTTGACCAACCAGGCCGCATAGACCTGGCTGGCGCGATAACCGGAACCGCAGTGCAGCAGAATCTGTTCGTCGCCCGCGGCTTCCATGCGCGCATTAAAGGCCTCGAGCACGTCCGGATTGTAAGCCCCTTCGCCACGGCCCACGCCGATCTCGTGGTAGTCGACACCCGCCTCGGAAAGCAGACCGGGTTCATCGAAGCTCAGACCCTCGACTTCTGGACGCGTGCGGAAATTGATGACCGTGCTGATGCCATTGGCCTGCAGGTCTTCCAGCGCCTGGGCCGAGGGCTGGCCGCCAATGATGATGCGGTCTTCAACCGTGTAGCTTTCGTCGAGGTAGTCGGCAAGGGCCGAACCGTTGCCGTGATCATCAGCGAGCGCCAGGGCGGGGAACGCCAGAAGGAAAAGAAATGCAGAACGCATGGGTAGGCTCCGAAGTTGTTTGATGGAAGAGAATCGAATGATACAGGGCCGACGATGAAAGACCGATTGCTAAGGATGGATCAAACCGATTGATCCCAGCCCGCGGACCTGCGGCCTTGGGGCTTGACCTGGAAACCAAGTTTCAGTTTGCCAACAACCGATACAAAAACGCGGCCACCGAGGGCCGCGATTTTGTGTGCCTGAATCAGTCGCTGCTGATCTTGCTTATTGCCCCAGCAGCGGAGCAATCACCAGGCTGACGATCGCCATCACGTTGATCAAAATGTTCATCGACGGGCCTGAAGTGTCCTTGAGCGGATCACCGACCGTATCACCGACCACGTTTGCAGTGTGGGTGTCGGAGCCCTTGCCGCCGAGATGGCCTTTTTCGACGTACTTCTTGGCGTTGTCCCAGGCGCCACCGGCGTTGGCCATGGTCAGTGCCAGCAGCACGGCCGATACCAGCGCGCCGCCGAGCATGCCGCCCAAAGCTTCTGCGCCCATGCCGAAGCCGATCACGACGGGACCGATCACGGCCAGCCCCGCAGGCAGCAGCATGCGCTTGATGGCCGAGGTGGTGGCGATATCAACGCAGCGGGCGGCGTCCGGCTCGGCCTTGCCCTCGAGCAGGCCGGGAATTTCGCGAAACTGGCGACGAATTTCCTGGATCATCTCGAAGGCGGCGTCGCCGACTGCGGTCATCGTGATTGACGCGACCAAGAACGGGAACACCCCGCCGATGAACATGCCAATCAGGACGTTCGGGTCGGCAATGTTGAGGTTAAAGCCTTCGATACGATGACTGACTTCAGCGATGTAGGCTGAAATGATGGTCAGGGCAGCCAGCGCGGCAGCCCCGATTGCAAAGCCCTTTCCGATCGCCGCCGTGGTGTTGCCGAGTTCGTCGAGGGAGTCGGTGATTTTGCGGGTGTCTTCGCCCAGGCCGGCCATCTCGGCGATGCCGCCGGCGTTGTCGGCGACGGGTCCGTAGGCGTCGATAGCCATGGTCATGCCCACGGTCGAAAGCATTGCCACCGCAGCGATTCCGACCCCGTACAGCTCAGCGCTGCCGTTGGCGATGAAGATCATTAAGCAAATCGTGATGATTGGAATCACGACTGACTGCATGCCCGTCGCGAGGCCTGAAATGATCACTGTGGCCGCTCCCGTTTCACCGGCTTGCGCAATGTCGCGGACCGGCTTGCCGGCGGTGTAGTACTCGGTCGATAAGCCGATGATGACCCCGCCGACGGCGCCGACCAGCGCAGCAATCCAGACGCCGTTATCCACGCCCAGGTAGCCGATCAGGAAGTAGGCCAGGATGATGAAGCCGACGGCGGCCGACATCGTGCCGGCACGCAGGGCCACCTCGGGGCTTCGGCTGGACATGCCTTTGACCACGCCGATGGCCAGGATCGAGCAGACTAGGCCCAACGAGGACAGCAACAGGGGAAGGCTCATGAGCGCTGAGCCCTCGCCCATGCCTTCGACGAATCCGCCGCCGGCTTGCTGGACCATGACGGTAGCCAAGGCAACCGTGGCAATCATTGCACCGCAGTAGGACTCGAAGATATCCGAGCCCATGCCGGCCACATCGCCGACGTTGTCGCCGACGTTATCGGCAATCACACCGGGGTTGCGCGGGTCGTCTTCCGGAATACCGGCTTCGACCTTGCCGACCAGGTCAGCGCCGACATCGGCCGCCTTGGTGAAGATGCCGCCACCGACGCGATAGAACAGGGCAACTACGCCAGCGCCCATGCCAAAGCCGTGGATGCGGTGGGCGGTTTCCGGGTCGGTGCCAAAGAAGTAATACAGCGTGCCGAGACCGAGCAGGCCGAGCGAGGCGAGCACCATCCCCATGACCGAGCCGCCGAAGAACGCCACGGTTAGCGCCTTATCCTGACCATAGTCGTGGGCAGCGGAGGTAGTGCGCACGTTGGCCTGGGTTGCGGCCATCATGCCGAGGAACCCGGCCAGAGCCGAACAGACCGCACCGACCAGAAAGGAAATGGCGGTCTGAATGCCGAGGCCGGAAAAGGCCAGGGCGATGAAGATGACGGCCACCGATAGGCCGATCAGGATCAACTCGCGATGCATGAAGGCGAAGGCGCCCTGCTGAATGAGCTTGGCGATTTGGGCGGGTTTGCCCTCCATCACCGGATAGCTCATAACGATACGATAAAGAATGAAGGCCACGATCAGGCCCACGACCCCAAGAATTGGGGGAATCATCAACTGGTTCATTTGTTCTCCCGGAAGAACGAGCCGCTGCTGCGGCGATCTATAGAGATTCAGGCAAACCCCTAAGGAATCGTCGTTCTTATTTCCTCGGCGGGGCGCCGCGAAAGCCGGGTAATTGTAGTGAGATCAGGCCGCGGGGGCAAATGTGCTGAGCGGCAGTAGTAGCTGAGTCACTTTTGCAATTGATAAGCCGATGACGGCACCCACCATGACGTCACTGGGGTAATGCAGCCCTAAAATGACGCGTGACAGGGCAATCATGCCGATGAAGGACAGCAGGACAGGCGCGAGACCGGGGAAGGCCGACAGGATTAACGTGCCAAACAGCACGGCGTGCAGAGTGTGGCCAGATGGGAAGCTATAGCGGTCCAGAGGCGGTGTCACGCACAGGATGCTGGGATGGCTGGCGAATGGTCGCTCGCGCACCAGTTGCCGCTTCAAGGTCTTGTAGCTGACCAGGCCGATCGCTCCACCAAAGGCCATCTGTGCGGTCACTGCTAGGCCGGCCATGCCGAAAGCCAAGGGGAAGGCAATCATCAGTAGATACCAGATCAGCCCATCGCCGAGCCGGCTGACCACCGAGAAAATACCGCGAACGGCAGGGTTTCTGGCCAGATTGTTGACGGGTTGGCAGAGTGCGACTTCCAAAGCGTCTAGACGCTTCATTACCGCAAGTGCCTGCACCGCTTGAAGCTTGGATTTGCTGGTCTCCATGCTCCTTACTCTGACCATCAAAAACGACGTTTGGATGATGTCTCGCTGACGAATTCATGACAAATTAATCGCCGCGGTAGATGCAGCCCGAGGTGCAGGTTTCGCGGACCACGACCTTTGACAGGGCCGGCAGGCTGGCCTGGAGTTCGCGCCAGATCCAGCGCGCAAGATTTTCGCTGGTTGGGTTGTCCAGACCCTCGATGTCGTTGAGCAGTCGATGGTCCAGACGCTCGTGCAGGGGCTTGAAGGCGCGTTTGAGTTCCGAGAAATCCATCACCCAACCCGCCTGCTCATCAACAGGACCCCGGATATGAATCTCGATCTGGAAGGAGTGACCGTGCAGCCGGCGGCATTTGTGGTCATCCGGCACGTTGGGCAGAAAATGCGCGGCTTCAATGCTGAACGATTTGAAAAGCTCCATCCGAGGATTGTATCGCCATGTTGACCCAACGTTGCTACCATCAGCGCTCGGGAGGCACGCCCTAGGAGGCGCTTCCCTATTGAGTTGGATAACACGCCGATCCAAGGGGGCGTAGAACATGGCAGAAGTCATTATCGAATTGAACCTCAATCGCCGGTCCGGTGTGCTCGCAGCGGCAATCGCGGCGCTGCGTGACCTGCCGCTGAGTTTTACCTCCCAGCAGCTCGTCGATCAGGATTCCGCGCCCCGTCTAATTCTGACGACCGAAGGCCAGGTTGGCAGCCTGGCCGAGGTCGTAGAGGCTTATGCCGGAACCCGCGGGGTTAGCGCCGTTGCCAGTGTTCGGGTTGACGGCATTCCCTTGGCCAGTCGACCGATGGACTCGGGCGACGATCCTGGCGCGAATCAGTCCGTAGACGCTGGTTCGGGGGGCGAGTCTCCTGAGAAATCAACTCGCGCGTCCGCGCTCGACCCGGAGCCTCCTTCAGCCGCCGGAAAGGACCAAGTCGAGCCGCAGCGTGGGATCGCTGACCCAAATGCATCTCCAGCCTTGACCGACGAGTTCAATGACGAAGCTTTTGCGCGACTGGTTCTCGTGGATCCTACTGCGGGCGACCGGAGGAAAGAGGCCGTATCAGCTGGCGGACCGCAGGCCAACGGCGATGCGCCGGAGCGCGGCGATAAATCGACCAGAGGCGGGCTCAAAGCGGCGTTATTGCGTCGTCGCCGACGCATCCTTTGAGAGCCGTCAGCGACAACGTTTTAGGCTTTTGTGTTTTCGCAGACCAGGTAGAGTTCGGCCAGGCCTAGCGTGGTCAACGAGTAGCGCTGAAGCTCACGGCTATAGTCGACCGCTGGATCGGTACGCAGCGCGAAGCGCCTGGGCTCTAAGTCCAGCGCTCGTAGCTCCTGCTCGAAGGACTCCACCGTGATGGGATTTAATTCCGTGTACCAGCGCCAGTAGTCCTCGCTGGGCGATTCCTCTCCGGCTCGATCCATATAACGCGGCCGACCGTCCAGAACCCGCCGTTTCAGCTCATCCCGTTCGATTTTCAGATGAATCCAGGGGTCATCGAAGAACTCACCGAGGTGGTTTCCGACGCTGCCGTAGAACAGGCCGGGATGGACGAAGAACAGTCCCCCGGGCCGCAGGACGCGCCGGATTTCCTGGAGCGCCTGATCGTAGCCGCCGGCGATGTGCTCCAGTGATCCCCAGGACAGGACGGCGTCGAAGCGATTGTCTTCGAAGCTCAGGGCGTTGGCGTCATCGGATTGGAAGGAAAGGCCCGGCGGATGGATCAGGGACTCGGGAAGATGATGCTCGCGACAGACCGATTCCAGGCGCTCGTAGCCTCGAAATGGGTCGATGCCGATCAATTCTTCGGGCTGCATGCGAAGGGCGATTCCGAGATCGGTGATCCCGTCGCCGCAGCCCACGTCGAGAACGCGACCCTTGAGCCGCTCATCGCGCTGGAAGAACAAGTGAATGATGGTGCGAGCGGCATGATCGAAATGGCGGAAGAACCAGTTGTGATCATTACGCGCCCAGCTCAGATCGTCGAGGTTCGGGGTGTTTGGCCCGGAGGCCAGCCGCCAGCCGCCGCTGCTCCACCTCGCTGCGGACTCGAGGCGAGTCGAGATTCGAGCGCTTTCCCGACCACCCGCGTTGGCATCATCGCGAAGAATCAGGGTGATCTGACTGCCCGGCGCCCAATCGGGCGACTGCGGCGACTCAAGTCGGTATTGGCCCTGCGGCAGCCAGGATACGTCCAGCCCGGTCTGGCGCAGGAAGTACTGATCGCGCTTTCCATCGGGCTGATCGACCACCAGTTCAGCGTCGAGGTCGAAGACGATTGGCGCATCGACAGAGAATTCGCAGATCGGCGTTGGAGAGGCCGAGAAATGAGTTGGAGTCAGAGCCACGGGCAGGCCAGTCATTTGGATTAGGCACCTAGTATAGAGAGGGACAAGTCCGGGCTGACCAGAACGTGCGGCGGGCAGTATACTGCGCGCCTGTTTGACGAGCTATCTGGAACGCACGCAATGACCGACACCCATTATCGCCAGGTCTGGGACCGACGCTCAGCCGATGATTTGGCCGCGCTGGAAGCCGTCGACAATAGCGGCAGCGAGACCGTGGCTCGGGCCACCGGTGCGCACACGGCAGATCTGGTTGCCACCGCACTCGATCTGAGCCACAAGGATGCGGTGCTCGAACTTGGCTGCGGCGCGGCCCGGATCGGCCGCGAGCTGATCGAGCGCTGTCGCCATTGGACCGGCGTCGACATCTCGCCGAACATGATTCGCGTGGCTGGCCGACGGCTCGAAGGCCACGACCGCGTGCGTCTTGAAGTCCTCGAGCGCACCAGCCTGTCCATGATCGATGACGAGAGTCTGGACAAGGCCTATTCGGTCGCCGTGCTGTGCCACATGGATAAGGAGGATCTGTTTCTCTACCTGCGAGAGATTGCCCGTGCGCTCAAGCCCGGTGGGCTGGCTTACCTGGAGACCTGGAATCTGGCCGATCCGGTTGGCTGGTATCGCTGGATGTACGAGGTTGAGTTCTGGAATCGGGCCGATCATTCCGAGCGCAAGGACGTGGCGCGAAACCAGTTCTGCGTCGCCGAGGAGTTTCGTCTCTACGCCGAGCGTGCCGGGCTTGATGTGCTGATCGTCTTCGACGATTCGCCCTGGCTTCAGATGATCGTCGGCAAGGGTTTATCGGCGGCAGAGCGTGAGACCGAGCGTCGACGCCTGGCCGAGCAGCGCTCGAAGATCGCTCATACGCCGCTGTTCGGGCAGCTCTTTCTCGAAGCCATCCGGGTCATTTACGGGGACGTGCATCCGAAGCAGGTGCTGGCTGATCTTGATCGTCTCAGTCCGTGTCTGGAGGTGGACCTGTACCGGACCCTGATCGAGGGCCTGTGGGAGCAGGATCCTGATCGCTACGGTCCGCCGCCTGGCGACTGAAGACCAGCCGCACCCAGTCGTCCTTCTGCTCGATCTCTGGCCCCGTCAGGCGGGCTCGGTAAGCCCCGGCGACCTCGTCGCTCTGGGTCGCCAGGATGCCCGACATCACGAGCCCGGCGCCGGGCTTTAAGCAGGCTGCAAGTCTCGGGGCCAGCTCGATCAGCGGACCGGCCAGGATGTTGGCCAACACCAGATCCACCTCGGTAGGCTCGAAGTCATCGGGCAGCACGACATCGATTCGATCCGATACGCCGTTCCGGGTCGCGTTGTCGCGGGTCGCGTTCAGCGCCTGGGGGTCGTGATCGACGGCGATGATCCGCGCCGCACCCTGCAGGGCCGCGGCGATGGCAAGCACGCCGGAACCACAGCCGTAGTCGACCACGATCTGATCACTTAAGTCCTTTCCATCCAGCCACTCCAGGCACAAGGCCGTGGTCGGGTGCGTGCCGCTGCCGAAGGCCAGGCCGGGGTCGAGGTGAATGACCTTCGACCAGGCCGGGTTGGGGTCGATATGGCTGGGGCAGATCCACAGGTGCTGGCCGAACTGCATGGGTTGATAGGCATCCATCCAGGCGCGGACCCAGTCACGATCGGCCAGCGTTGCGATCTGAACGCTGGCCGGCTCGATCAGAATGCCGCCTGCCGACAGCTGCGCGGTGATCATGGCAGGATCGGGAGGCGCGTCGAACAGGGCCTCGACTAGCACGTGTGGCCACAGCAGGCGCTCGCCCGGGCCCGGTTCGTGGACCGGATGATTCTCCGCATCAAGCAGGGTCACGGCCTGAGCGCCGGCGTCAAAGAGCGCATCCTCAGCGCACTCGACCTGGGCCGGTTCGAGGATCAATCGGGCGATATGCCAGGTGAGAGGGGTAGAGGTCATCGGCGGTCGGTCACGTGAAATCGCCGGCTCGCGCCTGCAGGATCGCCAGGACGGCAGGGCCTGCCGTTTCGGTGCGCAGCACGCGAGGTCCCATGCGCAGCCCGTCGAAGCCCAGCGCCTTCAGAGCGCCTACATCCTTTCTGCCGAACCCGCCCTCCGGCCCCACGGCGAGCCGGATCGGCCGGGAGACGTCAAGGTCGATGTCGTTGAGCGAACGCGCACCCTCGGGATCCAGAAAGAGAGCGGGGGACTCATCAGCGGACAATTCTGCCAGCTGTCGCAGCGGATACAGCTCCGGGATCCGGACGCGACCACTTTGCTCACAGGCCGAAATCACGACGCTCCTCCAGTGCTCGAGACGTTTTTCTGCGCGCGCTCCTGAAAGTCGCACCTCGGTCCGCTCGCTAAACACTGGCTGGATGGCCGTGACGCCCAGTTCAACCGATTTCTGAAGGGCCCAGTCCATGCGATCCCCGCGACCGATGGCCTGGATCAGGGTGATGTCGAGCGGTGATTCGGTCTGCGGCTGCTCGCTGTGGTTTAGCTGGATGGTGCAGCGGTCGCGGCCGGTCACAGCGGTGATCTGACCCTGATGCTCCTGACCGTCGCCGTTAAAAACCGTGACCTGGTCGCCCTCACGGCGGCGGAGCACTTTGAGCAGATGATGGGCGGCTGGCCCCCGCAGTTCGACTGCAGCATCGGCGGACATCGGCTGCTCGTTGTAAAGACGAATGCGACGCATCAGCGCCGGGTGACCTGGTCGATGGACTCGATTGCTGCCCGCGCCAGCTGGTCGATCTCGTCGTCGTTGATCACGTAGGGCGGCATGAAATAGACCACGTTGCCGAGGGGGCGCATTAGCATCTCGCGCTTGAGTGCTTCTTGGTAGACCTGGATACCGCGCCGCTCCTGCCAGGGGTAGGGCTTACCGCTGGCCTGGCCCATTTCCATGGCCAGGATCATCCCGTGCTGACGAATCTCGAGGATGTTCGGGTGGTCTTCCAGCTCGGCGACCTGGTCGCGCATTCGCCGAGCCTTGAGCCGATTGTCCGCCAGCACATCGCGCGCTTCGAATAAGTCCAGGGTGGCCAGAGCGGCTGAACAGCACAGGGCATTGCCCGTGTAGCTGTGGGAATGCATGAAGCCGCGGGTCATATCGTAGTCGTGATAAAAGGCCTCATACACAGCCTCGGTAGTCAAGACCGCGGACAGGGGAAGAAAGCCGCCGGTCAGGCCCTTGGACAGGCACATGAAGTCGGGCTGGATCCCGGCCTGCTCACAGGCAAACAGGGTGCCGGTTCGGCCGAAGCCGACGGCGATCTCATCGGCGATCAAATGCACGCCGTAGCGATCGCAGGCCGCCCGCAGTTTTTCCAGATAAATCGGGTGGTACATCCGCATGCCGCCGGCGCACTGGACCAATGGTTCGACGATGACCGCAGCGATCTCGGCGTGGCGCTCGGCGAGCAGCGTCTCCATCTGCTGGAACTTCTGCTCGCTGTGCGCCGCCCAGCTGTTGCCGGGCTCGCGCCCGAAGCAATCGGGAGATTCGACCACGATCGGTTCGAGGAGCAGCGGCTGATAGGTGTCGCGGTACAGGCCCACATCGCCGACCGCCAGCGCGCCAAGGGTCTCACCGTGGTAGCTGCCGGACAGGCAGACGAAGCGGGTTTTCTCGGGTTTCCCGCTGTTGAGCCAGTAGTGAAACGACATTTTCAGAGCGATCTCGACCGCCGCTGAGCCCGAGTCGGCGTAGAAGACCCGACTCATATTGGGCGGCGCCAGCTGGCACAGACGCTCGGCCAGCTCGACGGCAGGGGCATGGCTGAAGCCGGCCAGGATGACGTGCTCGAGTTCGCGCGCCTGCTCTGCGATTCGGTTGGCGATCGTTTCGTTGGCGTGGCCGAAGAGGTTGACCCACCAGGAGCTGATCGCATCGAGATAGCGATTGCCGTCGTGGTCTTCAAGCCAGACCCCCTGGCCGCGCCGGATCGGAACCATCGGCAGCCACTCGTGGTCTTTCATCTGTGAACAGGGGTGCCAAACCCGGGCCAGATCCCGCTCGCGCCAGGACTGATTGCTCATAGTCCGCGTCCTGCCGATGATTTCCAGCCGCTTCGATATCCGGGTTGCAAGGCGTCTGGCGGGCAGCATCGGATGGCAGCGGCCGACGACGGCTGCCCTGGGTTTGCAGTCATGTCAGACATCTCGCGTGGGCGTATCATGGGGCAGTGCCTTCGACTTTTCGGACAATGAAACCAGGCCAACAAGGTAGCAGAGAATGAGCGCATTTCGCAGCCGCGCAGCGGGTTTTTCACTGATCGAGATTCTGGTCGTTGTCGTCATCATCGGCATATTGGCCGCGGTCGTCGTGCCGCGCGTCATGGATGAGCCGGATCGTGCCCGCGTGACCAAGGCGGCACAGGACGTGCAGGCGCTGGTCACCGGTCTCAACATGTACAAGCTTGACAACTACCAATACCCGTCCAGCGAGCAGGGTCTGGACGCGCTGGTGCGTCGGCCGTCGGGCCAGCCCGAGGCGCCGAACTGGAAGCCCGGCGGCTATATCGACAGACTGCCGCAGGATCCTTGGGGCCGGCCTTACCAATACCTCAATCCTGGTCTGAAGGGCGAGATCGACGTCTGGTCCTTCGGCGCGAACGGCATGCCGGGCGGCGAAGGGATCAATGCCGAGATCGGTAACTGGGAGGATTGACACTACGATGCGGTCGGCGCGCGGATTCACGCTGATCGAGGTCCTCGTGGTGCTCGCCATCGCGGCGGCACTCACCTCCCTGGTGGTGTTGCGCTTGGGCACCTTGCAGGGCCCTGACGACCCGAAGCGTTTCCTTGAGCGGGTCGCGGCCCGGATCACCCATCAGTGCGAGCAGGCGCTGTTCCAGTCCCGGCCCCGTGGATTGCGATTCAGTGAGCAGGGCTATGATGCCTGGGCTGGAAGCTCCGACGGCTGGCAGCCCCTGGCACAGCAAGGGCCCGACCAGCCCCAGTCCATTCCCCAATCACTGGAGCTTGCTCTGGAGCTGGGCGGATACCCGGTGGAGCTGGCCGCAGTCGATCGCGACGCCGACAGGGACGATTTTGAGTCCGTCGCCCCCCAAGTGATCTGTCATCCCCTCGGCGAGCTGACTCCGTTTCGGCTGACGCTGAGCCAGGCCACCGGCGAACGCTGGGTCCTCGAAGGCGAGGCGAGCGGGCGCCTGATCCTGCCGCAATCCGAGCCATGAACAACTCGCGGATCAAGGGGTTCACCCTGCTCGAGGTTCTGGTCGCCCTGCTGGTGGTTGCAGTCGCCGTTGCCGCCCTGGGCCGGGTCGGCGCCCAAGGGCTGGACGCGCAGGCCGAGGCGGAATCCCGGACGTTGGCGCTGTGGGTGGCCGACAATGCGATCGCCGAGCTGCGCCTGGAAGGCGATGTGTCGACAGATCGTCGAGCAGGCACGAGCCAAATGGGTGGGCGGAACTGGTATTGGGATGCTCTGATTCAAGCCGCGCCCGGAGACCAGATGCTGCGGGTCGACGTCCTGGTCTATGCCGAGGCGCGTCGCGAATCGCCCGTCATCAGTCACACCGGATTCCTGCCGCTGTGACAGCACGAGCCCTTCCCGATCGCTCGCGAGGCTACACCCTGGTGGAAGTACTGGTCGCGGTGCTGGTGTTTGCGGTCCTGGCCGCGAGCGCATACACCGCGCTCAACGCCCTGTCCCGTGCGGCGATCGCGCACCGTGACCACGCCGCCGAGCTGGCGGCCCTGCAGCTGAGCATGACGCGTCTGGCCGCCGATTTTCGCCAGCTCAGTCATCGTAGCGTTCGCAATCGGTTTGGTCAGGCCGGACCGGCCCTGAGCGGAACGCCGACCGGCCTTGAGGGCACGCGAGCGGGCTGGGCGAATCCGAGTGGTCTCCGGCGCAGCCAGCTGCAGCGCTTCGCCTGGCAGTTTGATGGACAGGATCTGATTCGCCTGGCCTGGCCGGTGACCGATCCAGCGCTTGGCGTGGTGCCGATTCCGGAGACAATCGATCTGGCGGTGCGCGATGTTCGTCTGGCCTACCGCGACCGTAATGGTGCCTGGCATGATCAATGGCCACCTCGCAGTTCAGGCGATCAAGTCCTTCCGGCCGCCGTTGAGCTGCGCCTGGACAGCGAGCGTTTCGGTTCGCTTCGCCGGCTGCTGGTGCTGCAGTGATGACAAAGCGTCGCCTGTCCTCATCGAGCCTGTTCAGGCAGCAGCGTGGTGCCGCGCTTCTGATTGCGCTGGTGGTTGTCGCTCTGGCCAGCATTATGGCGCTCAGCCTGATCGAGCGCGGACAGTCCACGCTGGCGCGAACCCAGGCCCTGCTCGATGCAGAACGCAGCTACCAGTACGCGCTTGGCATGGAGCTCTTGGCCCGTGATCTGATCGATCAGGCCCGGTCCGAGGGCAATTCGCCCGAGATGCTCAACGGCACCTGGACGCCGGTTTTTCAGGTGCCGGGCGGTCGCGTCCAGGGTCGCCTGCTGGATCAACAGGCGCGCTTCAACCTGAATGCCTTGATCCATCCAGATGCAGCCACCCGTGAGCAGGCCAGACAGATCTTCGAACGTCTCCTGAACCTTCTGGACCTGGACTCGGTGATCGCCCTTGAGCTGGCTGACTGGGTCGAGGGCGCGGCGGTGGCCCGCCCGGGCAGCGCCGGAAACAGCGTGTATGCGGCGTTTCGTCCGCCCTACCGCATGGCCGGCGTGGCCCTGGCCCACCCCAGTGAATTGCGCTGGCTTCGCAGCGTGACGCCGGACGCCTACGCGCGACTGTCGGGCTACGTCACCACGCTCCCCGCTCCTGGCATACGGATCAACGTGAACACCACATCGGCACCCGTGCTCGCGGCGCTGCTGCCGGAAATGACGCTGGAGCAGGCCGAGCGCGTTTTGGCTGACGGGCCCTGGCGCGATCTGAGCGGCTTTCTTTCCCACCCCCTCATTCAGATGCAGCCGATCACAGAGCTTGAACTCCAGCGCCGAATCAGCAGCACCAGCGTCGACTATCTGGCCCAGGCCCGGGTCACCCTGGGCGAGGTCGAGCGTGACTACTTCGGACTCATTCAACTGGGGGGAACGGGTTATGATTTCCGCTGGTTCAGCCAGGGTGTGCCCTGATCATGAAGGCATCGAACAAGGAGCAGGTGGTTCTGCATGCCGGCGCGTCGCACTGGTCCTGGCGTCACCTCGATCGCGCCCTGACGATCCAAAGCCAGGGCCGTTCTGATCCAGGCCGAGTGGAATGGAACTCGGCAGCGCCGGTGCGCGTTCTTGTCGATGCCTCGCAGTGCGTGGGTCTTCGCCTGGAGCTGCCGCGAATGAGTGCGGGCAAGCAGGCCCAGGCGCTGCGCTGGGCCGCAGAAGAGCACCTGGCCAGTTCGGCTGAAGACGAACACGTGGTTGCCGGGCCGCGCGACGATACCGACCATCTTTGCTGCGTCGTCATCGGCCAGGCGCCAATGAGTGCTCTGATCAAGGCGCTGGACGGCCAGGCCGTCGAACAGGTGGTGCCAGACGCACTCTGCCTGCCCTTTAAGCCTGGCCATGTCAGTCTGGCGGCGGTCGAGTCGCGGGTGCTGGCGCGCTGGGGGGATTGGGATTTTGGCAGCTTCGAACCCGAATTGATCGCTGAGTTGCTGGTCTCTTTGCCCGGAGATCCGACCCTCGATTGGTACGGCGGCGAGCTTTTCGAGGCGCTGCAGTCGCTGTCGCTCGAGCACCAGAGCACCGATCCGTTCGAGGTGCTCATCAAAGGCCTGGCCGAGGCCCCGATCAATCTCCTGACCGGTGACTACGCCTCGGGCAGCAGCCAGGATGCGCGCTCCTACTGGCGCACTGCAGGTATTGCAGCGGCCGTCGCCGCGGTGCTGGCCCTCGGCGGGGCCTTTGTCGAACTGAAGATGCTCGAGGGCCGTTCAGCCGAACTGGCGACCGAGCTCGATTCCCAGTTTGCTGCCGCCTTTCCCGGCGTCGCGCCGGCGGGTCGGCATCTGGCGCAGGCCCAGCGCCAGCTGTCTGGCCTGCGCTTTGGTGAGGCCGCCGGGCTATTGGATTTGATGAATCGCGCCGCGCCGGTGATTGCCGGTCAATCCACGCTGGTCATGGATGCGCTGAGCTTTCGCGACGGCCGGCTGGAATTCGTGCTGCGCGCCCCCGACGGCGCTGCGCTGGAAAATCTAGCCACCCGCCTGCGCGCCCTGAGCCTGGATGCGGAGCTTCAATCCCTGAGGATGGACGATGACGGGGCTAGCGGTCGCGTCCTGCTGACCCAGGCCGGTGGCGCATGAGCGACTGGTTTCGACAGCTTGAAGCTCGTCAGCGAATTGTTCTGATCGCCGCCGCAGTCGTGCTTCTCGGGCTGTTTCTGTTTGTTCAGGTCTGGGAGCCGCTCAAACAGGCCAGCGCGATGGAGCGCGAGCGCATCGCGCAGCAGCAGGCCCTGCTGGACTGGCTGGTGGCGGTGACCCCGATGGCGCAACAGCTGCAGCAGCGGCGCGTGGCACAGCGCAGCGACAGCGAACAGTCCTTGCTGGGCCTGGCAGATCAGACGGCCCGGGCGGCCGGACTGGCCTCTTCGCTAACCCGTATTGAGCCAGCCGGCGAAAATCAGGTGCGCGTCTGGCTCGACGATGCCGATTTTGTTCGCATGATGGGCTGGCTTCAGCAGCTCTCCGCCCGGCACCCGGTCGACGTCAATCAGATGTCAGCCGACCGGGCGACGGGCGAGGGTCGGGTCAATGTCCGGGTAACGCTGAGCGAGGATGCGTAAACTTCTTCTTGTTGCTTTGGTGGTGCTGCCTGTCCTCGTGATTTTGACCCTGCCTTCGGGCCTGGTGATTCCACGTTTCGACCCGCCGGCCGCCCTCGGGCAGTACGGTGGCACGGTCTGGTCCGGTCATGCGCGTTGGCGCCAGGCCGGTCAGGTTCCGATGGCGTTGAACTGGGCCTGGTCCTGGCCGTGGCGCTGGCACTGGGAAGCAGCCGATGGCAGCAGTCGCATTCTGGGGCAGTGGCGTCCCGGCCCGGGCATTCGCTTGGACCAGGTCGAGGGTCGACTGGCCATCGAGCGCCTGGACCTTGCGGCCTGGCTACCGCTGAGTCCACCGCAGGGTGAGATCAGCCTGAATCTGGAATCCGTCCAGATCGTGTCCGGTGAGGCACCTAATATCCGGGGTGAAGCAATCTGGGAGGATGCTCGACTGGCCGGCGTTGTGCAGGAGGATCTGGGTCGGATTCAGGTTCGATTTGATCCACCGCAGCCGGGTCAGGCCGAAGTGCAGATCGCGCGGGTTGAAAGCCTGACGATGGCACCGGTCGTGGTACAGGGCAGGATTGAGTTTGGCGCGGACACCTATCATGTCGATCTGTGGCTGCAGGCTAGCGCGGATCGACCCGACCTCGCCGCGCAGCTTGGCAGCCTGGGCGAGCGTCAGCCCGACGGGCGCGTGCGGATTCGACTGCAGGGCCAACTGGGGCTGAATCCATCCGATTCGACGTGATCAGACAGGGAGCATGAGGAAACGAATGACCATTGATCTTCAACAGGCACTGGCCGTGGCCAATCGAGCGGCCAGACAGGCCGACCAGATCGCCATGCAGTATTTCAACGGTGATCTTGAGGTCGAGCTTAAATCTGACGCTAGTCCGGTCACGGAAGCCGATCGCGCCTGCGAGAGAGCGATTCGGGCGACCCTGCTGGAGGCCTTTCCCGATCACGCGATTTATGGCGAAGAATACGGCCAGCGGGGTCAGGGCGATGTGCTATGGCTGGTCGATCCGATCGACGGCACCCGGAGTTTTATCCGTGGCCTGCCGTTCTGGTCGGTGCAGATCGCTCTCATGGTCGACAACGAGCTGGTGCTTGGCGTGTCCTCGGCGCCGGCGTTCAAAGAAAAGGCCTGGGCCATTTCGGGGCAGGGGGCTTATGTCAGCGGTCGGCGAGTGCGATGTCGTCCCTGTGACTCGATCGATTCCTCCGATCTCAGTTTCGGAAATCTGCGCACGCTCGCCCGTGGTCCCGGCTGGGCCTGGGCGGGGCAGCTGTTCTCCCGCGCGGCACGCTGTCGCGCTTACGGTGATTTTTACTCTTACCATCGCCTGGCCGATGGCGGGCAGGACGGCGTCATAGAAAGCGACGTCAATATTCTAGACATCGCGGCGCTGGCCGTTCTGGTCCGCGAGGCCGGAGCCGTGATCACCGATCTGGACGGCGGAGCGATCGGGCTGGAGACGACCTCAATACTGGCTGCAGGGCCCGTGCTTCATGAACAATTGCTATCCTCGCGAAATGGATGAATTAAAAGCAAAGACCCTGCCAATAATCCGGGATCGACGCGAGCGTCGACCTGGCGATTTGTTTAAGATCGAACAGCTCGATCTCGAGTTTTCCAACGGTGAATGTCGGACTTACGAACGCTTGATGAGCCGCGGTCTGGGCGCGGTTATCATCGCGGCCATGCCTGACGATGATCACGTGCTGCTGATTCGTGAATACGCCTGCGGCGTACACGGCTATGAGTTGGGCCTGCCCAAGGGACGATTAGAGCCCGGTGAAGACCATCTGGCCGGCGCCAACCGCGAGCTACAGGAAGAGTGTGGCTTTGCCGCAAGAGACCTTCGAGATATCGGCTGTCTGACCCTGGCACCGGGCTATATGACCCATTCCACCCATGTTGTCCTCGCCCGTGATCTCTACCCGTCACGGCTGCCGGGTGATGAGCCAGAGACCCTAGACGTAATAAGCTGGCCGCTCGATCGCTTGGCAGAGCTTATCCAACGTGAAGACTGCACTGAGGGCCGTACGATCGCCGCGCTCTACATGGCCCGCGACTTAGCTCGACTGAACCCATCCGACTGATCGATCTGGCTCACTCGGCAGGACGATAGATCACCGTCCGGCGAAGCCGCCTTTTGTTATTCCGCTCGCTTAGGAATGCCGCGTCGCTGCAAACTGACAGTGATAAAAATCAAGCCGATGACCAGGGCAAGGGTGGCCAAAAGGCTCAGGGTGGGGACCGGTAGCGTGGGCTGCGGGGGCGTGCCGACTACCGGAAGTGAGACGAGTTCGCGACCGACTTCGATTTCGACCGGACCACCGGTCGGCGTGGTCGTCCATCCCTTGGCGATTTGGGTATCACGCCAGGCTCGCCGATAGATCAGCGTTGCAGAGATCTCGGCGTTGCCATCGACTTCCAGACTGCCCAAATCAAATCGATATTGAGAGGTGTCGGTCTCGCCGGAGGGAATGCGCGTGTCGCTGGTGATCGCCTCAGCGTCAATGAACAAGACCGGCCGGACGATCGGTCCCTCGCCGTTGATACGGCCCTCGAGGACGCGGGCAAAGCCTTTGCCCGGGCGTCCTGCCAAGTCATCCGGGCTGCTGCCTCCCTGCGCACTGCCGTAGAAGGGAATGACTCCGCCGGAACTCTGCGCCAGCGTTGCGCCGTCAACGGCAGCTTCAATAACAAGCAGCGCGTTGCGGATCGATACGCCAGTGGGAAAATAATGACCGGCCCCGCTATTGGTGACGGCGGCTGTCACGAGGAGCTCGTCGCCGACCTGGCTGGCCTCTAGCGACAGGTCAATGGATTCACTCAGAGTGGTCGGCGTCGATCCAGTGAATGTGTGGCTGCGCCGTTGACTGGCGTCGCGTTGCGGTTGGCCGCCGAGAGAAGAGATCGGGCCGTTGCTCTCCGCCGCCGGCATATGGCAGTCCTGACAGGCCTTGAAGTCAGGACCCTCGACCGAGAATGGTGAGGCCAGCCACTCGGTGTAGGTGTTCTGTCCTGGTGCGCCGGTGTCGGGGTTGTTGTACTCGTGACACGACGCGCAGAATCTAGATTCGGCAAAGCGTGGTTGATAAGACGAACGCATGGTCGAAAAACTTATATCGTCCAGCGGACCCCAGACCCAGAACTGGGTCGAAAAGTCGTCGGGGTAACGGTATTGGGCGTTGCCCAGATGATGCAGGGCCGACACGTTCTCGTTGACGTCGGCCATCTGGTGGCAAGCCAGGCAGGTCACGCCGTCCAGGCCACCGATCAGCCCCACTTCGTCAAGGAAGACTTCGCCTGGATTCTGCATGTCGGCCAGCGGGGTGTGGCAGGTGGCGCAAAAGCCGGTGTCGTCGGCGTCGTGAAGATCGCGGAAGACATATCCGTTGCCGCCGCCAGGCGTGCCGGTGCCTGAATACAGGTCCAAAACCCATTCGTTGACGCCAGCGTTTGAGTGCGTGGACTGCTGCCATTCGGCGTGCTGGTCGCTGTGGCAGGCGACGCAGTTAAACGAGGTACCTGGCTCATAGAGACCCGGCAGGTCGTTGGCCGGCAGCGGGCGCAGCGAGATCAGCACATCGTCGCCGTCCTCAGCGCTGACCGAGCCGGTGATGTAGTTGATCTTGCGGTCGGGGTTGTAGGTCGTCACAGCTGTGATCACGACCGAGCCTGGCGACGTGTCGGTCAGAGAAAACAAGCCGTCGGAATCGGTCAGCGCCGGCTCACCTGTCGTCGTCTGAACGCGAACGCGCGCCCCCTCGATCGGCAAACCACTGTCGGCGTCGATGACCAGTCCGGTGATGTCGGACTGCGCAGCGCTAGGCCAGAAAAAAACGCTGGTTAGGATGGCCAGGATCAGGATTTTCATCAAAAGGGTTTCAGCACGGCGAGGAGAACAATCAGAACAAGAAACAGCGCGGGGACTTCGTTGAACAAGCGATAGAACTTCGACGAGCGCGTGTTGGCGTCTGTCGCGAACTGTCCGACGATCCGAATGCAGTAGAGATGATAGACGATCAGGCCACCGACGAGTAAAAGTTTGGTATGCATCCACCCCTGACTTAGCCAGCCCGGCGCATTGATGAGACTGGCAACACCAAATCCAATTGCGAGCACACCGCCAATATGGGTAATCATCAGCAGGCGGCGCTGCATGACCTTAAATAAGGCCATGGTGTCTGCCGAGGGCCCCTCCGCGGCATAAACGAACAGTCGCGGCAGGTAGAAAAGCCCGGCAAACCAGGTCACGATAAAAATCAGATGAAAGGCTTTCAGCCAGAGCATTTCGATCATTATTTTCTTAAGACAGAATAGACCGCTATTCTGGCTCAGCTCGATGGCGGACACAAATCCTTGTCTGAGGACACAGCTGCCTTGGCCGCCCGCAACCGTGGCTGAGGTCTCGACGCCATCAGTTATTTCCTAGGTCACCCCCAAACTTGACTGACGTCACAGGCAGCGGTTATAACCTGGGCCCGAACGTCGTTTGATTTCCATAAACGATTCGTTCGGAAAGGATTAAAGGCGCCGTGGGATGCAAAATAAATGAGTGCGTCGAATATTCCGGTTTGGGGCAATCAATTCAAGCGGTCCGTCGGGCCGCTTTTTTTTGACTTAAATCCTTAGGCTACGGCGATGATTTATACTCTGTTGTGTGGTTTCCTGATCGGAGTGCTCCATGTCAGACTCGCCCCAAATGATTTTCACCGACGCTGCTGCTGCCAAGGTTCGTGAACTAATTCTCGAAGAGGCCAACCCAGCCCTCAATCTACGCGTTTACATCACCGGCGGTGGATGCTCGGGCTTCCAGTACGGTTTCACTTTCGACGAGACCATCGAAGACGGCGACGTAACCGTGGAGCGAAACGCCGTCACGCTAGTTGTGGATCCGCTGAGCTTTCAATATCTCGAGGGCGCAGAGGTCGACTACAGTGAGAGTCTGCAGGGCGCACGCTTCGTTATTCGTAATCCCAACGCAGCCACGACCTGCGGTTGCGGTTCGTCGTTCGGTGTCGCCTGACCAAGTCCGTCGGATGCCCTTTCTGCCGGTGATGTCGTCAGAAGGTAGTCTTGGGCGGGGTCATTGCCGCAGGTTTTTTTGCACGCCGTCGCGCCGTCGATGACAATCCTGGCGGTATTGCTCGGCTTTCTGATCAGCCATTATGCAACGGGCTTTCGGTATCTTAGACGCTTCGACCCGCTGCTTGCTCCCGCTCGCTGGGTGAGTCGGCTTCGGCCCGAGCCATCCTGGTTGATGATGGTGGTCCTGGTTCTTACCTGCTTGATTGCAGCGTTTTTGGCCGAGCGGGTCCTGATTGGTGTGGCCGGAACCTTTGGCTGGTTTATCCTGGCGCTTTTCGTCTTCATCTATTGCCTGGGGCCCAGAGATCTTGACAAAGATGTTCAGCTGCTGCTCGACCGCGGGACGGGCCATGGCGACCCTGAAGTCGTCGAAGTCCTTCGTTCCATGCGCCTTAAGCCCGGGCCGGACGCGCAGTCAGCTGCGGCTGCAGTTCATCAAGCGGCCGTGTCGCGCTGGTTCGGTGTGTTGTTCTGGTTCGTGATCCTTGGGGTTCCGGGCGCGTTGCTTTATCGCCTGGTTCGAGCCGGTTTGCGGTCCTCCTTTGATGACAGTTCACTCGACTGGCTGGCGCGTTTGCGGATGGTTCTGGATTGGCCCGTGCTGGCTCTGGCAGTGCTCTCCGCCGGCTTGTGCAGCGACCTTGACCGCGTCGTTGAGGTCTGGCGCCAGCAGCCAGATGAGGCGCCAATGTGGGGAATTACGCCCGATCTGCTGGATCGCGTCGCCGCTCTTTCACTGGGGCCCGATGCCACGTGCAGTGATGGTCTGGACTCTGCCCACCGTCTGGTCTGGCGAATGCTGATGCTGTGGCTGGTTGCTATGAGCCTGATCCTGATTGCCGGCTGGATGGTCTGAACGCCTGCTGGTCCAAAGCCTAAACTCGTTGACTTTCACATTGGCCTCGCAGTAATGTGACCGGATTCAAGTTTTGGGGTGATTGCTGTGGGGCATTCCGGCGCCGAAAATCGTCAAATCCTGATCTCAATGCGCTCAAAGCTGGCTGATCTCGGTCTGGGCGAGCGTGTAGAAAAGGCCTGGCTCTATTGGGCTCGGGGCTTTCTTCTTGCCCATCCTGATCGAGACCCGACGCAGCTTCGCGCAGGTGATATTCAGAGCTACGTCGAATCCTTGGCGAGGTCCAGACAGAGCGGTCCGGAGGTTCAGCGCCAGATCACTCGGGCCTGTGTTTTTCTTCTTCGGGACGTGCTTGACTCCTCCTCGCCCGAGCTGACGATGCTTTGGCAGTCGGCACGCTCGCGAGTACGGCCGGTAATTCTTACGCCGAGCGAAGTCCAGGCGCTTCTGAATGAACTTGACGGGGCGTCCTGGTTGATGGCGTCCCTATCCTACGGTGCCGGTTTGCGTCTGATGGAATGTGTCCAGCTCCGGATTCGCGACCTCAGGGATCGCCGGATCATCGTGCGTGATTCCAACGGTCGCATGACCCGCGAGACGGTGCTGCCTGACCGCGTTCGTGATTCTGTTCGCGCCCACCTCGAAGCGCTCAAGCTGCAGCACATCCGAGAGCTGGCCGACGGCTTTGGTGGCGTCAAACTACCGTTGAACGCGAACATGCCGGCGTCAGCAAACCGATCCTGGGCCTGGCAATTCCTGTTTCCGGGGCCGTATATGAGCGAGACGTCAGGTCGCGGTGCGACCACTTTGCGCAGCCACGTCAGCCCGGCCGAAATCCGCCAGGCCATCGAACAGGCCGCGCGCATGGCAGCGCTCGATCGGCCGGTGTCCGAGAACACCCTGCGTAACAGTTTTGCGGCCCACCTGCTCCAGCGCGGCGTTGCGATCAGCGACGTTGAGAAGTTGCTGGGCGTGAGCTCGAGCGACCGGAGCAAGTCAGCAGGCAGAGCGGAAGAGACTCGGTTCGTTGGTGACCACGACAGGTCGGCCGCCGGATTCTGACTGAAGTTCCGGGCGTGTGATCAGCGCGGCTGGTCACGGGACTGAGCCGACCGATCGGCGTAGCCGCTCAACTCCATGTAACCGCGCCCAATCGAGCGCGCGCCGTCGCGATCCTGAATGTTGACCATGCCCTCCCAATAGGGCACAGAGGCGTGCCAGCGCTGAGCGTCAAAGGCCGCGTTCACGTTCAAATCTAGGTCATGATCCGGAACCTCGATCCGCCAGCTCAATGGCCACTCCACGCCCTCCTGATCACGCCAGCGTCGCTTAGGCCGGGCGGTGAAATCATTGGCCTCGAGAATGGTGTAGCGACCGTCTGGCCAGACCAGGCTGCCGGCGGAAAACTCGGAGGCTTCACCGTTGTTTTGCCGCAGGCGATAAACCATTAGGTCTCGACCGTCGTTCAGCTGCAGGGCAAACCAGTCCCAGCCGGCGAGGCTCTCATCCAGCTGACCCGAGCCCCACTCTCGATCCAGCCAGGCCAGACCGCTGACCGAACCCGACCAGTCCCCGACCGTGAGCTGGCCGGTGGCATTCAAGCGGGTAAATGAGTAATAGCGCGATGCCTGGCCCGGCTTCGGGCCTTTCTTGCTGAATCCCTCGCGCCCCTGGAGGATGTTTTCGCGATCGGGAACCAGTTCAAGACGCACCCCCATCGAGTCAGCCAGTGCGTCGAGCTGCCAGCCCGACTCTAGCGCGTCGACCTGCCAGGACCCCAGCCACCAGCGATCGGTTGTGGCGCCGGCCAGGCCGAGCGCGTCGCGAGAAAAACGCTCAGCGCTGTAGAAACGCTGATTCGCGAGATCGCTAACCGCAAAATGCGCCATCCACAGGTGTTCGCTATCCCAGGCCGATTCGGTCGATGGCGACTCACCCAGCTTGAACCTGAAAAGGGTGTATTGAAAGCCGAAGCGCCGGCCGTCCGCGCTTTCCAGGTTGCCGGTGAAATACCACCATTCGTTCCGGTAAGCATCATGGCGGGCGTGATCGGCCGGGAAACTAATCGGGACGGGCCCCGTGACGCGCTGAAATTCAGTCGCTTCTCCACCGAGCACGTCAGACAGGGCAATTGGCGTGGCGCGCGTGTCGGGCTCGTGGGTCTGCAGCTCCAGCCAAAGTAGAAGACCTGCGATGAGCAGACCGATGATGATCGGGACCGCGCGCACTAGCGCTGTCCTTTCAGCTGACTGGCAACGTGCTGGCGCCCAATCGACCAGGCCGGTATCAGCCCGGCCAGCACGCCGGCGCCTAGAGCGACCGGCAGAAGCTGAATCCACGGCTGAACGCTGAACTCCAGCGGCACGGTCCAGCCGAACGCGCGCGGCTGGACTGCGAGTGACAGCACGGCATGAATCAGCGCGCTAATGGGTACGGCAAGCAAAGCGGCGATCAGGGACAGCCCGACGGTCTGGGTCAAAACCCACCCGCCCAGTCCTGCACGGGACAGGCCCAGGGCACGAAGCGTAGCGTACTCGCCTCGACGCTCCAGGCCCAGTGCCATCAAGGCGCTGACCAGCGACACCACGGCGATCAGACCGACCAGCAGCGCCAGAGCCTGGGTAATGCGAAAGGTTCGATCGAAGACGCCCAGCGTGATGCGGCGAACGTCCTCGCGTAGGGTCAGGTTGAGCCGGGACGGCGCCAGATCGAGCCGTTGTGCCAGCTCGGTTAAATTAGGGACTTTGCCGTCGGGGGCAAGATACAGGCCGACGCTGTCGCGCGAGCGATCTTTGAACCAGTGCCTGAAAACTGGTCCTGCAACCGCGATCTGGCCGACGTCACTAGCGTAGTCCCGATAAATCCCGAGCACGGGCCGCTGGACGGTGCCTGAGGGTGTGGCGACCGTGACGCTCTGGCCGATCGTCAGCGCTTGCCGCCGTGCCAGTGGCTCAGACACCAGGACACCGGTGCCCTGATCAAATCGCTCCCAGGTCCCTTGATCGCCGCCGGCCAGAAACTCGAAGCCCCGCCGCGCGGCATCGGGAAGATCGTAGGCGACCAGCTGAACGCCGTTGGCCTGGCGAATCTGTCGCACCGAGGATACGGCTTGGAACTCCGCCCAGTCGGCGCGTATCGACTCGAATTGCATCGGCGATATCGAATCCCCTTGAAGGCTGAGATAGACGTCGGCTCTGAGAAGTTTCGTCACCCAGTCATCAACGGCGCTGCGGAATCCATCAACCATCAAGGCCATGCCCGAGCTCAGGCCGAGCGCTAGGCTCAGAGCTGCCATGCTGGGCCCAAGACGCTGGCGCGATGCCGTCAGCATGCCGAGGGCTCGACCGGGCAGGCTGCCCGGACTGATGGCCCGGACGCCTCTGACCACGGCCATGGCGAGCTGCGGCACGACGATCGCCGTTGCGCTGAGAAAGAGAAACAGACTGGCGAGTGCAGCGATCAAATGGGAGGTCGCGACCAGCAAGATCAGGCCGAATCCGGACAGCCCGATCGCTAAGAGAAAACGCGTTCTCGGGCGGATGGAAGGGCTTGACCCTCGATTGAGCTGGCCTGGAGGAATTCTGAGCGCTGAACTGATCAGACCGGAGACACTCAGGCCTGCCAGGCCCAGGGCCAGGGCTAGGATGCCGAGATAGACGGCGCGGCTAGGCAGGATCTGCTGCCCGGTGACCATGCCGTAGAGTTCGGCGCTCGGATTCTGAATCAGGACAAGTAAAGCGCGCGCCAGTTCGGTGCCCAGAACCAGTCCGATCAGGCTGCCGATCAGAGTCAGCAGCAAGACTTCAAAAAGAAGCCAGGCGCGCAGTTGAGCCGGCGTTACCCCGAGCGCGCGGTACACCCCGATCTGGCGCTGGCGTTGGACTAGGAGGAACGAAAGCACGGAGTGCACGACGAACAATCCGACCACGAGGGCAAGCAGGCTCAGTGCGGTTAGATTAATTCGAAATCCAGCGGTGAGGCGTTCGACGCTGGCCAGACGCTCACTCGATTCGATCAGTTTCAGCTGCCTGTCGAGACGCGCTTCCAGCCACGCCTTGGCTTCGGTGGGCGCGCTGATCCAGGACAGCTGACCCTGCTTGTTCAGGAGCTGTTGCGCCCCGCTCAAATCCATCAGAAGGCGGTTGTCGAGCCAGGGTTCACCGTCCAACACGGCGAGGACTGAAAGTTCAATGTCTCGGCCATCGACCCTGACCTTGATCGGATCATCCGTCGTGACAGTCAAGCGCTTTGCTGTCACCCGGTTAACGATGACGGCCATAGGATTGACCAGCAGGCCAGTGGCTGTTCCACGATAAGCAGCGAGGGTCTGGCTTGCGTTGGCACTGATCGGGTCGGTTGCCAGCAGCTCCAAAATGTTGCCCTGCGACCGAACGCGCGCGGACAGGAAGGGAATCAAGGCCGGACTGCCCGGTTGCCGCGTCAGCTGACTAAACCAGTCTTCGTCAAGGCTCGATCCTGGTGCTGCTTCAATTCGCAGACTGCTGTCGCCAGCCAGGGCTTTGGCGGCCGCGTCAAGAGAGTCGATCATCGTGTTGCGCATCAGGGCCACGCCAGTGACCACGGCCACCCCGGCGGCCACACCGATCAATGCTAGCGCCAGCTGGGCCGGCTGGCGCGTGAAAAACTGCTCGGATGACCTGATCAAAATTCGCATGTCTCAGTACCAGAATCCTCAAGCGCCGGCGGCAAGCCGCCCGTGGCTCAAATAGAGCGTTTTATCCATGCGCGATGCGGCGTGTTGATTGTGGGTCACCATAAGGACCGCGCAATCGAGGCTGCGCACGCTCTGATCAAACAGGTCAAGAACTGTGTCAGCACTATCCGGGTCGAGGCTGCCGGTCGGCTCATCTGCCAGGATCAGCGCCGGGCGATGAATCAGAGCCCGCGCAATCGCAACCCGTTGTTTTTCGCCGCCTGACAGCTGGGCTGGGAATCGGCCCATCAGGGCACCAATGCCCAGCTCCTCGCCTAGGTCAAGGATGGCCTTGGTACTGGACTTCGTTTTGGTCAACCAGGGGACAAGCGCGATATTGTCGAAAACGGTTAAACTGTCGATCAGGTTGAAATCCTGGAAGACGAGTCCGATCTGGCGCGCACGGAATCGGGTGAGATCTGGCTCCGCTAAGCGCTCTAGGGTCTGACCAGCTAGCACGATCGAGCCCGAATCGGGACGATCCATGCCGGCGCTGAGGTGGAGTAACGTGCTTTTGCCGGAACCCGAAGCTCCCATGATAGCCAGGCGCTGGCGGGGTTGAAGGACCAGGTCGACCTCGTCAAGGACCCGAATGGTTTCCATACCGGACTGGAAGGAGCGGCTGACCTTGTGCAGGCTCAACAATGCGTCAGAACTCACTCATCGCTCCTGCCAGAGCGGTGGCAAGAAGCAGCCCCGTGACCACGCTGCTCAAACGAAATCGAAGCGTGCGATACCAGGCTGGAAACGTCTGATTTCGCCAGGGTGCGTCAAGGAAAAGATGCACTGTAAAGCCTGCGGCTAACAGTAATGCTGCGACATAGAGCGGTAGTAGAACCGCAGGCCAGGCTGCAAGAATGATCAGATTACTGGCCAGAATTCGCCAAGCGCTCGCGCCAGCCTGAAGAATTTGCGCCATCCACAGCGTTCCGCATAGAAACGCTAGGATCAGGAGACCATAAGTGATCAAGAGGGTTTCGAGGGCCTGCGGAGCATCGAAGATCGCCGCTAGTGGCAGCATCAGAAACGGTAATATTCCGCCCCAGCCGAGGCCCTCAACAACTGGTTTGAGCTGATCCGGCGCGGTGTTTTCGTGGCTCATGTTGATTGCCTCGAGGTTTGAATCACTTGAAGTTTAGGGCCCGTCGGTGCATGATCATGCCAAAAATAAGAAAGCCCCTGACCGGGAGCCGTGGTCAGGGGCCTTTGAAAACGTCCGAAACGGTGGAGGGAGTCAGGGCCTTGGAGGGACCGCTCCGAACGCGTGTTTAAGTATCTGCACGATTGGTGAACTGCCCGTGAACGATCGCTGATCGACACTGACATCGGGAACTCGTGGTCTCTATCGAACTCCCACGGTCCGTCAGGAAAGCGTCTGACGGGCACTTAAAAGCCATCCAGAGTCTCTAGGTCCACCTGCAGGCTTGGCAAAACGCGTTTCCTTGTGGTAGGATTACCACCAACCTAGGCAAATCCACAACGATTTCCTAGATTGCAGGGCGCGAAGCGAGGTACATCACTCCGATAGATTGCCCCTCCCCTTTTCGGGGAGGGGTTTTTTTTTACGCCTGACTTTCCATAGTTTGCCTCGATTTCTGGGTCAAATTGGTTGGTCGCTTTTGGTCCACGAAATTAATTCCAGGAGGGTACTGTCATGCAGATCAACCTACTCAAGGCAAAGATTCACCGAGCGACAGTCACGCAGGTCGAACTCAACTATGAAGGCTCTTGTGCGATCGACGAAGTCCTGCTGGAGGCCGCTGCCATAAGGGAATACGAGCAAATACATGTGTATAACATCACCAGCGGCGAGCGCTTCGTGACCTACGCAATTCGGGCCGAACGCGACAGCGGCGTCATCAGCGTCAACGGAGCTGCTGCACACAAAGCCTCCGTCAACGATCTGGTCATCATCGCTGCCTATGCGACCATGGACGAGGCGCAGGCTGACACCTTTCAGCCTCGGCTTGTCTATCCCGACGGCGAGAACCGCATCGAGAGGGTCGGGAGCGCCATTCCCGTTCAGGCCGCCTGATGCCCGACCTGTTGTAGAAAAACAACAACCACCACAGGTATCGGCCCGTATGAATAAGACCGAGAATCACGATCAAACGCCTTGGGTTCTGGATGTGACGCGTGTTGCGCTGGCCAGCAAGCAACGAGAACGATTCCATGAACAGCTTAAGGCGAGTGGGTTGGCGGTCGCGGTCGAGAACCTGTTCTCTGGAGATATCGTCAACCCGAGTGAGCACCAGCCCGCTCTGCATATGGCTCTGCGCTCCGACAGGTCAGATCAATGGCCAGATGAGAGCCTTCCAACAGACCTCAGCCTTCAGCGCGAGCGATTCCTTAAATTAGCCGATCGTCTTCACTCAGGCGCGGCGGGGATTGCGGATCTGGTTCATATCGGCATCGGCGGCTCGGACCTTGGCCCTCGGTTGCTTTCGGCCGCGCTGGGAGGCTCTGAATCGGCTGTTCGGGTGCATTTCCTCTCGACACTCGATTACCGCGCGCTGCAGACGCTTCTGGCCTCGCTGGATCCCGCCACGACAGGTCTGCTCGTCGCCTCCAAGTCTTTCACCACCGAAGAGACGATGCTCCAGGCCCGGGCCGTTGCCGATTGGATGGGCGAGCACTTTATCGGTAATTCCTGGGCCGCGACCACGCGAGCAGACCGCGCTCAGGCGTTCGGGTTCGGTGAAAATTCCGTACTCGAGTTTCCCGCCTGGACCGGTGGGCGCTTCTCCATGTGGTCATCGGTTAGCACCAGCGCAGCCGCCACCATGGGGCGTTCCCGCTTTGAATCTCTACTGGCCGGCGCGTCTGCGGCCGACAGCAATTTCCATCGAGCCAGCCTGCAGGGCTGCTACAACCAGCTCGCTCATCAACTGGCCTGCTTGATTCATGGTCTTCGTCGCGACCTTAATCTGCCGACGCTTGGAGTCGTGGCCTATGACCCGCGCTTGACCTTGCTCGGCGACTACCTGCAGCAACTGCTAATGGAAAGCCTCGGAAAACGGGTCGATTTTTTCGACCGCCCCGTGGAGGCGCCAACCGCACCGCTGGTGTTCTCTGGGCGCGGCACGGATGCCCAGCACGCCATGTTCCAAGCCTTTCATCAGGGCACTGACGCCCATCCACTGATTCTGGTCGGCACCCTCAATGACCCTTCGGTGGATCCCGAATGGCAGCGTACTCAGCTCGCTCATCTTCTCGGGCAGGCCGAGGCACTCGCTCATGGCGTTCGATCTGAGCGAGCTTGTAAGGAGCTGCCCGGAGGTCGACCGGTCAGTCTGCTGATGACAGAGACCCTGACTCCCTGGGGCCTAGGCTACCTATTGGCCAGTTTCGAGCACGCGGTGTTTGTTTTGGCGGTGCTGTGGGGGATCAATCCGTTTGATCAGTGGGGGGTAGAAGAGGGCAAGCGCCTGGCACGCGCGTTCAAAAAACAGCTTGAAACCCGTTCATTTGGTCTGGATGATATTGCGACGGCCGCACAATTTTTGAAAGAATCCGAGTAGATTGGCGGTCTGTTTTACTGTTCCCTCGAGAATCGCTCGATTGAACTCAGGCTGGAATCGACCGGCTTAATGGCAACGCACGATTAATACCAATGGATGGAGAACAAGAGAATGACTGACAAGAAAATGCTTCTTTCTGCACTAGGAACTGTTTCTGCACTTTCACTTTCTGCGGTTGCAGCAGCAGGACAGGCTCCGGCCGACAATCTATTTCAGGCCGACAGCCTGGAAGCCGGTTTTATGCTCGACCAGCCGAATTTCGGTGAAGGCTCCTGTGGTGAAGGTTCCTGCGGCGAGGGTGATAAGGATAAGGACGACGCCGAGGGTTCCTGTGGCGAAGGTTCTTGCGGCGAAGGCGATGACGACAAGGACGCCGAAGGCTCCTGCGGTGAAGGGTCTTGTGGCGAGGGCTCCTGCGGCGCGGCTTGAGGCACGCTGAAATGGCACCCCAGCGGTTCCCTGTTCAGGGTGCCGGACTGGGTTTAAGGCGGGCCCTCCTGGGCCCGCTTCAGGATGTCGGCTCAGAACGGCCGGACTTCCTTGAAATCGCCCCTGAGAACTGGATTGGCGTCGGTGGCAAGCTGGGTCGTCAATTCCAATCCTATGCTGAAGCCTACCCACTGATTGTTCACGGACTCTCGCTGTCCCTCGGGGCCCCTGAGCCTCTGGATGAGGCTTACATCCAGCGACTGCGTCAATTTCTCGATGCACATGATGTTGCCCTGTATTCGGATCACCTGAGCTACTGCTCGGAGCACGGGCACTTGTACGACCTCATGCCGCTTCCTTTTCTACCTGAGACCGTGACCTGGGTGGCCGAACGCATTGCGCGTGTTCAGGACCTGCTGGGGCGCCAGATCGCCGTCGAAAATATTTCCTACTATGCCGATATCGGTTCGGAGATGAGCGAGCTGGAATTTATCAACGCGGTGCTTGAGCGTGCCGATTGCCAGCTTCTGCTCGACGTCAACAACGTCCACGTCAACAGCGTGAACCATGGCTACGATCCGCTCGAGTTTCTGAACGGCTTGCCCGCTGAGCGAGTCGCCTACGTTCATATCGCCGGTCATCATCATGAAGCGGATGATCTGATCGTCGACACGCACGGTGCCAGCGTGGCAGATCCGGTCTGGGAGCTTTTGGGCCGAGCCTATGACCGTCTCGGTCCGCTGCCCACTTTGCTCGAACGGGATTTCAATTTCCCGCCGCTCGAAGAGCTGCTGGATGAGGTCAAGATGATTCGCAGCTATCAACAGGCCTCGCAGGTGGCGTGACCTCTTCACCGAGGCGTTTGAAAAGATGCCTTCCGTCACCAGGATCGCGACGCCGGGTGCAAGAAAACAAAGATCGCCCCGGTCTCGTCAGCAGATACATTCTGAAACTGCCTGATAAGGACGATTTCCATGCTCGATTATTACGACCGATTGACTGATCGCCTGCGCGCTGCCGGCGATTGGCTTGCGCCGCTCGGGCTGCGTCTGCTTATTGGCCACGCGTTTATCGATGCGGGTTTGAACAAGCTTAGTGCCGGTTCACGGGCGCCTGAGTGGTTCGCCAACCAGGACTTCGCCATGCCCTTTGGTCTGATCTCAGCCAATCTGAACTGGTTCATGGTGACCTGGGGCGAAATCCTGGCCGGGATCGGAGTCGCGCTGGGCCTTTTCACGCGCTTTTTTGCGCTCACCCTGATCGTGATCACGGTGGTGGCGATTGCCGCGGTGCATTGGCCTTCGAGCTGGGACAGCCTGGGCCAGCTCTGGGAGGGCTACTCCGTTTCGCGCGTGGTCGAGGATGGAGAATTTAGAGGCAACTACAGAATCCCGCTGATGTTCCTGGCCATGCTGCTGCCGCTGGCGTTAATGGGGGGCGGGAAGCTCAGCCTGGACCAGCTGCTGCTCAAGCTGACCGATCGTAGCGACTTGATCCATGGCAGGGCCGAAGACCGGCTGGCGATTGCCTTGGGGCTGATTCTGCTTGCTCTGATGAGCGTATACCTGATCGTCAGCTGGGCCTTTGCCTTGTTTCTGGCCGGCGCGCTCTTTCTTGGGCTGGCTGTCAGAAATCATCGCAGGCGGGTCTGACTTCAGCTCCAGGGCAGGCGCACTCCTGCGAACAGGTCCGGATTCCGGCATACTTCCAGCTGTAAGAACGTCCCCTTCGGTCTGACGGGCATTCCAGCCCGATCCTCGCCCTAGTGGATTCTTCGATGATTTGCGGAGGTAGGAGCCTGAAATGTTGATTCGATTTGCCTTGATTGTTGTCGTGGCGGTGGGCCTTGTGGCCTGCGGCGACCAGTCCGAACCAACAAACAACGCTGCCGAGCAGACCGGAACCGCCATGGAGGCGTCCTCTGACGCTGCTGAATCAGGCGGGGGCCGGATGCGGAGCGCGGCGGAGGAAGCTTCTGAGGGCATGAGCGATGTGTCCAGGGATGCTCAGGACGCAACCGGTCTGGCGCAGTCACGTATCGCCGAGATCTGGAGCGAAGCAATGGCCATGAGCGAGAAGGCGCGCGACCAGGCCGCGGTCGCGCTCGAGGCGGCCCGTAACGGCGATTCTGAAGCACTAGAAAACGCCCGTGAGGCGGCCCGCAACGCAATGGAGCAGGCCGATGCGGCCTGGAAAGACGCCAGGGAATATACGGGCCCGGCATGGCAGCAGATGCGCGAGACGGCCAACGCCATGCGTGAGCAAGCAGAAGACATCTGGGATCAGGTCAACACGCTGACCAGAAACAGCGACGACTGAGTTTTCAGCCCGTTGGCACCGTCCTTCATTCTCTAACCCTAGGGATCGGTACCGTAAACAATCCATCAATTTATTAATCTATCGACATCGTCAACGAGTCCAATCCACGTGTCCGAAATCTATAACCCCTCTGCCCTAGAGGCAGCCATTCAGCAGAGCTGGGAAGCGCAGTCGGCTCACCGAGCAGAGCAGGGTGATGGCGAGCGCTTCTACTGTTTGAGCATGTTTCCCTATCCCTCGGGCAAGCTACACATGGGTCATATGCGCAACTACACCATCAGCGATGTGATCTCGCGATTTCATCGCATGAACGGCAGGCGCGTCCTTCAGCCGATGGGCTGGGATGCCTTCGGTCTGCCGGCTGAAAATGCCGCCATGGCAAATAGCGTTCCCCCGGCGAAGTGGACGCGGGACAACATCGCCCATATGCGCACGCAGCTCAAGTCGCTTGGCTTTGCAATCGATTGGGAGCGCGAGCTCGCGACCTGCGACCCTGAGTACTACCGCTGGAATCAGTGGTTCTTCCTCAAGTTGCTCGAACGCGGCGTGGCCTATCTCAAGACCGGCACGGTGAACTGGGATCCGGTGGATCAAACCGTGCTGGCCAATGAGCAGGTGGTTGAGGGGCGTGGCTGGCGGACCGGTGCCCTGGTCGAAAAGCGCGACATTCCGATGTACTACCTGCGCATCACTGACTATGCCGACGAACTGCTTTCCGGACTCGACGAGCTCACGGGATGGCCAGAACGCGTGCGCACCATGCAGGCGAATTGGATCGGCCGAAGCGAGGGTGCGGAAATCGTATTCGCCTGCGGCGAGCACCGCATCAAAGTCTTCACGACCCGCCCCGACACGCTGCTTGGCGCCACCTATATGGCGGTCGCGCCAGAGCATCCGCTGGCGACCGAAACGTCGGCGTCGAATCCGGCTCTGGCCGAATTCATCGCCGAGTGCCAAAAGGGCGGTGTCTCGGAGGCGGATATCGCGACCCAGGAAAAGCGCGGCATGGACACCGGCCTGACGGCCGTCCATCCGCTGACCGGTGATGCCCTGCCGGTTTGGGTGGCCAACTACGTGCTCATGGGCTACGGTGAGGGCGCTGTCATGGCCGTTCCAGCGCACGATGAGCGGGACTTCGAATTTGCCAACAAGTACGACCTGCCGATTCGCCAAGTGGTCAGCCTGCCCGACGGCGTCGAGTGGGATGACAGCACCTGGCAGGAAGCCTATGCCGCCAAGGACGGAGTTTTGGTCAACTCAGGCGACTACACGGGCCTACGATGTGCCGCGGGCCACCAGGCGATCGTGGCTGCCCTGAGCGAGCGTGAGGCAGGCCAGGCGCGGATCCAATTTCGCCTGCGTGACTGGGGCATTTCGCGCCAGCGCTACTGGGGCTGTCCGATCCCGATCATCCACTGCGATCAATGTGGTGCGGTGCCGGTGCCTGAATCCGATCTGCCCGTTCGTCTGCCGGAAGACCTGGTCCCGGACGGTTCGGGCAATCCGCTCAATCGCTGCGCTGACTTCGTCAACACCAGTTGCCCGAAATGCCAGGCGCCTGCGCGGCGAGAAACCGACACGATGGACACCTTTGTCGATTCATCTTGGTACTTCCTGCGCTACACCTGCGCCGACAACGATCAGGCCATGGTCGACGAGCAAACCGCCCGCTGGATGCCGGTCGATCAATACATTGGTGGCATCGAGCACGCCATCCTGCACCTTCTCTATGCGCGCTTTTGGACACGCCTGATGCGCGACGAGGGCCTGGTCAAAATCGCCGAGCCCTTCGAGCACCTGCTGACCCAGGGCATGGTGCTGGCCGAGACCTATTACCGCGAAGACGCGTCCGGTCGCAAGCAGTGGTTCAATCCCGCCGACGTCGATATCGAGCGCGACGAAAAAGGCGGGATCAAACGTGCGGTGCTTGCCAGTGATGGGCAGGGCGTCATACCCGGCGGCATTGAAAAGATGGCCAAGTCGAAGAACAACGGGGTCGATCCGCAGGAGCTGGTTGAGCACTACGGTGCCGATACGGTTCGTCTATTCTCAATGTTTGCCGCGCCGCCCGAGCAGTCGCTGGAGTGGTCGGATGCCGGCGTCGAGGGAGCCTGGCGGTTTCTGCGCCGTCTCTGGTCCGGCGTTCATTCGCATCTCGATGGGGACTATCCGGACCGCAGCGGCCAGCAGCTCAAGGCACGGGATTTGCGTCGCTTGCTGCATGAAACGATTGCCAAGACCGGCGATGATTTCGGTCGGCGCTATACCTTCAATACGGCGATTGCCGCCGTCATGGAGTTCTGCAATCACCTTCAGCGCTTTTCGGTTCAGGATGATCAGGATCGCGCCCTGGTGCAGGAGGCCTGGGAGGGCGTCGTCCGCCTGATTGCGCCGGTCACACCGCACATTGCCGAGGCGCTCTGGACCCGTCTGGGTCACGAGAACTCGGTCTTCCAGGCGGGCTGGCCGGAGGTCGACGAGGAGGCGCTCGTGCGTGACCAGATCACGATGGTGGTTCAGGTCAATGGCAAGGTCCGCGGTCGGATTGAGACGGCGCCGGGAAGCGACCGCGAGGCCGTCGAGGCCGCCGCGCTAAGCGATGAAAACGTCGCCCGTTTTCTTAACGATCAGACGGTGCGTAAGGTGATTGTCGTGCCGGACAAGCTGGTCAGCATCGTAGCGAACTGATGCGTAGACCTGAACGCAATAAGATCACCGCGCGGGCGGCCGTTGCTCGGGCCGTTCAGACGCTGTCGATGGTCGGTATGGCGCTGTTGCTTAGCGCCTGTGGCTTTCAGCTTCGCGGCGAAGCCCGTCTGCCCGCGGCGATGAACCAGACCCACTTGGTCGCGAGCGACGACAGCAGCGCATTTGTGCGAGAGCTTGAACGCCTGCTCACGGCGAACGACGTCACGCTCGTTGGCCCGGACGTCGACTCTGCCGCCGAACTGCGTATCAGGGGCGAGCGGATGCGGCGCGAGGCGCTGAGTATCGCGGGGGATGCCCGAGTTCGAGAATTTGTTCAGATCTTTGAGGTCACGCTCAGCGTCGTTGATTCCAAGGGTCAAGTACTGGTACCGGAAGAAACCCTCAGGCTGTCGCGAGACTACAGCTTTGATGAGCAGGAAATTCTTGCCGCGACCCGTGAGGAGGAGTTTCTGCGCGCTGATCTGCGCCAGTCCATGGCGGCCCGAGTGGTGCGTCGCTTGGAGGGTGTGGGCGGTCCATGAAGTGTTTTCCTGATCGCCTCGAAGCGACCCTGGAAAAGGGTCTGGCGCCGGTCTTTGTGGTTGCTGGTCCCGAGCTGCTGCTGGTCGAGGAGTCCTGCGATGCGATTCGTCGATCGGCCCGCCAGGCCCAGATCGCAGAGCGGGTGATTCTGGACGCCGACGCTCGGTTTCAATGGAATGAGCTCAGCTCGGCGGGTGAATCCATGTCGCTGTTCGCCACCCGCCGCCTGATCGAAGTGCGGCTTCCGACGGGCAAACCCGGTCGCGAGGGCGGCGCTGCCCTGCGCGAGTGGGTACAGACCGAGCGCGACGATGTACTGCTGCTGAAATGCCAGGCCTGGGAATTCCAGTCCGAAAAATCGGCCTGGTTCAAAGCCCTGGATCAGGTCGGCGTCTTCGTGCCTTGCTGGACCATCAAGCCCCATCAGATGCCCCAGTGGATTCAGCGCCGACTCTCGTCTCGGGGGCTGAATGCCGATGAATCGGCCGGTCGTTTTCTGTCCGATCGACTGGAAGGAAACCTGCTGGCCGCTGCCCAGGAGGTCGAGCGCCTGGCGCTGCTCCACGGTCGCGGAGCTACGCTGGATATTGACACCCTTCGCGCCGCCGTCGCCGACAGCGCTCGCTTCGACGCGTTTCGGCTGACCGAGCTGGTCTTGACCGGGCAGGCCGGCGCCGCGGTCCGCTGCATCCGCGGCCTCAAAGAAACCGAGACGCCGATGCCGATGGTGGTGTTTGCGGTTGCCAAGGAACTTCAGGTTATTCAGGCGCTGCAAACCATGAGCGGTTCGATGTCGGTGGATGCAGCGCTCGCCGAGCTCAGGGTCTGGAAGTCCCGCCAGGCGGCGGTTTCCCAGGCCGCATCGCGCTTGAGTCCGACCATGGTTCGCCGTGCTCTGGCCCGCTTGTCTGATCTGGATATCCAGTCCAAATCGAACAACAAGGCAGCGTTCTGGCTCAACCTCGAACGACTCTGCGTCGCCGTCACCATGAATGATCCCGAGGGCCTGGCGGCATGAAGAAGCGTCGACTGAAGAATCAGGCGGTTGCGGTCTTCGGGGGCACGTTCGACCCGGTTCACTACGGCCATCTGCGAGCAGCGGCAGAGGTGGCCGAGCAGCTCAAGGTCATTGATTTTCGCTTGCTCCCGGCCGGCCAACCTCCGCATCGAGAGGGCACCTGGGCCGACGCCCATCACCGTCTTGCGATGCTCGAGCTGGCGCTTGCCCCGTATCCCGATCTGACCGTGGACGATCGCGAAGTTCAGCGGTCGGGTCCCTCCTTCATGGTCGATACCCTGGCCACTCTGCGCGAGGACGTGGGCGACGCGCCGATCCTACTGTGCGTGGGGCAGGACGCGGCCAACCATCTCAACCGCTGGCACCGCTGGCGTGAACTGTTCGAGCTGGCCCATCTGGTGATCATGGCCAGGCCCCTGAGCCAGCCGCGTTACCCTCAGGACTTGGGTGAGATGTTCGATCAGCGCCGAGTCAAGCGTACGCGCGATCTGATGAGAAGCCCCTCCGGCCTGGTTCGGCACGTCGAAATCACCCAGTTGGCGATCTCCTCGACCGACATTCGCCGGCAGCTCGCCTCGGGCCGTGATCCGCGATTTCTGCTGCCGACCGCCGTGCTGGCCTACATCCGTAAACACGGTCTGTACGTCTGACCCGGTCGAGTGCTCGAGTCCGGCCGAAAGCTCGCATGTGAAAACCGACGCCAAAGCGAGTAAACTGATGCTCTTATCTGCTAATCACAATCTAGAATTCTTGAGCGCACAATCTATTCCTGACACTATCGAACTTCGCGACTTGGCTCTGTCTGTCCTCGACGACGCTAAGGGCGAGGACATCCAGCACATCGATCTGCGTGGTCGTTCCAGCTTTGCGGATTTCATGATTATCGCCACCGGCAATACGACCCGGCAGGTCAAAGCCATGGCCGATCGGCTGGTGCAGCGCGCCAAATCTAAAGGCGTAAAGCCCTTAGGCGTCGAGGGCGATCGAGAAGCGGAGTGGGTCCTCGTGGACCTTGCCGACGTTGTGGTTCACCTGATGACCCCGCAGACTCGGGCTTTCTATAATCTCGAGAAACTCTGGTCTGCTCCCCCTACAAGTCAATCCGCTCAGGTCTGAGGCTTGGCGCGGCTGAAACGCTGGCTTCGAACCTGAATCAGTGGACCTGCTGGTGGTCTCGGTTGGCGTGCGGATGCCTGGTTGGGTGACCGATGGTTGGAAAGATTACGCTCGCCGCATGCCCCCGCATCTGCCGCTGAATTTGATCGAAGTGAGCCCCGCGGGTCGCAAGGCGACCGGCCGCGAGCGCCAAGCCGAAGCCGAATCGCTGGTCGATCGCATCCCGGAGCGCGCGCACCGCGTCGCCTTGAATGGTGCAGGGAAGGCCTGGTCGACCGAGCAGCTGGCCCGTCATCTGGCCGATTGGCAGCATGATGGCGATCCGATCTGCTTTCTGATCGGTGGCGCTGAGGGTCTGGATCCCGAGCTTCTGTCCACCTGCCATTCGCGCTGGTCGCTGGGGCCAGCGGTCTTTCCCCACATGCTGGTGCGGGTCCTGGTCGCCGAACAGCTTTACCGAGCTTCGACGATTCTCAGCGGACATCCCTATCACCGTGGGAACTGAATCGGTCTCAATAGCGCCTTTGATCCTCGCCTCGGCCTCGCCTCGGCGGCGCGAGCTCCTGCAACGTTTCGCTCTGGATTTCGAGGTCCAGCCGGCTGCCATCGATGAGTCTCCTCGGGCCCTCGAGCAGGCCGCAGATTATGTCGTAAGAATGGCTCAGGAAAAGGCTCTGGCCGTAGCCGCGCGGTGGCCTCAGCGAGCGGTATTGGCCGCCGATACCTCGGTGGTGCTGGCGGGCGTGATTTTGGGCAAGCCGCGCGATGAGGTCGACGCACGCGCGATGCTCGAATCGCTTTCTGACCAGGTGCATCAGGTGATGACCGCTGTCACTCTGATCACTCCGAACTTAAATCCAGACCTGGAATCGGAGACCCGGCTCTCCTGCACCGACGTCCGCTTTGCACCGCTCGATTCGGCATGGGTCGACGCCTATATCGCCTCAGGCGATCCGATGGATAAGGCTGGCGCCTACGGAATCCAAAACGCCGCCGGTCTTAAAGTGCGTCGAATCGAGGGCAGCTATAGCGGGGTCGTGGGTCTTCCGCTCTATGAGACCGGGGAGCTGCTGGGCACGGCTGGACTTCTGGTCCGGCCCTGACCGGGCTCGGGTTGAAGACAGCTTCAATGCTATGCTTCCTGAATGCTTATAGGGCTGTCAAAGTTCGTCTCGTTCTGGGCCGATGAAACGCCGGCCTAATTCTTGTGAGTCGTCTGCGTGAGTGATGAGATCCTGATCAATGTGACCTTGACGGAAACTCGCGTGGCGGTTGTCGAGAGCGGTCTACTTCAGGAGCTCTATCTCGAACGCGACGATGACGTCAGCTACGTCGGCAATATCTACATGGGGCGAGTCGAGCGCGTGCTGCCCGGCATGCAGGCCGCGTTCGTCAACATCGGCCTGGATCGAACCGCCTTTCTGCACGCCAACGACATCCTTCCTCGTCAGCCTGAGATTGACGATAACGGTGAGCCAGTCCAGATACCCGCGATCAGTGAGTTGGTGACTCAGGGCCAGACGATCATGGTTCAGGTCATCAAGGATCCCCTAGGAAGCAAGGGGGCTCGATTGACGACCCAGCTCAGCGTCCCGTCCCGCTACCTTGTCTTGCTGCCGGGCGTGAGCAGCATCGGCGTGTCCGTGCGCATCGAGGCCGACGACGAGCGCCAGCGGCTCAAGGAAATAGTCCGATCTCTGACCAGCGATGACGAGGCGGATGGCTACATCCTGCGGACCAACGCTGAGGGTATCGGGGAGGAGGCATTGGCCAGGGACATTGACTACCTGCGTCGGTTGTGGTCGCGAATCGATAGCGCCGCCAAGACGATTCAGCCAGGCCACTGCATCTACGAGGATCTTTCACTTCCTTATCGGTCACTCAGGGACCACATGCACGCGGGGATCGAAAAAGTTCGCATCGACGATGACGAGACCCAGCAGCGCGCGACCCGGTTTGCCAAGGAGTTTTTTCCGGAGTGGAAGAGGCGAATCGAGCACTATCGCGCAGACAGCCCGTTGTTCGACCTGTACGGCGTGGAAGACGAAATCGAGCGCGCCCTGAGCCGGAATACCCCGCTCAAGTCCGGAGGGCATCTGACGATCGACCAGACAGAGGCGATGACGACGGTCGACGTGAATACCGGTGCCTACGTCGGTTTCAAGAACCTGGAAGAGACGGTCTACAAGACCAATCTGGAAGCGGCGCAGGCCATTGCCCGCCAGCTTCGGCTGCGTAATCTGGGCGGTATCATTATTATCGACTTCATCGACATGTCTGACCCTGAACACAAGCGCCAGGTACTTCGCACCCTGCAGCGAGCTTTGGCGCGTGACCACGCCCGCAGCAGCGTGTCTGAAATCTCGCCCCTGGGGCTGGTCGAAATGACCCGCAAGCGCACGACCGAGAGCCTTGAACATCGACTCTGCGAACCCTGCGCTGCCTGTGACGGGATGGGTCGAGTCAAAAGCGTGGATACGGTCTGCGCGGAGATTTTTCGCGAGGTTATGCGAGCCGTTCGCCAGTTCGAGACCGGCCAGCTTCGGGTCCTGGCAACGCCGGCGGTCGTCAACCGCATGATGGAAGACCACCGCGGTGCGATCGCTGAATTGACCGAACAGCTCGGGACCTCAATCCAGTTCCAGCCCGAGGAGCAGTACGGTCAGGAACAGTTCGACGTGGTCTTGCTGTAGGAGCGTCTAAGTGACTAGGTCCGGAGCACGTTTCAGTCAGAAAAGCCGGTGCGGGCACCTCCCGCGAAGCCCCGTTGCGCCCGACCATAGTTCTTTAGAGGCTCCCTAGCCGGAACGTCAACCTTGGCTGATTCTCTGCATTCACCGTCTCGCCTTAGCCGCGGCCTACGGCAGCTCTGGGCCTGGCTGATGACCCTGCTGGCGGTGCTGATCATCGCAACGGCAGTCCTGGTAGGCGTAGGCCGAGCCCTGATCCCCTATGCTGATTCGATTCGTCCCTGGTTAACGGATCGCTTGAGCGAGCGCCTGGGCGAGTCGGTGCAGATCGGAAGGCTCGAAGCCCAGTGGCCCGGCCTGACGCCGCAGCTGAGTTTGCTTGACGTTCGCGTCGGGCCCGACCGCAACCCCCTGCTGCAGGTGGATCAGGCGCGAATCGAAGTGCACCTGCCCAATCTGATCGACCAAGACAGCAATCTGATGGAGCTGATCGTGCTCGGTCTTGAGCTGGTTCTGGAAGAGGATGATCAGGGTCAATGGGGCCTGCGCATCGAGGGCGGCGTGCGGCTCGGTGAGCGTTACGCTGACGCTGCGCTGCTCAGTGACCTTGCCGTGCGTGATGCCCGACTGACGATCCGGACTCGCCTAGGACTGGAATTCGCGACACGTCTGACCGAGGGCGAGGTTCAGCGCCGGGGTCTCGAAACGGCATTGCAGGGTCGAATGGAGCCGATTCAAGGCGCCGGGAACCCATTGGAGTTCTCTCTTCTTCTTGCAGCCGACGACGGTCGCTGGACGGAGGGGCAGGCCTGGATCGGTGCCGAAGAGCTTCAGATCAGTCGGTGGCTGAGTGCGCCTGGCGTACCGCCGGATGCCGTGGTCTCGCTCGATGCCTGGACGGCCTGGGATGAGGATTCCGGCGGTCGGATTGATATGGATCTGATCATTGACGGGCTGGACAAAATCGATGGCGCTCTCGAGGCCGAGGTGCTGATCAGCCGCCAGGACCGAGCCACCCAGATTGAGCTGGTCAGCCTGCAGCGCATCGGCCCGGAGCCGGACCAACTCATTCAGGGGCTTGCCGTAGCGCGCGAGGGTGAGCAGTGGGCTCTCGCGCTCGATCAACTGATGCTGGAGCCACTTCATGCGCTATTCTCCCCCTGGCTGAGCGATCGGAGCTGGTGGCCGTCGCAACTCTCGGGGCAGCTGCAATCAATCCACGCCGGCTGGCGAACGAGCAGCGGTCTGAATCGACTGTCCGGGCAGTTGAGCGACCTCAGCTGGCGCCTTCCAGACCGATTTCCCAGCGTCTCCAATCTGAACCTAGCACTCGGACTGGCCGGAGACCGACCTGCGCTGAGTCCCCAGGGCCAGCCGCGGGTCGAGTGGGGCTCGGTCTTCAAGGAGCCGATCGAGGTCGAGGCAGCTCAGGGCCGAGCCGTGTTGTCCTGGCGTGCCATTGAGCTTCAGAATCTGCTGATCGACACCGGGTTCTTGCGAGGGACGACCGACGGCTGGCTTTATTTTGCTCAGCGCAAGCCCTTCATGGATCTGATGATCGAGGTGGATCGACTCGGGCCCGTCGACCCGCGTCGCTTCATGCCGCAGCGCTTTATTCCCCCGAAGACCCTGGAATGGCTGAATCGCTCGCTCACCCGAGTCGAATCGGCTTCGGGGTGGGTGCTGCTCAGCATGCAGGCCGGCCTCAAGACACCGCAGATTAGGCGCGGCCATTTTGTCTCCGAGGCCGTTGTCTCGGGGGCAGATATCGATTACCAGAGCGGTTGGCCGGTCGCTTCGGATCTAAACGGTAAGGCAACTTTCATCGGACGCGAAATCTACGCCTCCGTGGATGCAGGTCGTCTCGGCGGGCTGGCCATCGAATCGGCCGAGCTGGCGATTCCCGATCTGGTTGATCCGGTCCTGGGCCTGACCTTGGAATCCGGCCCCAAGGACGCGGCTGAGGTGCAGGCGCTCCTGGCCCGGATCCCCGCAGACGTTTGGCAGCGCAGTCTTGAGCCGATGCGCTGGACCGGCGAGGTCGACATCACGACGCGAATGAGCTTTCCGATTAAGCGCATGCCGGACTGGTGGCTGGAAGGTGAAGCCCGTCTGAACGATGCGAATCTGACGCTGCCGATGGCCGGTCTGCGGTTTGCGGGCCTGCGCGGCCAGGTGGGTTTTGACCGCCAGGCGCTGGGACCATCGACGCTTCAGCTGCCCGCCGATCGCCCGGATTCTGAAACTGGACAACTCGAGCTGATGGCCTCCTTTGCGGAGCCGGCATGGTTGGAAATCGAGGCTCAGGTCAACCCTCTGGATTTTTTCCTCGACTCCGGCCGCCTGCGTGAACGCGTGATGGGTCAGACCGCACTGGCGGCGCGTATTGAAAAGCACGACGAGGGTGGGCTGGCGTTTCGCTTGAATTCCGATCTGACCGGTCTGGACGTCAACCTACCAGCGCCCCTGGAAAAGCAGTCGGCGATAGCCTGGCCGACACGGTTGGATGTGCGCCTTGAAGACACGTCGCAGTCGGCGAGGGTCTCGATCGATGACGTCCTCGATCTGAAGGCCGAACGGGGCGATTCGGGCTGGCGGATCGGCCTGCGAGTGGATGACCAGCCGGCCGAGTTGCCGCCCTCCGGACTCAGGGTGCGCGGCGCGCTGACAGAACTGAACCTTGACGACTGGCGGCAGACCCTGTCCGATCGGATTGCCTCGGTTGACGGCGGCGCGAGCGATGACCTTCAGGCTGATATCGAACTCTCTGCGGCTGAGCTCGTCGTCGCTGGCGTTCGTCTTGACGACGTTGCTCTCGACCTTGGGCGGGATTCAACCGCCTGGCAAGCGCGCTTCGACGGACCGGCGATCGCAGGTGAACTGGTGATCCCGATTCCCCTTGATTCGGGTCGGGTGGTGGTGGCGGATCTGGAGCGCTTGAGGTTCGATCCGATCACGCCGGAAACCGAGTCCTTGAGTTCGGCCAACACGGAGATGACGCGCAGGATCTCGGCAGAGAATCCGATGAGGCGCCCACCCCTGCATATCTTGATTGAGGACTTGCGCTGGGGCGAGCTGGACCTGGGACGCGCGCGCGTCGAGTCCCATCCCTCGGCCGGGGGGCTGGAAATTGAATTAGTCGACGTGGCCGGGCCCGATCTGAGGATCAACGGCATCGGCCGCTGGGTGTGGCGTGACGGTCGGCCCGAGTCACAATTTTCCGGTCGACTGACGACCAGCTCGATTGGCGAGGTCCTGGAATCGGCCGGCTACCAGTCGCCGGTGCTGGCCGAGCGGACCCAGCTCGAATTGGACCTGCGTTGGCCAGGTGCGCCGGCTGATTTTTCCCTTGAGCGATTGAGCGGGGTGCTGGACCTGCAGATTTCGGACGGCAGCATTCCGGAGGCTCGACCGGGCGCCGGTCGACTGCTCGGGCTGGGGAGCCTGGCTGCCTTGCCGCGTCGCCTCGTCCTAGACTTCCGTGACGTCTTCGAGTCGGGGCTAAAATTCGACCAGATCGAGGGTCGCTTTGATCTCGCCGCGGGCTTTGCCCGAACCGACGCGCTCACGATCTATTCGCCCGCCGCATTGATCACCATTTCTGGCGACACCGATATGGCCAATCGCCAATATGATCAGGTCGTGCGCGTAGAGCCCGGTCTCGGCGGCACGCTGCCGGTCATCGGCGTGCTGGCGGGAGGACCCGTGGGCGCTGCCGCGGGATTGGTTCTTCAGTCCATCCTCGAGCGACCGATGCGCGGACTGGCCGAGGCCAGCTATACGATCACCGGTCCGTGGAGCGAACCGCAGATGGAACTGGTTGGGGCTCGCGCCAGCGGGGGCAATTCGGAGGCTTCCGGATTAAACACCGACGATTCCCAACCGCCAGATCGCGAACGATGACTGAACCCAACTACTACGCTAACGATTGAAACCAACGATTGAAACCAACGATCGTCGACCGAATATTTGAACCCGGGCGGA
>JGI12210J13797_10027930_pt1 | contig 79118 bp, 65 predicted proteins | sample ElkSlonscriptome_3_FD_13797 | JGI IMG/M metagenome (IMG submission 13797) | reverse complement strand
GGCTAATGTGTACATATGTACAGTTATTTTTCGGTCAATAATCGTGAGTAGCCCCTTTCTAGAGAGCATCCGAGAGGCCATCCGCTTGCGCCACTACAGCATTCGGACTGAGCGAGCTTATGTCGATTGGGCAAGGCGCTTCATTCTCTTTCACCACAAGCGTCACCCGAAAGATATGGGAGAGTCCGAGGTTGCCTCGTTTCTGACCCACCTGGCGGTCAATCGAAAAGTCGCTGCCAGCACCCAGAACCAAGCGTTGAATGCGCTGGTGTTTGTTTATAAGCACGTATTGAAACGTCCACTGGGCGAAATCACTGATGCTGTACGGGCTAAGCGCCCCGCTCGTCTTCCCGTGGTGCTGTCTCAAGACGAGGTGCGCCAGATTCTTGCAGAGCTTAGAGGCGCGCATTGGCTTAATGCCTGTCTGCAGTACGGGTCGGGCCTGCGTCTGATGGAAAGCATTCGCTTGCGGGTCAAGGATATCGATTTCGACCGACGCGCGGTCATCGTCCGCGATGGCAAGGGTGGCAAGGACCGCGTTGTCACGCTCTCCGATGCACTGGTAGAACCTTTGCAGCGACACCTGGCCGTGCGCCGGAACCTGTTTGAGCAGGATTCGGCTCAGGGCTTCGGAACGGTGTATCTGCCCCATGCCTTGGCTCGAAAATACCCCAATGCTGAGCGATCCTGGGGCTGGCAGTACGTTTTTCCGGCGACCCGCCTGAGCCGCGATCCGCGTTCAAAGCATACCCGCCGGCATCATCTCGACGAATCGGTGGTGCAAAAGGCCGTGGCCCGAGCCGTGCGGACATGCGGCTTAGAAAAGCCGGCGAGCTGCCACACGTTGCGACACTCGTTCGCCACACATCTGTTGGAGCGTGGTGCCGATATCCGCACCGTCCAGGAACAACTCGGGCACGCGGATGTGCGCACGACTCAGATCTATACGCACGTCATCAATCGTGGTGGAAGAGCGGTACTGAGCCCGCTTGGCTCGGTGCTCTGAGTTGCGATCTTCGAGATACAAATACGAAAAACATGGGCCTCTCTAGGGCCGCCATGATGCACAGGCCTTGGAAGCCCACCACTCGATGGCAGCCCGATATGCCACAGGCGCTGACGACGCATGATGCTCCCCAGCCATCCAACTGACCTCAAGATCCAGAGCATCCCGCCCACGTTCCTGCCAAGCCGACAGCCATTGCTGCAGCGGCCCAGCAAACCGAGCCTCCTCTTCGGTCGATCGCGTAATCAGCAGCGGCGTAGGCGTATCTCGCGCCGCCGCGTCCAGCGCAATGAAATAGCCCAAATTCTGATTCAACGCCGGATTGATCGACAGATACCGTCCGAACAGCTCGGGCCGAGCCAGCGCCGTCAGCAACGTGAACTGCCCACCCAACGACTGCCCCATAATCAAGCTGTCGCCCTGATCGATCCGGTAGTCGGATTCGATGCGCGGGATCAGCTCGTCGGCCAGGAAGTCCTGGTAGGCGAAGGCGCCGCCGTAGTATTCGGGCTCGTCGGCCGGGGCGGTGTAGTCGGTGCCGCGGTAGTTTCCGTTCGAGTAGCCCAGCCCGCCGTAGGAGATGCCGACCATCACCACCGGCGGCGCCAGGCCGTCGATTTCCATCATGAGCTGGTAGGGAGACAGCATCGGGAACAGGATGCCGCCGTCGAGCAGGTAGACCACCGGCCAGTCGCAGTCGACCTCGTCGTAGCGCAGGGGTTTGCGGACGTAAATATGTAAATCCCGGCCGAGGGTTGCGGACTCGATCGTGAAAGTCTCGACCGGGGCCATGCCAAAGAGGCGGTCCAGCGGCTCGCTGGCTTGACTGTTTGAAAGCGGCAGCCCGATCGCGGCGGCAATCAGTAGATGGGCGATAAAACGCATGGCTCGGAAGCTTCCTGAAGAATCAGAGCACGACGTTGCCAGCTCATCGACGGTCGTGCAAGGACGACAGGCCGAGCCCATCGTGGGCTAGCGGGACTTGTCGCGCCTGGATCGCTGGTCCTTACCAAAAACCCTAAGCCAGAACAGCCCTTCGAAAATGATCCCAAGGACGATGAAAGCGACGCCGCCTGCGGGCACTCCGATCGCGTAGCACGCGATAGCGGCGAGAAGGCAGGCGATCGTGATCAGTATTCTCAGCGGTGTATTCAACGGGGACTCCGAGCAATCATCGAGGTTGCAGGCCGAGTATGAACTGGGCACCAGGTGAACCGCAAATCCGCCCAAAGGGAGGACCATTTACCGCCAGCAGCGCATCGATCGCCAGGCTTTGCATGCGCCGCGCTTTGCATCGACAATAGCGGCTGCAATACAACGGTTTGTTCGGGGCATCGATGAAGTATCAAAGCACGCGCGGCGAGTCCGGTCAGGTTGCACTGGAGACGGCCCTGCGCGCCGGGCTCGCACCGGACGGCGGGCTGTTTGTGCCGGAACGCATTCCGCAGCTGGAAACCAATGCCTTCAATGACTCGCCCTCACTTTGGGCCACGGCAGAGCAAGCACTCGCCCCCTTTTTTGCCGAAAGCGTTTTGGAGGATCGCCTTGGAGCGATCGCTAAGGATGCGCTGGACCTGTCGCTGCCGATTGTCAAATTCGACGCCGGTCAGAGCTGGATGCTGGAGTTGTTTCACGGGCCCACGGCCGCCTTCAAGGACTTTGCCGCACGCTTCTTGGCCGCCTGTCTGGCTCAGCTGCGATCCGACGACGATCCGGTTCAGACCGTGCTGGTCGCCACGTCGGGCGATACGGGCGGCGCGGTGGCGGCCGCCTTCCATCGCCGGCCCGGCTTTCGGGTGGTCATTCTCTATCCCGACGGCCGCGTGTCGGCCCGCCAGGCCCATCAGCTCGGCGCTTTTGGCGATAACGTCCACTGCTACAGGGTTCAAGGCAATTTTGATGACTGCCAGCGCCTGGCCAAGCAGGCCCTGAATGATTCGGAGCTCTCGCAAGCCCTGACCCTGACGTCGGCCAATTCGATTTCGATCGGGCGCCTGCTGCCGCAAGTCAGTTACTACGTGTATGCCGCCGGGCGGCTGGCCGGTTCTCTGAATAAGCCAATCAATCTGATTATCCCAACGGGAAATCTGGGCAACGCGCTGGGTGCTGTCATTGCGCGCAGCATGGGTGCCGCGATCGGTGAAATTCTGCTGGCGACCAACGCTAACCGCACCCTGCCCGACTTCTTTTCGGGCCTGGACTACCGCGGCCGACCCGGCATTGCCACCCTGGCCAATGCCATGGACGTTGGCGACCCGAGTAATTTCGAGCGTCTGGCCTGGTTGTACAGGGACCAGGACCTGCGTTCAATCGGCCTGAATGCAGTTGGGGTCGATGACTCGGCGATCACAGCGACGATTCGCGGCTACTGGGCTGAACGCGGGCTGGTTGTTTGTCCACACACCGCTTGTGGACTGGAAGCCTTGGGCCGACTGCGTGATCAGGGTGACGACCGGCCCTGGATGGTGGCCGCGACCGCGCATGCGGCCAAATTCGACAATGTGGTCGAGCCCTTGATTGGCGCCGAAGTCCCCGTTCCGGAGCCTTTGGCAAAACTGCTGGCCAAACCGTCGGAATCCGTGGCGCTGGAGCCAACCTTCGAAGCGCTCAGCGCGCAGCTGGCGCAATCCACGCTCGAGTAGCTCGACCGACCGGGCCGTGCCTCAAGCGCCGCGGCGAGTCTCGGTCGCCGCGAGTGGCCCGCAGCTGGCCCCCTCGCCTTGGTCCATCTGGCCAAGAAGATGCTCGTAGGATCGCCGCAGGGCATCGTACTTCCCCCTCGCGGCATCCAGGCGGTGCTTCGTGGCTTCACTCAATGGCTCTGAACGATCCGATTCCGGCTTGGCAGACATCCATCCTCTCCCGACAAAACACTTGAAATAACCAAGGCCGAATCGACCCGCAGGATTCGAAATGTATTCAGGCCGAGGTGAAGACCGCGTCGATGGGGGTGATTCACTTGCGCACACTCGGCCAAGGGTGCGCGGCATCGTTGATCTCAGGCGGGCTTTTGGGTATTTGTCATTCGAAAACAATTTATCGTTTGAATCAGCGTTCAACGTTGAATATTATTGAATTTTATTTCTATTTAATTGATTCAGAACTTGTAGTATTAATGAATGCAAATTGATATGAAACGAACGCCTTCGCTATGCCCTGCCTGTGATGGGGAACTGGCGGTCAGCGGCCTCGCCTGCCTGGGCTGCCAAACCCGCGTGACCGGCCACTATCGCCTGCCCCCGCTGCTTCGGCTCAAGCCAGACGATCAGCGATTCATCGAGCGATTCGTGCTGAGCTCGGGAAGCCTCAAGGCCATGGCGAAGCAGCTCGGAGTGAGTTATCCGACGGTGCGAAATCGCCTGAATGACATCATTGGTCAAATCCAGAACCACAAAGCCGAATCGGAGGGCGCATGAGCAGTGACACGAGCGAGCGGGGCCAAACGATCACCTGCTTGTTTCAACCCTTCGAGCGCGTTGCGGGCGGCCTGGCCCTGGTCCTTGGTGCCGTGGCGATTGTTCTGAGCGCTGCGCTGGCATCGTCGGCCGGACTGATTCACGATGGCGTCCTCGATCTGCATTTCAGCGCCCACCTGTCGTTCTGGACGCTGCTGGCCCAGGGCCTGATCAACTGGCTGAGCCTGAGTGGCTTGCTGCTCGTCGCGGGGTCCTGCTTGGCCCCACGGTCCTTTCGCTGGATCGATCTGCTAGGGACCCAGGCCCTGGCCCGTTGGCCGATGCTGGCCGCGACGGCCTACCTGTCCATTCCGGGCCTGAACACACGAATCCGCGAGCTCACCGAAGAACTGATGAGCAAGATGCCGACCGACCCCAGCAAGGTCATGGCGTCGTCGGCCTACCTGCTGGATGCCATGTGGCTGACCCTGATCAGCCTGCCCTCGCTGGTCTTTATCGCCTGGATGATCTGGCTCATGTATCACGCCTACAGCATCAGTACCGACATGAAGGGCTCACGCGCCGTGTTCAGCTTTGTCGCAGCACTGGTGCTGGCCTCGATCTTCAGCAAGGTGCTGATCATCCACCTGGTGGGCTCACCGCTGGCCTAGGGAACCTTTGAATAACGTGTTTGGGCGCGATCATCCCACCGCTGGCACGCCGATCAGAATCGGATGCAGCCAGAAGGAAAAGGCCAGATACAGCCCCAGGCCGCCGACGATCACGATCACGTCGTTGAGCCCCGATGCAGGAAGCTGGACGAAAGGACGCGAATCGGTCCGACGCTTGACCGAAATACGATCGGCCACGGCCCAGAGAAGGAAAGCGCCGAAAAGCAGCACATCGGCCAGGGTGCCGTTGACCAGCAGGTGGCTCAGTGCCCAGACCTTGACGGCCACCAGCATGGGATGCTTGAGGGTGGATTGAATCCGGCCCGGCAAGTAAGCGGCCAGCAGCGCGGGGAAGACGATCAGCATCAGCAGCATCGTCAGATGACGCAGGAAGGAAGGCGGCTGGTAGAGCACCACCGGCTCCATGCGGGCCATGCCGTAGCCGTACACGATCAACACCAGGCCCACCAGGGACACGACACCATAGACGGCCTTGAACGGTAGCAGGCCGATTTGGCCGACCACTCTCTGTCGCAGCGGCTCGGCCACGATGCGTATCGAGTGAATCCCGAGAAAAAGAACAAGACCGACGATCAACCAGCTCATGACTCACTCCCAATCAAAGTTCGAGTGTCGAGTCTATCCGGACTCGCCGCGTGACTTGTGCTAATTTCAGATCGCTGCTCTTCGTTGGCGCCCCCTGGAGACATCGACATGCAAAGCGCGATCGATATCAATCATTTTCGGGTCACCGGCGATGCCGTCCTGACACTCGAAGACCACGCGACGCGGATCGCGAAAACCTACGAGGACAAATCCGACTACAAGGACCGGATCGAAGACCTTCAGGAGGAGATCAACGATCTCCAGCGAATGATGTATGCCGATGACCGCCACAGCCTGCTGCTGATCTTTCAAGCGATGGATGCGGCCGGAAAGGACGGAACGATTCGGGCGATCATGTCCGGCGTCAATGTTCACGGCGTGTCGGTGCATGCCTTCAAGCAGCCCAGCGCGGAAGAACTCGATCACGATTTTCTCTGGCGGACGACCGTCCGCCTGCCCCAGCGCGGTCGGATCGGCATCTTCAATCGGTCTTATTACGAGGAAGTGCTGGTCGTTCGAGTGCATCCAACGATCGTTCTCGACCATCAGAAGCTGCCGTCAGCCCGGACCGGCGATCTCGAGGCGCTCTGGGAAAACCGCTTCGAATCGATCCGGAATTTCGAGAAGCATCTTTGCCATAACGGGACGCGGGTCGTGAAGTTCTTCCTGCACCTCGGCCGGGATGAGCAACGCGATCGCTTTCTTGATCGGATCGATGAACCGGAAAAAAACTGGAAGTTTTCCGAGGGCGATGTGGCCGAAAGGAAGCACTGGGATCGCTATCAACGGGCCTACGAGGACGCGATTAACAGGACCGCAACGGCTGAGGCGCCCTGGTTCGTGATCCCTGCTGACGACAAGAAGACCATGCGCCTGATCGTCGCCCAGATCGTGCGTGATGAATTGAAATCGATGGACATGAACTATCCTCAGGTTACCGACGACCGCCGCAGGGAATTGGCGACCTACCGCGAGCAACTGCGAAAGGACTGAGCGGCCTTGATCCATGCCGCCACGACCCGCCCGGCCCTGACCCATCTCGCATGACCGACCGACAGGCTCGGATCAGTCCCTTTCCCCCCCCGGCCTGGCAGCGCTGAGCGCTCGCAGGCGCGCGATCAGCACGGCTCGCGACTCGGCGCTCATCGGATCGCGTCGATCGCGGATTCTGACGACGGTCTCGAGGTGCTTGAGCGCGAGCCTGGACTCGCCGGTCCCTTCCCGTAGATCGGCCAGCATGAGATGGGTATCGGCGAGGCTGGGATGGTCCTGATCAAGCAGGGCCTCGCGCATCTGCAGCGCACGTCCAAGCCAGTCCTCGGCTGCGACCAGATCGCCTTCCAGCAGAGCCACGCGGCCGAGGTGATGAAGCGTGTAGGCGCGCTGGGGATGGTCGTCTTGGAAGATCTGGTCCTGGCGATCGAGCGCATCGATCAACAGGGGCCGGGCCTCGGCCGGAGCGCCCTGTTCGATCTTCATCCAGCCCAGGTTAGAGAGGTTCCCGGCCACGCGGCTGTGAACCGGGCCGTGGGTGGCTTCGTTGATGCTCAGGGCGGATTGGAACTGCGCTTCGGCTCGGATAAAATCGCCGCGTTCCGCCAGGGCCAGGCCGAGGTTGTTGTAGGTGTTGGCCAGGGCAATGTGCTCGTCACCGAAGGCCTGAACCTGATCTCTGAGGGCGCGCTCGAGCAGCTCAATTGCGCTGCCCGTCTCGCCGCGATCGTAGAGCAAAGCGCCTAGTCGGACCCGGGTTTCAGCCGTGTCCGGATGATCGGCGCCAAAGATGCGTTCGTGGCGCTCCAGCACCTGGCGGAACAGCGCTTCGGCGCCGGCCAGATCGCCCTGACGATAGCGCGCCGAGGCGACGGCGTTGAGCCCGCGTGCGGCCTGGGGAGACTGCTCGCCGTGAGCTGAAACCTGCAGCGCCAGGGCCTGTCGATAGCTGGCTTCGGCCGCGGAAAAATCGCCCTGCCCCCAGTGCAGACCGCCCTGGCGAAACCAGGCCTCGATAGCAGTCTCACCCGCCTGCTTCGAGGCATCGAGGTCACCCAGTGCCGCGGCGGCAGAAGTCAGGTCGTCCATGGCCTGAAAAGCCTCTGCGCGAATGATTCGAGCCTGGTTCGAGGACGAGGTTGGAGCCGATCGGACCAGTCCGCTGGTCAATCCCAGCACCTCGTCGTAGCGGCCATCAACCAGGGCCAATCGAGCCTGCAGGAGTCGCGCCGGGAACGACGACCCCCGCGTCGAGAGGGCCACGGACAGATCGACCAGCTCGCTGGCCCGTGAATAATCGCCGCGGCTGAAGAAAATGCCGGCCAGGGTCGTCAGCAGCTCTGCCTTGAGTTCCGGCTGGTCGTCAAAATCCTCCTCGATGCGATCGGCCGCATCGACCAGAACCTCTTCGACGTTGCGGGGCTCGCCGTGATGGACCTGGGGGTCGGCTTCGATCAGCAGCTCGGCCAGAAACGCGGATAGTGATCCTGCCCGAGCCGATTGCTGCTGTTCGGCGGCCAGTGCCGTGGCCAGGGCACGCGACTGCTGCCACAGCGCGCTACCGGCGACGATCGCCAGGGCGAGGACCGCCGCCGCGGTACCAACTCCCAGGGGACGACGGCGAATGAAGCAACCGAGACGATAGCGTCGGCTTGGCGGCCGGGCCCGCACCGGAAATCCGTCCAGGCTTCGCTGCAGATCCTCGCCGAGCTCGCGTGCATCGGCGTAGCGACGTTCCGGATCGGGTTCGATGGCGCGCGCCACGATCCAGTCGAGATCACCGATCAAGCGACGACGGAGCGCGTCGGTGTCCGCCGCCCGGCTGAGTGGCCGAGGCGCGCGGTCGGTCATGAGCGCGTGGGCCTGGGCGGCGCTGCAGCCTTCGATCGGCCAAGGTCGCTGACCGACCAGCAGCTCGAAGAGAACCACGCCGAGAGAAAAGGCATCGCTGCGCGTATCGACCGGGTCACCGCACAGTTGCTCGGGGCTGGCGTATTCGAGGGTCAAACGACGATCTGCAGCCACGGTCTGCTCACGGCTGTCGTTGGGATTGTCGTTGGGATTGTCGTTGGGATTATTGCCATCGGGATTAAGGAGCCGGGCGATGCCGAAATCGAGCAGCTTGGGTTCGCCGTCCCCGGTGACCAGCACGTTGGCGGGCTTGATATCTCGATGGATGATCAGCCTTCGATGGGCATGATCGACAGCGGCGCAAATCTTACGCATCAGGATCAGTCGATCGCGGACGCTGAGATCGCGCCTTCGAGCAAATTCCGTCAGCTCCACGCCCTCGACCCGCTCCATCACCAGATAGGGCTGGCCGTTGTCGAGCGTGCCGCCGTCGATCAGGCGGGCAATATTGGGGTGGTCGAGGCGAGCAAGAATTTCGCGCTCGCGGGCGAAGCGCTGCCCCATGGACTGATTGGGCAGGCCAAACGCCAGCAGCTTGATTGCGACCTGGCTCTGATAGGCGCCGTCGGCCCGGTTGGCCAGCCAGACCTGCCCCATCCCGCCTTCACCAAGGAGGCCTTCCAGACGCCACGGACCGATGCGGAAGCCGTGTTGAATCTCATTGCTCAGCAGCACCGGACGATCCAGCAGGCTGTCGTTTTGGTCGTGGGCCTTGAGCAGCGCTTCGAGCTTTTCAGCCTGTTCTGGCGAAACTTCAGCCAGGGCGACCTTGCGCTCGTTCTGGTCCAGGGTCACTATATGATGGAAGTGGGACCAGAGCGCCTGCCAATCCGGCGTGCTCATGGACAATGCCCTCCGTCTCGACTCGATCCAACAATATTGAACCCATGGGTAAGGTCACGCAACTGCTGGAACAACTTCGAGACCAGCCGGCATCGGCGAGCGACGAGCTGCTGCCGCTGGTCTACGAAGATCTGCGCAAGCTGGCTCGCTCCCGCCTCCGAAACGAAGCCGGGGTCATGACCCTGCCCGCCACGGCCCTGGTCCACGAAGCCTATCTGCGGCTGATCGGCGGCGATGCGCCGGCCTGGGACCATCGCGGGCATTTCTTCGCCGCCGCAGCCGAGGCCATGCGTCGAGTTGCCGTTGACTACGCGCGTGCCGCCCGCAGCCAGAAGCGCGGCGGCCGACTGGCCCGGGTCGAACTCGATACGCAAAGGGTCGGCACGGCCGAGATGAATTCCGACCTGGTCGATCTGGACCAGGCGCTCACTGAGCTCGAACTGCTTGATCCGACCATGGCCCAAGTCGTCAAACTCAAGTATTTCGCTGGCTTGAGCAACGAGGACACGGCCCGTTCGCTGGCCCTGTCCACGAGAACCGTCAATCGCCACTGGACGGCCGCCCGGGCCTGGCTCAATCGCGCGCTCATGGCAGGTGATGTCACGGCTGCTGCTGAAAATTCGCCTGAAAGATCACGCTGAAGTCGTTCGGGGGCAAGTTGGCAAAGGCATGGCGCCAACCGTTGGTCTGGGGCCACTGCGCGTCGGTGGAGTCAGACATGAATGCCGCGATGCCATTGTCGCCCAGATGCGGTAGGAGGCTTTTGCGGTCAGAGGGGACGTCGTTCCAGTGACCGACGTAGTGAATGGTGTAGCTGGAAAACGAGCGATTGAATTCGATGAAATAGCTGTCGCTTGTCGCACTGTTGGTATCGCGGGGGTCGATGTTGATGTCGGTCTGGAAACCGATCAGCTGACCGCCGTCCGAGATCGTGACGAATCGGTTGGTCGAGTTGACCAGGCTCTCGCCTGCCGTGTTCGGAAAGCCAAACCGCTGCTTCTGTCCGCTGACCGTGTCGACAACGTAGAGATCGCGCTCGAAGGTTTCGTCCGGATTGAAGAGCAGATTCACGTTGGTAGTGAAAGCCAGGCGATGACCGCTGCAGGCCGACGCTGGTGCACCCTGCTGACGCGTCGAAGCGATCGTGCCCACGTCTTCGGTCACCAAAATATTGTTGCCGGCAATGACGTTGGCCACGAAGATGTCCCAGCCGGGCGGATCCGTCGGCGTCAATCCCGACGAGTTGGCGCGGAAGGCGATCAGGCCATTGCCGATCGAGAAATCCTGGCAGGCCACAAAGCCGCCATCGTCATCGCTGCAGGCCTTGCGCGTTACCACGCCACTGGCTGGCGGGGCATCGGCCTGGTGAAGGAACGATCCACCCAGCATCTCGGTCGTCAGATTATTGGCCGGGGTACGGAACAGGATCTGCTGCCCCGAACAGTCCATCGTGTATTCGAAGACGCTCTGGTTGGCCGCCGTGACGCGATCCCCGGCAACACTCATGATTTCCGTGATCCCGAGCTCACGGTCCCGTCGATAGAGCTGCTGCTGTCCGTTTGTCTCGACCGTCGGCGTAATGTCCGTGGCCGCCGTACGGAACAGCACATAGCGTCCGTCAGAGGAAATCACACGAGAATGCGGGCTGTCGTAGCTCACCACATTGGTGTCTGACGCCTGACCATCCGGTCGCACACTGATCAACTCGACCTCGTCGGTCTCGAGATCGTACACATAGGTCTGGATCGCATTCGGCGCGCCCGGGATCAAGGCCCTTGCCTGCAGTACGACGTAGCGGCCATTGCCCGACACGTCGAGCACCTGAGCGCCGAAACCAACCGGGTTTCCCTGTGGATTCAAACTGAGAATTCGGGTGGCCGAGACTTCGACCGACAGCGCTAGGAAACCGATGATTGCAACGACTCTTACGGTGGACATAGTGCGACTCCATGGATTGGGCCCATAAAACGACTCTTTTATTCATGCGCAAAAATGGAGGGCAGTGCGACAGGCGGTCGAATCGGCCGGTTCCCGCCAGTCGGAGAACGCCACGCAGAGCACGCCGACCGCCGAGGCAATGGAGTTTTTCAGGGCGCGTCGTTTGCTGCTTCGCGACGGTCATGACGACGCGTCCAGGCCACCATCACCAGAACGATCAGGGTTGCCAGGACCGAGACCAGCAGGGACCCGGTCGGATAGAGCAGGCAGAGGGCGCAAACGGTCAACAGAATTCGGGAGCGCAGCAACAGCGGCCCTTCCAGCCAACCCTCGAGCACGCCGCACAGCGCATACAAACCGACCAGCGCAAAGCCGGCCACTTGGAGCGCCTCCAGCCAGCTGCCGTGGACCAGGGGGGTGTAGGCGAACAGGAGCGGGATAATGTAGAGGCCCTTGGCGAGCTTCCAGGCGGTCAGGCCGGTGGCCATGGGTCGCTCTCCGGCAATACCAGCTGCGGTGAAAGCAGCCAGAGCCACCGGCGGGGTGACGTTGGAGTCTTGGCTGAACCAGAAGATGATCAGATGAGCGGCCAGCAGGGTGCCGGTCAGGATTGACGGATCAAGCAAGGCCTCGGCGGCGACGTGCTGCAGCTCGGGGGTCATGGCCATCACCAGCGCGCCGGCCGAGTCCAGGGACATGGCCTGGCCGAGACCCTGAGCGGCCGGACTGGCCAGCAGGATGGCTTCGCGGGCCAGCTCATTGATCTGACCCAGGGCCAGGGCCTGAATGAGTTCGTTCTGAACCATCAGCCCCTGGAGCGTCGGCGCCGACACGGCGGCCAGCACGATGTAAGCGGCGGTCACCGGCAGGCCCATGCCGAGCACCAGGGAAGCCAGCGCGACGAGTACAAGGGCCAGCAACAGGCTGGAACCGGCCCACTGCCCGATCATGATCGACAGCGTATTGCCCAAGCCCGTGGTGGTCATCACGTTAACGATCAGGCCGACGGCGATCAGCAGCATGGCGGTCTTGACCATGTTTCTCGAGCCCATCGCTAGCGCCTCGATGACGGCGACCGGGCCCATGCGGTCCGGCGTTAACCAGGAGGCCAGCACGACCGAGACGATGGCGATGCCCGCTGCGTAGACCGGCGTGTAGCCATTGATCAGCAGACCGATCAAAACGAGCAGTGGAAGCAACAGCGGCCAGCGGCGAGCCAGCAAGGGTTGCGCTTGATCCGTCGCCCGGTCCGGGTCGATGACTCCCAGGCCGAGACGAGCAGCGCGCAGGCGAACGAAGATCGCCAGGGACAGGAAATAGAGCACGGCCGGCAGAAACGCGGCCGCGACAATCGTCAGATAGGACAGGCCGGTGAAGTTGGCCATCAGGAACGCCCCGGCGCCCATCACCGGCGGCATGAGCTGACCGCCGGTCGAGGCCGCCGCCTCCACGCCGGCGGCAAAGCGCGGCGGAAAACCGGCTCGCTTCATCAGGGGAATGGTGATCACGCCGGTCGAGGCTGTGTTGGCCACCGCCGAGCCAGTGATCGAGCCCATCAGGCCGGACGAGGCAACGGCCACGATGCCAGGCCCGCCGACCAGACGCCCGGCCGCGCGGCGCGACAGCTCGAGGATGACCTCGCCGGCACCCGAGCGTAGCAGGAAGGCGCCGAAGAGGACGAACATGAACACGAAGCTCCAGGAAATCCGGGCAATGCCGCCGAACAGGCCATCGGAGGTGAACACGGCTCGAAAAAGCAGCGTTTCCATACTCAGGCCGGGGAACGTGAACACCCCGCCCAGGCGGTTGCCCCAGAAGGCCGCATAAGTCAGAAGCAGCAGGATCAGCGCTGGAATCAACCAGCCGGCCGAGCGTCGACTCAGCTCGATTGCGTAAAGCACGAGGAACGCGCAGACCAGCCAGTCGACCAGAGAGAACGTCAATCCGCGCTGGTACAGCGGGGCCTCCAGCACGACCACGGCAATGCACAACCCGATCAACAGGGCAGCGGACAAAGCGCTCAGGCCGGGCCATCGTGACCTCGAACCGCACAGGGCGAGCGCGCCGAGGCTGCCGAAATGAAATACGCCGACCCAGAGATCGGGCAGCAGCACGACCGTGTTGAACAGGAGATGGGCCAGGGCGACAAGCGCAGCCCAGATCGTCACGGCCAATCGCGCGGCCGGCGCGGACCAGACCGATTCGAGATCGGCCGGCCAGGCCGACTCAGTCAGTGTCCGAGCCCAGCGCATTGCTGCTCCTCGCTGGCTCCGGAGGCAGAAGTGCCTCAGGGATGGACAGGCCCTGCTCACGATAGAAGCGCGCGGCGCCCGGGTGGAGCGGCACGGGCAGACCAGTCAGCGCAGACTCCAGGCTCATGGCCCGGGTGGCTGCATGGAAGGCGTGCAGGAACCCCAGATTGTCGTAGATCGTTTCCAGGAGACGGTAGACGTGGTCGTCCGGGACGTCCGACCGAACGGCCAGGAGATTCGCCTGAGCGACGGTCTGAATCGCATCGGTCTGACCCGGATAGGTATCGGCCGGGATGTCGAAGGGTTGCCAGAGCTCGATGAAACCAGTGTTGATCCGGGCTCGCTGTGCTTCTGTGACCTCGAGCAGGCGGGCCTGGCTGCCCGCGCTGGCCAGGACCCGGGTGACCGCACCGACCGGGATGCCGGCCGGCGTGTTCATCCCGTCGATGCGACGATTCTGGAAGGCATCAGCGCTCGCCCCGTAGCCCTGGTAGACCAGGTCGAAGTGGACGTCTGGATCAAGGCCAAGCGCGTTGAGTATGTGTCGATTCGAGCCCTCGGTACCGGAGAATCGCGCACCCACCGAGAATCGGCGACCGCCCAGGGCGCGCAGGTCGTCGAGAGTGCCGCTGTTCCGGGGATCGTGGCGTATCAGAAAATGCTCGACGTTGGGCCAGAGCGCAGTGACGCTACGCAGCTCAGTGAAGGGCGGGCGGCCCGACATGCGGCCGCTGCCCTCGACGGCCCATGCGCCATAGAGCCCCTGCAGGATCGCGAAATGCGCCTCGCCGCTGCGCATCAGGCGCAGATTCTCCTCCGAACCGGCGCTGCTGATCGCGGCCAGCGCGACGCCGTGGCGTGGCTCCATCACCTGTTTGGTCAGGGTCGCGACGGCCACACCGACGGGATAGAAGGTGCCACCGGTCGTTGCCGTGGCAAGGATGTAGCGCGACTGATCGGGCGGTTCGCTGAGCGACCACCACAGGCCGCCAAGCAGTATCGCAATCACACCGACGGCCAACCCGATCCGGCTGCGCGTCGGCGGTGCCATCAGGTCTCCTCGATCGCGGCTGAGGTGTCGGTGGTCTGCACCCGTTCAGTTCGCAGCCGCAGATACACCTCCGAGGCCTCGGGCGAGGGAGTCTGGTCGTCGGGTGTCACGCTCAGCGAAGAGAATTCGCCCTCGGGGACTCCCAGAATTGAATCAAGAACCGGCTCCCAGAAGCCTGCTCTGAACAGGCTCAGTCGCACCTCAACCCACAGCGACTGACTCAAGCCCAGGGGATCATCGACCGGGCTGGACCTGAGCTCCAGTCGCCAGCTGCCCTCCTCGGCTCGACCCTCTTCATCCGTGCTGAGGAGGAAGCCGGGCTCGTCGACGCCGATGACCATCGGCGCGACCTCCTGGCGCTCGCCTTGAAGCCAGAGCTGCGATTCTATACGCACCTGATCCGCATTCTGAGCAGCGCTGACCCCGGTCAACAACACGCCGAAGATCAGCACGCAGAGGCGCAGGCCCGACACGATCAGCGGTTGCGGAAGCGTTCCGGCAGCACTTCGACGGTCGGTGCATCGTCGGCCGGTTTTTCTGCCGGCATCAGGTCCTGCTTCGACACGCCGAGCAGGATGGCGGCACTCCCGGCAACGTAGATTGACGAGTAGGTACCGACGAGCACGCCAACGATCAGGGTAAAGGCAAAGGCATGGATGATCTCACCGCCGAAGTAGAACAGAGCGATGAGCACCAGCATGGTGGTAATACTGGTCATCAAGGTTCGCCCGAGCATCTGATTGACCGACAGATTGCACAGCTCGGTCGGTGAGCCCTTGCGCTTGATCGTGAAATTCTCGCGCAGGCGATCGTAGACCACGATCGTATCGTTGAGGGAATAACCAATCACCGCCAACAGGGCGGCAACGACGGTCAGGTCGAAGCTGATCTGGAGCAAGGACAGGACGCCGACCACGATTAGGACGTCGTGGACCAACGCGGCCACGGCGCCGACGGCAAAACGCCACTGAAAGCGCGCCGAGATATAAAGCAGGATACCGATCAGGACGTAAATCAAGGCCAGGCCGCCCTGGTTGGCCAGTTCCTGGCCGACCTGAGGCCCGACGAACTCGACCCGACGCAGCTCGGCGCCCGAACCGTCGCTCTGCAGAGTCTCAAGGACCCGATCGCTCAGACCCGCTTCCGAGTCCTCGGTCTCAGCCGGGACTCGAATGACGATGTCGCGAGCACTGCCAAAGGTCTGCACCGTGAAATTTTCAAAGCCGGCCGACTCCAGCTGGCCGCGCACCCCGGTCAGATCGGGTGCTTCCGGGTAGCCGACCTCGACCAGCGTGCCGCCGGTGAAGTCGAGACCGAAGTTCAGTCCGCGAGTGACCATCGAGCCGATTGCGATCACGATCAGGATGGCCGACAGGACCAGGGCGATGTTTTTCTTGCCCATGAAGTCGATGCTGGTTTGTTTGATGATTTCCATGTCGACTCCTCGGTCAGATTGCCAGTGACTTGACGCGCTTCTTGCGGCCATAGATCAGGTAAACCACGCCGCGCGTTCCGACGATGGCGGTGAACATTGAGGTCACGATCCCCAGGCTGAGCGTGACCGCGAAACCCTTGATCGGACCGGTGCCGAACAGGAACAGGACCACGGCCGCAATCAGGGTGGTGACGTTGGCATCGGCGATGGTCGAGAAGGCTTTCTCATAGCCGGACCGAATGGCCGCCTGGGGTGAATTGCCGTTGCCGAGCTCCTCGCGGATGCGCTCGTAGATCAAAACATTGGCATCGACCGCCATACCGACCGTCAGAACGATTCCGGCAATGCCCGGCAGGGTCAGGGTTGCGCCAAGCAGCGACAGGAGGGCGACGACCAGGACCAGATTGACGGTCAGGGCGATGTTGGCGACCAGGCCGAACAGCTTGTAGTAGATCGCCATCAGTACGAGAACCAGGGCAAAGCCGATGATGACCGAGTTAAAACCCTGGTCAATGTTGTCCTGGCCAAGGCTTGGGCCGACGGTCCGCTCCTCGATGATCTGCATCGGGGCCGCCAGCGCGCCGGCGCGAAGCAGCATGGACAGCTGACCGGCTTCCTGGGCCGAACCCAGGCCCGTGGTCTGGAATCGGCCTCCGAAAGGTTCGCGGGTGACCGCGGCGGAGATCACTTCCTCGACGCGCCGGGTGGTCGGAACCTCCTCGCCGTCTTCGTTGATTCGCGTGTCCGGCCGGTACTCGATGAAGACCACGGCCATGCGGTTGCCAACGTTTTCGCTCGTGTGCTGGAGCATCCGCCGCGCGCCCACCGGGTCAAGGGAAACCACCACGTTGGGCTGGCCGGACTGCTGGTCGAAGCCGGCCTGGGCATTGATCAGGTTATCGCCGGTCGCGATCACGTCACGAGACAACAGGATGGGATTACCGTTGCGCTCGAAGTACAGGAGCGACTGCGCGGGAATTCGTCCGGTGCGCTGCGCCTCGAAGGGATCGTTCTGCTCGTCCACACCGCGGTACTCCACGGTCGCGGTGGAACCGAGCACCTGCTTGGCGCGAGCCGAATCCTGGACTCCAGGCAACTGGACCACGATGCGATCGGCGCCCTGCTGCTGGATGATCGGCTCGGAGACGCCCAACTCGTTGACTCGATTGCGCAGCGTGGTGATGTTCTGCGTCAGGGCGGTCTGCTGCAGCTCGACCAGGGCCTGTTCGTTGACGATGGCGCGGATACTGAAAGTCTCGCCGCTGTCGACGACCTCGGGCACCAGATCCTCAAACTCGCTGCTGACCAGCGTAAAGGCCGTGTCGCGATGTTCCGGCGTGCGCAGTTCGACCACCACCTCTTCATCCTCGCGGCGCACGGAGCGGTAGCGGATGTCGTTGTCGCGCAGAATGTTGCGGATATCCGCTACGTAGCGGTCCAGCTGGGCAGTTCGCGCCTGATCCATGTCGACCTGCATCAGGAAGTGGATGCCGCCCTGAAGATCCAGCCCGAGAACCATCGGCGCGGCACCCAGGGCCTGGAGCCAGTCCGGCGTGGCCGGCGCCATGTTCAGCGCGACCACATAGTCCTCACCCAGGGCATCACGGAGGGCATCGCCCGCACGGGCCTGCAGATCGGGGTTGTCCAGGCGCACCAGCAGGCGCTGCGGCGTAAATTCGACCTGATTGAAATCCACGCCAGCGGTCTGGAGGACCGTCTCGACGCGACCCTCCATGGTCGTATCCAGCTCGAAGCCGCGAATCGATGACACCTGAACGGCTTCATCATCACCGAACAGATTCGGAGCCGCATAGATCATGCCGAAAACGAGGACGAGGATCAGAAGGGCATATTTCCAGGGCGGGAATTGAGTCATGGAGAACGCTCAGCTAAATATAGATGGTTGATATTGGAGACCCCTGAAAGAAGGAATCATTCGATGCGATTCCCTAATCGCTGGAATCGATCGTGCCTTTTGGAACAATCTGGGCGACGGCGTGCTTCTGGACCTTGATCTCCAGGCCGTCGGCCAGCTTGACCGAGATGAAGCTTTCGCCGACGTTAGTGATCTTGCCCAAAATGCCGCCCGAGGTGATCACTTCATCCCCGGTCGACAGGGAGGTGACCATTTCACGGTGCTGCTTGTTGCGCTTCATTTGCGGGCGAATCAGCAGGAACCAGAAGATGACCACAATCAGGATCAGTGGAATGATCTGGACGAAAGCGTTGCCGGCCGGAGCGGCACCGTCCTGTGCCATTGCGCTGGCGATCAAGAAATCCATGCTTTTAACCTCGCAATCGTTACTAGTGGATGCGCGAACGCGCTTTTTGCGTCCCGTCGTCCCAAAATGGGGTCAACGGCGCAGAATACAAACCCGCAATTATCGCACAGGATTAAGGCGAGGCAACCAACGATACGCAGATCCAGCGTGCGATTCGGGGGCCGGTGACCGAGATTTCACCTTCAGGGAATGCCTTTGTCCCAGGCGGCGAGGCGATCGGCGGCCAGAGCCTCGAATTCGCCCGCCACAATCGCCTCGCGAATCTGACGCATCAGGGCCTGGTAATAATGCAGATTGTGCAGGGTGGCCAGACGATGACCGAGAATCTCGTTGCATTTCTGCAGATGCTTGATGTAGGACCTGGAATAGTTCTGGCAGGTGTAGCAATCACAGGCCTCATCGATCGGCCGAGTGTCCTTTCCATAGCGCGCATTGCGGATCTTGAGCACGCCATGGCTGGTGAAGAGGTGGCCATTGCGGGCATTGCGCGTCGGCATCACGCAGTCGAACATATCGACCCCGCGCGCCACGGCTTCGACCAGATCCTGAGGGCGCCCCACGCCCATCAGATAACGAGGGCAATCCGCCGGCAGTTCCGGACAGGTGGCCTCCAGCACCTGATTGCGCTCGTCTTCAGGCTCGCCCACGGACAAACCGCCGATGGCATAGCCGTCGAAACCGATCTCGGTCAGGCCGCGGGCGGATTCGACGCGAAGATCAGCATACATTCCGCCCTGAACGATGCCGAACAAGGCCGAGGTGCTGTCGCCATGCGCCGCGCGGGAGCGCTTCGCCCAGCGCAGGGAGCGCCGCATCGATTCGGCAGCCTGGGCGTGGGTGGCCGGCCAGGGCGTGCATTCATCGAAGATCATGACGATGTCCGAACCGAGCGCTCGCTGAACCGCCATCGATTCCTCCGGCCCGAGAAACACCTTCGAGCCATCGACCGGTGAGGCGAAGGTCACGCCCTCCTCGGTCATCTTGCGCAGCTCGGCCAGGCTCCAGACCTGAAAGCCGCCCGAGTCGGTCAGGATCGGCCCCGACCAGCCCATGAAGTCGTGCAGGTCGCCGTGCGCCTCGATGACCTCCGTGCCGGGCCGCAACATCAGGTGGAAGGTGTTGCCGAGAATGATCTCGGCCCCCAGCGCCCGCAGCTCTGCCGGCGTCATCGCCTTGACCGTGCCATAGGTGCCGACCGGCATGAAGGCCGGCGTCTCAACCATGCCGCGGTCGAAGCTCAGTCGGCCTCGTCGGGCATTGCGGTCGCTTTGGAGAAGTGAGAATTGCATCTTGGGGGTTCAGGGTTCAGGGTTCAAGGGCATGGGGATTGAGCTTAGTCGATGAACATGGAGTCGCCGTAGCTGAAAAACCGATATTGCTTGTCGATGGCGTGCTCGTAGGCGCTCATGATTCGGTCGCGCCCGGCCAGGGCGCTGACCAGCATCATCAGGGTCGAGCCGGGCAGATGGAAATTGGTGACCAGCGCGTCGACGACCCTGAATTCAAAGCCCGGGTAAATGAACAGTCGACTGTCGCCCGTGTACGGCTCAATGTCGCCGCTGGCGGCGGCCGCGGTTTCCAGGCTGCGAACCGCGGTGGTGCCGACGGCGATGACGCGCCGACCCTCGGCCCGGGTTCGATTGATCTGATCGACCAGGCCCGCGTCGACCTGCAGCCATTCGGCGTGCATTTTGTGGTCCTTGATGTCATCGACGCGGACGGGCTGAAACGTCCCCGCACCCACGTGCAGCGTGCACGAGCCTCGCTGGATGCCGCGCCGGTCGAGTTCGGCGAGCACTTTTTCATCAAAATGCAGCCCTGCAGTCGGCGCTGCCACAGCGCCCGGCACTTCGCCGTAGACGGTCTGGTAGCGATGCCGATCCTCGTCCGTGTCCTCGCGCTGGATATAAGGCGGCAGCGGCATATGGCCGACCTCATCGAGCAGATCCGGCCAGTCCGGACCAGCATCGATCTCGATCGCCCAGAACGCATCGTCTCGTTCAAGCAGGCGCAGGCGAACGCGCGCTCCGATCAGCAGCTCAGTGCCGGGCGCTGGCTTGCGGTTGGCTCGCAGCTGCACGCGAGCCGTGCGTGGGCCGGTCAGGCGCTCGATCATGACCTCGACCCGGCCCCCACTGGCCTTGTTCGCAAACAGGCGCGCCGGAATGACGCGGGTGTTGTTGAAGACCAGCAGATCACCGGCCTCAAGCAGCGCCGGCAGTGTCGCGAACTGCCGGTCGATCAGCTCCGGGGCCGATCGCCTGACGTGCAGCAGGCGAGACGCCGAGCGTTCTGGCAAGGGCGCCTGGGCGATCAAATGCTCCGGCAGATCAAAATTGAAGTCTGAGACCTTCATCAACGGTTGCTGTGCAATGCAGGGCGTGGCGTGGTGGGAGTGTAAACTGTAGCGCGTCCGCGGCGGGTAGGATTGCAGCCTCGGATGCATTCACTCACCCGACCGACCAGACCAATCAATGATCGCTAATCTGTCTCTTGACGGCCAACCCGTCAAAGCCGACCTCAGTGCTGGAATATCACTGGGCATCGCCATCGCCGAAGACGGCCGGCATCCTCGCTTTTTCGTCGATCAGGGCGCGCGCTTCAGCCCCTTGAAGGCGGGTGACTTCAGCGGTCGGGTTTGCCAGGGCGGCAGCTGCAACGCAGATGTCGTTGAATTCATACCGCACTGTCACGGCACCCACACCGAGGGTTTCGGGCACGTTTCCGAGACCCATGATCCGGTGGATGCGTCGATCAACAATGCCTGCTACACCGCACGCTTGATCAGCGTCCGACCCGATCGCATCGACCGGCATGGCTCCCCCCTGTTGTCATCGGCCGATCTGGCCGGCCACCTCGATCGTCAGGCCCTGGTCATCCGCACGCTGCCCAACGAGGAATCCAAGCGCTGGCGGGATTACAGCCGATCGCCCTGCTACCCCATCCTCAGTGAGGACGCGATGCGACAGGTTGCCGAGGCTGGCATCCAGCACCTGTTGATCGATACGCCGTCGATCGATGCGGCCGACGACCCCAGCCTTCGCTTGCACCGCCTGTTCTGGCAGATGGAGGCTGATCAGCCGCTGCCGCCGACGTCGCGTCGCTGCGCTACCCTGACCGAGATGATCTTCGTGCCGGATCAGGTGGGCGACGGTGACTACCTGATCCACCTCGGCCTGAGTACACTGGTCAGTGACGCCACGCCCTCCTGCCCGACGCTGTTTGAACTGACATGACCGACGATTTCACACAAGCCAATTTCGAGCCAGGCGATCTTCGTGATCGCTTCAGATTCCCACTGGGGCCTGACGGTGATGACTGCCTTTACCTGTGCGGCAATTCGCTGGGACTTCAGCCCCTGACCACCTCCGATGCGGTTAACGCCGAACTGGAACGCTGGGCGAGGCTGGGCGTCGCGGGTCACTTCGACGGACCGGTCGGCTGGATGGACAGCCATAAGCCGGTCGCCGACGGCATGGCAGCTCTGGTTGGCGCTGACCCCTCCGAGGTGGTCGCGATGAATGCGCTGACCGTGAACATTCATCTGATGATGGCCAGTTTCTATCGCCCGACGCCGGAACGACGACGGATTCTGATCGAGCGCGGCGCCTTTCCGTCGGACCGTCACGCGGTGGTCTCGCAGCTCGAACTGCATGGCCACGACAGCCAGGAAGATCTGGTTGAACTCGACCCTCGCCGCGATGGGCTTTTGCACGAAGAAGACCTGGAGGATTATCTCGAGCGCTACGGCGACCAGGTTGCAATGGTCCTATGGCCAGGCGTGCAGTACGCCACCGGACAGGTCTTCGATCTGGAGCGCGTTAGCCGTGCCTGTCGGCGGGCCGGGGTGATCTTGGGGCTCGATCTGGCCCATGCCGCCGGCAACATATCGATGCAGCTGCACGACTGGGGCACCGATTTCGCCGTCTGGTGCAGCTATAAATACTTGAACGGCGGACCGGGTTCGGTGGCCGGTTGCTTTATCCATCAGCAGCACATCGACAGTGACCTGCCGCGGCTGGCCGGCTGGTGGGGCCATGAGCAGGCCACGCGGATGAAAATGGCGCCGGAATTCGTTCCGGCGCGCGGTGCTGATGGCTGGCAGATCTCGAACCCGCCGATCCTGACGCTGGCGACGCTTCGCCCCTCATTGGATCTGTTCGCCGAAGTTGGCATGGACCGATTGCGCACAGCCTCGACTGCAATGACCGGTCACCTGGCCACAAAGATCACCGATGAGCTCGGCGATCGCCTGGAGATCGTGACCCCCCTCGAGCCGCATCGTCGGGGCTGTCAGCTTTCGATTCGCGTGCGCGAGGGCCGCCAGCAGGGACGGACCCTGTTCGAGCGGATGGAAGCCCACGGCATCATCGGCGACTGGCGCGAGCCCGATATCATTCGGGTGGCTCCCGCACCGCTCTACAACAGCATCGCAGACTGCGACCGACTGGTTTCCGCCATGCGCAAGCTGTTCCCATGAGCCCATCTGACAGTCAGGATCCCCATTCGAACGCGCCCGATATCACGATCGTCGGGGCCGGCCTGGCCGGGAGCTTGCTGGCCGCGGAACTGGCCAAACGAGGTCACCGGCCGGCGGTCTATGAACGCAATGCGGATCCTCGAAGAGGCGACGTCCCGGCTGGCCGATCGATCAATCTCGCCCTGGCCGCACGTGGCCGACAGGCCCTGAAGCGAGCCGGCCTGCTCGAACGCGTTGAGTCCTTCTCCCTGCCCATGGCCGGTCGGATGCTGCACGATCATTCTGGGAAAACAGAATTTCAGCGTTACGGTCAACGCGACGATGAAGTGATCTGGTCGGTGCACCGCTGCGAGCTCAACAAGGCCCTGCTCGATGGTGCTGAATCCCAGGGCGTGGACATTCACTTCGAGCACGCGCTCGCCCGTATCGATTTTGAGCGCAACACGCTCGCCATCGAGCGAGAACAGGACGGCGAGTCGTTGACGGTGCCTTTTCGCCTCACGGTCGGCGCTGACGGGGCGGGATCAGCCGTTCGGCGCGCCATGGAGCAAGTCGAGGAGCTGAATGCCGTCGAGGAGCCGCTCGGCCACGGGTACCGCGAGCTCACCATTCCCCCGGACCACAACGGTCAGTTCCAGCTGGCGCCCGATGCGCTGCATGTCTGGCCGCGCGGCGGCCACATGATGATTGCCCTGCCCAACTCGGACGGCAGCTTCACCTGCACGCTTTTCCTGGCGCTGCAGAGCGATGACCCGGATCAGCCCAGCTTTGCATCCCTCGACGATCCGGCCGCCATGATCGAGTTTCTGACCAGGGAATTTCCCGATGCCGTCGATCTGATTGCCGACCTCGAGCACGAACTCGAAACCCGACCCGTTGGCCATCTGGCCACGCTCTACGTGGATCGATGGCACCTTCGCGACCAGGCGGTGTTGATTGGCGATGCCTCTCACGCCATCGTTCCTTTCCACGGTCAGGGCATGAACTCGGCCTTTGAAGACGTCAGCGAACTGGTCGATCATCTGGAGCAATACGGCAGGAATCAAGCCGCGCTGGCGCGCTTTGTAGAAAGCCGCAAACCGAACGCAGACGCGATCGCTGCCATGGCCCTGGACAATTACATCGAGATGCGTGACCGTGTCCGAGATCCGCGCTTCCAGCTGAAGAAATGCCTCGCCTGGGCGCTGCAATCGCGCCTCGGCGACAACTTCATACCGCGCTATCAGATGGTCATGTTTCGCGCCGATATCCCTTACGCCGAAGCGCAGCGACGCGGCCGTCAGCAGCAGGCCCTGCTGGCGCGGCTCATCGACGGCAAGGAGCGACTGGAGGACATCGACCTGGACGCAGCCTGTGACGAATTCCTCCGGCTGGAGGCGGCGTGAAGTCACCGTTCCAGCGCTGGCCCCTGACCTCGGGACTGGTCCTGATGCTGGTCACCGCCCTGATCGTGCTGGGCTTCGGCCTGTGGGGTCTGCAACCCGTCACCCGTCTTCTGCTGAACGTGGATAGCCTGATTCAGGCCCACTTCTGGGCCGCGCTGGCGATCTACATGATCTCGTTCATCATGCTCGCCACACTGGCCGTGCCGATCGGCTCGCTTTACTGCCTGACCGCCGGCTATCTGTTCGGCATTCCGATTGGTGCCGCCGCTGCCTTGGTCTGCAGCGTCGCCTCGGCCGGCTTGACCTTCATCGGTGTCCGCCACTTTTCCGATCAGGGACTCAGGCAGCGGCTGGAGGCGGGTCGGCTCGCCGGACTCCTGCTGATCCTCGAACGCGATGCGAACTGGTATCTGGTTCTGCTGCGGGTGGTTCCCATTGCGCCGTTTTTCCTGATTAACGCCGCCGCGGCCGTCACCCGTATCAGCGCTCGTCACTTTCATCTGGCAACTCTGGCCGGGCTCCTGCCGACAACGATCATTTATGCCTCTTTGGGGAGCGGGATCGGTTCGATTCTCGACGCCCAAGGAATGATCGGCCCCGAACTCCTGCTGCGGCCTGAAGTGGGGCTGCCGATCGTCGCCCTGGCGGTGCTGATCGTGGTGTCCTGGTGGGTCAAACGCCGGCTGAGCCGCCGCCTGCGCCGGGCTCAGTCGGCTGGCGTCGAACGCCCCTCGAGCTGAAACACCACCTGGGAGGCATCCTCGAACCAGGGCTCGCCAAAGCGATCACGGAAACGATCGATGCAGGGCTCAATGTCGGGCAGTGCCCGCACCTGGCCAAAGGGCGTGCCGCGGTGGAAGACAAGGAAGCGATTTTCCTCGGCCCGCCAGTGAAGCAGGTGATCGAGAAAAACAAAGCGATCGAAACGAATGGTCTGGTCGTTATCGGGCTCCAGCTCACCAAAGGTCCAATCGACGCACAGACCGCTCATCATTCCGATCCTGATCGGCATCTGATGGACGCGCTGGTACTCCGACAGGGGGCTGAAATGCGATTCGAAATGCCAGGGGGTTTCAATCAATGTCCAGTCGCCGGGTTCGGCTTTCATTTCCAGGTAAACCTCCGGCAGCTCCGCTTCCGCCATCACCTGGGTGTAGATGCTGCGCTCGAACTTGTAGTCGAAGTGATAGCGCATGTGGCTGGTGAATTGATTCAAACCGCGATAGACCTCCGGAAGCGGGCCGCCCAGCAGGAGACCCAGCGGCAGCACGACCGCGACCGCCGCGTGCCAGCCTGCTCGCGGCTGCGAGGGGTGCCGGGTCGACAGACGTTCAACCAGACGCTCGACCAGGACCAGCGCGCCCAGGGCGATGCAGATCAGAATCAGCGGCTGGAAGACAGCCGAATAGCGCACCAGGACCAGCGCATGATGAATCCAGGCCGGATCCAGGGCCACGATGACGATCACCGCCACCGCACTCATGAACGCCCAGTAGCCGGCAAAAGCGCAATCCCGCCTCGCCAGTCGCCAGGCACCCAGTCCGGCCAGCGCCAGTAATGCGATCGCAATGATCGCATTGCCGGTGCCGGCAATCAGCTCCCAAGCGCGCAGAAAGGTCACCCATTGGATCTGATGGATTCCGGATTTGCTCTGCATCGCCGATGGATCGGCGAGGAGCGGGGGCAACACCAGCAAGCCTGCCAGCACGCTGACCAGGATGCCGACCGGGATGATGCGGAACAGCGCCCGCCAGTCGCCGCGGCGTGAGACCTGTAGCAGGGCCTTGCTCAAAAACCACAGGAGCGCCGAGCCGGTGAACAACAGGGTCAAGGGATGCAGCCAGGCGCAGGCCACCGATGCAACGATGAAAAGCAACAGCCAGCCGCGCCCGCCTTCGTGCCACCAGCGCCACAGGGCGACCATGGCCATGAAGCCGAGGGGCACGGTCAGCGCATACGGCCGGACGTAGCGGGTGAAATGAATCAGCAAAGGAGAGATCGCGATCAGGGCCGCGAACAGCCAACGCGCCTCCCGATTCAGCCAGGGCCGCATGATCCAGGGCAGCAGCACGATCGTAGCGCTGCCAAAGAGCAGCGGGAGGGCGCGCATGCGCCACTCGCTCAAGCCGATCGTGTCGGCCAGAAACTTGAACCAAAGGGTTTGGGGGATGGTGTAATCGGCGTGTCCGAAGGACAGGAAAATCTCGCGGTAGCTGGCCTGCATCAGTCGATGCACGGCGTGCCATTCATCGTCGATCAGGATCTGAAGATCGATCTGCCAGAAACGCAGCCAGAGCCCGAGGGCGAGAACGCCTGCCCAGGCCAGCAACCATCCCCAGCGAACGATCGAACTCATCCGATCGATTGCCTTCCTGTGGGCAAGTGACTCACCGCCAGCGGCCTTGCAGGGCACTCATCGCAGAAAGGCAGCCCGGGCCAGGCCCATTCGAGCCGCCAGGACGGCCAGGGAAACCCCGATCACGCCCAGCCCGTACACCACACTTCGGCGAAAATTGATCGAAGAGGCTTCCTCAAAGTAGCGTGTCGGACAGGTGACCTCGCCAATCTGATGGCCCGCCGCAATGATTTGTCCTAGCATTTGATTGTCGAAGATGAAGTCTTCGGAATTGGACTCCAGATCGAGCTCACGCAGCAGGCCGGCGGAAAAGGCCCGGTACCCCGTGTGGTATTCCGACAGCTTGGCGCCGGTGCAAATATTCTGAAACGCGGTCAGGGCGCGGTTGGCGATGTACTTGTACAGCGGCATGCCGCCCGACAAAGCGCCACCACCGAGAATACGCGATCCCAATACCGCCGGGAACAGGTCGCTGGCGACCAGACCGGCCATGGCCGGCAGGAGCCTCGGGGTGTATTGGTAATCGGGATGCAGCATGACCACGACATCAGCATCGAGCTCGAGGGCCTTGTCATAACAGGTTTTCTGATTGCCCCCATAGCCGCGATTGGTTTCGTGCCGGATCACGTGCTGAATGCCCAGCCGCCTGGCCAGCGCCGCCGTGTTGTCCTGGCTAGCATCATCGACCAGCACGATGTCATCGACCAGATCGCGATCGATCTCCTCGAGCGTTCGCTCAAGCGTCTGAGCGGCATTGTAGGCCGGCAGCACCACCACCACTTTCTTGTCTCCAATCACCCGACCATCTCCCGTCGCCTGCCGCCGACAGGCTCGGTGGCGGCCCTGGCTGCTCCGGCGTAGGGCTTGCGCCTGTTCATCGTTTCATTCGCATTGCAGTCAGGGCGTGCAGGGGATCGGCTCGGACAGTTTTTCAATCGGCACTTCAAGCAGGATGTCCTCATTCATGGGCGGTGGTGATACGAAATTCAGAACCTCGCTGCCGCTGTTTTCACTCGAGAAACTGCGCTGATAGGTACCGACCACCTGATAATCCGGCGCCACTTCGTCCGAGCAGTTGGGGCAGAAGCCACGGAAACTCCAGACCTCGAAGTCGTCGGCAAACGGCCCCGGCCCCGTCGAAACCACCGCAACCCAGCGCCCCACGCCGTCGCCATCATAATAGTAGCGAACGTGGAATTGGCCCTCGTCGTAAACGATGACGGTCGTGCCGCCTTGGCTCAGTCCCGGTGAGAACCAGTGTCCAGTGTAGCTGAGCTCTGAGCCACCCTGCTCGGGACAGGTCTCCGGTGCGTCCGGATTGTAGATCTCGGCCCCGTGCGCGCCGTTGAGACGCCAGGCAAACATGATTTGATCGCGACTGATCGTGGTCAATGAGACCTGGCCGACAGTCTGGACGTGCTGTCGATTGTTGCTGCCACCGGTCAAGCGAATCAGATCGCTCGTCCAGGTCGACGATCCGGAGTCCACGGCGTTTGTCGCGACATAGAAGATCGGCAGCCCTTCGGCATCGTAGCTGTACCAGATCAGAAATCCCAGGCCCGCCCGTTGCCATTCGATGCCCTGGCTGATTCCCCGAAACAGCGGACTCCACAGGCCAAGGCGCGGCTCGATTCGCTGCGTTTCAGCCAGGGATACGGACAGCTCGACCTGACGCTCCTGATTCGACGTATTGCTGAGATCAATAAAGTAACGACCAGGCACCGGATCGACGGCAGACAGGACAAAACCCGAACTTGAACCGCTGCCGCTGTCCAGGCTGGCCCCGCTGGACGGCGGCGTGCTGGGAAAGGCGTCGCTAAGATCGGAATAGTCGGTCAGACGCAGATCGGCGGTGACATCGGCATCGCCCTGAACCGAGACATCGAGTCGATCAACGCCCATCGGCACATCGACATAGACCCCACGGTGGCGCCCCGACGGCGGCAGCGCCACGGCACGAAGCTCTCCATTGAACAGCGCGGTCGGCAGCATCGCCACATTGGCCTCGCGCGTCAGCGCCACCGCAATCACACCAAGATTCGCGGGCTGGTCGGGCTGAGAGCCGACGCCAAACGCCGCCCACCAGGTCTCGTCCCGGCGCATGGCCGGCTGATCAACGAACAGCTGGACCCCCAGCGGGCCGCCGGAATGTCTGCCGGGACCATTGACGCCGAAACTGGCGCCGCCATCCGAGCCCAGAACGGCCCAGTCGAGTTCAATCGCATCACCGCCAGCGCTGGCCGAACCACTCCAGTTCTGCACGAGAATCCACCAGCGCCCGGCCCCTGGCAGGGAGACCCGACAGCTTTCCTCAGCGTTGAGGGAGGTCGAGGCGCAAACCAGTTCGTCCTCGCTGGCCTGGCCATTCCCGTCCAGATCCTGGCCAAGGAATAAATCGACGTCCGGTGCATCCTCCGAGCGGGTTTCGGCCCGCACCATCAGCGCGTCCTTGCCCACGTCAATCAGGTGCAGGGCAAGGCCATCGGACCCATCGAAGGGATCATCATTACTGGGGTCGGTTGGCAGGCTGAGCGTTTCTCGGGTCGGCCGAACGAGAGCGGAGGCCGGAAACTGGGCTTCGGGCAGCTCGGGCAGGACGCCGAGCTCGATCGTCAATCGACCGCGGTCCGCATCGCTGGTCAGGGCGATTGAGGCGGGCAGCTCTGAGGCAGCGAAGCGAGCCCCGACCGTCAGGCGCTGGGTCTGAAGGTCGGTCGATGCGGGCTGCAGCGCGACTGCACCGCGCCCCCAGGCCCCAGTGGGCACGCTGCCGGGAGCAATATCAATGGTCAAGGTGACCTCTTCGCCAGCCTCCAGGAAGAAGTTCGAGGGCGAGACTGAGAGCCCGATCTCGCCCTCCGTCAGCACGGTCCAGGAGCCGGAGAAAAGGGCACGGAGCCGACGCTGGAAACGGCAGCCATCGGGACAGGCCGTGCTGACCACGCCGGGCAGGTTCAGGCTGCCCGGATCGCCGCCGGCGTCCGGCTCGGCAGCCCGAAATTCAGCCTCAGTGACGGGCAGATACAATCCAGCTCTGACCGCTCGGTCGATGCGGACACCGCCCGCTCCGCCGTCGATCACGCGCGCTGGCGAGCCGTCGCTATTTCTGACCACGGCAGCGTCGGCCGTGGTTTCCAGCGCGCTGATGACCGCCGCAACGGGCCAATCCGGAAAGGCATTGCGCAGGAGCAGCGCCGCGCCGGCCACGTGGGGGCTGGCCATTGATGTTCCCGACAGGAAATTCACCGAATTCGGACCGTCCGCTCCGGCACCGAGAATGTTGCTGCCGGGCGCGGTGAGGTTGGGCTTCATGAGATTGGGCGCGCCTTCGACCGGTCCGCGACCGCTGGAATTGGCCAGTGCGCCGCCCAGCTGCGGATCGATCACCCTGTCAGTGGCAGAGATTCGGCCCTGGTGATCGGTCCCGGCAGCCAGCCACTGGCGCAGCGCATCACCCGATGAGCTGTCGATATGCAGGGCGGGCAGACAGTGGTTTTCCAGCGCCGTGTCGGCACCCTGCGCGCCAGTGTTGGCCAGAATCATTCCGCCGGCACCGGCCGCCTGCAGGTTGCGCCCTTTTTCGACTCGGCCGTAGAGGCCACGATCGCAGACCACGATCTCACCGTCGAAGGTGCCTGGAGGGAACGGGTTGCTGGCGCCGCTATTCGACTCGCAGGAGGCCCCAAGCTCGGGCTCGCCCGTGCCGCAAAGGGCATGACCAAAATCCGATGCATGGACGATCGGGCGCAGTTGGCCGTCGTCATTCAGTCCGGCCCCGGCCACCACCGGAGCCGGTCCGACGCCGCCAGACAGGTCCTCAAGCGAGCCGCCAAGCAGTCGATTGTGAGTGCCATCGGCCACCGCCATCACCCAGGGCACATTGCCCGGCGAACTGACCGTGCCATCGGCCGGACCGCTGTTGCCTGCGGCCACGACCGGCACGATACCGGCCGAACGCAGACCGAGAAGGGCCTCGCGGTCGGTACTGATTTCTCCAAAACCGGCCCAGGGTGGCGGTGCGGTGCTGCCCTGCGTGCCGATCGAATAATTGATAACGTCGACCTGATCAACCACCGCCTGCTCGAGGGCGGCCACCAGTGCATCGCTTGGGCACCCTCCCTGGTCGTCCGGATCGTCCGGGTCACCGCCCTCGCAGACCTTGTAGGAAATCACGCTGGCCCTGGGAGCAACGCCGCTGCTGGCGAAGAAGACGGGGGCCGCGAGGCCGAGATCCAGCGTGAAGCTGAGCGGCGAGCCGACGGCGGTTGACCCCACATGGGACCCGTGACCGTCATCATCCCGGCCCTTGGTGTTGCCGGAGGTGAAGTCATAAACACCGATAATCTTGTTGTTGCACTGCACTTCGGGGTCGCTGCACAGACCGAAGAATTCGCCCCGGGGATTGGTCATCGCAACGCCCTCAGGCGTGTCGTTGAAATAGTTCGACTCCCAGTTGATGCCAGAATCGATCAGTCCCAGCACCATGCCTTCGCCCCGATTGGGAGCGGGCGTGCCGAACTCTCCCGTCCAGACGCGATCGGCACCGATCCACTGCGGCCCGTTATCGTCGAGCAGTTGGTGCATCACGACAGGCTCGATGGACTTGACGCCGGGCAGGCCGGCCAGCAGGCGAACTTCCTCGGCCGTGAGCCGAACCGAGAAGCCGTTGATCACGTGACGATAGACGTGGATCGGCTCGATCGGCCGGCCAACGTCGAATTCGGCGATGTCGAGGATGGCCGAGCGCTCGCGGTCCAGATGTTGGGAGTAGACCTGGACGGCCGCATCACGGACATCAAAAACCCCGTCAGGCCTCAGCTGGGGTGCGGTTGCCGCCATCGCCTTGCCGACCTCTCGCCCGGTGGCACTGAGCGGCATCACCGACTCACCCGCATAGTTCAGGCTGGAGGCCTCATCCAGCTCGACGATGTAGTGGCCAGGCAGCACGCGTGCTTTGGACGCCTCGGCCTGGATCGGCAGCAGCACGATGGCCGCCGCGATCAAGACCAGCCCCAGTGACCGTTCAATGAGTGATGTGCAACGCATTAATTCTTGCCTTCTCTGAGTCTTCTGCCCCTTGGAACCCCGGGGAACTGACTAGAGACCCTGGCGCAGCGTCACTAGTTCCTCAGCGGCGGTTGGATGAATACCGATCGTGCGATCGAAATCGTTCTTGCTCAGGCCGGCACGCACGGCCACGGCGAATCCCTGCACAATCTCGGGCGCATCCAAACCGGCCACGTGGACGCCAAGGACGCGGTCGCTCTGCGAGTCCACCACGAGCTTCATGAGCCCTCGTTCCTGTCGACCGGCCAGCGTGTATCTCATCGGCGTAAACGCCGTCCGGAAGATCGTGACCTCGTAGCCTGCCTCGCGAGCCTCCTGCTCGGTCAATCCCACGGTCCCGATCGGTGGCTGGGAAAACACCGCGGCCGGCGTGTTGGCGTGGTCGACCGGACGGTCAAGCCCGCCAAACTGCGTATCGGAAAAGCAGTGACCTTCCATCAGAGCCACCGGTGTGAGCGCGATCCGATCGGTGACATCCCCAACAGCAAAAATGCTGTCGATGTTCGTCCGACTGTAGTCATCGACCCCGATCCGGGAACCCTCCTCGAGCGCCACGCCGACCGACTCCAGGCCGAGATCCCCGACGTAGGGGGTGCGGCCCGTCGCAAACATGACGCAGTCGAAATCCCGCTCGCTGCCATCACTGAAGGCCACCCGCAATCCGCCATCGGTCTTGTCGATCCGCCTGGGCTCGGATTCGTAGAGAATCTCGATCCCCCGTCCCTGCAGCCCTGCCGAGACCGAGCGACGGATATCCTCATCGAAGCCTCGAAGAATCAGGTCGCGGCGGTAGGCCAGGGTGACCTCGGAACCCAGGCCGTTGAAAATACCGGCGAATTCCACCGAAATATACCCGGCACCGACCATCAGAACGCGCTCGGGCAGGGTCTCGAGGTGAAAGGCTTCGTCAGAGGTGATCGCCAGCTCCACACCGGGAATATCGGGCATCCAGGGTCGACTGCCCACGGCGATCAGAATGCGCTCGGCCGTGAACGTCTTTCCATCGACTTCGACTGAATGGGCGTCAAGCAACCGCCCGCGGCCACGATGCAGCTCGACACCGGCCTGCTCGAGCAACCTGAGGTAGACCTCATTCAGCCGATCGATTTCCTGATCCTTGGCGGCAATCAGATCAGGCCAGGAGAAGGAGGGCTTGCTCACCGACCAGCCAAAACCTTCGGCATCGGCAAAGCTCTCTGAAAACTGGGACGCATAGACCAGCAGTTTTTTGGGCACGCAGCCGCGGATAACGCAAGTCCCGCCGACACGGGACTCTTCGCAGATGGCAACGCGAGCGCCGTGCCCTGAAGCGATTCGGGATGCGCGTACACCGCCGGATCCTGCACCGATGACAAACAGGTCGTAGTCGTATTGACTCATAGAAACAAACTTTGTCCTTAGAATTTGCGCATCAGCGGCCACCAGGGCTCGATGCGATGTGTCGAAAACGTGCCGCCGCGTCGCTTGGGGGGAGGCGCAATGGACCGATCCGATCGGTCAATCAGAACGGCAGCGCGGTTCGATCCCGCTTCGAGATCCGCCGCACCAGCTTCGGCAACTCACGGTACGCACGGCAATGCCGGTAGAATAATACAGCCAATGACTCAAGAGTCCGTGCGCTTGATGCCGTCACCGCAATGCCTACCCGAAAACCGCCTTCTTGAGGCCCACTCGCTGCGTTTTGACCGGCGAGGAGAACCGGTATTCAAAGACATCAGCGTGACTCTGGAGGCCGGTCGCCTTTTGCTGATTCTCGGCCCGAACGGGAGCGGCAAAACCACGTTGCTCCGCTGCCTGGCCGGAGTGATTGGACCGATCGAGGGCGAGTTGGAACGTTCTGAAAGACGCGCGTTCCTCGGCCATCGGACCGGCCTGAAGGCGGCACTAAGCTGTCGCGAGAATCTCAATTTCGTTCGGTCCTTCCACGGCCTGGCCAGGTGCTGTGCTGACCAGGCACTTGCGCGCGTGGGTCTGGCCGGCTTCGGCCTGCGGCTGGCCTCCACCCTTTCGGCCGGCCAGACCCGACGCCTCGGCCTGGCCAGCCTGCTCGTCAGCGAGCGTAGAATCTGGCTTCTCGATGAACCCTACGCCAGTCTGGACGATGCGGGCGGCGCGCTGGTCGATGAATTGATCGTGGAGCAGCTCAACGGCGGCGGCACGGTTGCCCTGTCGACCCACCAACGCCTGCCCGAGATCGGCGCCGAGCCAACCCGGCTCGATCTGGGCACCGGTCTTTTGGAGCGACCATAGATGATCGGTTCGCTGTGGGCGCTGTTGAGCCAGGATTTGCGTCTGGCGATTCGCCATGGCGGCGAATCGTTGATGCCCTTGATGTTTCTTTTTTCGGTCATCATCCTGGTGCCTCTCGGCGTGGGACCCGGTCCCAATCTGCTGGCGGCCATCGCGCCCGGCATGATCTGGGTCGCTGCCCTGCTTTCCAGCCTGTTGGCGCTCGAGCGATTGTTCCGCCCTGATTTCGAGGATGGGAGCCTTGAACAGTGGTGGCTCGGACATCTCCCCGTCTATGGCCTGGTTCTGGTGCGCTTGTTTTCCCACTGGCTGATCACGGGACTGCCGATCATCCTGTTCGCTCCAATCGCAGCCCAAATGCTGTTTCTGCACCCGGACGCTCTGGGAACGCTGATGATCAGCCTGGGTCTGGGCACACCGATTCTTTCCCTGGTCGGTGGCCTCGCCGCGGCTTTGACGCTGAGCACGAACCGGGGCAGCGTTTTATTGTCTATTCTTGTGTTTCCGTTGATCGTGCCCGTATTAGTATTCGCCACGGGGGCGGTCAGCGTGGCCGCCGAGGGGATCTCCCCCCGTACGCACCTGGGCCTGCTGGCGGCCATGTTGGTGCTGGCCCTCACGCTTGTCCCCCTAGCGGTGACTTCCGCCCTGAAGCTCAACATTGAATAACTCCGACTTTGAACGAGACTGAAGATCGAATGAGCGCTTTCCACACCCTGAAGGTTGGTTTCCACCGTCTCGGTTCCCCACCCAACTTCTATCGTCTCTGTACCCGTCTGGCACCCTGGTTCTGGATTGGATTCGTCGTCACCGCGACCGTGGGCTTGTATCAGGCGCTCTATGTCGTGCCACCGGACTATCAGCAAAGCGACAGCTATCGCATCCTCTTCATCCATGTTCCATCCGCCTGGCAGGCCTTGGCCGGTTACGCCATCATGGCCGTGCTCGCTGCGATCGCCCTGATCTGGCGCATCCGAACCACCGAAATCCTGGCCATGGCCTGCGCGCCCGTTGGCGCGGCTTTCACCTTGATCTGCCTGGCCACCGGTGCAATCTGGGGCAAGCCGATGTGGGGCACCTGGTGGGTCTGGGATGCGCGCCTGACCTCCATGCTCATTCTGCTGTTCATCTATCTTGGAATCATGGGCTTGTATTCAGCCTTCGAGGATCGACGAAAAGGTGCACGGGTTGCCTGTATCCTTGTGTTGGTGGGGGTCGTCAATATCCCGATCATCCAGTTCTCCGTGGAGTGGTGGACGACTCTTCATCAAGGGTCGACGATCAACCTGCTCGGCGAGTCAACGATGGACCCGTCGATGTTGCCGCCGTTGATCTGGATGACAATCGCGGTCAAATTGATGTTTACCGCCGTGATGCTCCAGCGCGCCAGTCTCGATCTGATCGATCAGGACAGACGCAAGCGCTGGGTTGACGGTGTAATAGGAGAACAAAGCTCATGATTCCCGAATTCGAATACGCGGCCTATGTCTGGTCCAGTTATGCCATCTTCGCGGTGGTCATTGCCTGGCAGGCCTCCGTTCCGTTTCTGAGGCGCCGACGTCTGATGGCAGAATTGCGGGAAGAGCGTGCATTGCGCTCCGGTCACTACGGAGATCAACGATGACCCCGACGCGAAGAAAACGACTGGCGATCGTCATGCTTATTCTGGTCGGTGTTGGAACGGCGACGGCCATCGCCGTGTCGACCATGAACGACAGCATCCTGTTCTTTGTCAGCCCAAGCGATGTGGCCGCTCAGACGTTTCCTGAAGACCGGCGCATCCGACTTGGTGGTCTGGTCGCAGACGAAAGTGTCCTGCGATCTCGCGATAGCCTGGAGGTGCGGTTCGCCGTCACCGATGGCAAGCATGATGTCAATGTTGCTTTCACCGGGATCCTGCCCGATCTTTTTCGCGAAGGTCAGGGCGTGATCGCGCACGGTCGTTTCGACCAGTACGGCGTATTCCAGGCCGACGAGATTCTCGCGCGCCATGATGAAACCTATATGCCTCCGGAAGTGCAGCGTGCGCTTGAAGAGGCTGGCCATCCGATCGAGGCATCGATGCAATGATCCCTGAACTTGGACAGATTTCGCTGATCCTGGCCCTGATCCTGGCCACCCTGCTGGCGACGATCCCGATGTATGGGGCCTGGAAGAACGATACGCGCCTGATGGCGCTTGCACCGTCGCTGGTCATCGGGCATTTCGTGTTTGCACTGCTGGCCTATCTGGTCCTGACCGTGGCCTTTATCAATCATGATTTCACGGTGACCTATGTCGCCATGAATTCCAACCTGCTGCTGCCGTTTGCTTACCGGCTTTCGGCTGTTTGGGGAGGGCACGAGGGCTCGCTGCTGCTCTGGATTCTGATGTTGGCCGGATGGATGCTGGCGGTCCTGATGTTCTCGCGCGCCCTGCCGACCGTTTACCGCACGCGGGTACTGGCCGTGATGGGCATCGTCTCGATCGGGTTTCTGCTGTTCACGCTGCTGACCTCCAACCCCTTCGAGCGCATCCTGCCCGGTCCACCCGACGGGCAGGACATGAACCCGCTCCTGCAGGACCCGGGCATGATCTTCCATCCGCCGCTGCTCTACATGGGCTATGTCGGCTTTGCGGTGGCGTTTGGCTTCGCCATTGCCGGGCTCCTCGGCGGCAAGGTCGAGCGCGACTGGGTGCGCTGGTCGCGCCCCTGGACGCTGATCGCCTGGGCCTTTCTGACCGCCGGCATCACCCTCGGGTCCTGGTGGGCCTATTACGAATTGGGCTGGGGAGGCTGGTGGTTCTGGGACCCGGTCGAAAACGCGTCATTCATTCCCTGGCTGATCGGTACGGCCTTGATTCATTCCCAGGCGGTCACCGAAAAACGGGGCGCCTTTCCCGCTTGGACCGTGCTGCTGGCGATCGCCGCCTTTTCGATGTCCCTGCTCGGCACCTTCCTGGTCCGTTCCGGCGTTTTGACGTCGGTGCACGCCTTCGCCAACGACCCCGAGCGCGGCCTGTTTATCCTCGGTTTCATGACCGTGATCACCGGTGGGGCGCTCCTGCTCTATGCGCTGCGCGCGCCCCGAATCATGGCCGGTGAGGGCTTCGATTTCGTCTCGCGCGAAACCGCCCTCATGCTCAACAACATGTTTTTTGCGGTGTCGGCCGGCATGGTGCTCCTTGGCACGCTCTACCCACTGGTCTCTGACTTCATGGGCTGGGCTCAGGTGTCAGTGGGTCCGCCCTATTTCAGTGCCATGTTCATCCTGCTGATGACGCCGGTGGTCATGCTGATTCCATTTGGCCCTATGAGTCGCTGGAAAAAAGATGAGATCACTCGAATCGCCAAGCCGCTGGCGATCAGCGCGGCGGTCGCCATTGTGCTCGGCTTTTCAATCGCCGCCTACCTGGGCGCCTGGAGTGCGCGTGCAATCACAGGCTGGATCGGTGGTCTTTGGCTGATATTCGGCACCTTCAGCTACCTGCGCACTGCCCTTCGCGGGCGCCGCCGGGGCCTGCCGCGACATCAGATTGGCATGATCATGGCCCACGCGGGGATCGGCGTGTTCGTCATCGGCGTGGCGATGGTCAGTTCCAGCACCGTGCAGCGCGACGTTCGCGTCGAGCCGGGACAAACCGTCGAGCTCGAGGGCTACCGCTTCGAACTGACGGAGGTGGTGCCGGTCAAGGGTTCGAACTGGATCGCCGATGAAGCCCGCTTCCGAGTGTTTCGCGGCGACCGTGAACTGTTCGATATGAACCCGCAGAAGCGTCGATATCACCGCGGTGGCCAGATCATGACGCAGGTTGCACTGCGTCCGGGCATCACGCGCGATCTCTATATCGCAATGGGCGAGCGCCTTGATGACAATGATGCGTGGAGTATCCGCATTCACATTAAGCCGTTCGTGCGTTGGATCTGGGGTGGCGCGCTGTTGCTGGCGCTCGGCGGCCTGGTCTCGGCCAGTGATCGGCGCTACTGGCGTGAAAGCCGGACTCAGGCGCAGAAGCCAGCTCGAGCGGACCAATCCGGTCGCACAAACGCTGCGGGGGATGAGGTGCCAGCATGATCAAGATGCTGGTCCCTTTCGGGATTTTTGTGGCCCTGGTGATCATGCTGATTGCCGGGCTGGATACGGCCGAAGAACGACAGCTGGTCGCCTCGCCATTGATCGATAAGCCCGTGCCGACCTTCGAGCTCCCCGGTCTTTATGAGCCCAATGTCCAACGCAGCAATGCTGATTTCGTCGGTCAACCCTGGATTCTCAACGTATGGGGAAGCTGGTGTTGGGCCTGCCGGGTCGAACATCCGTTCGTCGAGCGCCTTGGCCGGGAGGCCGGGGTGCCGTTGGTGGGTTTCAACTGGAAAGACGAGCGTGAGGACGCGCTCGAGTGGATTGACCGCTATGGCGATGCCTGGACCACCCATGTGGTGGACTTCGAAGGCCGCAGCGCCATCGATCTCGGCGTGTATGGCGCACCCGAAACCTTCCTGATCGACCATCAGGGGATTATCCGGCATAAGCACATCGGGCCGATCGATCAGACCATCTTCAACGACCTGATGCGCCGCATCATGGAACTGCGCTCGGAGGCAGAATCCGCATGAAGTCGACGACAGGGCGCTTCAGTTTTTTCGCCGTCACCAGTGTTCTGGGACTGATCCTGGGCACGAGCCTAGGCTGGGCGTCGGCGATTACGCCCTATGAATTCAACGACCCAGCCAATGAGGCCCGCTTCCAGGCGCTATCGCGCGAACTGCGCTGCACGGTCTGCCAGAATCAGTCGCTCGCCGACTCTGATGCCCCCCTGGCTCAGGACCTTCGCCGCGAACTCTATGAAATGATTCAAGACGGGCGCGCGGACATGGAAATCCGCCAGTTCATGGTGGACCGCTATGGCGAATTCGTGCTCTATCGGCCACCGATCGCCAGCCATACGCTGCTGCTCTGGGCTGGGCCCTTCATTATGCTTTTGATCGGCATCGCAATCGGTCTGATCACCATTAAACGGAGGCGCAAAGCGCTGTGATAACCCCGACGTTCTTCGTTGCCAGCGCCATCGCCATCCTCTGCGCGCTGATATTCGCCTCGCTGCCTCTGCTGATCGGCCATCCGGAGCAGCGTCGGCTAAAGCGTCGTCTGGCCGCACTCGATGACCTGGCCGATGAGCTCGACCATGAGGACCTGGCCGCACGGCGAGAACGGCTGCAGGCCAGCCTGAAGGACACCACTGGTCAATCCGGGGGCATCGGTTTGCTGATCGGTCTGCTGATCGTGATCCCGGCCTCCACCCTACTGCTGTATCGCGCGGTCGGCGAGCCCGCCGGCCTGACCCGCGACGACAGCCAGGTCCACGTCATTCGGGAGGCCCTGACCAGTATTGCACGCGACCTTGAGCGCGATCCCCAGCAACCGGAGCTCTGGGCGCGGCTAGGACTGGCCTACAAGGACCTGCAGAAGTTTTCCTCGGCCGAACACGCGCTGCGCCGCGCCCTCTACATCGATCAGGACAATCCATTCATCCAGTCAGAACTCGGCGAAACGCTGCTGTTTGCCTCTGGCACCAGCGAACTGCCCGACGAAGCCGTGGCACTGCTTCAGGCCTCCTTGGCCAGTCAGCCGGAAAACCAGAAGGCGCTCTGGCTGCTCGGCATCAATGCCTTTCAAAATGGTCGGTACGCCGGGGCGTTGAATCACTGGCAAACGCTGGATGCCCTGCTCCCCGAAGGCTCGGTTCGAAAATCGATCCGTGACCAGATCAGCCGGGCTCGACAGGCCATGGAGCGATCGCCGATGGCACGGACCCCGGACAGCTCGACGGCGCTGCCACCGGATCATCCACCGATCGTCGCGACGGCCGAAGCGGTCGATGAGGCCAGCGGGCCGGTATTTCCCGTCGAGGTCAGCATTAACGAAGCGCTGGCCGCGCGACTCGATGGAACGGAAACGGTTTTTCTGATCGCGCGCGCGGCCAGCGGGCCACCCGCACCGTTGGCCGTTCACCGCTTCACCGTGGATGACCTGCCCTACCAAGCTCAACTGTCCGACCAGGACGCGATGATGGAGGGGCTGATGCTGTCGGCCTTCCCCGAGATCACGATCACCGCCCGGGTCTCGTTCAGCGGTCAGGCCGAACCCCAGGCCGGTGATCTGGAGGGCGAAGTGGGTCCCCTCTCCATTCTCGAAAGCGCTAGCGCTGAATTAAAGATCGATCGGGTGCTCTAAGTGGGCAATCTCAGCACGCTCTCGGCACGGCTGCGAGAAATCAGAGGGTGGCGCTCAGGTCTTTGATGAATCGTTCTGCGTCGGACCGAGCGCGCTCACGCGCCACCTGGAACGCTTGACCCATCTCATTGGCCAGGGTCTCGACTGATTCACAGCCCTCCTGGATTCGTTCGATGATGAACAGGCCGGTTGCGTTCAGATTGAACAGCGCCTCTCGCTCGCTGTCCAGCAGCACACCACTGCCGTCGTCCATGACCGTTACGCTCAGTCGACCTGCATTCAGCTGATCCTCAATGTATTTGATCGTCATAAAACTGCCCTGATGAACCCGCTGCCAAGTTTACACAGCGCGCAGGAGGACGGGTCTTCGGTTCAGGTCTTTTCCGCACGGGACGTAGCAGGCCTCAGCTGCCCCTCCGGACTGCGTATCATGACAAGCCCGGACACCGGCCTTCGAGAGTCGTGCAGATCCAGCCCCTAGAAGCCCCTGATTGCGGCCTGAATTGCGGCCTGATTCGATCGAGTGCATTCAAGCGTTCGCTGCACGTGGCGGGCTTGAGCGGCACCGAGCTCGAAAGCCTGTTCCGAGCGGATCGGACCCGGCCCGACTGGGCGACGGTCGCCGCCCGCGGCATCATTCGAATTCATTGCGATGAGGATGGGGAGGCGGCGGCTGACGCGGCCGTGCCGGCCTACGAAGTGGAACATCTGGACGGTGGCGAGGCCCGATTGTCCAGTGGCGAGCCGGGCCAGGCTCGTCTGAAGGCCGACCCCTGCTCCGACGACCGCTTGCTGCCGGGGCCCCTCAATCTGCTGCTGGCACAACAGTGGGCACGCCAAGGCCTCATCCCCCTGCATGCCGCCGCGCTTCGCTGGCGGGATCAGGGCCTGCTGGTGCTCGGAGACCGGGCCGCGGGCAAATCCTCCTTGATCCTTGCTGCTCTCGAACAGGGCGCACAGGTCATCTCGGATGACTGGCTGCTGGTCGGCCACTGCAACGGCGAAGCTCGCGCCGAGCGACTGCGTGAGTTTCTCATGTTCCGAACGGGAGCGACTTGGGATCGATTCGGACCGGCGATCAATGAGCGAATGGCCTTTGACCAGACCTCTGACGGTCGATTTCTGCACGCCATTTCGACCGAAGATCACGAGACCCTGTTTCCGGTCTGGACCGGCCTGGATCGTTGCCTGCTGCTGCACACGCCCGCCTCGACCCGCCCCCGCACTACGAGGCTGGCAGCGACCGATCATTCCAGCGTTCTGGCCCAGCTGATTGAGGCGGCCATGCCAATCCTGATGACAACGCGTTTTCCGCTTGAGCGGGAGCGCCTGTTCGAACGATTTCATGCGCTGGTCAGCGGCTTGCCCACCGTGTCGGCAGTCACCGGCTTTGACCTGACGACCCGGCCTGGCGCGGTCCTCGACCGGCTGGTCGGGGATGAGCTGCATCGATGAAACCCCGCTTCTGGCTGCTCTCGGCCTATCGCAGCGATTCGCACGCCTATTGGGTCAAGGACCTGGTGACGAACCACCCGGAAATCGACTGGCGAGTCTTCGAGCTGCCTGGTCGCCATTTTGCCTGGCGCATCCGATCCAACCCCTTGAGCTGGCTCGACGAGATGGCGGCCAGTCTGCAGCGACGCGCGCCTGAATTAATTCTGGCCTCATCGATGGTCGACCTGGCCACCCTCAAGGGCCTGCACCCCGCCCTTGCCGAGATCCCCAGCCTGCTTTATTTTCACGAAAACCAGCTCGCCTACCCGGTCATCGCTGGCCAGGTCCAGAGCATCGAGCCGGTCATGGTGCAGATCTATGCGGGCCTGGCGGCCGATCGCCTGCTGTTTAATTCCCGCTTCAACCAGAACAGTTTTCTGTGCGGTCTCAAGGCCCTGGCCCGGCGATTGCCCGACGGGTTTCCCACCGGCCTGGCCGGGCGACTGAAAGCCAAAAGTAGCGTCCTGCCCGTGGCCGTCAATCCCATTGCCGGCGGGTCTGCAAAGCCGGCCGTCCCGAACCCGGAACCGTCCGCGGCCGATTCGACCTCACCGCTGATCCTCTGGAACCACCGCTGGGAGCACGACAAGCAGCCGGAGCGATTTGCCAGAATCATCATCGAGCTTGACCGTCAAGGCATCGTGTTCAGACTGGCGCTGCTCGGTCCTCGCGCGTCATCGGAATGCCCGGCCCTCAGGCAACTGCGCGATGGTGTCGGACACCGGATTGCCGTCGATGGCTTTCTTCCGCGGCCTGAGTACGTGACATGGCTTCGACAGGCGGACGTCGTAGTCAGCACGGCCGACCATGAATTCCAGGGCATTAGCATGCTCGAGGCGGTCAGCGCGGGGGCCTGGCCATTGGTTCCGGATCGCCTGTGCTACCCGGAGCAGTATCCGATCGCCTGCCGCTATGATCCTACATCCGACGCCGATCTGATCGATCGACTGCGCTCGGCGCTTAACGCGCCCCCACTCGAAGCACCGGACATCAGCGCGTGGCTGGCGCCTGCGCTACGACCGCGCTGGTCCAAGCTCCTTTCCTAGGACGGACATTGGTCGCAAGCGGCGCGCTTCACCCGATCACGGAATGTCGATTGATCGAGCAGGCGCTGGCTGACCCTGCCCTTCTATCGTGACGACCTGGCCGCTTTCTTTCTAGCCAGGACACTGGACGACATCGCCCGAAACACGGCCATCCATCCGGAGGAGAGCGAAGCGCTCACGTCTTTGGTGTTCGGAGCCTGGCTGGAGACTCTCGACAGCTCGGAGCAGCACTTGTTTCTTCCATCACGGTGAAGCGAGCGTTTAATCCCGTTGTTGATCGCCGCCTTCGATCGGACGGATCAGGCGCTGCCAGCGGGCGCCCAGGGCCAGCATCACCGCCGCGTAAACCCCGCCACCGCCAATCACTGATAGGGCCAGCCAGATCAATCGAGCGCTCAGGTCAGCGGCCAGCAGTGCGTCGCTCGCAGGCACGATCAGGAAAAGGGCCAGCGCCATGATGAGGCAGGCCAGGACCACTCGAAGCACCTGGGCCAAGGGGACAGTAGGTGCCAGACCGTCCGCTCGCAGGCCGCGCCACAGGAGGCTGGCATTCAGCCAAGCCGAGCTTGCCGAAGCCAGGGCCAGGGCAACGTGCAGACCAGGCTGAGCGGCCAGGGTGGCAAACAGACCCTGGCTGAAATCTCCATCGGCCATCCAGTAGGCCATTGCCAGCACGTAGACCAGGTTCAACAGCATGTTGACGCTGAGCGCGATGATCGCGATCTTGACCGGTGTGGCCGTGTCCTGGCGCGAGAAATAGCCCGGCGCCAGAATCTTGACGCCCATGAAAGCCGGCAGACCCAGGCAATAGATCATCAGCGCCAGGGCCGACATCCGCGCGCTCTGGGCATCAAAGGCACCGTACTGAAACAGGGCAATAATGACCGGTTCAGCCAGCACGGCCAATCCGACGGCGGCAGGCAGGCCGACCACGACCCCGAGCAGCAGCGCCCAGTCAAGCGTTCGCCTGAACTGCGCGGACTCGCGATCGGCATGCAGACCCGATAGCGTCGGGAGGATCACCGTCGAAAGCGCCACGCCGAACAGTCCCAGGGGGAACTCCATCATGCGGTCGGCGTAATAGAGCCAGCTGATCGAACCGGTAAACAGCAGGGAAGCGATCAGTACATCCAGAAGCAGGCTGATCTGCGCCACCGATGAGCCGAACAGCGTCGGCACCATCAGCTTGAAGATTCGGCGCACCCCCGGGTGCTTGAGCGAGGGCCTGGGTCGCGGCAGCACACCGTGCCGCGCCAGTGAGGGCAAGAGAAAACCGAACTGCAGCACGCCGGCCGCGAACACCCCCCAGGCCAGCGCCTTGATGGGCTCGGCGAACTGGCTGCTGAGTACAACGGCTGCGGTAATCAGAGAAATATTCAGCAGCGCTGGCGTCAGCGCCGGCATTGCAAAGCGGCCGAGCGTATTCAATACCCCACCAGCCAGGGCCGTCAAGGCAATGAACAGCAGGTAGGGAAAAGTGATCCGCAGCATGTCCGATGCCAGCGCAAACTGGGCTGGATCGTCGCGAAAGCCCGGGGCGAACACGCTGATGATCCAGGGCGCGGCCAGGACGCCGAGCGCTGTGATGACCAAGAGCACGGACAGCAGGACACCGGTGGTCGCATCGATCAGCGAGCGCAGGCGCTCTCGATCGCCCTGGGCTTTGTATTCGGACAAAACGGGCACGAAGGCCAGGGAAAACGAACCCTCGGCAAACAACCGCCGGAGAAAATTGGGAATCTTGAACGCCGCCACGAAGGCATCGGTGGCGGCACCGGCACCGAACCAGCGGGCAATCACGATGTCCCGAACCAGGCCCAGGACGCGCGAGACCAGAGTCATCGAGCCAAAACTGAACACCGAGCGGATCAGACTCATCCCAGCCCCCGAAAAGGATCAGCTGAATGATCTTGACTCAGTTCAGAATTCGGAGGACAATGCTCGGCTATTTTCTTCATATCTGAATCCAGGAGTAACACGTGGCCAATAGCGTATCTGCCCGTAAACGGGCCCGCCAGGCCGAACGGCATCGTCAGCACAATTCATCGCTGCGTTCCCATGTTCGCACCAAAATCAAGGCCGTGGTCAGCGCCATCGAATCCGGCGACAAGGCGACGGCTGAGTCTGCCTACAAAGCGGCAGTGCCGGCGATCGACCGCTCGGTCTCGAAAGGCATTATGCATGCCAACAAGGCGGCTCGACACAAGTCACGTCTGAATCAGCACGTCCGGGGCATGAGCGCCTGACACCAGGTCAATCGGACCAGGCTTGACTGGCTCAGGCCTGGTCAGCGCTTCCCCAATCGTCACGTCCGATACCAGTGCAGGCGGTATCGGACGGATGCAAAGTCGACCGATTTTCAATAAGCTTGTGGTCTGATTCCAATCCAGGTGTCATTTCATGAGCTCGACCTACCTTGTCGGCCTCGACGGCTCTCCTTCCTCTCGCAAAGCGCTTCAGCACGCGCTGGATCTTTTGCGCACCGGCGACACGCTCCACCTGGCCTCGGTGGCTTCCGGGCCGGAGATCGACATGGCCGAACCCGACGAGCGTGAGCAATTTATCGAGCGCGCGCAGCAACGCTGCCACCGCTGGGTGGAAGAGGCCAGAGCCCTGTGCCAGAACCATGATGTTGCTCCTGAAGCACACGTCCTTACGGGCCAGCCGGCCGAAGCACTGCTCGGGCTGGCCAGTCGGATCACCAGCTCCCACATCGTCCTCGGCCATCGCCGCAAGGGCCTGTTTGAACAGCTGCTGATGGGATCGGTGGCCAAGCGCGTGGTCGACTTCGCGCGGTGCACCGTGACCGTGGTGCGCTAGTCAATGGCCGTCGGGGATGGTGGAGGAATAGGTCGAGAAAAAGGCAGGCCGTTGGTTGATCATCCTGCTCGGCGATAGCGCTGATAGAGAATATTGACGCGGCGAAGGTATTCCTGTGTTTCATCGAAGGGAGGCACGCCGCCGTGACGCTTGACCGCATTCTCGCCGGCGTTGTAGGCCGCAATAACTCGGCGCAGGTCGGAATCGAACTCCTCCATCAACCAGGCCAGATACTCGACGCCCGCTGTAATGTTCTGAAGGGGGTCGAAAGGATCATTGACGCCGAAGCGCTGCTGGGTCGCCGGCATCAGCTGCATGAGACCCTGGGCACCAGCGCTCGAGACGGCCTCCGGCTCGAACCAGGACTCGGCATGCATGATGGCGCGGATCAGCGCTTGATCGACCGCGAAAACCTCGGCGGCAGCCTGGACCTCATTCGCGTAAGGCTGAATTCTCAAAGGCGTTCGATCCCAGTTTACGCCGGTGCGACAGGTTCCATAGCAGCCCAGATTGCGCACGCGGTAGCGGTCGGTGTCCGGCTTTCGGTCCGTGAAGACGGTCACTCCATTCTCGTCGACGTAGGTGTAGACCTGCGCGTGCACCGATGCTGAAAGACACAGGACGCCGGCAAGAAAACCGCTGATGATGATGATTGAAGTGCGCATGATTATTCCAAACAGGACCCGCATCAAGGTCAAAAACCGCCGGTCACCGACAGACCGCCATCCGCGGTGATGACCTGACCTGACAGCCAGGCAGAATCCGGGCTCACCAGGAAGGCCAGCACGCCGGCAATATCATCGGGCTCGGCCAGCCGCCGCAGCGGTGTCGTGGACTCAAAATACCGCACCATGCGCTCATCGTCCAGGAGGGCCTGGGCGAAATCGGTCTTGACCAGGCCAGGCGCGACTGCGTTGACCCGAATGCCTACGGGACCCAACTCCAGGGCCAGATTTCGCACAAGCTGATCTTCGGCCGCCTTCGACATGCCGTAGACCCCAATCAGTTTGTTGCCAAACTGCCCGGCGATCGAGGAGACCAAAGCAATCGCCGGACCATCGCTTTTCTCAAGATAAGGCCGAGCCAGATGAGCCAGACGCATCGCACCGAACACGTTGTTGTGCATGATCACGTCGAACGCCTTCCGGTCAACGTTGCTCGACGGCCCATAGACCGGATTACTGGCCGCGTTCATGATGATGCTGTCTATGCGTCCAAAACGCTCGGCCGTCTTTTCGACCAGTGCGGCCAGCTCCTCTTCCCGACCGATGTGGCAGGCCAGCGCGAGCGCCTGTCCGCCCGCCTCCCGAATGCCCTCGGCCACGGATTCGCAGCTGTCCTGACTGCGACTGGAAACAACCACAGCGTGTCCGCGCGAAGCCAGAAGCTCAGCAGTCGTACGGCCGATGCCGCGACTGGAACCAGTGATGATGGTAACGGGGGAATCGATCATGACGCCTTATAGACTCCTCGGCAGCTTTGGGGGAAGAGTGTCGCTGGTCGGATACGTTCCTGTTGGCCGTCAGGCCAGCGTGACCGAATCAGGCTCGAGATGATCCACGCAATTGATCCGCAGTGCATTCCAACGCCCATCCTCGTCCAGAGTCAGCTCGCTCAAGGACGCATTATATAGCCGAACGTTGAGCTCGCGCTGCCAGCCAAGGTCTTCACCCAGCATGTGGGCCAGCGCTGTGGAGATGACGCCGGCCGAGCTCACCACAACCAAAGACGCTCCGGCGGCCAGATGCGCGCGCCAATGGGGTATCGGAGAGGTCACTCGCGCATGGAAGTCGGCCCAGGGACCATTGTAGGCACACCTCAGGCGCTCGGTCTGCCACAAGGCCAGCACCGTTGGAAACCAGTCGAGGAAGGTGGCGAGATAGGACGCGGGGTCTGAGAAAGCCTGCTTATCGGGCACGTCAACGCCCAAGAATTCGGCTTGCTCGACCGTGGTTCGAATCAACTGATCAACGGTGTATTCGTTTAGGGATTCATCGACGCGGGCCGCACCCGAACTGCCAAGCAGGCCCAGCGTCTGGCGCTGTCGTTTCAGCGATCCCGACATCGTCGGACTGTCGAGCATCCCCGCCTTTCCAAGGCGCTCGCGCAGGGCCTCTGCCTGCTGTCGACCCAGCGTCGAAAGCCGGTCATAGTCGGACGTGCCCAATGAGGCCTGACCGTGGCGCAGGAGGATCAGCCGAGCGGCTTTTTCCGCTTGAGGGCTTGACTGGATCATTGCTTGCTCTTCATTTGCCGGTACAGGTGGCACCACAATACGGCCCGGATCCGACAGGGCGAGTGAATGTCGAACGCAGAAAGTCGCTGCAAATCCATCCGACGCGGTTCGAGTAGTTTCCTACAATGATGCAATGAATGAGTCTAGTTTTCTCTGGCACGACTTCGAGACCTTTGGCGCCGATCCGCGCCGAGACCGTCCGGCCCAGTTCGCGGCCCTACGCACTGACGATGAATTGGAGCCGATCGATGATCCCCTTGTGCTCTATTGTCAGCCTGGTGACGATGTCCTGCCCCAGCCAGCGGCCTGCCTGATTACCGGCATCACCCCTCAGGAGGCGCTGGCCAAAGGCGCGCCGGAGCATGTGTTTGCCGAACGAGTTCACCAGTCGATGAGCCGAGCCGGCACTTGCAGCGTGGGCTACAACAACTTCCGATTCGACGATGAAGTCACCCGCTTCATGTTCTGGCGCAACTTCATCGACCCCTATGCCCGGGAATACAGCAACGGCAATTCGCGCTTCGATCTGATCGATGTCCTACGCATGACCCGAGCGCTCCGGCCAGAGGGCTTGGAATGGCCCGATCGGGACGACGGCACGCCCAGCTTCCGACTCGAGGACCTGGCCAAAGCCAACGGCATGGACACCTCTCGCGCACACGATGCCCTGGCCGATGTCGAGGCCACGCTGGGCATGGCACGGCGGGTCAGGACCCACCAGCCGCGGCTGTGGAACTGGGCCCTTGGTCTGCGCAAAAAGCATGCGGTTGCCCAGCTCCTGGAACCTTGCCAGGCGCTGGTTCACAGCTCGGCTCGCTTCCCGGGCCGTCACTGCTCCACCTCAATCATTCTGCCGATCGCGTCCCATCCAAGCTATTCAGGCCAATGGATTGTCTGGGATTTGCGTCATTCGCCGGAGGAGTTCGAGGATTTAAGCGTGGACGATCTGGCCGACCGCCTCTGGGTCTCGAAGGACGATCTGCCCGAAGGGATGGCCAGACTGCCCGTCAAGCTGGTCCGGACCAATCGCTGCCCGATGCTCTCACCGCTTGCAGTTCTTGATGACGGGGCCGCCGAACGGATATCGCTGGACACAGCGACCGCAGCGCATCACGCCTCAAAGCTCGCTGATCAACCCAAATTGATCGAGCGACTCACTGAGTTGTTCAGGCCCGACAAGGACCAGGGCGGCAAACGGGGCCAGGACCCGGAACTCGCGCTCTACGATGGTTTTGTTGCGCGCGCCGACAGCGCCAATTTCCCGCGAATCCGCCAGGCCGATGCCGATGAGCTCAGGAACCTGGGCTCACCCTTCGAAGACGAGCGTCTGAATCGCCTGCTGTTTCGCTATAGAGCCCGGCGGTTCCCGCAGACTTTAGATGAACACGAGCGCCGGCGCTGGGATGACTATCGTCGCCGTCGCCTGCTGGACGATCCGGATCTTGCTTCGATTCAGAGCAAGGCTTTCGAGGCTGAGCTGGTGGCCAGGATGCAGGCAGAATCCGACGCGCCAGAGATTCTCGAGGCGCTGGCGGAGTGGCATCAAGGCCTGAATCTGGCCGATTTGAGCTGATTCCATAAAACAAGGGCTTAGGGCATCTTCTTGAACCACTGCTTATAATTGTTATACACAACTCACTGATTATCGATTTGACAGTTTCTTGACAGTGAACAGCGGGAATAATTTAGCACTTGACTTTCATAACTTATTGATTCAAATGGCTTATTGCCACTGGTCGATTTTTGACCAAACCGGTCCGTTGCCAACGTTCACGGCCCGGCCAGCACGCTGCCCACAACCTTATCCACAGCTTTTGTGGATAAGCCTTACGAAGCCCCTGACCACGGGTCCATAATCAATTCAGACCCCCGACACCGCAGCCCGGTAAGGGGAGCTGCGCCAGCTCGAAGCTGTTGCCGTCATTGGCCGACTCGGCCGACAAGACGCCCTCGCCCGTCAGGCGCTCGTTCAGACTTTTTCTGAGCAGGCGATCGCTGCGGGGAGATACGAACTCGACCACCGACCCATCCTCGAACTGCATCATCAGGACGACCGGTGGTTGCCCGTTCTTGCCCGGCCGCGCCACCACGCTGCAAATGGTCTTGCCAACGATGCGATCACGAAATTCACGGCTGCTGATATCGTTCGGATTCATTCTGCTTGCCCCATTGCTTGACTGTATGGAGCACATTTCATCATCAAGGTTTCTCAAAAGCTGAGAAGGGCTCGAGCCGTCGGGATCGTTCCTTTTTCCGAGGGCATTCCGGGTCATTTTCCTAGGCTTCAGCGGGGCGGTGTGCTGATGCCCCGTGGGCTTCGGGTTTCTAGACTGGTTCCCACGTTGCCGCGGTTGGCAGCGGGATTGAAACAAGGCTTCACGAGCCACCGTTCAATCATCTCATCAGTACTACGACAAGGAGCACCACTATGAAAACCATTCGAAACCTGATTATCGCCCTGGTCCTGGCCATGAGCGTTAGCGCAATGACACTGGCACAGGATTCCACCGTCAACGTCAACACTGCCACCGCCGAACAACTGGCAGATGTGCTGGTCGGCATTGGGCCCTCCAAGGCTGCAGCCATCGTGACCTACCGCGATGCGCACGGTGGCTTCGAGCACATCGACGAATTGATCAACGTTCGAGGCATCGGCATGCGCACGGTCGATCAAAACCGTGATCGAATCACACTGGCCGCCGCGACCTCAGAAGACGCCGGCGAATGACCCACACGGCGCTGGGGCCTGCAAAATTCTGCAGGCCCCAGCGGCTGATTGAATGCTGCCGTGGCCCTTGATTCTCTGATCGTTTCCCCGATCGATTCTCCCTGTGGAAAAACCGGTCGATCAATCCGATAGCGGACGCCGTGAGGAAAAGGCGTGTGCCAGCGTCGATCGATCCGTGTGTTCGAGTTCACCACCCAGCGGCACGCCCTGGGCCAGCCGGGTCACCTGAACGCCGTGACGTTCCGCCATTTCGCTCAGATAGTAGGCGGTCGCCTCCCCCTCGACCGTTGTGTTGGTCGCGATGATCAACTCCTTCGCTCCTGACTCTGCGAGCCGATCTTCCAACAGATCGAGGCCCAGATCATCTGGCCCGATGCCGTCCAGGGGAGAAAGCTTCCCGAGCAACACAAAATAGCGCCCGACGAATTCGGTCGCCTGTTCGATCGCAAGAACATCCGCTGGACTTTCAACGGCACAGATCACCGATGAGTTCCGCCGATCGTCGCGACAGATGCGGCATTCGGTGTCTGCGGTAAAATTACGGCACTGTCGACAGCGCTTGATCTGGCGCATTGCCTGATCGAGAGCCCGCGACAATCGAACCCCGCCGTCGCGATCGCGTTCAAGAAGCTCGAGCGCCATGCGCTGTGCCGAACGGCCACCAACGCCTGGCAGACAGCGAAGCGCTTCGAGCAGCTCGTCGAAGGGGTCAAGCGCCACGGAGAAGATTACGCGCGTTCAGGGTAGATTGAAGCCGGGCGGCAAGGGCAGACCGCCAGCAAGTCCCTTCATCTTTTCCTGACTCGTTTCCTGCACCCGATTAACTGCATCGTTCACGGCTGCAGCAACCAGATCTTCGACCATTTCTCGATCATCGGCGACTTCGGGGTCGATCACGACTCGTTTGACCGCGTGCTGGCCCGTCATCGTCACGCTGACCAGGCCACCTCCGGCCTGCCCCGTCACCTCAAGATCCGCCAGCTCGGCCTGGGCTTTTTTCATGTCTTCCTGGACTTTCTGCGCCTGCTGCATGAGCTGCGCGATATTGCCTTTCATCATTAGTGACTCCGCGATTGTTTGGGACGAATGGATTCACGCAAGATCTCGGCATCGAAGCGTTCGCACAGTCGCCGAACCATAGGATCGCCATCGATCGCTGCTTCAGCCTCCGCCTGGACTCGATCGGCCGCTGTCTGCTCAATCTGAGCGGGAGTATCGGTCAATGCGTCTTCAGCCGGCGTGATGACCAGACGAACCGGCGATCCCAACCAGGCCTCGAGAGCAAGGGCAAGCGCCGAACGAAAACGATCGCTAATCAACAGCATATCGTCTGCCGCGGCATGAAACCGAATACTGGGCAGATTGACCTGATGCACGACCAGCAAGCCGGCCACCATGCGCACCGATCCGTTGACCTTCAAGCGGCCCAGCACCTCGGCCCAGTTGTCGGTCGTGATCGAACGACCGCGTGACTCTGAGACATCGGATGGTTCCGAGCACAGCGGCTCCTCGGCACCTGCCCGCGCGGTTGGGGCGCCCGATCGATCGACCTGGCCATCCAACCTTGAATCCGCAGCGTGTGCCGAAGCTCGTGAGCTCGGTTCCGAGGAGCTCGTTGTCGACGCTCGTGGCGTTCCAGCCGAGGAGGCATCTGCACCCGATTCGGGATTGGATCCCGGCTGAAAGGCCAGCATTCTCAACACGGTCATTTCGCAACCGCTGCGTTCGTTTGGCGCCAGCACAAGATCACGCCGCCCGGTTATGGCGATCTGATAGAACAGTTGGACATCTTCGGGATCGAGGCGCGCGGCCAGTTCGACCAACGTTTCCCAGTCCGTCCGACTGTCGTCTCGATAGTCCGACAGCTGTTGTATCAGCGCAATACGATGCAGTGCCTCCGCCAGATCGTGCAACAGCACGCCAAAATCACGCGCCTGGGCAAACACCTCCGAGATCACATCCATCGCCGCGGTACCGTCGTGCGCAGCGACCGCCGCCAGCAACTCGTGGATGTGGCGCTGCTCGACGCTGCCGAGCATGTCGCGAACCGCTGATTCCTGAAGCGGACCACCGCCGGCCAGGGCCTGATCAAGCAGGCTTAAGCCATCTCGCATGCTGCCGTCGGCAGCTCGAGCGAGGTGAACGAGCGCTTCGGGCTCGGCCTCGATCGACTCAGACTCCAGGATCGTTTGCATCTGCGCGCCAATTTCCTTCGGCGACAGGCGACGAAGATTGAACTGCAGGCAGCGCGACAGGATCGTGACCGGAATTTTCTGCGGGTCGGTCGTCGCCAGCACAAACTTGACGTGGTCCGGGGGCTCTTCGAGCGTCTTGAGAAGCGCATTAAAACTGTGGGTCGACAGCATGTGCACCTCATCAATGAGGTAGACCTTGTAGCGACCGCGCGCAGGCGCATATTGGACGTTGTCGAGAATCTCGCGAGTGTCATCGACCTTGGTTCGCGAAGCAGCATCGATTTCAAGCAGGTCGACGAATCGACCCTCATCGATGGCCACACAGTGTTCACATTCACCGCAGGGATTGGCGCTCATGCCGTCAAGGCAGTTCAAAGATTTGGCCAGGATTCGCGCGATCGTCGTCTTGCCGACACCACGCGTACCGGTGAACAAGAAGGCGTGATGCACGCGGTCCTGATCGAGCGAATTGCTCAACACCTTGACCACGTGGGACTGACCGACCAGCTCGGAAAACTGACGTGGTCGCCACTTGCGAGCGAAAACCTGGTAACTCACGGTTATCTCAACACTCCTGATTGGATTGATCGATGAAATCAGGCCAGGACTTGAAGCGACGCAAGCTTCCTTTGATGCGGTCGGCCTGAGAGTCCAAAAGTGTACACGATCAGTCACCCTGCCTATTGAGCCGATCAAGCCAGGCTTGCCAGTCGGGGGCAAGGTCTGGGATAATTCAGCTTGGCGGTCTTCGTCGGTCTTCCCACACTGCTTTTTTCGTGAACTCCGTCAGGCCCGGAAGGGAGCAGCGGCAGCGAAGCGAGCGGGTGCTGGGGTCGGGCTGGCGAGGGCTGCCTCTTTTTTTTATCCGCGCCGCGTCGACTCAGCCATCTGCTTCCGCCGTTCGCGACCAGCCGCCATCGACCCCGCCACGATTGCCCTGCAATACGACTTTCGTCGTATCGTTTTCTACGTGACCTCCGTCACATTTCCGACATTTTTTGTCATCGAAGTGTAGAAATTAGATGAATGATTTGTGTATAACTTTGAGGTCGCGTTGGCGTGGCCGACCACAGCTCCGAAGGGAGCAGCGTTGCAGGGCTAGTAGTTTTCTATTGCTTTTCAACAGCTTGCGGGCTGTAACCGGCAAGAATCCTTCGCGACACGAGAATCTATACCTTTTTACGGTTAAATTTCTCGTGCTCCAAGAGATCAAGGGGACCATTGCATGATCCACGATCCAACGGGAGAAACATTAGATGTCCTGGAAAAGCCTTTCATTCACCTTGACAGGGGCAGCGCTGCTGGCTGCTTCATCATTATCCTTCGCGCAGTTCTCCGATCAACCCACTGAAGCGGAATTCCGCGAGGCGGAACGTCCAGTCTACGGCGAGTACATCGTCGTACTCAAAGACAGCGCCGCAAGTCTGGGCAACGAGCGGTCCAGCGCCCCGACCATCGCCAGCGTCGCCAGCACCATGGCCCGCAGCTATGGCCTCGATGTCAGCTACACCTACTCGCACGTTCTGCGCGGCTTCGTCGTTAAGGCAAGCAGGAAATCGCTCATCAACCTGCTGACGGACAATCGCGTGGCTTATGTCGAGGAAAACGGTGTCGTCAGCATTTCCCAGACCACACAGAACAACGCGACCTGGGGGCTGGATCGCGTTGATCAGCGCGATCGTCCCCTGAACAGCACTTACGTCTACGACACCTCCGCATCGAACGTCTATACCTACGTCATCGACACCGGCGTTCGCCCGAGTCACAACGACTTCGGCGGCCGTGTGATCAGCGGCTACACCGCGATCAACGATGGCCGAGGCTCGAACGACTGCAACGGCCATGGAACCCACGTCGCCGGTACGGTTGCAGGTGCGACCTGGGGCGTCGCGAAATCCGCGGTCATCGTCCCAATCAGAGTGCTGGGATGTAACGGCTCGGGCACCAACGCTGGCGTCATTGCCGGCATGGACTGGGTCACTGCCAACCACGTCAAGCCAGCCGTGGCCAACATGAGCTTGGGCGGCGGTGCCAGCACCACCACCGATAACGCGGTCAGCCGTATGCGCAATGCCGGGGTCACCGTCGTGGTCGCGGCGGGCAACGAAAATCAGAGCGCCTGCAACGTGTCACCGGGTCGATCTTCGGCCGCCATCACCGTCGGCTCCACGACCAGCTCGGACGGGCGCTCGAGCTTCTCGAACTGGGGCAGCTGCGTCGATATCATGGCTCCTGGCAGCAGCATCACCGCACCCTGGTATACGAGCAACTCGGCCACCAACACGATCAGCGGCACATCGATGGCGTCTCCGCACGTGGCTGGAATCGCGGCACTGTATCTTGCCGATAATCCTAGCGCCTCGCCCACCCAGGTCGAGAACGCCATCTTCAACAACGCCAGCGTCAACAAACTCAGCAGCCTGAACGGCTCGCCCAACCTGCTGGCCTACTCACGCTTCGGCGGGGGCGGCGGCAATCCGCCACCACCACCGGGCCCGACTGAACTGCAGAACGGGGTCGCCGTGGGCAGCCAGTCAGGTGCGACGGGATCCGAGACCTTCTTCACCATTGATGTCCCGGCAGGGGCCACGAACTTCGTCGTCCAGATCTCCGGCGGCAGCGGTGACGCGGACCTCTACACCCGCTTTGGTAGTCCGCCGACCACGTCCACCTACGCCTGCCGTCCCTGGCTGAACGGCAACAACGAGACCTGCACTGAGGCCACTCCGAGCGCCGGCACTCACCACATCATGGTGCGCGGGTACAGCAGTTATTCAGGTGTGACGATCGTTGCCAGCTTCGATGAAAGCTCCGGGGCACCGTGCACCAACTGCGACCAGTACTCGGGATCGCTCAGCGGCACCGGCTCAACCGAGGCGCAACCGAACGGCACTTACTACCAGTCAGGCTCTGGCACGCACCGCGGCTGGCTGATCGGCCCGGCCGGCGCCGACTTCGACCTGGAACTGTATCGCTGGACCGGTCAGTGGACCCAGGTGGCCTCCTCGACCAGTTCCAACAGCGAGGAGTTCATCGAATACAACGGTGCCTCCGGCTTCTACTACTGGCGAATCCGTTCCTATTCCGGCAGCGGCAGCTACGACTTCTACCTGCAGCGCCCGTAGTGGGACAAGCGATGGATCGCTGATCCAACGGCTTACGAGACCGATGAGAACGCCCCGGACTTCCGGGGCGTTTTTTGTGGTTGATCTGCGTTGAGGAATTCAAACAAGCATTTCATAGCAGTCAAAGCCAATGGCGAATTCTGATTTCGAATCGACCGCCTTCGGTATAGTGGCGACTCAAGAGATTGATCGGGACCGCCTTCAACCATGGAATGGATCGTTTTGGTATTGGTTCTGCTGGTTGCCGTCTGGGCCGCTTGGATCTATAACCGTCTGGTCATGCGCCGCAATCGCGTCGCAACCGCCTGGGCCGATATCGATGTCCAGCTGACCCGCCGCCACGATCTGATTCCGAATCTGGTCAGGGTCGTCAGACACTATGCTGAACATGAAGGCGGCACGCTGACCGAAGTCACGCAGCTGCGCGGCGCCGCCGTCGCCGAACAAAGGCCTGCCAGGCTGGGTGAGATCGAGGGTGATATCGAAAAGCTGCTATCCAAACTTCTGATGCTGAAAGAGAACTACCCCGATCTGAAGGCTGACGAGAATTTCGCTCAGCTCAGCGACAAGCTGGTCGAGGTCGAGGATTTTTTGCAGTACGCTCGCCGCTATTACAACGGTGCCGTGCGCGATTTCAACACCCAGATCGGCACCTTCCCCGATTTGATTGTGGCGCGAAGCTTCGGCTTTCGCGAGGCCGAATTTTACCAGGCCGAGGGGAGCCATCGAAACGCTGTCGTCGTGGAGTTGGGCACGTGAATCGCTTGATCCCAGCCGTGTTGTTCTGGCTCGCGGCCCTGCCGATTGCAGCGCAGGACGGGGCCGAGCGCATCCTCAGCTACGACAGCCAGATCGCCATCCAGTCCGATGCCAGCCTGCTGGTCACCGAAACCATCAAGGTGCGCTCGAACCAGCAGCGCATCCGGCGGGGCATCTACCGCGACTTCCCGACACGATACCGCGATCGCTTCGGCAACCGTGTTGTGATCGATTTCGAGCCGCTGGAGGTCCTGCGTGATGGTCAGCCGGAACCCTGGTTCACCGAACGGGTCGCCAACGGCGTGCGCATCAACACCGGCAACGACGATTTTCTGCCCGGCCCCGGGACCTACACCTACACGCTTCGCTACCGGACCGAACGCCAGCTCGGATTCTTCGACAACCACGATGAGCTCTACTGGAACGTCACCGGCCTGGGCTGGGAATTCCCGATCGAAACCGCCAGCGCGCGGGTTCTCCTGCCCGAACCCGTACCCCCGGCTCAGCTCGATCTCGAAGCCTACACCGGCGCGTTCGGATCCACGGCCAGGCAGGCCTTGATCGCTGCCCCGGTCCCCGGCCAGGCACGCTTTCAGACCACCGAGCCATTGGGGGCGCGTGAGGGCCTGACGGTCGTTGTCGGATTTCCGAAGGGAATCGTTGAGGCACCGACCCAGGCCGATCGCATCGCCTGGCTGCTGAGCGACAATCGTGGTCTCATCGTGCTCCTGCTTGGCCTGATCGGGGTGACAACCTACTATTCTCTGACCTGGCTGCGGCATGGTCGTGGTCCAGCCGCCGGGGTCATCGTCACTCGCTATCAGCCACCGCCTGATCATGCACCATCGGGGCTGCGCTACGTACTGAAGGAAGGTCACGACCAGCGCGGCTTCATGGCCGACCTGGTCGGCCTAGCGATTCAAGGCCTGCTGACCATCGAACGGACCGACAAGCTGCTCGGCGACAGCTGGACGCTGCGACGTAGCAAGAAGCCACTGCCTGACGACATCGACCGGACAGAAAAGGCCATGATTGAGCGCCTTTTCGCCGAAGGACCGGTGTTCGAGCTTGAGAAAGGCAGCGCGACCGCCAGCCGCATGCAGGCGGCCATTAAAGCCCACAAACAGGCGGCCGATGAACGCTACAAAGGCGACTACATCAGGCCGAACTACGGACCCTTGTGGAAAGGTTGGCTGATCTCGATCGCGGTCGCGGTCCTGGCCTTTGTGCTGGCCGGCGGCGCCGGTCTGCCGACACTGGTTGGCGGGACGATCGCCCTTGCCGGAATCAACGTTTTTTTCTCGATGATCATGTCGGCTCCGACGAAAAAAGGTCGCGCCCTGCGCGATGAGGTCGAGGGCCTTGAGCGCTACCTGACCGTCGCCGAGAAGGACGACATCGGTCGCCTGAAGCGGCGCGATCCCGGCGAACCCCGGATGAACCCCGAGCGCTATGAACAACTCCTGCCCTACGCCATGGCCCTCAAGGTCGAGGACGCTTGGACGGACAAGTTCGCTGCTGCAGTCGGGGCAGCCGCTGCCGCGGAGGCCACCCGGCGCATGGGATGGTACTCCGGCAGTGGCGCGCCGACTGACAGCCTGTCGGCCATGAGCAGTTCATTGAGCAAGGGACTGTCCTCGGGCATTTCATCGGCCGCCACCCCGCCAGGAAGTAGCTCGGGCGGCGGGGGAGGCTTTTCAGGTGGCGGTGGCGGTGGCGGTGGCGGCGGTGGCCGCTAGGGAGCCTTTGATCACCTCCGTGCGAGCACGACGGCAAGGGTCCCTCGTGTCGCACCACACGATCTGCGGCTTTTCCGACGGAAACGCGCTCGGAACAAAGTTATTCAGGAGCTCCCTAGCGACCCAGCATCCGAGCGAGCGTGTCGATCCCCTTGCGCGTCCTTGCCGGCTCGGTCGCCGTAAAGCAGACCCGGATATGGTCAGGATAAGGCCCAAAGCTCGGTCCAGGCGCGACGAGCACGCCCTGATCGGCCAGGGCCTGAAGCAGGGTCGACAGGTCGTCATCCGGCCTTGCATCCGATAGCGCACTGGCCACATCGAGAAACAGAAAAGTGCTGCCGGCCGGCGCGCTCACGCCAAGGCGCTCAGCCGCCCAGGCGCCGATCTCGGCGTACTGCTCGCGCGCCCGCGCCACCCACTCCTGCCCGCCCTCACCCAGGGCGTTCAAGGCGGCGAACTGAGAGGCGGTGCAGGCCGAATAGTTGATATTGGTCATGATGCGACGAATGGCCGCCATGCTTTCATTGGGTCCGACTAGATAGCCGCAGCGGTTCCCGGCCATGCCGTAGGACTTGGAAAAGGAATGCACGGAAATGGTGCGCTCCGGCGCCAGCGCGCGGGTGTAGACGTGCTCGCCTTCATAGACGTAGTCTTCGTACACATCGTCTGCAAAGATCCAAAGATCATGAGCTCTGGCCCACTCGACCAACGGCGCCAGCCACTCGGGCGGCAGGAGCCGGCCGGTCGGGTTGTGGGGCGTGTTCCAGTAGACGGCGACCGTATTGGGCCGACGCGCCGCCTCGAAGCGCGCCACGGCATCTTCGGCGCTTTGGCAGTCGGTCATCAGCGCCACGTCGATTGGCTCGGCGTTGAAAGCTCGCAGGCTGCCCGCAATCAGCGGCCAGTAGGGCGCCGCCAGCAGCACCGACTCCGAAGGCGACACAAGCGCACCGACCGCAGCGGCCAGACCGGCCGTCGCCCCGGCGGTGACAATCACGTTCGAGGGCCCTGTCTCCACGACCGCGCGCGCGGCGTGGTGCTCAGCGATGGCTGAACGAAGCTCGGGCAGGCCGGGCACCGGTGAATAGCGATGCAGACCGGGATGGGACTCAACGGTCAGGTCCTGCATCCGGCACCCCAGCGCCGGCTCCATCCAGGTATCACCAACGTGCAGCGGGATCGGCGAGCTTGCCGAGTCCGATCGGCGTATCTTTGAATACACCGAATCGGAAAGGGCGAGCGAGGCATTGGCAACGCGGGGGAACTGAGGCATTTCAGCCACCGGAGAAAAGAACCAGACGGCACCATAACCTAGACCGAATCCCAAATGGCACGGACACCGTCGCGACATCCCCCGAACTCGGCTGGTGCAGCGCCCTGCCTACCCACTCGCTCATCAGCGCAAGGAGATCACCGAAGACATGAAAACGCCCCGGCCAAGACCGCTGCTGGCCAGTGTTCGAAAGTCAACCTCCCGATCAGCGACCGCGATCAAGGCTGGCCTGGGGCGTTCGCTTGCGATCATCCCTCTTGCTCCTCGAACCTGTCCTGGAAGCGCACATCGCGATTGGCCAGCCAGTTGAACAGATTCAAGGCGTACTGGCGGTTGTCGAAGCGGGTGATATCGGTGCCGGCGCCACCGCTATTGAAAAAGGTGTTGCGGTCGAAATGGCCGGCGAGACGACCCGCAGCAGGACTAAGGAGCACCAGCGCACCATCTGACAGCATCACCGGCCGACTCTGGCCCTGATTATTGTTGCCGAATGGGGGCGCGTTAACGCGAGTGTTGCCGAGGGCGCGAACAACGACCTGACCGGCCGCTTTGGCGTCGATCGGTGAGACGCCCTCCCCGTCGAAAGCGTCGATCCCGATCAGTATCGGGTGGTCGCTTTGCAAGAAGTCGTCCTTCGAGCGGCGTAGCACGTAGGTCCCCTGATCCTGGTTCATGACCAGATCGAAACGATCGAGAAACTGCTGGTCCGAACTTGGCGCGTCGCTCCAGTCTCCGCCGAAGTTGGCATCTGAAATAAACAATACGCCGCCCCCCTGCAGGATATAGGTCTCGATTGCGTCAACCGAGTCTTCGTCGTAGACCGCGTTATTCGACCCCAGCACAATGACTGAATAGTCCGACAGCTCCATCGATTCGAAGGGGACAGGCAGGCCCTGACTCGGTCCGGAGTCGTTTTCTGCGGTCTCGGTGATCTGCTCGACAAGGTAGCCTTCACCCTCCAGGGCGAGACGAAGCTGCGACCAGCCGTGATTACCGCCGCTGGTCGAGGCGTTAAAAATATCCGCCAATTGCTCGGTGCGCTCGGCGTCATTCCCGGCCTCAAGAAAACCGCCCGAGCGATCAGCCCCGCGCACAAAAAGGATTCGATCCTGAGCGGTGACGGTCGCAGTCATCAGAAACGCTGCAACAGCCACCACCGGCCACGTCGGGCCCGCGAACTTCATCATCTCGTTTCCTTGTAGCTGCTGTGAGCCGTCAGGGTAGCGCACTCGCCGCAACCGAGAGGCTTCGAGCCGGCATCATGGCCAGGGCATCGCAGACGATCCATCATTGAATGGTCAGCTTCGGTCGGATGGAACGAAGTGAATTTCCGCCGGGGCAGGCCCTGGAATGCGTCGACGATTCATTGATAGGCGCCTGGCGGCGCTGGCCTGCGGGTTCCTGTCAAAGCCTCAGCCCTGAAAACAGCCAATCCACACCCCCTTGATCAGGCAACTCGACGCCGGGACCGGCATAATCTGAGGAAGGCCTGGCAAGGAAAGCTTGGGACAGCAACGGTCCTCTGGATAAAGATAGCAGTCCATGATGCAATCGGGATTGCATCAATTAAAAAAAAGGAATGACAGGCATGAGTATTTCTGACGAGCGCGCCGGCGGCCGTGCCGGCAACGATCACATGACGCAGCTGGAATCGAAGCTGGCCTTTCTCGAACACACTGTCGATGTGCTCGCGGCCGAACTCGAAGCGCAGCAGAACGAGACCAGAACACTGAACAAGAAGCTACAGGGGCTGCAACAACAGGTGGAAAGCCAGCAGCGCGACACCGGTATCGATGAACCGCAGAACGAACTCCCGCCGCATTATTGAACGCCCCGACTGGCGACCCAGGCCCTCATCGCCGCCGCGTCCCCGGAAATGAAAGCCATCAGAAGTGCATCGATCCGATCAAAAAAACGAAAGAAGCGCCATACCTAAGCTTCAAGTCACCCAAACGACGGAAAATGGAAAAAAAAGCGAAGAAATCCTTTGGCTCCAGCCCAAGTTTCGTGTATAACACTCGCGCCTAAGGGCTTTTCTTCCGACGGTGCCACCCAGGGGTGAGCGCCGTGCTGTGCGTCTTCGGCTTTTGATGAGGCCAATGTGTCCCCATATTGCCGTCAGCAGGCTGCAATGAGGTAGCCACGCAGCGCACCGAAGCTTTTCCATGAACCTAATCCTTTGGACGAATTGAAATGAGTGATCTCTCTCACTACCGAAACATCGGCATTTTCGCGCACGTTGATGCGGGCAAAACCACCTCGACCGAGCGCATCCTGAAACTGACCGGCAAGATCCACAAGACTGGAGAGGTGCACGACGGCGCCGCCACCACCGATTTTATGGATCAGGAGCAGGAGCGCGGTATTACGATTCAGTCCGCTGCAACGACCTGTTTCTGGAAAGACCATCGCCTGAACATCATTGATACCCCGGGCCACGTCGACTTCACGGTCGAGGTGTACCGCTCCCTGAAAGTGCTTGATGGGGGAGTGGGTGTCTTCTGTGGTTCCGGTGGCGTCGAGCCCCAGTCCGAGACCAACTGGCGCTACGCCAACGACTCGGAAGTGTCTCGCATCATCTTCGTCAACAAGCTCGACCGTGTGGGCGCCGACTTCTACCGGGTCGTCAAACAGGTCAAGAATGTATTGGGCGCTAACCCCTTGGTGATGGTCCTGCCGATTGGCACGGAGGGCGAGTTCAAGGGTGTGGTCGACCTACTTACCCGGAAAGCCTGGATCTGGGATGACACGGGCCTGCCCGAGAATTACGAAATCACCGATGTCCCTGCGGACATGGTCGACGACGTTGAGACCTACCGCCAGGAACTCATTGAGACCGCGGTCGAAATGGATGATGACGTCATGATGGCCTACATGGAAGGCGAAGAGCCCGCGCTCGAGGACATCAAGCGCTGCATCCGCGAAGGCACCCGAACGCTGAAATTCTTCCCGACCTACTGCGGCTCCGCGTTCAAAAACAAGGGCGTGCAGTTGATTCTGGATGCGGTAGTGGACTACCTGCCCAGCCCCACCGAAGTTGAGCCCCAAGACCTGACCGATGAAGAAGGCAATCCCACCGGCGAGACGGCGGCGGTGTCCCTGGACGAGCCGTTCCGCGCGCTGGCGTTCAAAATCATGGACGACCGCTTTGGAGCGCTGACTTTCGTCCGGGTCTACTCAGGCCAGATTAAGAAAGGCGACACCATCCTGAATTCTGCGACCGGCAAGACCGAGCGCGTTGGTCGCATGGTGGAAATGCACGCCAATGATCGCAACGAGATCGACCGCGCCCAGGCTGGCGACATCTTTGCCTGTGTCGGCCTGAAAAATGTCCAGACGGGCCACACACTGTGCGATCCGAAACACCCCTGCACCCTCGAAGCGATGGTGTTCCCGGAGCCGGTGATTTCGATCGCGGTCGCGCCGAAGGACAAGGCAGGCAGCGAGAAAATGGGCGTGGCCATCGGCAAGATGATTGCCGAGGATCCATCCTTCCGCGTTGAGACCGATCAGGATTCCGGCGAGACGATTCTCAAGGGCATGGGCGAGTTGCACCTGGATATCAAGGTCGACATCCTGATGCGGACTTACGGCGTCGAGCTGGAGGTCGGTGAACCTCAGGTGGCCTACAGAGAGACGATCACGCAACCGGTGGAAGACAGCTACACCCACAAGAAGCAGTCCGGTGGTTCCGGTCAGTTCGGCAAGATCGATTACCGTATCAGGCCGGGTGAACCCGGCACGGGCTTCAACTTCGAGTCCACCGTGGTGGGCGGCAACGTGCCGAAGGAGTTCTTCCCGGCGATTGAGAAGGGCTTCGCCGGCATGATGGACGCAGGTCCACTGGCCGGATTCCCCGTGCTGGATGTGGAGGTCGAACTCTACGACGGGGGCTACCATGCGGTTGACTCTTCGGCGGTGGCTTTCGAGCTGGCGGCCAAGGGCGCTTACCGCCAGTCGATGATCAAGGCCGGCCCGCAGCTGATCGAGCCGTTCATGAAGGTGGATGTGTTCACGCCGGAAGACAACGTCGGTGACGTGATTGGTGACCTCAACCGTCGCCGCGGCATGATCAAGGATCAGGAATCCACCCCAACGGGCATCCGCATCAAGGCTGACGCACCGTTGGCAGAGATGTTCGGCTACATCGGCCACCTGCGCACCATCACCTCAGGTCGTGGTCAGTTCTCGATGGAGTTCTCACACTACCTGCCGTGCCCGCAGCAGATTGCCGAAAAAGTGATCGAAGCCGAGAAGGAGCGCCAGGCGGCCAAGAAGGCCAGCTAAGCGCGCACTTCAAGACAAGCCGAGAAAGCCCCGGTGGCGGAAGCTGCCGGGGTTTTTTTTGTGCTCCGCAGGCGGATCCGCGCCAGGCCACCGATTCCTGCCGGCTTGAAGGCTGGATGGAGCCACTGCACCACAGCCCGCCTCACCGATTCGCAACGTTGGCTTCAGTGTCAGGTGCCCGCACGGTCGGTGGCTCGGTGAACGGGCGAATGCCAAACGCGGGATAGATCTCGCTGGGAAAGTAGACAATGCCGCCGGACACGACCATCCGGATTTCTCGCAATTGGCCCAGGTCCGCCGTCGGGTCGCCCGGCACCAGGAAAAAGTCGGCATATTTTCCCTTTTCGATGCTGCCGAGGTCTTCGGCCTGGCCGAGGTAGCTTGCCATGTCGAATGAGGCACGGCGCAGCACCTCGGCAGGGGTCAGACCGATCGACTCGAAGAGTTCCAGCTCGCGATGGTAGGCAAAGGATCCGCCCAGATCGGTGCCAGGGAGCAACAGTATGTCCTCGGAGTGGAGCTTGCTGAGGAACTCCAGAATAAAGTCGAACCCGGCCATATACTCCGCGCGTTCTTCAGAGGATGAGGTGCCCAACATCTCTTGTTTCAGACTGCGCTGGGAGTTGGTTGGAAGGTGATCGATGATCTCGCGAACGTAGGGCGCTGGCTCACCGTTGACGGCGGTCATGCCGTACTCATGGATGACAATGGTCGGATCGTGGGCCACATTGCCTTGGCGCATCATCTCGATTGTCCTGCTGATCTCCCGTCCGTCGAGGTCCAGGGTCGGGAAACGTTTCATCGCCGTGAAGCGAAACAGGGTGCGCGTGTCCTCATCATCGGCCAACACCCACCCCAGCATGAGTTGATTGACGTGGGTGATCTCATCAAAGCCGGCCTCAATCATCGCGTCGGCCGTGGAGAAGGCCGGCACGTGCCCGGAGACCCGCAGGCCAAGCCGGTGCGCTTCAGCCACCACCTGCCCCACCCACTCTGGCTTCATCGAGTTGTAGAGTTTGACCTGATGGAAATCTCGGGAAGCGCACCATCGCACAAGCTCCAACGCTTCATCAAGCGTTTCAGCAATCTCTCCAGTGGAGGCTGAGAAATCACTTCTACCCTCGATGAAGCAGGAGCGTGTGATTCGCGGACCGGCAATGACGCCGTCATCGATACGATCGATCAGGCCTTCGAGCACCGTGTTCTCGTTGCCCATGTCACGCACCGAGGTCACGCCTGCCGCGATATTGAGCAGCGCGCTGTCCTGTCCCATGTGTCCATGCATTTCGTACATGCCGGCCACTAGGGTGCCGCCTTCTCCGTCGATGATGACCTCATCGCCAGGCGACAGGCTTCCAGCCGGCTGAACGCTGGCAACGCGGTCGCTGTAGGTCACCACATCCTTCGGCTCGGTCAAACTCAGAGTTTCCGGATCGAACAGGCGAACGTTGCGAATCCGCACTGGCTGTTCGTACTGGTGAGCCACCTGCTTCTGAATTTCGATAAAGCGATTGGTGGACAGGGACTCGGCCCATTCCCGCAGTGCCTTATCGGCTCCAGTGTAGCCCTCTCGCACTAGACTGAAGCTGGGACTGGCGACGGCAAAGAAACGCTGATCCGCATCAAGCATGATCAACTGCGGGTTATAGGTCAGGCCGAATATCTCGTAGGCCGTGACCTCCAGAGTGCCGGCCAAACCTTCAAAGCTTCTGGTTGATCGAGTCTCGATGCGGGCCACACCACCAGGGTAGACCGCCAGAGACCGGTGCTCGTTGACGAGCAGTGCTCGGGCCAACAACGCCAGCGCGTAGGGGCTTGCGTTCTGACCAATATAGAAGCGAGGATTGTCAGTGAAACGGGCAGAGCCATCGCCCGTTGCATCTCGCCAGCGGGCCGTGTTGCCTGCGACTTGAAAAGTCTCATCGACGGGGCTGCCGAAAGTCGTCGTGCCCGTGATGACCCAATCGATGGGATAACCACGATCATCGATCAACATGTCCTCGGCAATCGTCGGCCCGCGGCCGTTTTGCTTGTAGTCAAATTCGATCGTTATCCGATCATCGCGTTGATCGACTTCGAGGAGGCCGATATCGTCGCCGGTCACCAGGGCGCGATAGGTGAGGGTTTCAGCCGCCAGCGAGGCGGAAAAGGCGAGTAAGCACACGACGATTGCTTTCATGTTGAGTAGGCAGAGAGAAATTCGCATCCGCAGTATAGGCATAAGAGCAGGCCATATGAACGAAATGGACTGCGCCTCAGCGGCGCTCTCCCACGGACTCACAGAGCTGACTGCTTGCGCTCCTATTGTCAGCTGAGGTGAATCGACGCGGGGCGCCAGGACCGTGACCCCCGATTCTCAATACCATCGTCGAAACGAGCCACCTTCGCCCGTGCTATAAAAGTGCGCGTGAAAGGTCCGACACCGAACGTATTGGCAGGCGGTCGTCGCCTCCGAATTTTGATCATGGTCGCGATGGCCGGTCTGGTGGTTGGTGCCGTTCAGCCTTATGGGATCAACGAATTTCTGGCCTTGGGAAACCAACTGGCTGAGGAGCCGGTCTATATGGCGCTGGTGGTGTTCGGCATGATCCTTCTGTTCACCTTCGGCCTGCCGGGCAGCCTGGGTCTGTGGTTGATCGCACCGTTTCAGCCGCCGCTGATCGCAACGACTCTGCTTCTGGCCGGCAGCCTGGGCGGCGCACTGGGAGCCTATCTGTTCAGCGCGCGCTTTCGTGAAGACGCGCTGCCAGAGGGGTTTGCTGGTCGCGTGCTCGCCCTGCTGTCTCGTCACAGCGGCCTCCTCAACCAGATCGTCCTGCGCATCCTGCCCGCCTTTCCGCATTCGGTGGTCAATTTCTGCGCCGGCATCCTGGGACTCCCCCTGCTCCGTTTTCTGGCTGCCGCGATCATTGGCCTGGCGGTCAAATGGAGCGTGTATGCCACAGCCCTGTATGAAATGGTCGAGGTGGTCGAAGAAGATCGCGCGATCGGCTTGAGCGCAGGCGCCTCCCTGCTGATACTAGGATTGCTGCTTTTGGTAGGCGCCTGGGCGCGCCGCCGAGTCGACGCCACCTGATCGATCGCTTACACATCCGCTTGACCCACCCGCACCGTCAGCCAAGGGCCATCGCAAGCTTCATTCCAAACTGATCCGTCTCATCCGCGTTCGACGCCTGGATGTTGGCGTCCGCCACCCACCGTCCGGTCGCATTGCGTGCGTCCACCGGCAACATCAACGCCCTTAACGATGCGTGAGCGACAATCGACCTGCTGCCTCGCTATGATCGGCACAAAATATTATCATTGGCAGCATAAAAATCTTAAAGAAAGGGGGCTCGCATGCACGATGGGCTCGAGCGCGACCTCGCGCACAACAAAACGGTCGAGACCTTCGACCTGCTCCGCATCATGACGGGGATCCTGCGACGTTTTGCTGGACTGGGAGATCGTGACCTGGATCAGGGCATCGAGGACACGCTGGCCTCCATCGGCAGTCATGCTCGAGTTGACCGTTGCTACCTGTTCATGGTCAGTGACGACCAACAGTTCGTCAATAACACGCACGAATGGTGTGCGGAAGGAATCAGCCCGGAGATCGCCAATCTTCAACAGCTGCCGTTCGAAACGGTCCATTGGTGGCGTCCCAGACTGGAGGCGGAAGAATCCATTTACATCCCCTTGGTTGCTGGCCTGCCCGACGACCGAAAGAGCGAGCGTGAGCTATTGGCGAGCCAGTCGATTCAGTCCCTGCTGGTCGTGCCTCTGATCGGATCGGGCCGACTTCGGGGTTTTCTGGGATTCGACTCGGTGAAGCACTCGAGGGAGTGGTCTCCAGAAGCGCGCCTTCTTCTAAGAGCAGTCGCCGACATTTTCGTCGGCGCCATGGCGCGCCAGGACGTGCTCGCAAGGCTGCTGGCCAAAGAAAGGCATTTTTCAGCGCTCGTCCAGAATTCCCCCGACGTACTCATGGTGCTTGATCGCCAAAGCCGACTGGTCTACCTAAGCCCGAAGGCGGCTCGTTTGCTGGGCCTGTCGGAGGAGAATGGACTCGGTTGCTCTTTGCTCGATTGCTGTCACCCGTCCGACCGCAGCGTCATCGGCTCTGCACTTGCCGCGACCGGCAGCGGCGATGCGGAAATACTGCCGGACTTTCGGCTCAGAGCAGCGGCTGGCAACTGGACCTGGCTGATGGGCACAGCGCGGGACCTCAGTGATGACCCAGCGGTCGGTGGGATCGTGCTCAACGCCAAGGAAATCAACGATCGCAAAAAAGCCGAGCAGGCGCTGCAACTGCAGGCCACCCACGATGCCCTGACTGGACTGCCCAATCGCTCGCTTCTTGAGGAACTCCTCAATCAAGCGCTCGGTCGCTGTCGCCGCAGCGGAGATCTTATCGGGATCCTATTCATCGATCTCGATCACTTCAAGCTGGTCAATGATGGTCAAGGACACCGCGTCGGCGACGAGCTGCTGATCGATGTCGCACGACGTCTGTTGCGAGAACTGCGCGAGGGAGACGCCATTGCGCGTTTCGGAGGCGACGAATTCGTGGCCATTCTGAACGCGTCGCAGGGCGAGGAAAAGGCCCTTGCTCAGGGCGCTGAACGCTTGTTGCGCGTCTTCAATCCGCCGTTCACTATTGCTGGAGTCGATCGCGTGATCACCGCCAGCGCAGGTCTGGCCATCAGCTCAGGAACCGCCTCAGCAGAGGAAGCCATTGGCAACGCCGATGCTGCGATGTACTTAGCCAAGGAACGCGGCCGAGCCTGCCTGCAGTTTTTCGACCAGTCGCTCCGAGACGGTCTCGTCGCGCGAATCGAGCTTGAAAGCGATTTGATCGGAGCCTGCGAGCGCAAGGAACTCTTCCTTCACTATCAGCCGATTTTCATGACCGCCACGCGGCAACTTGCCGGCTTCGAGGCTCTGCTGAGATGGCAACACCCCAAGCGGGGTCTGGTCATGCCTGACGAATTCATCTCCACCTTGGAGCAATCCGGCTTAATCGCCGAGTTCGGCGCCTGGGTGCTTGATGAAGCCGTCAGACAACTCCGAGCCTGGCTTGAACAAGATTCGGCCGAAGATTTTTACATGTCAGTCAACTTGTCGCCGGCCCAGCTTCGTGACCCGGCCTTTCCTGAACTAGTCCGGTCCGTACTCAAGCGCTGGCAACTGCCGCCCTCCTGCCTCTGTCTGGAGGTGACCGAAACCGCCTTGATGGACCACCGGAGGCGTAGCATCGAGAGCCTCGGGAAACTCAAGGAACTGGGGGTTCTGCTGGCCATCGATGACTTTGGCACGGGCCATTCCTCCCTGGCCTATCTCAGGGATCTGCCGGTCGACAAGCTGAAAATCGATAAGAGCTTCATACAGCACATAGGAACCGATACTTCGGAGCTAAGCATCGTTGCGGCGATCCAGGTGCTGGCGAAAGAATACTCGCTCGAAACGATCGCCGAGGGCGTGGAAACCGAAGGCCAGGAACAGGCATTGCACGCTCTGGGCTGCGACATGCTACAGGGATTTCGCTTTGGGCGACCGCAAGCCGCGCAGGAGGCAAAAACCGTCATCAAAAAAGCATGAGGTTTGATCTCTCAATGAGTGGTTCTTATCTCCAGCCCGGCACCCGTCCCAACCGAGGGCTCGCGATCCTCTGAGGCAAGGGCACGTTGCAGGGAATGGGGATCCGATATTGATAGGGAGCCGTTTTCAAGACGACTTTCGGGATCTGCAACGGTTCAGGCGTGATAATCGAGCGGCTCTCCGGGCTGGACGTCCAGCGCCCGATAGGCGATCCCGGCCTGGGTTCTGTTTCTGACGCAGAGCTTGTGAAAAATTTCGCTCATATGTGCCTTGACCGTTCGGAGCTGGATACCAAGCGCATCAGCAATCTGTTTATTGAGCTGTCCTTGAGCGACCATTCCGAGAACCCTTAGCTGCTGTGGGGTCAGACTGGCGATCCGCTGCGCCATGTCCCCCTCGGGTGCGCCCCCTGTGGCTTCGGAAACCGCTCGCCGGAGTCGCCCCGGCACCCACTCCCGACAGTCGAGTACGGCCTGGAGAGCTTCTGAAAGCTCGGATAGATCGACGCTTTTCGGGATGAATCCGGCCGCGCCATGGTCAAGTGCACGCCGGATGACAATCGGGTCTTCGTTGGCCGAGACCACAACCACCGCCACGGCTGGAAACTGGCTACGTAGCTGAGCAAGCCCCGTCAGGCCCTGGTTGCCGGGCATGTGCAAATCCAGCAGGACCAGATCCAGGCCGTCCGAGCGATTCAGTTGATCGAACACCTCCGGGAGGTCGCGCGCCTGGGAGACCTCGACATCCTCAATGCAGTCAGACAGGGTCTGAACCAGGGCGGCCCGAAACAGCGGATGGTCGTCGGCGATCAGAACCCGAGTGCTCATACTACGAGAGTCTAGCAGCTCGCCAGCATAGGAAAGCCTGTACTAAAGTCCATTCAAGCCGACGAATGACTCTGGTAGCCTTGCTGGTTATTTGATCGGGAGACCATCCATGGCGCTTCGCTCCAGAACCCACATAAACGCTTTCTGCGCCGCTTTGATGGCAACACTGGTGCTAACTGCCTGCAGCCCGCAAGACAGGCCGCGACTTGCGCCTTCCTCATCCGCGACGCTGACCAAGGCGCACCCTGATCTGATTAGTGCGGGTTTGGCCCTGGATGGACTCAGAGGCTCTCTACCATCGCCGAACGAGCCCTTGTCCCCAAGTGCGAATGAACTCCGGGAAATGGCTTTTCATACGCAATTCAACAGTCTCGCCGCGCTCAATACCGAGGACGGCCTGGGCGCGATGACCCGGCAGGGTTTGCCCGAGGTGGCCGGCATCGAGATCATGACCCTGCGGCGCCTGCCCGGATACGACCATGACGCCCGCGCCTTGCTGCAGATACCGGAAAATTTCCGAATCGAACGGCCCTGTCTCGTCGTCGCACCAGCCTCTGGATCGCGCGGGGTCTATGGTGCCGTTCCGCTGGCTGCACCATGGGCCCTGCCGAAGGGCTGTGCCGTGGTCTATTCCGATAAGGCGGCTGGCACGGACTACTTTGACCACGCCACCGAAACGGGCGTGCAGTTGAACGGTCAGCGCGTTACCGCCGGTAAGATCGAACTCGCCTTTGCACCCGCCCATTCGTCGGAAACCGCGCCGCTTGTTGCCACCGGCCATGCTCACAGCCAGATCAACGTGGAGCGCTTTTGGGGTGACATCACTCTGGACGCAGCCCACTGGGGTCTAGGTCAGCTCGAACGTCGCTTCGAAGGCTTGGCGCCAGATCGGGTCACGGTCATTGCCACGGGTCTGTCGAACGGCGGCAACGCGGTATTACAGGCGCTTGAGGCCGATCAGGAAGGGATCATCGATGCCGTGGTCTCGGTGATGCCGAACATCACCCCGCCCGATGTCGCCCATTTGTACGAATACGCCGCCACGGCGGCGCTTTATCAGCCCTGCCTGTTGGCTGATGTCGAATTCGCAGCCGGCCTGCCCTTCGCCAATCCGCTGCTGATCGGTGCCGGTCGCATCCGTTGTCAGAGCCTGGCCGAGGCCGGTCTGCTGAACGAGGCGAGCCCGCAAGAAGCCGGGCAAGTGCTGAACGAGTTCGGATTCGACCAGGACAGCCTGTCCTTTTCAGCCGCAATCGTGGCCCTGGATATCTGGCGAATCGTGCTGGCCAACTACGCGTCGGCCTATCTGATGACGCCGGCCGATGCCATGCCCTGCGGCTATCGTTTCGAGGCCCCGGAAGCGTCCCCGGCGGAAAAACAGAGCTGGTGGGCCACCGCCTCGGGATCGCCGCCCGGTCAGGGCGTGGTCCTGATCGACACAATGATGGCGGAAAACGCGACTGACCCGCATTTCGCTGGCCTCCAGTGCCTGTACGAGCTCAAGGACGAGGGTCAACTGCAGGAAGCCCTGGCGGCGACCCGGGCACGGGCCCGCTGGCCGCACGATATCCCTGTCTACATCGTGCATGGACAGCACGATGCGCTGATCCCCGCCACCTTTTCTTCACGGCCCTACGTGGCCCAAGCGCGCGCCAACGGTATGTCGGTCGAGTATCAAGAAGTCGCGGGGGCCCAGCATTTCGATGCCTTTCTGAATGTCCTGCCAGGCGACCACGACTGGGCGCCCATCCTGCCGCAGGGCTGGACGGCTCTGGATCGGGCCTGGTCTGCCCTGCAGGCGGAGGCCAGAGATTGATAAACCAACCTGCCTTGGCCCCGGATTGCCAAAGCTGATCAGCGCAGAATCCCGTTGATGACTGAACGCAGCGCCAGCGGTCGAATCGGCTTGTGCAGGAATTGACAATTGGCCGCCTGAGCGGCCCGACGAACTTCCGAGGCATGATCGGCGCTGATCATGATTGCGGGCAGCTGATGTCCCTGGTCGGCCAGCGACTGATACAAGTCCAGACCGGTCTGCCCCTGGTTCAGATGATAATCGAGGATCAGCAGATCGATCTCGGCCCTGTCCACCAGGGACCGTGCTCCTTCCAGATCACTGGCCAGTCGGACCTCGAAGCCCCAGCCTGAAATCAGTGCGGCCAGGGACTCTCGCATGCTGGCGTCGTTGTCGACGATCAGAACATGGCCACGGTGAACGATTTCATCACTTTCCGATTCGGCCACGGCTCGCGCGCGAGGAGCCGCTCGCGGCACGGTCACGCCAAAGAGCGTCGGCCCACCGGGCCTGGATTCCAACCTGAGAGGATGATCAAGCAGTCGAGCCATCCGCTCGGCAATGGCGAGACCCAGACCAAGGCCTGGTGAGCCATGGTCGGATTCCAGGCGCCGGAATTCCTCGAAGATCACAGCCCGGTCCTCAAGGGTGATGCCCGGCCCGGTGTCCCAGACGCCGATCAACACCTTGTCGCCCTTCCGTCGGACCCCCATCACGATCCGACCCGCTTCGGTGTAGCGCACGGCATTGGAGAGGAAATTCTGCAGGATCCGCCTGAGCAGCTGCGGATCGGTTTCAGCCCAGACCGAGGTCGCAATCGTGTTGAGCGTCAGTTTGCGCTCGGCTGCGAGCAGGCGAAATTCGCCATCGAGCTGATCGAACACTTCCGACAGAGGAAAGCGCGTGATCCGCGGTTGAAGACCGCCGGCGTCGAGCCTGGAAATATCGAGCAGACTCTCGATCAGACCCTCCGTGGCGCTTAGCGCACCGGAAATCTGATTCAGCGCCTGCCGGCTTGGATGAGCTCCGAGCCGCGTGCTGACCGAATGGGTCAGAAGCTGCGCTGCATTGAGGGGTTGAACCAGGTCATGGCTGACCGCAGCCAGAAACCGCGTCTTGGCCTCGGAGGCGGTTTCCGCATCGAGCTTGGCGCTTTCCAGTTCCTTGGTGCGATCAGCGACGCGCTGCTCGAGCGTTTCGTTGATCCGACGCAGCTCCTCTGCGGTGGTTCGAAATTCGGTGACGTCGGTAAAGGTTGCCACGAATCCACCGCCGGGCATCGGATTGCCACGAATCTCAATGATCCGCCGGTCAGGCCAACGCCGTTCGACCAGATGCCTCGATCCTTGTCGCTTGAAAGTTAATCGTCGCTCGATTTCACGCTCGATGTCCCCCCGAGATGCCATCAGGCCCTGTTCGGCATTGTGCCGAAGCAGGTCGGCGACAGGCCGCCCGACACGAATCAATTCGGACGGATAGTCGAACAGATCCAGATACGCCGTGTTCCAGGCCACCAGCCGCATGTCCTCATCGACCACGCAAACGCCCTGGCTCATATTTTCGAGCGCGCCGGATAGGACGCCACTGGAAAAACGCGCCTGGCGCGTTGCCGCCCCGACCATATCGGCGACTTCTTCAAGTGGCGCTGGGGTGCGTCGGCGCGCAGCCTCCAGCAGCAGGCGGGCTGAAGCCGAGCCGACCACTGCGGCCAGTTCCTGCTCCAGTGCATGCTCCAGAGCGAGGGGATCGTCCTGGCCTGAAAGCAGTTGATCCGCTCGGTCCGTCGGCAGGAAACGATTGGCAATCCGTGCAAGCACATCGTGCTTGAGTGGACCGCCGTGGTCAACGCCAGGGCGGCCGGATCCCCGATCGGATTGCCGGGACCCCACGACCAGGGTCACAATGACGTTGACGGCCAGCGAGACCCATACGCCACGGGCCAGAGGATCCCAATCGCTCAATCCGAGGAGCCCCTCCGGTGACAGCCACGACCAGCCCCAGGGGCCCTGGCTCAGCCAGATCGGCAGGCCCTCGACATAGATCAGTGGCAGGACCAGGACATAAGCCCAGACGGCAACACCGGTCAACAGGCCGATCATGACGGCCGCGGCGCGCAAGCCCGGACGATAGACGGCCAGGATCACCGCTGGACCCAGTTGCGCCAGGCCGGAAAACGACAGGGCCCCGATATCCGCCAAGGCTTCCGAGGAACCGACCTGTCGATGGTAGATATAGGCCAGGGTCATGACCGCAACGATTCCAAGCCTGCGCTGTAGGCGTACCCACCCCAGGGGACGGCCCTCAACACGCCCAAGCTTGAGCACTGCCGGGGTCAGCCAGTGGTTGCCCATCATGATCGAGAGCGTGAGACTGGCCAGGATCACCATGCCGGTGGCAGCGCTCAATCCGCCCAGAAAAGCAAACAGCGCCAATCCGGTCTGTCCGTCGGCCAGCGGCAGCATCAATACGTAAAGGTCGGGTGATATTCCCTGGCTGGCAAACAGGTCCCGACCGGCGCGGGCCAGCGGTACGATCGGCAGGGCGATCAACAGCAGAAAAAGCGGGAACAGCCAGCGCGCCGTGTTCAATTGGCGACGCTCACGGCATTCAATCAGAGTGATGTGGAACTGGTGAGGCAGGGTGAACATCGCGAGTACACCGAGCAGCATCAACACCGTGAAGCTGTCCATGCCGGACACCCTCAATGGCTCGGTCTCGCTGAAGAGCGCCTGCGGATGATCATAGAGTCCCCATAGGACAAATGAACCAAGCGCGAGCATGGCCCCCAGCTTGAGCAGTGACTCAAAGCCCATCGCAGCGACCAGGCCGGGATTGTGATCCTTCACCGAGGCGCTACGAGTGCCAAACAAGACGGCAAAGATCGCCATGAACACGGCCACATAGAAGACAGAATCGGTAATCGCGGAGGCCGTTTCGACAGCGCGTGCGCGCGTCGTCAGAGTTTCCACACTCATGGCCACGGCCTTGAGCTGCAGCGAAATGTAAGGAACGATCCCGATGACGGCGACACCGGTGATGACCGCTGCCAGGCTCGAGGATTTTCCGAATCGCGAGGCTACGAAGTCAGCGATGCTGGTTGAGTTCTCTGCCTTACTCAATTCGACCAGGCGCTCGAGAAAGCCGAAGCCAAAGACAAAAATGAGGATCGTGCCAACGAAGGTGGGCGGCACCGGCCAGCCGTATTGAACGGTCTGAGTGGTGACACCGTAGAAGGTCCAGGCAGTGCAATAGACCGCCAGGGAAAGTGCATAAATGACTGGCCAGAAAGGCGTCAGCCGCGATCGATAGCGCTCACCGAGGACCGCGACCAGAAACAGCAGGCCCAACCATGCCAGGCCGGCGATGGCCAGGGTGGTTGTGGTCAGTCCGCTCATAGATGCTGGACGCTGAAAGGCATGCCGGCAGTATAGAGAGTCTCATAAAAAAATCCCCACCCAAAGACGGGTGGGGATTCGATCATTTCGAAGCGATCTGATCGTAGTGGAGAGATTCTAAAAGTTCACCGTTGCGGTCAGGGTCACGGTTCTTGGCGGGGCATAGAACGCGTTCATGACGCCCTCCAGACCCAGCGTCGACGCACTGCCATCCGGGGTCGCGAACACATAGCCCGCCGTCTTGTACTGCTTGTCGGTCAGATTTCTGCCGTGCAGACCAATCTCATAACGACCGCTGTCGGGCTTCCAGACGATGTTCGCGTCGTAGAGCGAGTAGGCGGACTGATCCAGAAACTCCGACGGAATCTCGAATTGATTGGTTTTGGAGCGATACGACCACGCGCCAGAGAACGACATTGACCCGTCAGCCCCGAACAGGTTGACCGGCATATCGTAGTTCAGGCTGACATGCGCCGTACGCTCGGGCGTGTTCTGGATGCGGCGCTCGTCAGCCACGTCTTCGAGGGCGGTGGATCCGGTTGCAGGATCGCTGACAGCGGTCACGAATTCATCATAGCCCGCATCGATGTAGCCCAGAGCAATATTGGTAAAGAGTGCATCGCCGGCCCTCGCCAGGTCGTAGGCGATCATTCCGTTCAATTCGAATTCGAGACCCTGAACCGTTGCCTTGCCGGCATTGGTTGTTACGCCAGCGAACGTGTCGAAGACGCCATCGCCATCGGTATCGACCCCGATCGAGCCGGGCACCTGAATATCGGTGTAGTCGGAGTAGAAGGCCGCTAGGGAGGTGTTGATACGGCCTCCGGCAAAGCGCGACTTGATGCCGATTTCGTAGCTGTCCACCGTTTCAGGCTCGAAGCGCATGAAGTCGAAGACCTCATCTTCATCCACCACACCGTCGCCGTTAAGATCAGGAGCTGCCGTGGTCAGGCCGCGAGGATCGAAACTGCCACCCTTGAAGCCCTGGCTGTAGGAAACGTACAGATTGTGATCATCATCAGGCTTGTAGGACAGGCTGGCCCGAGGCGTAAACTCGGTGAATTTCTCCGAACCATTGAAGTCCGAGGTGGTTGCTACAACGACCGGATCGCCGCCGAAGAAGCTCGATGCGCCGAGAAGAGTCTGACGCAGTACTCGGGAGCTGCGCTCGTCGCTGGTGTATCGACCACCGAGCGAAAGCTCGAAATCACGCCCCAGCTCGAAGCTGACGTCAGCAAAAAGCGACCAGGTTTCCGTATCGACATCACCGGAGGTGAAAGCGTTTAAGCCGGGGAGACTGAGGAGTTCACCGGTCGTGAAAAGTCGCACATCGAAGGGGCCGAAAGCGTTGGCGTCCAGATAGTAAAAGCCCATCACGCCGGCCATGCGATCGGTGGTGAAGTTGAGCTGGAACTCTTGGCTGAACTGCTCGTTGTCGTAGATCGCCGCCACGTCCAGATCGATTGCAGGCAGCGCATCGAAATCGATCTGGGTCGTGGTGTCATCCTCGCGATAAGCCGTGATCGACTTGAAGGTCCAGTTCGGAGAAATGTAGTATTCGGCCAGCAGCGATGCACCCATGGCGCTGGTCTCGTTCTTGCCGGTCATACCCCCCCGAGAATCGTAGACATCGTCCAGGACCGGGGCGCCGCTCAGCAGGCCGGGAATCAGACGGTGTCCACCCAGCGGGTTGGAATCATCTTCATAACCGTCGACAGAAAGTCGGAAGAACCAGCTGTCGGTCGGGTCCCACTCCGCGCTGAAGCGGTAGGCCATGACGTCCTTGTTGTAGTTGTCAGCGCCGGTCGTCAGATTGGTGCCAAAGCCATCCCGATTGAAGGTTGCGATGGCGCCACCGATCCGGAACGAGTCCGCGATCGGCGTCGATCCACTGAGCACGAGATCACGCTGCGAGAAGCTGCCGATCGACCCCCGAATCTGCGCCGAGGGGTCATCGTCGAGCCGTTTAGTCACGTATTTAACGGCGCCACCGATCGTATTTCGGCCGTAGAGCGTGCCCTGCGGGCCCCTCAGTATTTCGATCCGTTCGACGTCATAGATATCGAGAACGGCGGCCTGCGGCCGATTGAGATAAACATCATCGATGTAGATCCCCACACCCGCCTCGAAACCAGCCACCGGGTCCTGTTGGCCGATGCCGCGAATGAATGCGGTCAGCGTGTTGTTCGTGCCGCGCGAGATCTCCAAGGTGGTATTTGGCGAGACCTGCTGCAGAAAGGTGATGTCTTGAGCACCCGCATCCTGGAGCGCCTGGCCGGACACGGCCGTGATCGCGATCGGCACATCCTGCTGGCTCTCTTCGCGCCGACGTGCCGTGACAGTAATCGTGTCAATGACGTCCTCGTTGCGCTCGTCGTCGCTGCGATCGTCATCGTTCTGCTGGGCAGCGGCGCCGAGGGCAACGGTCATGGCCAGCGTCAGGGTGGACAGTTTCAGTACTGTGTGTTTCATGGGACATCGCCCTCCAGGATGGGATATCGATAGATTTGTTCTGCTTGATGGGAGCAGCCTATCCCAGGCCCCATGGTGCTGACACTGGACCTTGGTACAGTTATCAAAGCTGGACTCCAGTCCGATGATTTGCGTCTCCAAGAGGAAGAGGTTGCCGCGACGACCGATCCTGCCACCATCTTGCAAGGAGTCTTCATGCTGAGCGTCATCGGGCTTGTTATCGGGCTTGCCCTTCTGATTGTGCTGACCATGCGGGGAATGAGCCTGTTCGTGGCCACCCCCCTGTGTGCCCTCGTGGTCGCGGTCACTGCCGGTGTCCCCTTGCTGCCGCCCCTGGCCGGGGAAGACGGTATCAACCTGGTGACTCAGTACATGAACGGATTCACCGGCTTTATCGCCTCCTGGTTCTTCATCTTTCTGTTCGGCTCGCTGTTCGGCAAGCTGATGGAATCCTCGGGCGGTGCTGACAGCGTCTCCCACTGGATCATCACCCGGCTCGGCACCCAGCGTGCGGCCCTGGCCGTGGTCATTGCCTGCGCGATACTGACCTACGGGGGCGTGTCTCTTTTCGTGGTCGCCTTCTCGGTCTACCCCATGGCCCTGGCCCTGTTTCGCGAGGCCAACCTGCCCCGGCGCTTCATTCCCGCGACGATGGCATTCGGGTCGGTCACCTTCACCATGACCTCGGCGGGCTCGCCGGAGATCCAGAACTGGATCCCGATTGAGTTTCTGGGCACTTCCCCGCTGGCGGCCTGGCAGGCTAGCCTGATCGTGGCGATCTTCATGGCGACGTCCGGTTACTTCTGGCTGCGCTGGATGCTGGATCGTGCGGTCGCTCGCGGTGAGCTGTTCGAGGAACGTGCCGATGACCCGGAGGGCGGCCGTGGCGATCTACCCAACCCATGGGTCTCGATGATCCCGCTCCTGCTGGTGCTCGGAATTTCTTTCACCACGCATGATCAACTCGGCACCTCTGCCTTGATCGTGGCGCTACTGGCCGGCTGCATCGGTGCGGTTCTGATCAACCCGAAGCATTTGCATGCACCCGGTCTGGCCCTGAGCGAGGGCGGCACCGGCGCGCTGGTCGCCATCGGCAACACGGCTGCCGTGGTCGGTTTCGGGACCGTTGCCAAGGTCTCACCGGCCTTTGATTCGGCCGTCGCCTGGGTCACGTCGATGCCCGGCTCGGGCCTGGCTTCGGCCGCCGTCGCGGT
>JGI12210J13797_10298512_pt1 | contig 79234 bp, 59 predicted proteins | sample ElkSlonscriptome_3_FD_13797 | JGI IMG/M metagenome (IMG submission 13797) | reverse complement strand
GCCTTTATCCTTGATATTGACCAAACCCCGCTTCTCTAAGACGTAGCGGTGGCGCAGCCGGAGCCACACTGCTTCTGTCACCTGAATTCCCCCCGGCTCCCCCTGGGACTCCATCCGACTGGCAACGTTGACGGCGTCTCCCCACAGGTCGTAAACAAACCGCTTGCGGCCGATCACCCCAGCGACAACGGGGTCAGTGTTGATGCCGATACGGATACTCAAAGGCTGCTGCTGCTGCTGCCCCAGCGTGGCGATCGCCAACCAGCGACAGGATTGGTTTTGGAAGCTAGCCCACAGGCTGACGGAAATTTTGCTTGCGATCGCATCATACATATGGCTTGCGGGTGGCTTGGTGGTTGCCCTTTTTGCCCTGTAGGCGCTAATACCCTAAAGCGGCTCAGGCATCAAACCAAGCGCTTGCTGCACCACCTCGCTCCCCGCCTCTGGGCGGCAAGAGTTTTCGGTTAAGTAACGCTTCCAGGCTTTGCTGCCGGGTTGCCCCGTAAACAGCTGCAGCATATGGCGGGTAATCTTGTTGATCTTGAATCTTCCGGCCCAGCGATCGCGCCAGTCGTCAATATAGGGCAGCATGGCTTCCGCCACCTCTCGGCGAGTCTTGGGGCGATCGCCATCTCCAAAAAATGCGCTGTCCACCAGGGCAAACAAGTAGGGGTTGTCGTAGGCCGCTCGCCCCACCATCACCGCGTCCACCTGCTGCAGCTGGGCCTGCATTTGCCCTAGGTCAATGATGCCGCCGTTCACCTCAATAGTCAGCTGGGGAAATTCTTGCTTCAGCCGCTGCACATCCCCGTAGCGCAGGGGAGGCACGGTGCGGTTTTGCTTAGGGTTCAGCCCCTGCAGCCAAGCTTTGCGGGCATGGACCGTAAAGTGATGACAGCCCGCAGCCGCCACCGTTGCCACAAAGTGAGCCATATCGCCGTAGCGATCGCGATTGTCGATGCCAATGCGGTGCTTCACCGTGACCGGAATGGGCACAGCGGCCCTCATAGCCGCAACACAGTCCGCCACTCGCTCCGGCTGGGCCATCAGGCAAGCGCCAAAATGCCCGTTCTGGACGCGATCGCTGGGACAGCCTACGTTGAGGTTCACTTCGTCGTAACCTCGCTCATAGGCAATGCGGCTGCAGCGGGCCAGATCCTCGGGGTTGTCCCCCCCTAGCTGCAGGGAGAGAGGATTTTCCTGGGGCGAGAATCCCAGCAGATGGTCGCGATCGCCGTGGAGAATTGCGCCAGTGGTCACCATCTCGGTATACAGCAAGGTACACCGGGTGATCTGCCGCATGAAATAGCGGTAGTGGCGATCCGTGCGGTCCATCATGGGCGCGATGCTGACGGGGTAGGGCGAGAGGCGACGGCTAACCCCAGGGGCCAAGTCGATAGATGATGGAACTGCTGCGGTGGGCGATATCATGGCGTGCTGCGGCTAGCGGGATTCGGGCTTTTGAAATAGGCTTCTAGCACCTCTTGGACAATTGGCGCTGCGAGGGCAGACCCACCGCCGCCAGAGTTCTCTCCAAAGGCAACCACCACAATTTCGGGGTTGTCGTAAGGGCCATAGGCCCCAAACCAGGTGTGGTTTTCTCGAGGGGGGTCTTCTGCAGTGCCGCTTTTGCCCGCCAAAGGTGGCAGATGGGCCACATTCATCCCCCTACCGGTGCCATTGGTAATCACCTGCCGCGCTCCGTCCTGCAGCACCCGCATTGTCTCTGGAGACAGATTAAGGGAGCGACGATACTGGCGGCTGTCGTCTTTGAGCAGGTGGGGCGTGACGTGATCGCCCCCATTGGCGACAGCCGCAAACATAACGGCCACCTGCAGCGGCGAGGCTTGGAGATAGCCCTGCCCAATGGACATATTGATGCTGTCGCCCAAATACCAGGGCTCATCTAAATTTTCTAGCTTCCAGGCCTCGTCAGGCACCAGTCCTGCGCTCTCTTCCTCCCCTAGCTCAATGCCTGTCTTCTCGCCAAAACCATACCGGCGCGTCCAGTCAATTAGGGGCTTCTCCCCCATGCGCATGGCTGTTTGGTAGAAGAAGGTATCACTGCTCATGGCGATCGCCCCTGGGAACGATAGCGGCCCAAAGCCCGCGTTATTCCAGTCCCAAAACTGGATGCCGCCAGCTCTGATAAAGGGATAGGTCGACAATATGGACCGGGCAGAAAACCTGCCCGACTCAATAGCCGCGCTGGTGGTCACGAACTTAAATGTGCTGGCAGGAGCATACCCCTGCAATGCCCGATTGACAAACGGAAATTCTAGGCTCTGAAGCCGCTGCCATTCCGTACTGGTAATGTGGGTTGAGAAAATATTGGGATCGAATGCCGGTCGGCTCACCATAGCCAGCACTTCTCCCGTATTGGGATCCATGGCAACGACGGCCCCTCTGAGATCTCCCAGCGCCTTTTCCGCAGCCTGCTGTAGGGCAATATCTAGGGTAAGCGGCAGGTCTTGACCCGGTTGGGCGGGCTTCTCGCTGAGGATGGCAAGCACTTGCCCAATACCATCCACTTCGATTTGGCGACCGCCCCACTCACCCCTCAGCCTGTCTTCAAAGGCTGCCTCAGCCCCTAGCTGGCCAACGACGTCCCCCAAACGATAGCCATCATCAGCCAGCTGACTCAGTCTTTCGTCGCTAATTTCCCCGGTATAGCCCAACACATGGGCCGCCAGATCACCATTGGGATAAATGCGCTCCGTCTCTGCCTCAACCTGAATACCCGTCAGCTCCGACTTCAGTTCCATCAATGCCGTTAGCTGGGCCGGAGTGATATCTCGGGCAATGCGAACCAGCAGCGGTGAACTATTGCCGGCTTGTTCAAGACGCAGCCGAATATCCTCAGCGGGGATATCTAGAATTTCAGAGAGTCGGGCAATGGTAGGTTCCCAATCAATGTCATCCCGCTTGATGGGCCAGAGGTACACAGAATAGGACAGGCGATTTTGGGCCAGGGCTTGACCATTGCGGTCTAGGATACGTCCCCGTTCCGGCGGACGCGGCAGCAGCCGAATGCGGTTGTCTTCCGCCAAATCTTGATTATGCTTCCCCTCTAATAGCTGGAGGTAGACGAGTCTGCTGCCCACGCCCCCCAGCAGCAAAACAGAGATAATCACCATGGCCACAACGGACTGAAACCGGTGGCCAACAGTGCGCCCCGTTTCTCGCGGGGGGCGATCATGAAATTGAGTTCGCGCAGGGGATTGACTAATGGCCATTTGATCGGCAGTTTTGTAAACTTGTGCTTGGTGTAACAGGCGCTCCTCAAAAGTATTGCTAGATATTGAGTGTAGCAATCCCAGCAGCCATCCGGTACTATTCGATTACCGAGATATCAGGTTTCGATCCGCCAGGTCTCGAAATCAATTTGAATGCATATCGCTCCCGCCCTCTGATGTTCACGTGATTACTACACCATGAGCACAGCCATCACCTTATCCATTCCCCTGACTCGGGCAGCGCTGATGCTGATTTACCCGATTCACTTCACATAGGCCAGCTTCAGGACGCTAGAAACACTATGTCTCAAACTGCAGTTCGAAATGGGCCTACGCGCGCCAGTCAAAATCCGCCAGATGTGGAGCTTCGCCAGGTCTTTAAGGTTTTTGACAATGATACGGCGGTTCGCAGCGCGGATCTGACCATACAGCCGGGTGAATTCTTTAGTATTTTGGGACCGTCGGGCTGTGGCAAGACCACAACCTTGAGACTGATCGCGGGGTTCGAGTCTCCCACAGCCGGGGACGTCTTGATTCAAGGTCGCTCCGTGGTTAACGTGCCGCCTTACCGCCGTCCAGTAAATACGGTGTTTCAGAGCTACGCTCTGTTCGGCCATATGACCGTTTGGGACAACATTGCTTTTGGGCTGCGTATCCATGGCCAGTCCAAGTCGACTCTGCGCGATCGCGTCGGCGATGCCCTGAGATTAGTCAAAATGGAGTCCTTTAGCCGCCGCTACCCCAGCCAGCTTTCCGGGGGGCAGCAGCAGCGCGTGGCGCTGGCAAGAGCATTGGTCAACCACCCTACCGTGCTGCTGCTGGACGAACCTTTAGGGGCGCTGGACTTAAAGCTGCGTAAAGAGATGCAGATGGAGCTGTCAAATTTGCACCGAGGGCTAGGGGTCACTTTTGTCATGGTGACCCACGACCAAGAAGAGGCGCTCTGCCTCAGCGATCGCATTGCGGTGATGAATGACGGCGCTATTGAACAGGTGGGGAGTCCTGCTGAGATCTACGACTGCCCAAAGACGGCTTTTGTTGCTGACTTTATTGGCGATACAAATCTGTTCAATGGTCAAGTTCAGCAGCGCGATAGCACAACGCTGCAGGTCATCACTGACACTGGGCTATCGGTCATCACACCGGCTACAGATACCGCTTCGCCAGCCTCCTCCGTCGTCATCAGCATCCGCCCAGAGTCCATTCGCCTGGGGCTACAGCCCAATGGGGCCACAAACTGTTTCTCAGGTCAGCTCAAAAATGTCATGTATCTTGGAACTCATGTGCAGTACCTTGTAGAGCTCAAATCAGGCGATCGCCTCCAGGTGATGCAGCCCAAGTCACCAGACCTGCTTGACCTCAATACTGACGTCTATGTCTGGTGGCATGAGACAGATGGTCTTGCCCTATCGGTTTAATTTTCCTTTGTAAAATTATTGACAGGGTCAAATCAAACCTTGATACTCCTTAACATTGGATTTGATTGATTTTCACTGGCTGAGCGTCACCAATGAATTGCCATAGATTAATTATCACAGGTTAATTATCACAGGTTAATTATCACAGGCCCGCTATCCTACGGTCATCTAGTCAAAGCTTCAAAAGCACGACTCAAGCGTTTGCAACGGGACAACAACGGTACATAGTTTTAACAGGAGGCTATCGTTAGTCATGACACGCATTCCCCGCTATCCCAACAGGCGCTCTCGGCGACTGTCCCCCACCCGTCGCCGTTTCTTGCAGCTCTCTGGGGCAGCGCTGTCTGGCCTAGCGCTGGCCAACTGCGGACGGACCTTGTCCGATAGCTCGGCTGGCGACGAAGAAGCGACAGCCTCAGCGGAGGGAAGTGCCTCGGAGGGAGGGGGTGACGCCGAGACCCTTTATATCTACACCTGGGCTGACTACGTTGATGACGATCTGCTGGCCCTCTTTACCGAGCGGACCGGCTACAAGGCCGTGTCGGACGTCTATGACTCCAACGAAACCATGCTGGCCAGGCTGCAGGCAGGGGGCGGCGACGCCTACAGCATTATCTACCCGTCGGACTATATGGTCCAGGAGATGATTGGGCTGGATCTCTTGAGCGAAATTGACTCAGACCAGCTAGAGGGCATGGATAAGCTGCGGGACAAATGGCAAAGCCCCGTGTATGACGAAGCCAACCGCCACAGCGTCCCGGTGAGCTGGGGCACCACCGGACTGCTGTACAACAAGTCAGAGCTAGACCCTGCCCCTGAGGACTGGGATTATTTCTGGAGCGAAACCGATCAAATTTCCGGGAAGATGACCCTGCTGGACGACATGCGGGAGACCCTGGGGGCCGTACTCAGCTCCTTGGGCTATTCTTATAACTCTAAGGATGAAGGGGAACTGGAAGAGGCCTATGAGCGTCTGCTAGAGCTGAAAGAAGCCGGAGCCATTGCCAATTTTCAGTCCTTTGGCTACGAAGACCAAATTCTGAGCGGTGACCTGCTCGTGGTAATGGCCTACTCCGTCGATGCGATCGCGGCAACCTTGGAGGACGACAACCTAGACTATATCGTGCCCGAGAGCGGCTCATCAGTATGGACCGACACCATGGTTATGCCAAAGAGCGCCCCCAACCCTGAGGCGGCCTACGCTTGGATGAACTTTATGCTGGATCCCGAAGTCGCGGCAAAAGCGGTAGAATCGCTCTACTTCGCCACCCCCAACCAGGCGGCTTACGACTTGCTCTCAGACGAACTCAAAGACAACAAAGACCTATTCCCACCCGAGGAAATCCTCGCCAAATGTGAAGGGATTGCTCCGGTTGGTGATGCGACCGAGCTGTACGAGAAGTATTGGACTGAGATCACCAGCGCGTAAGGAATCACCATGCCTCAACGAATCAATACCAGGGGGTCTAGAGGGCTGCAACTGGGCCGCTCCCGCCGCCGCTTTCTTCAGGGGTCTGCCGCAGCGCTGTCAGCGATCGCCCTTTCCAACTGCAGCCGCCAGCTCTCAAATGTGCAGGAGGACGATGCCCAAACTTCAGAGGACAGCCCTTCTGGGGGGGACCCCTCTGGCACCCTAAACATCTATACCTGGGCTGACTATAGCGATGATGAGCTAGTGGCACAGTTCAGCGAAGACACTGGCGTTGAGGTGGTCGTTGACATTTACGAGTCCAACGAGGCCATGCTGGCCAAGATGCAGGCCGGGGGGGGAGACAAGTACAGCGTGATGTATCCCTCGGACTACATGGTGGCGCAAATGATTACCCTAGGTCTCCTCAGCGAGCTGGACCTCGACCGAGTCCAAGGCTTGGATACTCTGCAGCCTAAGTGGGAAGACCCTGGCTATGACAGCGGCAATGCCCACAGCGTACCCGTGAGCTGGGGCACCACCGGATTTATCTACAACTCTGATGTGCTGACCGATGGCCCCGAGGATTGGGACTATTTGTGGGACAACAAGAGCCGCCTGTCCCGCCGCATGACTCTGCTGGACGACATGCGCGAGACCATGGGGGGCATGCTCAAGTCGTTAGGCTATTCCTATAATGAGACAGACCCAGACAAGCTAGAAGAGGCCTACAAGCGTTTAGCAGATCTCAAGTCTGCGGTGTCTTCCTTCAAGTCCTTCGGCTGGGAAGACCAAATGTTTGGCGGCGACAGCCTGCTCGCGATGGTGTATTCGGTAGATGCCATTGAAGCAACCTTAAAAAGCTCAAAGCTCAGCTATGTCATTCCCAAAAGCGGCTCCTCGGTATGGACCGACACTATGGTAATTCCCAAGGGGGCCCCCAACCCCGATGCGGCCTATGCCTGGATGAACTTTATGATGACGCCAGAGGTGGCGGCAGCGGCGGTGGAGCGACTCAAGTTTGCGACCCCCAATCAAGCGGCTTTTGACCTGTTGTCTAGCGATTTGACGGAAAACGAAAACCTCTTCCCGCCTGACAAAATTTTGGAGAACTGTGAGGGAATTGCCCCTGTGGGGGACGCCACCGATCTGTATGACCGCTACTGGACGCAGATCAAAAGCTTGTAGCCCCGTCTGCCGTGCCCTTCTCTTAGGGCCATTGAAATAATTTCATAGAAGTAATCTAGAGCGAGCCCCATTCATCAGGATCTGAACTTTGGCCAACCGCGTTCTCATTTGGTACCGCAACGATCTGCGGCTACATGACCACGAGCCCCTAGCGCAGGCTCTAGGCGCTGGAGCCCAGGTCCTGCCCGTCTACTGCTTCGACCCCCGGCAGTTTGGCACCACAGCGTTTGGGTTTCCAAAGACTGGGCCGTTCCGGGCACAGTTCTTGAGGGAGAGCGTGGCGGATTTACGGGATGGATTGCGATCGCTAGGGAGTGATCTCGTCATTCGCTGCGGTGAGCCTGAGGTGATCATTCCAAAGCTAGTGGAATCGTTGGACGTTAGCGCTGTTTACTATTACCGCGAGGCTACCGCAGAAGAAACGCGGGTAGAGCAAGCGTTGGACAATGCGCTGACGCCCCTAGGCATTGAGTTGCGCTCATTTTGGGGCGCGACGCTGCACCATATCGACGATCTGCCGTTTGAGCTAGGTCAGCTACCCGATGTCTTTACCCAGTTTCGCAAAGCCGTCGAAAAGAAGTCCACCGTTTACCCCGCGGCCTCTGCCCCTAGCGTCCTCAAGGGGCTGCCGGATATAGACGTGGGGGAAGTGCCAACCCCAGAGCGCCTGGGCGTTGACCCCAAATCTCCAGACGATCGCGGCGTGATGCCTTTTAAGGGAGGGGAGACCGCCGGGAAGCAGCGGCTGAATGACTATGTCTGGCAGCAGGACGCGCTGCGCCGCTACAAACAGACCCGCAACGGGATGCTGGGCGCGGACTATTCCTCTAAACTTTCGCCATGGCTAGCTTTAGGGTGCTTATCACCGCGCTATGTCTATGAAGAGGTGCAGCGCTACGAGGTCGAACGGGTACAGAACGACTCGACCTATTGGCTGGTGTTTGAGCTGCGCTGGCGAGACTATTTTCGCTTTGTGGCTCTTAAGTATGGCAACGCGCTGTTTCACCCTTCGGGCATTCAGGGTATTGATATTCCCTGGGAGCACGATTGGGACCGCTTCGAGCGCTGGCAAAAAGGGGAGACTGGCTTTCCACTGGTGGACGCCAATATGCGAGAGCTGGCGGCGACGGGCTTTATGTCGAACCGAGGGCGGCAAAATGTGGCCAGCTTTTTGACGAAGAACCTGGGCATTGACTGGCGCATGGGGGCAGAGTGGTTCGAGTCGCGGCTGGTGGACTACGACGTGTGCAGCAACTACGGCAACTGGAACTATACAGCTGGGGTGGGCAACGATTCGCGTGGCTTTCGCTATTTCAATATTCCTAAGCAGTCTAAGGACTATGACGCCAAGGGCCATTATGTGAAGCATTGGCTGCCGGCGCTTTCAGATGTGCCTGCTGGCAAGGTGCATGAACCCTGGAAGCTGTCGTCGGAGGAGCAGAAGCGCTGTGGCGCTCGCATTGGGGTAGATTATCCCAATCCAATTGTGGATCTGCATAAGTCGGTGAAGCACAATGAGCGGCGGTATAACGAGGCGGTGGGGTAGCGACCTCACTCAATGTATAGTTGGCTCTATCAGTCTTTTGTAGCCACTCAGATTTGTTACCGTTCGACCTGTCATAACAGCAGCGTCAATCTACCATCCGGATATCAGTATTTTGTCTAAAGAGTTACCGAGTCTACCGGCGGAAGAGGAACTGAGCGCCTCTGCTCTGACATTTTTGGACAGCTCTGTTGCCGAAAGCTCGGACATCGGGGCCAGTACAGCAACGGTCACCATAACCGGATTGCTGCAGTGGCAGGACAACGCAGGAAATCTCCATCCCATCCGAAACGCGCGGATTGAGCTTTGGGAAGCCGATCCATTTCCGTTTAGCGATGACTATGTTACGGAAGGGGGAACAGACAGTGAGGGACGGTATGAATTTACCGTGCCACTGGTGGATGTACTTGACCTTGAGTTTCCTTCAGAACAGGCCGGCGAGGTCTATATCCAGGTGCGTTCAGAACCGAGGAATTATCCCTACAATATTTTGACCGGGGGCGATGCGTACTACAGGTATTCCAGCCCAGTGCAAATTATCTCAGCGGGGGGAACCTACGACGTCCCAAAGGTATTTGATGCCAAAACATCCGAGATAGGCCGCGCCTTCTCGATCTATGACGCCATATTTGCCGCTCAGCAGTACGGCTTGGCCGTCTTTCAGGAGACAGAGCCTCTTCAGATCAATACCTGGCAGCCTCCCCTGCTTAATATTAACTATCCGGTATCGCTTGAGGATGCTGGAGGCGAATACATGCCAGGCAGCGGCAACGATCCCAGGCTCATAGCGTTTTCAGAAGAAGCCGGAAGTAATTGGGACATCATCCTTCACGAATTTGGTCATTATTTGGCAGACATCGATCAGCTCAGCGATGATTTTGCCGACGCCGTCGTGACGCTCGATCACAGAATTGGCGTGAGCAATATCTCCGGCTCAGTGGCAGAGGGAATACCCGCATTAGGAAAGGATCTGGGAACTCGACTGGCATGGGACGAAGGGTTAGCCAACTATTTCTCCGTTGCCATCCAGCAGTTTTCGATGGATAGCAACCTTTTTCCGCAAGGGCCTCCTGATGTCAATGTTCAAACACCATCCCTTTTCGAAAACGTCGCAATCGGTTCTGGCGACGTTGCTAGCACGGTTGACTTTGAGAACAACGTCAGAATCATTGAAAGTTTCAATGTGACGGTCCCCCTGCTGAGCAAAGGTGAAGGCGATGAGCTTTCCATCACCCGAATCTTATTGGATCTAGCGGACGGTCAAGCCCTACCCAACGAGCCCGATGACGAGATACAGGTTACCTTCACCTACAGCGATCGCAATGTCGCAACGGGGCATATCGCCCTGTATAAAATTCTTGACCAGGCGATAGGCGAAGGGGAACTGAAGCGGCTGAGCGATTTGTGGAATTTCTTTTCCGAAGGCGTCGGCTTGGGCTACCTTGGCTTACCCGCTGAGTTAGCAGATGAAGCGAAGCGAGCAAAGCTAGGCAAACTCTTTGAGCTGAACGGTGTTTCTCCCGAAATTACCGAATTTCAAGACTACAAGCCGCCACAGACCGTTAACGGATTGCCCGTCGGCCAGGCCCAAGCTCCAAAGGTCACCTGGACCATCGGCAACGACAATCGAAACGACACCTTCACCATCATGGTGTTCAACGACGACTTCTCGGAGATGCCGATTGAGGTGACGTTGGATACTAGCCTGCTGGCTGCAGGGGAATGGTCTACCAGCGGAACGAGCGCTGAATGGGTTCCTGATGTCAACGCCCTCTATGGCGGAGCGTCCTGGCAAAGCCTTTATCAGAACTCAGGCACCTATCACATTGTTGTGGCCGGGGCGGATACAGATGATTTTGAAACGGGTGCTTACTGGAGTGGCGCTTATAGCTTTGCCGTAGAGGCTACGCCAGCAAGCAACCCTGGCAACCCTCCGGTGGTGAACGCAGCGATCGCAGACCAGGTCGCTACGGTCGGGGAAGCCTTGAGTTTTACGGTGCCTGCCACTGCCTTTTTCGACCCAGACCCCGGCGACACGCTCACTTACAGCATCAACGTTACCCGCGACTTGGTTAAAAACGGCAGCTTTGAGCAGGGAAGCGTCGTGGATGAATTTGACTACATTTCGCTTGAGGCGGGCTCTAACGCTATCAATCATTGGACCGTGACGCGAGACCAAATTGACTACTACCAAGACGAATGGATTGCCGCCGATGGCGATCGCAGTATTGACTTAAACGGGTCACCCGGCGTGGGGGGCATGTCTCAAATGCTAGAGACGGAGGTAGGACAAGACTACCTCGTCACCTTCGATCTGGCCGGTCACAACAGCGGGCTGCTGCAAACCCTGGGGGTGTCGGCGGCTGGGCAAGCGGCAACCTTTGAATTTCAGGCGAATCAAGACCCGAGCAACCTGGGCTGGGTAGAGCGGTCTTGGCAATTTACGGCGGTGGCTCCCGAAACCACGGTGGAGTTTTATAGCCTGCAGAACCTCTATGCTTATGGTGGTCCGGCGATTGATGATGTGTCCATTGTGGCGGAGGATGCCCCTCTGCCGGATTGGCTGACTTTTGACCCTACAACCGGCACTTTCAGCGGGACGCCGCTCGTGGGGGATGAGGGAGCTATGGTGGTGGCGGTGACGGCTACCGATTCGACGGGAGCGATCGCTGCTGACGAGTTTGTTTTGGTGGTTGAATCTGGCTCTAGCCCTCTTGAGGGCAGCGACATCGACGAAACTGGGGCGACTCAGCTGAGTTTGCAATCCGATACGCTGTTTGCATTTGAAGCACTAGCTGATGACGCACCTTTGGCCTATATTTCGCCTTCAAGCGGCGGAATATAGCGAGAAAGCGGTTTCCGTAAGCTAGAGAGCAAGAGCTGAACGCGGTGTGCAACCTAGTATGAATAGGAAAAGTCCCACCGATGACTATCACTCGCTACACGTCGCGTAACTAACACAGGGACGAATTGGCTAACTCCCCGTTGAACCTGTCATGCATCTACCGCTGCAATATACACCCCATAGCTTGGCAGCTCAACATAGTGACCAAAGGCCCGCGCCCCGCTGCTGGGCAGTCCCCACAAAGGCTTGACAGGCGGCAGCTCATAGAGGCCCTGATTCACCGTGCTCTTTGAAAAATTCAGCAAAAATAGCAGCGGCTGCTCGCTATCGCGGCCTCGGACAAAGCCAAACAACTCCGGCTTTGTTTCAATCAGGTCAATGGTAAGGCTCTGGCCTATAGCAGGCTGCTGTCGTCGCCAGTGAAGCAGTTGACGGTACTTTGTTAGCAGTGAGTGGGGGCTTTTGTCTTGCTGGTCTACCGCCATCAGCTTGTGGCTCTCTGACACAGGTAGCCAAGACTCGCCGCTCTGGGTAAAGCCATATTGATGAACTTCCGCCTGCCACGGCATGGGGGTGCGACAGCCATCTCGACCCAAAAATTCAGGATAATTCCTAATGCCGAAGGGATCCTGCATTCGCTCAAAGGGCACCTCCGCTTCCGGCAGGCCCAGCTCATCCCCCTGATATAGGCAGCAGCTTCCTGGCAAAGAGAGCAGCAGCACCGCCAACATATAGTTAAATGTCTCCTGCTCAAACACCGAGTGGGAGAGATGCTTTTGCCAGCGAGAGGCCAGCCGAGGGAAGTCGTGGGTGCCCGCCGTCCAGCAAAGACCTCCCTGGCTGAGCAGCGCCTTAGCTTCGCTAATCACCTGCCGCAGATGCTCAGGGGTCAGGGGCTCCTCGGTCATGAGGGCAGAATTGTAAGCGGTGTGCAGCCGCTCAGGGCCGACGGCTTTGGTAGCTTCGGCAATCGCATCTTCAGCGCAGCTAATTTCCGCGAGGCTAGTGACCGAGTCGTATTCATCTAGAGTGGCGCGAATTTGCCTCAGCATGTCGTAGGTTTGGGGCTGGCCGATATTGTAGCGGCTGACATAGCGGAAGAAGGGCAGAGCAAGTGTGCCGCCAGCGGGCAAAGAGTCCGCATCGGTGCGGGGCGGATTGTCTCGCAGTTTGGGGTCGTGCATCAAGAAATTGACCACATCAAAGCGAAAGCCGTCCACCCCCAAATTTAGCCAAAAGCGCCCCACATCCAGCATAGCCTGCTGCACCGCTGGGCTATACCAGTTGAGGGCAGGCTGCTCAGATAGGAAATGATGCAGATAGAACTGCTGCCGGGTCTCATCCCAGCTCCAGGCCCGTCCGTGGAACGTCGAGAGCCAATTGTTCGGGGGCTCGCCAGTCTCATCTGCATCTTCCCAGACATACCAGTCGGCTTTAGGGTTAGTGCGATCGCTTCGGCTTTCCACAAACCAGGGATGCTGATCGGCCGTATGACACCAGACCTGGTCAATCAACACCTTGAGACCCAGGTCATGGGCCTTGTCCAACACTGCTTTGAAGTCCTCCAAGGTGCCGAACATCGGATCGACACCACAGTAGTCGCTGATGTCGTAGCCAAAATCCTTCATTGGCGAAGGATAGAATGGACTGATCCATACCGCATCGACGCCAAGGCCAGCGACGTAGTCCAGCTTGTGGTAGATGCCCTGTAAATCTCCAATCCCGTCTCCGCTGCTGTCATAAAAGCTGCGGGGATAAATTTGATAGATTACGGCATGCTGCCACCAATGCATCTGCATAACTTATGCGTCCTGACGTAAGTCCTTCACGACTCTAGGGTACTCAAAAATACGGCGGCGTAGGGGCTGCAGATCAACTCTTCCCCCTTTAGAGTAATCTCGCTCTGATTGACCAGCAGCGTTTGGACATTTGACTTATCCAAAAGTTCTGGCAAGCTAAAGGGCGTCGTGTGGGGCGACAGGTTGAAGAGACACAGCAGACTCTGCTCAGCATACCGACGAATAAAGGCAAAGATGCGATCGTCGCTGCGGTAGGTTTGGAAGTCTCCGGCAATTAGGGCTGGCTGCTTTTGCCGCCAATGTAGCAGGCGACGCCAAGTGTTGAGCAGCGATTTGGGATCGGCGTTCTGCCGGTCTATGGCCAAGTCGTGGTGAGCTTGCGGCACTGGCAGCCAGCTCTTCGCCGCTGTGGTAAAACCTGCGTTGGGGGCATCGGCGCACCATGGCATTGGCGTGCGGGAAACGTCGCGGCCCGGTAGCTTGGGATAGAGGGCTTTGCCAAACGGGTCTTTAAGCTGCTCTGGTGGAATATCCTCAGGGATGCGAGCCTCTGGCAGGCCCAGCTCGTCTCCTTGATAGAGGCACACCGCACCGGGCAACGCCACCAGCAGTCCCGCAATCATGTGGTAAAAGGGCTTAGGATAAGGCTCTCCGGTAACGTCCTTGCCGGTCCAGCGCGATCGCAGTCGCTGATAGTCGTGGTTGCCCACCATCCAGCACTGTCCACCTTCAGGAAAATGATAGCTAATGCGCTTGGTCACCTGCCGTAGCAGCTTGGTTGTAATCGGCTCGTCCTGCAGCAGGGCGCTGTTGTAGGCCAAATGAAGGCGATCGCTACCCTCTACGTACTGCCCTGACAGATCGATCGAATCCTCACACAAGGTGACTTCACCCAGGGTAACTACATGGGGGTACTGATCAACGAGCTGACGGATACGCTTCAGTTTGTGCAAGGTTTCTGGCCGACAAAAGCTGCGGCTAAAGTGCTGGCTCGCCATGGGATTGTTGGGGTCAATGCCATCCGGCAGGCCGTGCTCCGGGATGCGCTTTGGATTATCTTCTAAATCTGGGTCGTGGTAGAAGAAGTTAACTGCATCAATGCGAAAGCCATCTACGCCTTTGTCTAGCCAAAATTTAGCGCGCTCTAAAAGTGCCTCCACCACGGCTTCGTTGTGCCAATTGAGCTCTGGCTGACCAGGCAAAAAGTTGGCCAAGTAGTACTGCCGCCGCTGCTTGTGCCAGCACCAAGCCGTGTCTCCCGTAAAGGCGGAAAGCCAGTTGTTAGGTGGGCCACCTTCAGGGGCGGGGTCAGCCCACACGTACCAATCGGCTTTGGGGTTATCCTGGCTTGCTGAACTTTCCCGAAACCAGGGATGCTCATTGGAGGTATGGTTCCATACCTGGTCAATGAGCACCTTGAGTTCGAAGTCATGGGCTACCGTCAGCAAATTTTCGAAATCCGCCATGGTGCCAAATAGCGGATCGATGGCGTCTAGCTTCTTGACATCATAGCCAGCATCATCGTGCTCCGACGGGTAAATTGGCGTTAGCCAAACGGCATCGACCCCAAGGGACTTTACGTAGTCGAGCTTTGACAAAATCCCCGGCAAATCACCAATGCCGTTGGCGTCAGAATCCATAAAGCTCCAGGGGAAAATTTGGTAGATAACGGCGTGCTGCCACCATTCCCCTTGGCGTTGCATTGTATGGGCGTCTTCCCAGGTCCAGGCTCGGCGGTTGATGGCGGCCTGACGCCACCAATACTCTGAATTTTCATTAATGAACTCTAGCGGCATGGAGACTTAGCTTGTCGGGGTTATTCCTCAAATTACGCAACGGCTTTGGGAGGCAGCATCCCCTTTAAGGAACAGTTGAAATCGTCTCCTAGGTATGATCCCAGAGCTTAACCTATGCCGCTCTCTTCTCTAGCCTCACTGTTCTGGTCCTATTGCGTTTGACCTATTGACATCCTCGCCTAGCAACCCTGACGGGTATGCAAGGTGATTCCTTGGGTCACCCCAAAGATTTCCTGCTTCACGTTGCACGCACGCTGCGCGAACAGTGCCAGCCAGCTAGACTGAGTTACCCCAACCCCCGCCGCCTCGACTCCACAGGCATTTTCTACTTCCCGTTGCCACGGGTACAAATTACTTGCGCCGCTGCCACATCCCTTGGTTTTACTGAACCGCAAGCGTGGCAGTGCGCAACCCTAACGCTGAGATCCTTGCGGGCCTCAGCCCTACAGTCTGGGCGCTCCTGGGAGGTTCCACGCGGGTCAACCTTGCCGTAGTAAACATCACGTTTTCAGCACACCCAGGGCAACACCTGATTGGTGAACTGCCCTAGTCCAGCATCCAATGTGTGTTTACCCAGCATTCCCTTTACCATGATGCGGAAGTCAAGGTCTTCAACAAATAGACCAGCGCACCCCAACCCAGCCCAACTGCGGCAGCTTGATGCCATCGGGGCTGATGCAGTTTTTAAGCATTTGCGGAAAGACAAAGCTGCGCATCCGACCGGGCTTCTTGAACCGGGGCATTCCTGCCCGCTTTAGCCGCCACGCCTCCCAAACAATGTCCAACTTCCTCAGCACCTGTTGCAGCATTTGAGCGTTAACTGTCTTTAAAAGTGGAAACTCTTTTTTAGCAGCGGTAAGTCGCTTTGCCTGAACGTGGTAGCCGGGGAACGGCTCGTCTGCTGAGAGAATGTACTCCCCACGCAGTGAGCAGGCGTTAATGGTTAACTTGCGGGAATCTAACCAGTCTTTACGCTCACGCAAAGCAAAGTTCCAAACATTGCGACACACCGACAATATGTGCTCAATCTCTGCAATCTGCTCAACGCTCGGCTTTAGCTTAAATTCCCACGTCATGCTTAGCATGCCTACAACATGCAATAATCTGTTGTAGGCTGTTCGCTTTGCTCGTGTTGCGCTACATCACCAACCAAGCTTTCAGCTATGGTCGAAGTACTGCGAAAGATTCTGATAGCTATTCTAGAAATCATCTCCTAGTCGATCAGTTAGCCGATCAGTGCCCAAAACTTAGTCAGCGAAAAATATAAAAGTTTCCTCGCTAACTACAGTCAGCGAGGGGTGCAATTTTAGACTTGGAAGTGCTATTGCTGTGTCAGCACAATCTATCGACCAAGCCTAAATGTATTAATAAGCTCGATGCTCAGTCGATAGCTTTCTTAACGTTGTCTTTGACATCTTCTTTGGCATGCTCTGCCTTGGCTTCAACTTGCTTAGCTTGGCCTTCCGCCTTGTGCTTGCTATCGCCAGTGACTTCACCAAAAGCTTCTTGAGCCTTTCCTTCGATGTTTTTTGCGGTTGCCCCTGCCCTATCTTCGGTGCTCATAGTGATATCTCCTAGTGTGAATCAATGAATGACGAGCAGTATCTTGATAAAAGCTGTAAGCTTTGGCTAGCCGTTGGACGGCACCTTAGCCGCTAGCTTACGTAGTTTTTTACTTAGAACTACCTGCTTCTTATCTTGTTGCTCAACATGCATTTAGGTTAAGTCGGTGGTTTCTATACCTTCATCTATCAAAAGAGCTGATATCGAAAAAACCAACGTTGACAACGCAAGTTCAGACGGACTCGGAGGTTTGTGGTGCTGAGGGAGACAGCGTTTTCTTGAGCTGATCGGCTTCATGAAGGGTATCTTCCGGGTCGCGATCGTTAGAGCGCTGGACATAGTTGAGTTTGACCTCTTCTAATAATCCTGACAACAGCGTTTGCAGCTCACGCTGAGTTTTGGCATCTTTTAGCTCTTCCAAAAAAGCGCCACGAAAGTCTTGCGCCAGCTGGTCAAACAAAACGCGGCCCTGAGTGTCGCTGTAGGACTCCACTAAAACCTCGTAGGTCTGCTGAGCTAGATAGTCTGAAAGGTCCATGATGGCGGCCTCTGGAACATTATCTAGTCCTGGCACCTGCTGCAGACTCTGATACACATCCGACTCCTTGACCGCTCCTTGAATGCTGTGGCGCAGCAGGGCTTCCACATCGGGCTGTACCTCGGGCAGCACGCGGTAGATAGCCAGGTCGAGGAGGCGATCGCCGAGGGCATCTACCTTATCCACGTCGGACACCTGGATGTAAGGCGTTTCTCCGCCTAAGATGGCCTGCACCAATGCCCCTGTTTCCACAGACTCCTTGGCTTGGTTGATGAGGCGCACTAGGGCAAAAGTTGCCACTCGCTCTGAGAGATAGGCTGCAGGCTCATGGGTCACCTGCTGCAGTATCTGCTCCATATCCACCAGACCTGACTGATGCAGCCTCACCGATACCGGGATGATGCGCAGCCACCGCCACAGGGGCAGAATGAGAAACCCGTCATACCAGCGGCGCAGCATAGCATCAAACCATGAGATGCCAGGACGCCGCAGGCTTTCCGCCAGCGTCTGCCGCAAGAACTCTGCCAGAAAGAAGGCCCCAAACCACAAGTCAATCTGCCAAAAGCGGTCAATGATCCGCCCGTTGTCGTTTGTGGTGCGAAAGTAATTGCGGGCTAGCAAAGGCTCTAAACGAGTCTGAAACAGATCATAGACCACTGGCCAGCCCGTCTGCTCTAGAAAATTCTGGCTCCACAGCGTGGCGATCGCCGCTTGGGTAGTGTCTGTGTCGGTGATGGTCTGCATCCGGCGCTTGAGCTTGGCGAAGGTGCCAAACTGTCCCCCTGACGCAAAAGGATTTTCGCGAATGAGGGCGTCACTCTGCTGCCGCAGGTGCGCCAGCGCTTCTTCAATACTGGCAGAGTCCAAGCTAGGAGCGGCATCAACTTGCTGGTTAAGGGCCTGATTGAGGGCATCGATGGCGGCAATATATCTCTGGGTGGTGGGGTGGGGCTCTATGCCTTTGACGGGGTCATAGGCGGTGACAATGGCCGGCGTGTAGCGGAGATAGAGATTGCGTAGGGGGAGATAGCTTAGGTTGAAAGCGGCGATGGCTAGATTGGCAACGGCAATGATGGCGACGACCTGGCCCCACCAGTTGCGGGAGGGGTGGACTGTGGTGGTGGGCGAAGCGACGGGATCGGGAGCTACCATGGGTTACTGGCGTAAGATTCTCAGCATAACTATGCTACTGTAGAAGACCTTGGGCGATTAGCACAGTGGTAGCGCACTTCCTTCACACGGAAGGGGTCACTGGTTCGAATCCAGTATCGCCCATTTGTGTTGAGATTAATACTGCTGCATGCCTACGGCAAATGTTCAGAACCTTGCGGCGCAGGTTGAGGTGAGCAATTCCTCGGGTAGCAACAGTGCCAAACCGCGATAGCGGGCCCTGAAATGCTATCCTAGAAAAGTTGTCAAAAAATCGCACACTCAGGACTTCGGGTGTCTTATGTCGGCCAAAACATGATGCCGACGGGACCATGGCGACCGGAGCGATCGCCCACAGAATTGGCGAATCTAAACGCTCTTGTGGCTAAGGCCAAAGATACACCTGGGTGGAGGCTAAACCCGAAAATAGGAGTTAATCACCAATGCCCGTAGTTTCACTTGCTCAACTGCTCGAATCCGGCGTCCACTTCGGCCACCAGACCCGCCGCTGGAACCCCAAAATGGATCCCTACATCTACACCTCTCGCAACGGTGTCCACATCATCGATCTGGTGCAGACTGCCCAGCTGATGGAAGGAGCCTACAGGTTCATGCGAGAGGCCACAGAGAAAGGGAAGAAAGTTCTGTTCGTCGGCACCAAGCGTCAGGCCGCTGGCATCATTGCTCAAGAAGCGTCCCGCTGCGGCGCATACTATGTCAACCAGCGCTGGCTGGGCGGCATGCTGACCAACTGGGCCACTATCAAGACCCGCATCGAGCGCCTCAAGGAGCTAGAGCGGCGGGAAGAGACGGGTGTGCTGGATCTGCTGCCAAAGAAAGAAGCCTCCATGCTGCGCCGAGAGCTAGAGAAGCTGCAGAAATACCTCGGCGGCATCAAGCTGATGCGTCAGGTGCCCGACATCGTGGTTATCGTTGATCAGCGCCGGGAGTACAATGCTGTGCAGGAATGCACTAAGCTAGATATCCCCATTGTGGCTCTGCTCGACACCAACTGTGACCCCGACGTCGTGGATATTCCTATCCCCGCTAACGACGACGCTATCCGCTCCATCAAGCTGATCATTGGTCGTCTCGCTGACGCCATCTACGAAGGTAATCACGGACAGCTTGAAACCGATGACAGCAATGACATCTATCAAGACTACGAGGATTACGATGGCGCAGAAGATGAATATGAAGAAGCTGCAGTAGCCGCAGTGGCTAGTGAGACTGTCAGTAAAGGGGCCAGTGAGGCTGCCAGTGAAGGAGCCAGTGAGGCTGCCAGTGAAGGAGTCAGTGAGGCTGCCAGTGAAGGGGCCAGTGAAGGGGCCAGTGAGGCTGCCAGCGAAGGAGCCAGCGAGAGCGGTAGTGAGGGCAGCAGCGAAGTAGAAAGCTAACGTCCTGCCAACCGTTATCGAGAGTAATACCCACACTGATACTCTCGTATAAAGACATGACGGCAGTGCCCAGCGATCGCAGACTGATCCAGTCGAGGGACTCTGGGCACCGCTCGTTTCCACGAAACCCAACTGCATAGACAGAGCATAGATTAGGACTGAAGTATTATGGCTGAAATATCGGCAAAACTGGTTAAGGGGCTGCGCGATGCAACCGGCGCACCGATGATGGATTGCAAAAAGGCCCTGAAGGAAACAGATGGGGACATGGAAAAAGCCTCGGAATGGCTTCGTCAGAAGGGAATATCTTCTGCAGAAAAGAAGTCGGGTAAGGTTGCTGCAGAAGGATTGGTGGGCAGCTACATCCACACGGGCGGACGCGTGGGCGTCCTCGTTGAGGTCAATTGCCAAACTGACTTTGTCGCCCGCAACGAAATTTTCCAGGGATTGGTGAAAAATATCGCGATGCAGATTGCGGCATGCCCCAACGTGGAGTATGTCAGCACAGACGATATTCCTAAGGCGATGGTCGCGAAAGAGAAAGAAATTGAGATGGGCCGCGACGACCTAGCGGAGAAGCCCGAGAAAATTCGCGAGAAGATTGTCGAAGGCCGCATTGACAAGCGCCTCAAAGAGCTATCGCTGCTGGATCAACCCTACATCCGAGATCAGAGCATCACCGTGGATGAGCTGGTCAAAAAGACTTCTGGTGAAATTGGCGAGAAGGTGGACATTCGCCGTTTTGCCCGGTTCGTAATGGGTGAGGGCATCGAAAAGGAAGAGTCTGACTTCGCGGCTGAAGTTGCGGCACAGACCGGCAAAAAGTAGCGGACTGAGCCCGCGATGGCGGATGCAAAGACAACAAAACGAGACATCGAAGCGCTAGAAGACGCCACCCGTCAACTGGCAAAAGACCTGGATTCGGCATATCGGGAGTACCTCACTATTTTGGTAGACTCCCTCCGCCGACAGGTTGTTTCGGCCTGCTATGGGCTATGCACCCGGGGGTATCCCGAGCAATTTCTCAAGCTCACTTTCAACCAGCGTGAGCAGGTCCAGCAATCTATTCAGCAGGCGATCGCCCAGAGCTGTGCCCAGTTAGCTGAACCCGATCGGCTCATTGACAGCATGGCACAGCGCCGCCGCCGTTCAGATGAGCGTGCTAGAGCCGCTGCTAGGGCTGCAGCCAAAGCTGATTTGGGCGAACTTCTTGGGGACGGTGGCCTGGGCGATGGTGGCCTGGGCGATGGTGGCCTGGGCGATCGCACCAGCGATAGTGATGACGGCGGCAGCCATGGCGTCGACGATGGCAACGGTGACGGCCAGCAAGAGCAGACCGTTGCTCCCAAAGCAGAGCAACTTAGGGCAGAGCAACTCAGGGCAGAGCAATCTGATTTGGGAGATGGCAACGCTAGCGCTTCTGCCAACACCGCCGACCATACCGCCGATCATCAAGGCCAGATAGACTCGTCTGACGAACCAGCGGCCCAACCGCCCAAGTCAGGGCCACCCGCACTGCTTGAGTACCAAGATCAGCTAGAGACATCCCTGGCCTACACCGTCGAATCGTTGGCAGATCGCATCAATGATGCGCTGAGAGAAGCTGATATTATGCCCCAAGAGCTGCCAGAGACCATGCTAGAAGCCGTCATCAAGGCGGGCTCTGCTGAGGTGATAGAGGGTCCCCCCAATGTCTTAAGCCTGTTGGTGCAGGCTGACGAGGATGGAGATTACGTTGCCCCTATCATGGCTATCCGACTACAGGTGTCTGAGCTGGAGTTCAACGACACCCGTCTATCGGCGGGGCGATCGCGGCTTCGTTTGCTCCATGGGAAACTGCAAAAGATAGGGCGAGCTTACGAAAAGCATCAGCGAGAGTGGACTATCCTTGAGGCTGAATCTGCCTGGCGAGCCGCCTGGCATGAGCCGTCTTAGTTTTGAGCTCTCCTGGAGCTAAACCACATTGGGCTAAATCACTAGGCTAGGGCAACGCTAATGGACTGGCAGCGTGTTCAAAAAGCACTATCGATTGAAGCAGAACAGGGGTTCAACGACCTCGTGGGGCGACAGTGCCGCTTTAGCGAGTTTTTAACGCTGCAGCTCACCCAGCCGCCTAAAAATATGCCTTCCGGAGAGCAGTCCCGCTGGCAAACCCTCTCCCAAAAGTTTACAGACTACTCCGATCTATCCTTTGCCCAACGTCAGCATCTCGTGGCAGAGACGCGCCGCCTAATTTATGACACAAAGCGGTCTTTAGACGATCGGCGGTCACTAGAGAAGCGGCAGGCCTTGGAAAAACGGCAGTCAGCACCAGAACGCTCAGCACCCTCGCCCCGGACCGTACCCCTTGACTATCGCCACCAGGGAACCAAGATCGCCCTTGATCAGTCGGTCACATATTTACCTGGCATCGGCCCAAAAAACAGCGAGCGATTGGGTAAGCTGGGCCTGTTCACCATCCGCGACCTGCTGTTTCACTATCCCCGCGACTACATCAACTATGCCCGCCAGGTGGCTATTCGGGATTTACAGCCTGGGGAAACGGTCACCGTGGTGGGCACCGTAACGCGCTGCACCTGCTTTACGAGCCCCCGCAACCCCAAGCTCACCATTATGGAGATTCGCATTCGCGATCGCAGTGGAGTGCTGAAGTTAGGCCGCTTCTTCGCCGGAAAGCGCTACAGCAATCGGGGGTGGCAAGAGCAGCAAAAGCGGCTGTACCCATCGGGGGCAACGGTAGCAGCATCGGGATTGGTCAAGGAAAACAAGTACGGCTTGACCTTAGATGACCCGCAGATTGAAGTCATTGACCATGCTAAGGGCTCTATCGACTCCCTCAGCGTAGGCCGCGTGGTGCCGCTGTATCCGCTTACTGAAGGAGTGGGGGCGGACCTGGTGCGCAAGGCCGTGGTGGCTGCATTGCCTGCAGCGGTGCAGCTGCAGGATGCCCTGCCTGAGAGTATTCGCCAAGCCCATGAGCTAGCGCCCCTGCCCGTGGCGATCGCCCAGATCCACTTTCCCCCCGATGATGAGGTGCTCCAGGCTGCCCGTCGTCGCCTGGTGTTTGACGAGTTTTTCTATCTGCAGCTGGGTTTGCTTCACCGCCGCCGGGAGCAAACCGTAGAGACCACTGCAGTGCTGACCACTGCGGGCTCACTGCTTGACCAGTTTTATGACCTGATTCCCTTTAGGTTTACCGGGGCCCAAGAGCGCGTGGTCCAGGAAATCTTAAATGACCTACAGCAGACTGTGCCCATGAACCGGCTGGTGCAGGGGGATGTGGGGTCAGGGAAAACCGTCGTGGCGATCGCAGGGATTTTGGCCGCAATTCAGTCTGACTATCAGGCGGCATTTATGGCCCCTACAGAGGTGCTGGCAGAGCAGCACTACCGCAAGCTGGTGGAGTGGTTTAACAGTATGCACCTGCCGGTAGAGCTGCTGACGGGGTCAACGCGAGCAGCCAAGCGGCGAGACATTCACAGTCAGCTGAAGACGGGTGAGCTACCTCTGCTGGTGGGCACCCATGCCTTGATTGAAGACCCGGTGCAGTTTCAGCGGCTAGGGTTAGTCGTCATTGATGAACAGCACCGCTTTGGTGTGGCTCAGCGGGCCAAGCTGCAGCAAAAGGGAGACAATCCCCATGTTCTTACCATGACCGCCACGCCAATTCCTCGCACCCTGGCGCTAACGCTGCATGGTGACCTAGACGTCAGTCAAATCGATGAGCTGCCGCCAGGCCGTAAACCAATTCAAACAAACCTGCTTCATGGTCGCGATCGCCCCCATGCCTATGACCTCATGCGGCGAGAAATTGCCCAGGGGCGGCAGGTCTACGTGGTGCTGCCTCTAGTAGAAGAGTCGGAGAAGCTAGACCTCAAATCGGCTGTAGACGAGCATCAGCACCTGCAAGAGCTTTTTCCAGAATTTGCGGTGGGGCTGCTCCATGGTCGCCTGTCGTCTGCAGAAAAAGACAGCGTGATTCAGCGGTTTCGCGACAATGAGACCCAAATTTTGGTCTCGACGACAGTGGTGGAAGTGGGGGTAGATGTACCCAATGCCTCAATCATGCTAATCGAGCATGCCGAACGCTTTGGCCTATCGCAGCTGCACCAGCTGAGGGGGCGGGTAGGGCGAGGCAGCGACCAGTCATTTTGCCTGCTGATGACGGCCTCTAAGGCGGAGGTAGCAATTCAACGCCTGAAGGTGCTGGAGCAATCCCAAGATGGCTTCTTTATCGCCGAGATGGATCTGCGCTTCCGGGGGCCAGGAGAGGTCTTGGGTCGGCGGCAGTCTGGACTGCCGGATTTTGCCCTAGCGAGCTTAATCAATGATCAAGATGTCCTGTCGCTGGCGCGGGAGGCAGCAGAATCAATCATGGCGCAGGATCCAACCCTGGAGAGCTATCCGCTGCTGAAGACGGAGCTATCCCATCGCTATCGTCGGCTGATGGGCGGAACAATTTTGACATAGGGGAAAGCCAAGATTTGGAGATAATCTTTGCTATGACTGGCCGCTAGCGGCAGGCTGGGATAGGTTTGAATAGTCTGTTCCAGTTTCGCTGTGTCGGAACCCCATTGCCCATGACTGTACTATTGATGCTTGCTGCGTTAGGTAGCATCTATTACTTTATTCTCTATCCATATCAAAAGGTAAAGCGCTTAAAGCGTAGCCTTGTGCTTCGGGTCCATGACGCCCAAACGCGCTACCCAGACTTGCCCTTAGGCAACGTTGCCATCTTTTCAAGTGCTGACAAAAGGCATCGAGTTTGCGTCATTTTTCCGATGCTTACCCTGAGAAGCAAAGTCGAATACATCTACTCCTGGCACGATATCCATGCGGTTCGAGTCCTAAATCAAAAGCAGCTGAGCGCCGGGGATTGCCTGAACGTCAGCGTTGCCAAAGAGCTAGCCTTCTTGGTCCACGACCACACGCGCTTTGTCGAACCGGAGATCGAGCGCTTGCAAAATCAGCGACAAAAGATCAGCGCCTTGCTCAACCTTGTGGCAACTTCAGAAACGTATGCCGGTCATCAGAGCATCTACGAAAGAGCCCTAACGCAAGTCGATAGCTTGCTCAGTAAGGCTGAAGAATTGCAGCTCATATACATTCGCGCTATTCGAGACATCTTAATCGGTAGACAAGTCGCAGCCTACGACCCCAGCCTGCTGCCCAGCGACAGCTTCGCGATTGATAGTAAGTACAAGCGGGTCAGAGAAGAATATCAAACCATGAAAGATGTCGCCACCGCCCATGCCGAGCTATTGCGCACAAGGTAGATATAGCAATTAGCCTAAACGCGGTTCGCGAGGCAATGTCGTCGCTTGATGGTAACGTTTCGACAGATACTAGAAAGCAGTTAGTCCATTAACTCGCGTCACTGGAGGACTGGCGCACAGCGCGACGGCGCAGCTGATACCCACCGACGCCACACAGCAGCACAATAGCGAGGTAGGGGCTATACACCAGCAGCCACAGCCCCAGCTTCATGAAACCTACCGATACGTTACGAAATGATAGGGTGGCCCGTTGCCAGCTGTTGCCCAGCTCATTTCGGATCGCTAGAGGTGCAGTTGTGTTGGCGATCGCCGACTCTAGGACCACCGTTACCGTTGAATAGCTAACGCGGTTGCGCAACTGCTGACGCTGGGCATCAATCTGCTCAACGGAAGCCCGCACCTGGCTCACTTCTTGAGCCACCTGCAGCACATCACCCACCGACCCCGATCGCTCCATAATGCCTAGCAGCATCGCCTCGGTTTTGCGTAAGTTGCGCAGGCGAGCGTCGAGGTCCACTAGCTGAGTAGACACATCCTCGGCGGTAATTTGGCGCTGCTGCACCCGTCCCAGTTTAGTGATTTCGTCAAGGGTAGGCTCTAGACGGTTCTGGGGCACCCGAAGCCGCGCGATCGCCTGCTGCTGTAGTCCTGAACTATCCGAGCTGCTGTCATCCAAGTTGAGAATATCCCCCTGCTGAGTGCGGGCGATCGCGGCAATAGCGTCGATGGCATCGGTCACCGAATCCACCTGCAGGGTGACGCTCGCTTGCTTGGCTAACTGCGGCAGTGACGCCGGTACCGCTTGCGGGTCGGCAGGTGCATCTGGTGGCGGCTCTGCCGACGGAGCCGTCGCCACCTCCGCCGAACCCTGAGCCACTTCACGGCCTGGGGCACTGTTAGATAGAGACTCTAGAGACTCCGTCGTTGACCTATCCATTTCTGATTGAACCGACGATAGTTCGGGCGAGCTACCGCAGCTTGCTAGTAGGGCAATGCCCAATGCTGGCCCGATCCAAATTGATCGTCGTGAGGGAAATGTGAGATATGTCATGACGTTATTGCCCGCATTGTTCCACTCCATCAATACATATCAATAGCGGGAAGAATACAGCGGTTACGGAACTCGTAACCAATTTCGCTCATGCCACAATCTTTTCCATCAGACCATAGCGGTTAGCCTGACCCAGCGGCATATCCGGCAGATGGCGTAACATATCGTCCCATGTGGAGTGAGCTTGCAGCGCGCGAATCACCACCGGCAGCGGCTCGGGCAAAATGGCCGAAAATGTGATTTCTTGGCGATCGCAGAGCGTGAACGCTAGCTGCTCTTTGGGCTACTGCTGGGATAGGCGTTTGACGCTAGCGCCCCCTAGGCGGCGGTGGGCGTCGTTGAGCAAAGCAGGGATTTCGTCGCGGTGAGGGCTTTTTGTCAGGCAGGACGCTAGGTTAAGCTGGCTGGCATTGCTGGCCTTATTGCCGGGGAACCAGTGACTGGCGTTGCCTAACATGTTGTAGCGCGTTTGGGCGTAATCTACCATGTCGTAGGCGATCGCCAGATTCCGCAGCCACAGGATGGTCGGGATATTGAGGCTGCCGGGGGTATTTTGGGGAGTGGGCAATCCCTGGTGCCAGGTTTTGTACCAATTCTCTCCTAGGGCCGCGATCGCAGCCTGCTCCAGCCGGTGCAGAATCGGCGGCAGCACCTCATCAGCGCGGTCTAGCAAGGGCAGCACCTTGAGATGTTCGTCAAAGTCTGACGGACAGGCGGCTCCGAGGCTGAGGGTGTGGACCTGGGAATGGCTGAGGCAAAATAGGTCGTTAAAAACCATGGGAGAGAGAGGCTGACACAGCTGCACCAGCTTGTCTGGCGGGTCATACAGCTTGCCGCCCTTATCAGACGGACTGATAATAAACACCCCCATATCTTGCCGGGTGGCCGCTTCGATGGCTGGCCAGTTGAGCTGGTTGATGTAGTACCAGTGGAGATTGACGTAGTCGAACTGCCCGGTTTCGATGGCATCGACGATGATGTTAGTCGGGCCATGAGTAGAAAAGCCCACAAACCGAACCTTGCCCTGTTGCTGCAGCGATCGCGCCATGTCAAGGCAACCGCCGGGCCGGATGCTCCACTCTAGGTGTTCTGGAGTGTTGATGCCGTGCAGCCCCAGCAGATCAATATAGTCTAGCTTGAGGTTTACGAGAGACTGGTTGACGGTCTTGAGGAACGTTTTGGCGTTAGCTGTTGGGCTGATCTTTGTCTGTACGATGAGCTGATCTCGCGGCAGCTGGGGCAAAATTTTGCCTAGCTGCACTTCGGAAGTCCCATAGCCCCGCGCTGTCTCGACATGGGTGATGCCCACCTCGAGGGATCGCCGAATGGTCGCCTCCAGGTTCTCTTGATTTTTCTGAGGAATGGCCCACTGGGGCACATCTTTCCAAGAATGCTGGTAGCGCATGCCGCCGCAGGAGAAGACGGGCATGGTGAGATCGGTGCGGCCAAAGCGGCGGTACTGCATATACCGAGTCTAATTTAAGGACAGCTAATCCCTAATGTAGCGCCATCTCAGCGTTATCGTCACGGTGAATTGCCAGGCGCTCTAGCAGGGTTTCGCTGGCTTCGTTGAGGCCGATCAGCTCAACGGTGCTGCCGTGCTTGCGGAAACGCAAAACGACTTTATCCACCGCATCTACGGCAGACTGGTCCCACAGGTGGGCATGGGTGAGGTCGATGGTAACTTGCTCAATGGCTTCGTGGAAGTTGAACGCCGCCAAAAAGCTCTCCACAGAAACGAAGAAAATCTGGCCGCTAACGCGGTAAATCCGTTCGTTTTTGTCTTCGATTAATTCAGAAGCCACCTCAATCAGGGCAGCAATCTTGCGGCTAAAGAAGATAGCGCTGAGGGCAACGCCAATCACGACGCCAATCGCTAGGTTATGGGTCAACAGAGTAACAATGACTGTTGTCACCATGACGGCAGTTTCACTCTTAGGCACCATGCGGATGTTGCGCAACGAGGCCCAGCTGAACGTGCTGATGGAGACCATAATCATCACCGCCACCAGCGCCGCCATGGGGATACGAGCGACCCAGTCCCCCAGCAGCAAAATACAGGTCAACAGGAAAATACCAGCGCTTAGGGTAGAGAGCCTAGTCCGTCCCCCAGAACGAACGTTGATCACAGACTGACCAATCATGGCGCATCCTGCCATGCCGCCAAAGCATCCCGCCACAATGTTGGCTACGCCCTGGCCAACGGCCTCTTGGTTCTTGTAGCTTTGGGTATCCGTCAGGTCGTCAATGACGCTGGCGGTCAAGAAAGATTCTAATAGCCCCACCAGTGACAGCGCGAGGGCATAGGGCAAGATGATCTCGATGGTCTCGAAGGTGAGCGGCACGATGGGAATACCGAAGCTCGGGAGCGAGGACGGCAGCGTGCCCATATCCCCGACGGTGGGGATATCCCAGCCAAAGGTTATGGCAAATCCCGTCAGCACAACAATTGCGATCAGGGGCGATGGAATAACCTTGCTGATGTAGGGCATCCCATAGATGATGGCCAGACCGGCCAGCACCAGAATATAGACCAGGGGAGGGACATTTTCGAGCTGCGGCAGCTGGGCGCTAAAAATTAGGATAGCCAGGGCATTGACAAAACCTACCATCACGGCGCGAGGCACAAACCGCATTTGGTTGCCGAGCTTGACCCAGCCCCAAATGATTTGCAGAATTCCCGTCAATATAGTCGTGGCAAACAAGTAGCTGATGCCGTGGTCTTTCACTATTGTGGTCATCAGCAGCGCCATTGCCCCTGTTGCCGCCGAGATCATGCCGGGGCGCCCCCCTAAAAATGAGGTGACAATGGCGATACAAAATGAAGCGTAAAGTCCCACCTTAGGATCTACACCTGCGATAATTGAAAACGCGATCGCCTCTGGGATAAGAGCTAGCGCCACAACAGCGCCTGCGAGTAGGTCACCGCGCACATTGGAAAACCAGGCTTGCGCTGTAAATGTAGTCTTGACGAAAGATGTGTTCATGCCCCTCCGGCAGCCTCAACTGAGCTCAATGTAATTCAGATTCAATACTAGACAATGCTCACTGGTATCTATAGATAAACCCTTACCGCCCATTAGCCCATCAGTATAAGTTACTACCGCTGAAAATTTGATGTAAATTCACTGGACCCGCCTCAGACCCTCAGCGGCTATAGCCATGCCGCTCTATCGCTACTATCAGCTCAACTATTGTGAACTACGCTCTAGAGCATCGATTTCAGGCCGCTTTAGCCATGGCGCTTTGGGGGTATAACCCCAGCGCTGCCGCCTCGGCGCTGCCTCCTCCCGCAGGCCGCTGGACCAGCCTTGCCGCTTCTGCCATAGGTGAAAGAGATACAGCCGCAGCAGATCTCCTATCTGATGACCCAGCGGACCCGCTGCGTCTCAACATGGCCTTGCTGCCTGTTCTGCTTCGGTTTAGCGACGATACGGCAGGACTACAGCGGTGTCTGGTCCCTGCGGCGGCTGGCATTACCTCACCAGCGACGGCAGCCATCGCCATTGAAGCAGCCCATAGCCTGCGTCACATCACTGACGGGATCATCTGCGGGAAATCGTTTCAGCAGGCGGCATTGCTTCCCCTAGTTGGTCCCAGCTTTCCCCACCTATCGCCCTATATCCGCACCGTTTTAGCTCAGCGGCTCAACGGCGCGGGCTTGGTTCAGCTGCAGGGGGCGATCGCGCCATTGGCCAGTAGCTACCCCAAGGAGCCCAATGCGCATTTGGCGGCGATGGCCCTGGCGCTGGCATTTTACAGCGCTGTAAAAACACCAGCCCATGGCAGCGTTGCCTGTCAGCGGCTCTTTCATCTACTGCCCCCTGATAGCGCCGGGCCGGCGGCGGCGATCGCGGGATTTTTGTGCGGCCTCTACCAAGGAATTTCAGGGCTCTCGCTGGCACAATATCGTCTGTTGGAAACAACGCGACTTCCTGCGTCATCAGGAGACTCGAGGGCGTCAATGGCACTCCCTGAGTTTAGTCAGGGGCTGGTGGCCCAATGGGCCGGGGCGCTACGACCGCAGATCGATGCTGCCGCGATCGCCCCACCCTGCAGTCGTACTACTGCTCCCTGATGGTTTTAACTTGAGAAGCTTGGCTATACTTGTACATAATCAGGAGTCCAAGGCAATGCGAGTCTTCCGTGGAGCAATCAAACCAAGCGTAATTTTAGTGGCTAGTTTTTGTGATGGGTAATCTTATGGCAAATGGTGAACACCGCCAAGCTGTTGCCGATATCACTAGCATTGATGTCAAGCTCCCTGCTTTGGGGCTTTGATGGTCTTAGCTGCCTGTGCGCCCTATCGTTACTGGTTTAGTCGTTTAGCGGTCAGTTGGTATGAAATCATTTCGAGCAATGGCGCAGCGCGTGGAGAAATGGTGTTCACCAGCGACTCGCCCGTCTAGCCGTCAGGCTCTATCTCGTCTGAACTTTAGATTTCGACGTTCGAAGCAAGGTCCGCTATCTTCTACAAAAATCGACTCGGCCACCGCCAATGGAGATAGAGGTAGTGATGGCGCTGACGATACTACTGGTAAAGCTACCCACACAAATCACTCTGCGAAAGCTGCCAACCGTAGATTAAGACTTCAGTCTCAAGATCTAATGACTTGGTTAGGGGAACATCCATCTTGTTCAGGAACAACCCGACCCAAGCGAGGCAAGCTAAACCGATACGCTTGCCCGCTGCTGCTTACGATCGCGGTCACATCTCTCACCAGCGCTATTGGCTACCGGCTGTACAACAAGCCGCAGCTCAGCGTCGGGACAACAGCCCCCCAAACATTACGCGCCCCCGACACAGCAACTGTTGAGGACACCCAAACGACACAGCAGCAGCGTCTAGAGGCCAGACAGGGCGCTATCCCCGTTCTTGCCATCGATTCTGACGTCAATCAGCGAATGTATCAATCGCTCTCCCACCTGATTAGCGTAGGAGAGGACTACCGACGTCAAGCAGGTCCCTTTCCGTTTGTCGATTCGTCCATTTTGTCTACGACGGCCCAAAACTACTTGCGGACAGCTCCGCAGGAGGTCTGGCAGCGGATTCTTGACGTGCTAGACCAAGGGCTGAGTCAGCCCTCTGTTGACTCGACGGCATTGGCTACGGCAAAACCCTCCCAGGAGCTAGTCATTCTTGAGCTTCAGGGTTATAAACGCGTCGCATCAGCAGATGATTTTTCCGCCCTGAAGCAGTCCGTTATCCGAGCGCGACAAAGCTATCAAATAGCAGCGACAGCGCTCAATTCCTCGCAGCCAGATCATCCTAGCTTGCTCAGCGGCAGCCAAATTTTGTCTCTCAGCGATCAAGACTGGGAGGCGGTCAAGCAAGCGATGCGGCAGACATTGGAGCGCATCTTGCTGCAGGGCGTGGCGCAAGGGCTACCAGACGAGCAGCTTCAAAAGGCAATTAAAGCTCAGCTAGAGAACCTACCTCGGGATGGGTTGCCGCTAGCGGTAAGCATCTTGGCCGACGTCATTCGCCCCAATTTAATTGAAGACACCGAACAGACTCGATTACTTGCAGAACAATCGGCGGAGGCTGTTGAACCTGAGGTTGTTGAGATTCGCGAGGGTGAAGTTATTGTTGAGGCGGGAGAAACAATCGAGCAATCTCAGTTCGTACTGCTCGATTATTTTGGCCTCAGCCGTCGCGGTATTGACTGGTCAGGGCTAATTGGCTTCGCCGTTATTGTCGGAGGATCCGTTGTTGTGTTTCTGCTCGTGGAGCAGCGATTTCACGCCCGCCTGCGGCAGCGCGATCATTTTTTGGTGCTGCTGTTGTCCATAAGCACACCTCTGCTGCTGGTATTGGGGCTTCCGTCAACTAGCCTACCGGCTGTGGGGCTATTAATAGGCAGCTTCTATGGCTCCAGCCTGGGGCTGACGGTCGTTGCGCTATTGGGGGCACTGCTGCCTATTGGCGGTATGTCGGTGACCGCTAACGTCCTTGTTTCTAGCGTTGCCGGTGGTCTGGTGGGTAGCCTTTTAGCCGGGCGGCTGCGATCGCGAGAAGAGCTAGCGCTGCTGGGAGGTGCCGTTGGCCTGATGCAGGGCATGGTGTATCTGATCGTTAGCCTCATTATCAGTACGGCGACCAGCCCCGTTTGGCTAGTGATGTTAACAGGAGCCTTTTTGCAGGCGCTCTCGGGCGTGGCCTGGAGCATTGTAGCGCTGGGGATAAGCCCGTACCTAGAAAATCTGTTTGATCTAGTCACTCCTATTCGCATGGTGGAGCTGTCAAACCCCAATCGTCCAACCCTCAAACGTCTGGCCTCAGAAGCGCCAGGGACGTTTCAGCATACGCTGTTTGTCGCTAGCTTGGCCGAAGCTGCCGCCCGAGAGCTAGGCGGCAATGTGGAACTGGTGAGAGCCGGTACGCTCTACCACGACATTGGTAAAATGCACGACCCTGAAGGATTCATTGAGAATCAGATGGGGAAAGCGAATAAGCATGACGAAATCGATGACCCTTGGCAGAGCGCCCAACTGATCAAAAAGCATGTCAGTGAGGGATTAGCCATGGCCCGCAAATGTCGCCTGCCCGGAGCTATCCAGGCGTTTATTCCTGAGCATCAGGGGACCATGCTGATCACCTATTTCTACTACCAGGCAAAAGAGCGGGCGAAAGCTGACCCAACAATTCATGTCGATGAGGCCGACTTTCGCTACTGCGGCCCCATACCCCAGTCGCGGGAAACCGGGATTGTGATGCTGGCAGATTCTTGCGAGGCTGCACTGCGATCGCTCAAAGACGCCACCCCTGAAGAAGCCCTGGCCATGGTGAACCGAATTCTACGCGCTCGCTGGCAGGATGACCAGCTGGTAGACTCTGGGCTGAGCCGTCAGGATATGGCCCGCATTGCCGGTATTTTCGTGCGAGTGTGGCAGCAGTACAATCACAAACGTATTCCTTACCCTAAAGCGGCTCTGATGCCCCCGTCACCAGTACGGCTCTAAGAGGCAAGTTTTAAGTTTTTTGAAGGAAGCCCAATTTTTTTTGGAAAATCCGAAATAGCCTGGGGACAAGCGGTAGGTTTACCAGAGCCTGCACAGCGCAGCACGATATTGATGTCACACCCCGCCGATCCATCGTCCCCGATACAACAATGGCTATTCAACTTCACGGTACCATCCGCAGCTTTGTGGCTCAGCCGTCTAACTTCGACAATTTGACCGCCGCCGAACAAAACGAAATCAGCGAAAACTGGCGGAAGATCAACGAGCGGTTTCCCGATCTTCAGCCTCACCCGGACTTTGAACGGTTTCGAGGCAAGACGGTAGATGGAACACAGGTGATTCAAGGCATCGTTGAGCCGACGCTAGGATCTGACGGTAAGCCTGTCTATGCGGCTGTTCGCCCCACGCCACCGAACCCTCAAGAAGATCCGACCACCGGTCTTGAAAATTTCAAATCCTGGTACAACGATGATCACCGCTTCAATCGCCGGGTTCCCCACACCATTATTCTAGATAGCCCCGATGGAAACGGCGTGTTTACGTTTGATAGTGACGCATTTTTTCCGCTCGACAAGGCTGAAATCGAAGAGAAAGCGCAGGCCGGGCTGATCACGCCTAAAGAGAAAGAAGACTTTGATTTTCTGTTCGATCATCAGTTTTTTGGCAATGCCCTACGGCGGTACACCACTGCGCACAAATACCACTTCACCTTTGAGGTCACAGGCCATAGCTTTACGTATAAAGGCACCGAGTTGTTCACATTCGATGGTGACGATGACCTTTGGGTCTTTATCGACGGTAAGCTGGTCATCGATCTGGGCGGCAGTCATCGTCGTGAACGCGGCACCATCGATCTAAAGATTCGAGACAACTCCGATCGCCTTGTGCGCGATTTGGGCAACGGTCAAATATTGGAGCTGGAAAAGGGAAAAGACTATAGGTTTGATCTCTTCCACGCAGAGCGACATACAAGAGGATCCCATTTTAGAATTGATACCTCTCTTCAGGTCATTCCACCCCCGCCGCCGATAGCAAGCTTGGAAACGCCGGATCCAGACGCCGCAGAGACCCGGCCTGGAGATGCGCCTGACACCGGCGAGTTCCTTATCCAGCTGGACAAACCACCCACCGACGACACCGGAGCGATCGCGGTTGACTTCATTTTGGAGAATTTTTCTACAGCGATAGAGCGTCGCGACTTTGCTCCTATTGGTCGGTCGGTGACCTTTGCGGTGGGAGAGCGCGCAAAGTTTGTTCCCGTAGTGCCGCTGCTCGACGATGAGCATGAAGGGAGCGAGACCGTGGACGTCAGGCTAGTGGAGAGTAGCGCCAGAGCTTATGCTGTTCATCCCACCGAGAACTCCGGTCGGGTCACTATCGTTGACGCGATTCCACTGCCCACTGTCAGCATCAAAGCGACGAAACCCTTTGCCAAAGAACCAGGGCTAGGGCAAGCAGGCCGCAATGGGGAGTTTACGGTATCCATCGCCCATGGGGATCCGGTTCCCAGAGCCGATCTATTTATCAATCTGCTCATTGGGGGCAGCGCCACATTGAGTGCGGATGCGGACGGGGACTATCAGCTCTCTTCTGCCAATGTCTCCACGGCGCTTGGCGGCGCTGTTCCCAAGCGCGTTAAGATTCCGGCCAACGGCCGAGATGTCACCATTGACGTCATACCGCTGCAAGATCGCCTGGATGAAGGTGCTGAAACCGTGATTGCCACGTTGGAGCCTGGAGATGGGTATCAGCTGGGCAACGCTCAAGATACGGTGACCATTACAGATACGCCTCTGCCTGTCGTTATCGTCCGAGCGAGCCGACCCCAAGCGAGAGAGGCTGGCCCAGGGGTACCCCGCCTGATTGGCGAGTTTACCATTGAGCTAGTTCAGGGCGATCGCCATCGCCTTGAAGATATTCCCGTCACCTATGACATTGTGGATACCGCTCCAAATAGTGCGGCCCCAAACGACTATGACCAAAGGCCCTTTGCTCGGCGAGAAGCGATTATTCCCCAGGGCCGCCGCAGCGTGACCATTCCCGTTATTCCGGTAAGCGATCGCCAAACCGAAGGACCGGAAGTCGTCACCATCAGCCTGACGCCACAAGAGACTTACCGTATCGGAACCCAAAGCAGCGCAACCGTAGCGATTACAGATACGCCACTTCCCACCGTGAGTATCGATGCGACTAAGCCAAGCGCCCTAGAGCCGAGCCGCGGACGTGCTCGCCGGAACGGAGAATTTACCATCAGCATTGGCAAAAACGATGCTCCACCGCCGGTCGGCATTCCCGTGAGCTATCGCATCGTTCGCAGCGCACCAAACAGCGCGACTCCCGCAGTAGACTACTTTCCTTTGAGGGGCAGCGGCGTTCCTAACCGAGCGCCCACCGTCGTCATACCCCAGGGCCAGCGCAGCGTCACCATCCCTGTTGTGCCTAAAGGCGATCGGGTCACAGAGGGAAACGAAGTTGTCACTGTCCAGATCTTGCCAAGGCCACACCGGTATTTTCTAGGACAAGCCATAGATACTGTCGTCATCACTGATGTTCCACGGCCTCCAATAGCATCAATTCGAGCGACTAAGCCCCATGCTCAAGAGCCTGGGCGGGGTCAGCTGCGGCGAGATGGAGAATTTACAATCACCTTGGACCAGGCGGCCTCGCGGCCCACCATCGTCAACTACCAAATTGGGGGAACTGCGGTGGTCAATTTAGACTACGGCAGGCTGCGTGGCAATGCGGCTGGGGTCACCGGGAAGGTCCTTATTCCCGTCAATCACCGGACGGTAACCATCCCTGTTGTCCCGAGGCAGGATGCTGAACATGAGCCCCGCGAAACCGTCGTGGTTCAGCTGAGGGGCGGCGCGGGCTACCAGCTCGATCCTGACCCAAAAGACATTCGGGCAACGGTGTTCATCACAGGTGCCCCACCGCCGATTGTGTCGATTCGCGCTACGGATGCTGATGCTCGAGAACCAGAGCAAGGAAATCGAGCCGTTGCCTCTGAACAGGGGGAGTTCGAGATCCACCTCGATCCGCCTAGCAATCGCCCGACAACGGTTCACTATGGCATCAGCGGTAGCGCTACACCAGGACGACAGCCGAGAACCAGCGCAGATTATGAACTGAAGCAGGGAAGTAAAAACGCAGGGCAGAATTTCAAAGGCAATATAGTTGTCATTCCGCCCGGCCAGAATGTTGTTCGGCTGACGGTGGTTCCCTTCAAAGACTTTGATTCTAGAACCGAGGATCGCCGAGAGGCTGTTGTAGCATCTCTAGAACGCAACGGAGATAGCTATGGACTTCATCCCAACCCAAGGCTCCGAAAGGCAACCGTCATCATTTTTGCCGATGGTGATGGGGATCCCACAGGCAGCGATCGAAGCAGCTAGATCTGAGGCCGCATACCGCAGTGCAGAGTAGCCTCAAAAAAGCAGAGGCAGCAGAGCTAGATGAGACTGACGACAGCTACAGCCTCAAGCTAGAAGTCCCTGGCCTAGAGCTAGATGACATCAACATCGAAGCGACGGCAGAGGCGATCGCTATCAGCGGTGAGCGGCGCTCTGAGACCAAGAGCGAGCAGTCCGGCCTCTCGCGGACAGAGTTTCGCTACGGCAAATTCCAGCGCGTCATTCCCCTCCCAGGCCGCATCCAAAATCAGCAGGTCTCCGCTGAGTATAAAAACGGTATTCTTCATCTAACTCTGCCCAAGGCAGAAGGAGAGAAGAACAAGGTTGACACAACTCTAAGGAACTAAAGCTCTATAGTTTAAAGGGCCGAGAGATCGATCTTTCGGCCTTTTTTTGAGTGATGAAACAAGACGATAGTAGCTCGCCTCTGTATCTCATTTTCGATTTCATTTTCGTAGCGTATTATTGTTAAAGAGGGCAGCCTAAGATGACCGAAGCAGTTTCAACTATTGCCATTGCCGCGCAGCCCATTACGTCACAGGGGTTTGCTCCCTTCGGTCAAGTGATTTTCCCGTCGAAAGACGGCAAGCGCTTCGACGACTCCGATGCCCAGCTTGCCCTAGACCAGGGAACGCCTCGACTTTACATCATGCAGCTAAGCAACCGCGGCCGACAGTTTCACCGCATCACGCGCCACCGTCGATGTACACAATGCCTAGGCTCACTAGGGGGCGAGACCTGGCTATTAGGCGTTGCGCCACCGGGGCCGGAAGAGGCACCCGATAGAGCCGCGATTCAGGTGTTTCAAATCCCAGGGAATTGCTTTGTAATGCTCCACATCGGGACTTGGCACGCGGGTCCCTACTTCGACGCGGCAGCAGTGAGTTTCTACAACCTTGAGCTGAGCGACACCAACGAAGTTGACCACGAGACCTACGATCTCAGACAGCAAGCTAAAGTAGAGTACATAATCACGGCATAGTATAATCGGCGGTATTGCCTCATTACGCTGAGTCGCTTTAGGATCGAGACCCTATAGGCTTGAAGAGCAACAGGCTAAGCCGCTTCAGAGCGGCGGGCATCGGCCACATCTCGAATGAGAGAAATTTTTGAGCGAATATACTGCGATAGCGAATAAACATCTTCCTCGCTGAGAGGAGTTTGATTGGAGGTGTGGTCAACCACGGTGGAAACCAGCGCCGTATCTGATGAAGAGAGCAGATTGTTGCTGGGCACGCTTTCAACCACAGACCAGACGATGCGGAGGACCGACGGATTGATACCCATAAGGTTATCTGTTTTGTCCTAAGTTTAAGGATCTCTTAAAGATTAACGCATGTAATACGCCCTGACAACCTGCTGCGGAGGGACCATCACAGCATGGGTGGGCGGTGGACCCAGGGATGAGCCGCTTCTAGGTGGGCAGCGATCGCAATAATTGTTGCTTCATCAGCAGGGCGACCCACAAGCTGAACCCCTACGGGCAAGCCGTTGCTGTCGAAATCGACTGGGAGGGACACCACCGGCTGCCCCGTTGCGTTGAATAGGGGACAGGGGAAGATCCATTCAACGATGCGGGCCATTGTTGCCTCGGGATCTAGGTCTGCCCACTGCCCTACGCGAATTGTAGGGTGCAGATAGGTCGGCAGCAGTACCGCATCGAATGGGCTCAGCTGCTGCACCAACCGCCGCGCGACCCGCTGCATGGTCCATAGGGCTTTGAAAAAGCCTGCTGCCATGTCGTTGTGGCTCAAAAACCACTGGTTCATGGGGCTGAGCGCCTCTAGCGGAATACCAGCAGCACCAATGCCGGAGCGAAACACCACGGTAAAAGGCTCAATAAGATCGTGGCAATTCAGACTAGCGGCATCAATCGGCTCTATTCTGTGGCCCAGTGCCTCGAGGCGGTGGGCCGTTTTCAGCACCGCGTTGAGGCAGTCAGGATGGGTGGCTCGGACGCCGGTGAATTCTGTGAGCATGCCGATCCGCTTTGCTGGCACTCCTTGCGCCCCGCCGCGAGCGATCGCTTCAAAAGACGGCTCGGGAGAAGGTAACCAGTAAGGATCCCCAGGGACATAGCCCTCGACCACATCCAAAAATGCTGCTGCATCTGCCACAGTGCGAGCCAGCGGCCCCCCGGTGGCAATGCTGCCCGGCGTATAGCCGATTGGGGCAACGGAGACCCGGCCCCTAGCCGGTTTGATCCCCACAAGACCGCAGCAATATGCCGGTCCTCTAATTGACCCTCCGCCATCGGAGCCCTGGGCAATGGGACATAGAGCAGCCGCCACCGCCGCCGCTGCACCGCCGCTAGAACCACCTGGCGTGTAGTCCCGGTTCCAAGGATTACGGGCAGGGGGAAACCCTGGAGGTTCGGTGTAGGGCAAGGTTCCCAATTCAGGGGTGGCAGTCTTGCCGAGCATGATAAACCCGGCCTGCTTGAGGTGTGCCACGATGGCATTATCAAATGTCGCTACGTTTTCTGATAAAGCAGCACTGCCTAGGGTAAATCTGACCCCATTGACAGGAGCGAGATCTTTGATCGCGATGGGGACCCCAAAGAAGGGTGGAAGCGTCTCCGCTGCTTCTGTTGTAAGGCGTTGAGTTGCAGACCTAGCTTGCTTAAGGGCATCGTCTGCCGTGATAGTAACGTAACTATTGAGCTGCGGATCGATGCGCTCAATGCGCCCTAGGTAGAACTGGACAAGCTCTAAGGGAGATACCTGTTTGGTCCGGATGCATTGCGCTTGCTCAAGAGCTGTCAGCGCGGCTAAATCGGCGGTCATAAGCCTGAAAAGATACTTACTTAGTTGCGTTCAAATGGTCCCATGCGCTGACCCGTTGATTGTCTTAGATGCGCAATATGCTGACTTTAACAAGATCTACCGATTCTGTGGGTCCGCAGAACCAGTTTGCAAACTGGCGATCGCAGCGGTCTAGCAAAGACGCAGCCAGCATCCCACCTCACGGTACCAGAACAAAACAGGAATCAGGAGGGAGACAGCTAGCTAGCTAGCAGAGAATCTAACACTGCGGAATGTAGGCTTCAAGTATGCCAGCTGCTGATCTTACGATATGCCTACGTAAAAAAACTCCCCTACCAAGAGGTAAGGGAGTCAAGCTAATTATCTAGCAGCGACGTCAACCGTATCGACTCGCTGTCGAAGCAATTAGGAAGGCCGCATAGGTGAGGATATAACCCACGGTGAAGTGAGCCAAACCAATGAGACGACCTTGAACAATGGACATCGCAACTGGCTTGTCCTTCCAGCGAACCAGGTTCGCCAGGGGCGTGCGCTCATGAGCCCATACCAGGGTCTCAATCAGCTCTTGCCAGTAACCACGCCAGCTGATCAAGAACATGAAGCCCGTTGCCCACACCAGGTGGCCGAACAGGAACATCCATGCCCAAACCGCCAGGTTGTTCATACCGTAGGGATTATAGCCATTGATGAGCTGTGACGAGTTTAGCCACAGATAATCGCGTAGCCAGCCCATTAGATATGTGGACGACTCGTTGAACTGAGCCACATTTCCTTGCCAGATACCCAGGTGTTTCCAGTGCCAGTAGAAGGTCACCCAGCCTAGGGTATTTAGCATCCAGAACATCGCTAGGTAGAATGAATCCCACGCAGAGATGTCGCAAGTGCCGCCACGACCGGGGCCGTCGCAGGGGAAGCTGTAGCCAAAGTCCTTTTTGTCGGGCATCAGCTTGGAGCCGCGCGCGTCTAGAGCACCTTTCACCAGAATCAACGTGGTGGTGTGCAGACCTAGAGCGATCGCATGGTGAACCAAGAAGTCGCCAGGACCGATGGTGAGGAACAGGGAATTGGTGCCGCTGTTAATCGCATCGAGCCAACCCGGTAGCCATACCGCAGCATTGTTGGGCCAAGCGGTGGAGGCAATACTGTCAGGGTTCGATAGTAGAGTATCGAAGCCGTAGAGTGCCTTACCGGAAGCCGCCTGCACAAACTGAGCAAACACCGGCTCAACCAAGATCTGCTTCTCAGGGGTGCCAAAGGCGGTTACCACGTCGTTGTGGACGTAGATGCCTAGGGTATGGAAGCCCAAGAATAGCGAGACCCAGCTGAGATGAGAGATGATCGCTTCTTTGTGCTGCAGCACGCGATCTAGCACGTTGCCCTTGTTCTGGACGGGGTCATAGTCCCGCACCAGGAAGATAGCGCCGTGGGCGAATGCACCGACAAGCAGGAAGCCTGCAATGTACTGGTGATGCGTATACAGCGCCGCCTGGGTGGTGTAATCCCGACCGATAAAGGCGTAAGGCGGCAGAGCGTACATATGCTGAGCAACTAGGGACGTAATCGTACCCAATGCTGCCAGCGCCAGCGCCAGCTGGAAGTGGAGCGAGTTGTTCAGCGTATCGTACAGACCCTGGTGAGGCAGGTTGAACTGACCTTCACTGCTGCCACCCAACAGGCCTTTCTTGGAGTTCAGCATCTCTTTGATGCTGTGGCCAATACCGAAGTTGGTGCGGTACATGTGACCGGCAATGATGAACAGAACCGCGATCGCCAGATGGTGATGGGCCATGTCCGTCAACCACAGAGACTCAGTCTGGGGATGAAATCCACCCAAGAACGTGAGAATTGCGGTGCCTGCACCCTGAGACGTGCCAAAAATGTGGTCGGCGGTGTCAGGGTTTTGGGCGTAGACGCCCCAGTTGCCGGTAAAGAAAGGTGCTAAGCCTGCTGGATGCGGCGGTGTGGAAAGAAAATTATCCCAACCGACGTGCTGTCCCCGAGATTCAGGAATAGCAACATGTACCAGGTGACCCGTCCAAGCCAAGGAGCTGACGCCGAACAAACCAGCCAGGTGGTGGTTCAACCGGGATTCAGCATTCTTGAACCAAGAGAGGCTAGGGCGGAACTTAGGCTGCAGGTGCAGCCAGCCGGCAAACAGGAACACGGCGGACAAAAGCAGCAGGAAGACTGCGCCCATGTACAGCTCGTTGTTCGTGGTCATGCCGATGGTGTACCACCAGTGATACACGCCGGAGTAGGCGATATTGACTGGACCAGCTGCGCCACCTTGAGTAAAGGCATCCACAGCGGGCTGGCCAAAGTGGGGATCCCAAATCGCGTGGGCGATGGGACGAACATTGAGCGGATCTTGGATCCACTGCTCGAAGTTACCTTGCCAAGCAACGTGGAACAGACTGCCCGAGGTCCAGAGGAAAATGATCGCGATGTGGCCAAAGTGGGAGGCGAAGATCTTTTGATAAAGATTCTCCTCCGTCATGCCGTCATGGCTTTCAAAATCGTGAGCCGTGGCAATCCCGTACCAGATCCGACGGGTGGTCGGATCTTGGGCCAGCGCTTGGCTAAACTTTGGGAATTTAGTTGCCATTTGTAGTTTATGTCCTCCTTATGCCTATCCAGACACCGCGATGATTCGGGCCAGGAAGAACGCCCAGGTGGTCACAATGCCGCCTAGGAGGTAGTGAGCCACACCAACTGCCCGTCCCTGAATGATGCTCAGAGCGCGAGGCTGGATTGCCGGTGCAACCTTCAGCTTGTTGTGAGCCCAAACGATGGACTCAATTAGCTCTTGCCAATAGCCCCGTCCGCTGAACAGGAACATAAGGCTGAATGCCCAGACGAAGTGTGCGCCCAAGAACAGCAGTCCGTAAGCGGACAGTGCCGAGCCGTAGGAGCCAATTACATTAACCGCTTGTGCCCATAGGAAGTCCCGTAGCCAGCCGTTGATGCAAATTGCACTTTGAGCGAAGTTGCCCGCCGTGATGTGGGACACCGAACCATCCGGCGCCACCGTCCCCCATACGTCTGACTGCATCTTCCAACTGAAGTGGAATATAACAATCGACAGGGAGTTGTACATCCAGAACAGGCCTAGGAACACATGGTCCCAACCAGAAACCTGGCAGGTGCCACCTCGACCCGGACCGTCGCAAGGGAACCGGAAACCCAGCTCGCTTTTGTCGGGAACCAGTCGAGAGCTGCGGGCATAAAGCACGCCCTTCAGCAGAATCAGCACCGTCACGTGAATGGTGAAGGCGTGGATATGGTGAACCATGAAGTCCGCAGTGCCAAGGGCAATGGGCATCATAGCGACCTTACCGCCTACCGCTACTACGTCGCCACCAAATGCGTAGCTCGCAGGGCCTAGGGCATTGGGAGCCGTAGCACCCGGTGCAGCAGCATGCAGATTCTGGATCCACTGGGCAAACACCGGCTGCAGCTGAATCGCCGTATCAGAGAACATGTCCTGAGGGCGGCCCAGGGCACGCATGGTGTCGTTATGGATGTAGAGACCAAAGCTATGGAAGCCAAGGAAAATACAGACCCAGTTGAGATGGGAAATCAGCGCGTCTCGCTGACGAAGCATTCTATCTAGCAGGTTGTTGACGTTCTTGGCCGGGTCATAATCCCGCACCATGAAGATGGAGCCATGGGCACCAGCGCCAACAATCAGGAAGCCGCCAATCCACATATGGTGGGTGAATAGCGAAATCTGCGTGGGGTAGTCCGTCGCCAGGTAAGGGTACGGTGGCATCGCATACATGTGCTGCGCCACGATGATCGTGAGCGAGCCCAGCAGCGCCAGGTTAACGGACAGCTGCGCATGCCAAGAGGTCGTTAGGATTTCATACAGACCCTTGTGGCCTTCGCCAGTGAAGGGACCCTTATGATTTTCTAGAATCTCTTTGATGCTGTGGCCAATGCCCCAGTTGGTGCGGTACATATGGCCCGCAACCAAGAAGAGGACGGCGATCGCTAGGTGATGGTGTGCCGTATCCGAAAGCCACAATCCGCCGGTAACGGGGTTGAGGCCACCTTTGAAGGTGAGGAAGTCGGCATATTCACCCCAGTTCAACGTGAAGAAGGGAGTCAAACCCTTGGAAAAACTGGGATATAGCTCTGCCATCAAGCTGGAATTAAGGATGAATTCGTGGGGCAGGGGGATCTCATCGGGAGATACGCCTGCGTCCAGCAGCTTGTTAATAGGCAGAGCTACGTGAATCTGGTGGCCAGCCCAGCTCAGAGATCCCAAGCCCAGCAAGCCTGCCAGGTGGTGATTGAGCATGGACTCGACGTTCTGGAACCACTCGAGCTTCGGAGCCCGCTTATGGTAGTGGAACCAGCCTGCAAACAGCATCAGACCCGCCATCACGAGACCGCCAATAGCGGTCGCATAAAGCTGAGTCGAGTTTGTAATACCGGAGGCGCGCCAGAGCTGAAAAAATCCAGAGGTGATCTGGATGCCCTGGAAGCCGCCGCCGACGTCGGCATTCAAAATCTCTTGACCAAAAATGGGCCAAACGACCTGAGCACTTGGCTTGATGCCAGTGGGATCGGTTAGCCAAGCTTCATAATTTGAGAACCGAGCGCCATGAAAATACATGCCGCTCAGCCAGATAAACACAATAGCTAGATGACCGAAGTGAGCACTGAAGATTTTCCGGGAAATATCTTCCAGGTCACTGGTATGACTGTCAAAGTCGTGAGCGTCCGCATGAAGGTTCCAAATCCAAGTGGTGGTTTTTGGACCTTTAGCCAAGGTTCTGTCAAAGTGGCCCGGCTTTGCCCACTTCTCAAATGAAGTAGGAACCGGATTGTTGTCGACGATAACCTTAGCCTTTGCGTCTCGCTCCTGTGGGGTGATTGTCATTAGAGACTCTCCTCTCTGTAGACAAGGAACGATTGAACCCGAGCCCCGAAGACGCGCCCGCCGCTAACCGAGCAAGCTAGCTGCTTGCGCCTTGTCTCGCATGATGACCAGATGGCGATATCAAAAAAGTAGGACGTCAAAACAACTAACACTCAATAAACGACGGCCGCACCAGCATCCTCTGCATCAAATCCGTGAAAATCCGAATTTTATATCTAGATTGTCAGAACGTGAGAGGAGACGCCTCAAGCACCGAAACCACAATAAGCTTCTGGCTTTAAGGCGCTGTTGGGGACGGGCCTTTCGAGCATTATAGTGCTGTATCCGGCAGAGCCTTAACTGGATTTAACAATAATTCAAACAGCGGAATCCTTTGATTTTTCTGCTCTGTATCTCTTTCAGCACATCGATCACCACACCCCAGCAGGCCAAAACGATACAAATCGAAATATAGCTAGTCAATTTAGGTTTGTTGGTTTAAAGAAGAGCGATCGCATCTTCGGGGTAGACCAAATGACAGCCTAGGGTGGTACCGCGATACAGGCTAAAATCAGCCCCATACCCCACTGCTCAAAGCGTAGCCTAAACGGTATGGTGGGGTGGTCTACAGTCCACGGTGGACACTGTTGAGGTAGTCTGCTGAGCGGTTATTAGGAGCGATTATCTGTGAATGACTGGCATCAAATCCTACAGCGATCCATATACCGAGGTTTTGCTCAACGCCTGTTCCGTCATGTCCGGCCTATTCTTACTGTCTTTTTGATAGTGGCGATCAATATTGGCCTCATCGGCTGTGGCGGCTCTGGGGGCGATCGCCAGATGTCCGGCCGCTCTGATACGCTCGCTGGCGTTTCAAAGACGCTGCAGGAATCGCCTCCCCCCAACGTGATTCAGCTGCTGTCGCGCGAGCTTGACGTTAAGCCTCAGGTGAACATCACCCGCCCGAAATCAGACCAAGTGCTTCAGGATGCTCGGGTGACGGTGCAGTTTGAAGTTGCGGATCTACCAGCGTTTAAAGACGATGCCTTGAGTATGGGCCCTCACCTCCATATGATTGTCGATAATCAGCCTTACCAAGCAATATACAATCCTGACGAGCCCCTGACTCTTGAGGATCTAGATCCTGGAACCCATACTATTCGGGTGTTTGCGTCTCGCCCTTGGCATGAGAGCTTCAAAAATGCAGAAGCCTATGACCAAGTTCGGTTTCACCTGTTTACCCGTACCCCTAGCTCGGACATAGATGCGCCTTTGCTGACCTATAGCCGTCCGAAGGGAAGCTATGGGTCAGAGCCTGTCATGCTAGATTTCTATTTAAATAACGTCGGGTTGCCTGCAGCCGATCAGGACGCCATTGCCGAAAACATTGCCTCTGATTGGAAAGTACGCTGCACCATCAATGGCCAAGCGTTCACCTTCGACATATGGGAGCCTGTCTATTTAAAGGGATTAAAGCCCGGCAATAATTGGGTCCAGCTTGAGCTGCTAGATGGAGGCGGCAACCCCATTCCTGGTGCCTACAACAATACAGCCCGTCTGATCACCATGACGCCCGATGGTGACGATACCCTGTCGAAGCTCATGCGCGACGAGCTGCCAATTCAAGAGGCCCGCGCTATTGTGGTTCCAGGCTATGAGCCTCCCCCCGCAACGCTCCCGACGGATGTTCCAGTGACGCCATCTTCCCCTATGCCAGAGCCTTCGGCTGAACCGATTCCAGCAGCTGAAGAGCCAGAGCCCAATAAATCAAGCGCATCAGCTTCAAATGAAGGCGGTATCGCTGTCGATGTCCCTGAACCTGCCGATTTGCCAAACGTGGATGAGTTTCCGCCGGGCCTCTTGATTGAGGAAACCCTGCCAGAAATTGCACCAGCTGCGGCTACCCCTGAGCTTGAGCCAGAAGCTCAGACCACGTCAACATCTAATAACGGTACCGACAGCGCCGTTGAAAGTGACGCCGTTGAAAGTGACGCCACTAAAAATGATATTGAGACGCTGCCGGAGATCATCCCCGCTTCTCCTGTAGCGCCATAGCATGATGGGCGTATTCTCTGAAGTTCTCTGAAGGCATTGACTCCACCTCCGGCAATTCTCAGTATGGTCGCGCCGGGCCGTCCGCATTCGCCTCGGCGAGCGCTTCGCGCTTAATAAATTGCGGCCTACGAAAAACAAAGTCCCTTCAGGACTGCCAGGGGATCGGTCTTAGCCCCAGCGGGGCTTTCGAGGGCGGTCTGAAAGCGTAGCCGAACGGATAATTCGTCCTGATTCGCCAAACTGAGAATTGCTGCTCCACCTCACGGTTGCGGCTGAGCCAATGCCTTTTGCTATATTTCGGCATTAAAACACAAGTGCACCGGGATGATTTGAAAGCGTTTGTTACATTTCTTTATTGATTTACTCAAAACATAAAGATTGGTTATACAAACTCAAAGAAGATTGAAAGTTGAGCTTATAGAGTTGTGGCCAATTCCTGATATAGTTTTTCTAAATCAACGATTTGGCAGCAGTCTGTCTGAGGAAATTAATTCGTCAAAATATTACGGGTCAAATACATTGCGATGGACTGAATCCAAGCCGAAATTTGGGCTGCCTGAGTTTGCTTGTGAAGCTGTTATTTTCAGACCGTGATGTGTTGAAATATGTGTCGTCTAGCAATTTACTTGTTGACGACCCATTTGTTTTGACAGTGCTTTGAGTTGTAGGACGTTGATTAACCTAAATGAAGGGAGATAGAAGCTAGATATGTCATATTCTCAATCGAGAACTCAGTCCAAATCAGGATATGAGGCTGGGGTTAAGGACTACAAATTAACCTATTACACACCGGACTATACGCCAAAGGATACCGATATCCTGGCAGCGTTCCGGGTGACACCTCAGCCTGGTGTGCCTCCTGAAGAAGCCGGCGCAGCAGTAGCCGCAGAATCCTCAACGGGTACTTGGACCACTGTGTGGACTGACCTGCTCACCGACCTCGATCGCTACAAGGGTCGCTGTTACGATATCGAGCCGGTTCGTGGCGAAGATAGCCAGTTCATCGCCTACATCGCTTATCCTTTGGACCTGTTTGAAGAAGGCTCAGTCACTAACCTGCTGACCTCCATCGTGGGTAACGTGTTCGGCTTCAAGGCTCTGAAAGCGCTGCGTTTGGAAGACCTGCGAATTCCCGTGGCTTACCTAAAGACCTTCCAGGGTCCGCCCCACGGCATCACCGTTGAGCGCGACAAGATCAACAAGTATGGTCGTCCTTTGCTCGGCTGTACCATCAAGCCCAAGCTGGGCCTGTCGGCGAAAAACTACGGCCGAGCTGTCTATGAGTGCCTACGCGGTGGCCTAGACTTCACTAAGGACGACGAGAACATCAACTCCCAGCCCTTCCAGCGCTGGCGCGATCGCTTCTTGTTTGTGGCTGACGCTATTCACAAGGCTCAAGCCGAGACCGGTGAGATCAAGGGCCACTACCTGAACGTCACCGCCTCCACCTGCGAGGAGATGTTCAAGCGGGCCGAGTTCGCCAAAGAGCTCGAGATGCCCATCATCATGCATGACTTCATCACCGCTGGCTTCACCGCTAACACCAGTCTTGCGCACTGGTGCCGCGACAACGGTATGCTCCTGCACATTCACCGGGCTATGCACGCGGTCATCGACCGTCAGAAGAACCACGGCATGCACTTCCGGACGTTGGCCAAGTGTCTGCGGATGTCCGGTGGTGACCACATCCACACCGGTACCGTTGTGGGTAAGCTAGAGGGCGATCGCGCCGTCACCATGGGCTTTGTGGACCTGCTGCGTGAGAACTACGTGGAGAAAGACCCGGAGCGCGGCATCTACTTCACCCAAGACTGGGCCTCCATGCCCGGCGTGATGGCCGTGGCTTCCGGCGGTATCCACGTGTGGCACATGCCCGCGCTGGTGGAAATCTTTGGCGATGACTCCGTGCTGCAGTTTGGCGGCGGGACTCTAGGCCACCCTTGGGGTAACGCGCCAGGTGCAACCGCAAACCGGGTTGCTCTAGAAGCCTGTGTTCAGGCCCGTAACGAGGGTCGTGACCTCAGCCGCGAAGGTGGTGACATCATCCGCGAAGCGGCGAAATGGTGCCCTGAGCTAGCGGTGGCTTGCGAAGTCTGGAAAGAGATCAAGTTCGAGTTCGAGACTGTCGATACCGTCTGATGAGGAAATGCTGGCGGGTGAGGTTCAATATCTGGCCTCACCCACCCCCGCTCCTCGTCTGTTCCTTTAGCAGGGCCGATGTCCCAAATGGATCTGAAGCAGATCGCTAAAGATACCGCTAAGACGATTACTAGTTACTTAACCTACCGCGCTATTCGAACCGTCGTGGCTCAGCTGCGCGAGACCAACCCGGCCCTATCCATGTGGCTCCACGACTTCTCCTCTACGAATAACATTCAGGATGGAGAGGTCTATTTACGGGAGCTGCTGAAGGCAAACCAGGCTCTGGCCTTCCGTATCATGACGGTTCGGGCCCATTTGGCTGACGAAATCACGGAGTTTTTACCTGAGATGGTGTGCTCTGGAGTTCAGCAAGCCAACATGGAGCATCGCCGCCAATACCTAGAGCGAATCACGCGGCTTGAGGCCGACATCGCCTCTGGCGCAGAGGTGGCGAGTGGGGATCAAGTCTCTCGGTATTCTGATAGTGCAGCATCTGAGGCAGATTCGGGACTCAGGCGTCCTGATGAGGACAATCCACCGTTAGAGTGATTTCCTGTGAGTCACTCGTGCAGCTAATCATATTCAACTAAGAGGCAATACATCATGAAGACATTACCTAAAGAGCGCCGTTACGAAACTCTGTCCTACCTACCTGCGCTGACAGATCAGCAAATTGCTAAGCAGATCCAGTACATTCTCGACCAGGGCTTTATTCCTGCTGTTGAATTCAATGAAACGGCGGAGCCCACCGAGACCTATTGGACCATGTGGAAGCTACCCCTGTTCGGCGCTGGCTCCGTCCAAGAAGTGCTCAACGAAGCAAACGAATGCCGCAGCGAGTACCGTGACTCCTTTGTTCGCGTCGTTGGGTTTGACAATATCAAGCAGTGTCAGGTGATGGGCTTCATCATTCATAAGCCAGGCGACAGCTCCTACTCCGGCGGTAGCTCCTACCGTTACTAGGCTGCCCCAAATCGTAATGCTCAGGGCGGCGATTCGCCGCCCTCTCCCAACCGTCAGGTGCATAGTCCAAAGTTTCCGTAACGCTTTACGCTTGCAGAAAACGACAGCCCTCATCGAAGCGTCACGCAGTAGTGGTGCCCCCGGTGAGGGCTGTCGCGTTGGGATGTCGCATTGGCACAGTGGTCGCCCTGCTCCATCCTGATGCGTGAGGACAGTTATGCGCCCTGCTGCCCAGGAGGCGTTGCGCTCTGGGCCAAACTTGGATTTTAGGCGGCAGGGGTAGACGCATCACCATTGATACGCTCTGCAGGCTTCTCTGTGTCTACACTGTTGGTAAAAGTGAGCGAAAACCGAGCTAAATCTGAGACACTAGGTTAAAGCTGACTCTAGAGCGGCAGACTACTGTTTGTATTTCTGATGTTTTCGATGCCCATGGCAGACTTACTCGATGGTAAAGCTTTGGCTAAGCAGATGCAGACGCATATGGCTGGGCAAATATCTCAGATGGCTCATACAGTCGGGCGTCCCCCTGGATTAGCTGTACTGATGGTGGGAGACAATCCGGCCAGCGCGGCCTATGTCCGCAGCAAAGAGAATGCATGCGATCGCCTTGGCATTGCCTCATTTGGGCGGCATTATCCCACGGAGACAACTCAAAACGAGCTAGAGCAGGCCATTGACTCCCTCAATCAAAACGACAGCGTGGATGGGATCTTGGTCCAGCTGCCGTTGCCTCCTCACTTAGATAGCGTTGCTCTGCTGCGTCAGATTTCTCCTGACAAGGATGCCGATGGACTCCATCCGTATAATTTGGGGCAGCTGCTGCGGGGTGAACCTGGACTGCAGAGCTGTACCCCAGCAGGGATACTCCAGCTCATAAAAGCCTACAATATCCCGCTAGACGGCAAGCAAGCCGTTATTGTAGGGCGAAGTATATTGGTAGGAAAGCCCCTGGCCTTGATGATGCTGGCGGAGAATGCCACCGTCACCATTGCGCACTCAAAAACGCAACATCTAAGCGCAATGACCCAGACCGCAGATGTGCTAGTTGCGGCGATAGGCGTTCCCAATGCCATCACAGCAGACATGGTTAAGCCTGGGGCGATTGTGATTGATGTTGGAATCAACCGAATACAGGCTAGCGCCGGAAAATCAAAGCTTGTAGGGGATGTGGATTTTCAAGCCGTTGCGCCAGTAGCGAGCTGGATCACGCCAGTACCCGGCGGTATTGGGCCAATGACGGTGACAATGTTGCTGCACAATACGGTCTTGAGCTATCGTCAGCGATTTTCCCTTTGAGGTTTTCTCAAGGCGCAAACGTATCCATACGGTGAAGACAACCCGGTAAATACATGACTTTTAGTAATTTAGGCACAGTTGCCGCTAACGACTCCATTGACCCAGGTGCTTTTGACCTGAAGGCCTACCTCAGCGATCGCAAAGACGAGGTAGAACGCGCCTTGGACGAGGCGATCGCGGTGGTTTATCCGGAGACCATCTATGAATCAATGCGCTATTCCCTGCTGGCCGGCGGCAAGCGCCTGCGCCCCATTTTGTGCTTGGCGACCTGTGAAATGGCGGGGGGTACTGCTGAGATGGCAATGCCAACGGCCTGTGCCCTCGAAATGATTCACACTATGTCGCTTATCCACGATGATTTGCCTGCTATGGATAACGACGACTACCGGCGTGGCAAACTGACCAACCATAAAATTTATGGCGATGCCATCGCGATTCTGGCTGGAGATGGGCTGCTGGCCTATGCCTTTGAGCATGTTGCCGTAGCGACTAAAAACGTCCCGGCAGACCGCATCGTGAACGTTGTGGCCCGCTTGGGCAGAGCCCTGGGCGCTGCCGGTCTTGTGGGAGGGCAGTCTGTCGATCTCGCCTGTGAGGGAAAGCCAGATGTGTCAACCAAAACTCTGGAGTTTATCCATCAGAACAAGACAGCCGCGTTGCTAGAAGCTGCCGTGGTCTCTGGGGCCATTTTAGCCGGGTCTCCTGCCGGCACCATCCAGCGGCTGTCCCACTATGCTCAATGTATTGGCCTCGCCTTTCAAATCGTGGACGATATTCTAGACATCACCGCAACTCAAGCTGAATTGGGCAAAACAGCTGGAAAAGATCTACAAGCTCAAAAAGTGACTTATCCTAGCCTGTGGGGGCTCGATGCATCTCGGGAGAAAGCACAGCAGCTTGTTGATGATGCTAAGCAGACCCTTGACCCGTTTGGGACACCTGCCGAACCCTTGATCGCTCTTGCCGATTTTATTACTGCTCGCTCTCACTAAGTGTAGGAACACCCATGGAGGTTCTTAACGTACTGGGTAACCGTGTGCTTGTAGTTGCGCTACTAGCCTGCTTCACAGCTCAGTTTCTCAAGCTCGTCGTTGAGCTGTCTATCAAAGGGCAGGTCAACATTCAAACTCTATTCAGCTCGGGCGGGATGCCGAGCTCTCACTCGGCTTTGGTGACTGCCTTGGCCTGCAGCGTGGGTCAGATTGGCGGTTGGGAGAGCCCTGAATTTGCGGTCGCCTGTGTGTTTGCTGTCATCGTCATGTACGACGCGGCGGGGGTGCGTTTGGCCGCTGGTCAACAGGCTCGCATTCTCAATCAAATTATTGACGAGCTGTTCAGCGAACATCCTGCTTTTAATGAAGACCGCTTGAAAGAGCTTTTGGGCCATACCCCGGCCCAGGTTATTGCTGGACTATTGCTGGGGTTGATTGTCTCCTGGCTAGCGGTTCCGCTCTAGACTGCGGCCGCTCAACCGCTGGCTCTCAGTTTATATGGGCGTTGGTATGCTCTGACTGCGCCTTTATGACAACTAGCGTCATGTCATCGTCACGCTGACGCGCTAGCCCGACGAAGTCGTGAACCTGCTCAAACAGATGATCTAAGGTGTCCTGGGGACTGTAGCCGCAGCGACAAGCGTCCTGAAAATACTGCTCTACTCGGTCCTCTCCAAAGCGATCGCCCGTGGAGCTTGCTGCGTCAGTAAAGCCATCGGTGTAGTACATCACGATATCCTCGGTCTGCAGCTGAACATGAGCCTCGTCATACTGACTATCGATATCTAGACCGATCAGCATTCCAGATGATGTGTCCAAACGGTGAATCGTCTGGGTAGAAGCCCGCCATAGCAGCGGAGGGTTGTGGGCTGCGTTACTGTAAGACAGCATCTGCGTCTCAGGGTCGTACTCCGAGTAAAATAGCGTCACAAACCGATTCGAATTCTCCAAGTCTGAGTACATGACATGGTTGAGGTGCTGCAAAATTTGAGCAGGGGAATGCTGGTTGAGCACCTCCGCCCGCAGCATGCCCCGCAGCATCGTCATAATCAGTCCTGCCGGGACGCCCTTGCCCATCACATCGCCAATGGCAATGCTCCAGCGACGGCGAGCCAGATCGTCAGGGTCTTGAGACCAGCGATCATGATTTGCGGGAATAAAGTCGTAGTAATCGCCACCAACGCGGCTCGCCGTTTGGCAGCGTGCCGCCAGGCCAAGACCCTTGATCTTTGGACAATGACGAGGCAGGAGCTGGACCTGAATTTCGGCTCCAATTTCCAGCTCTCGGTCTAGCCGCTCTTTTTTACGTAGCTCCACCGTCAGCTCATTATTTTCGATGGCGACAGCCGTTTGGTCTGCCACGAGGCGCGTCAATTTTTGCCGGGTCTCCGTCCAAACATAGTCTGGCTGGCAGCTAAAGAGATAGAGCCGTCCCCGCTCGACGGTTTTGACTATGATTGGCGTGCTAAAAAGCTGTGTCGGTTTTTCGAAGCAGCCGAGCCGTTGATCTAATTCAGCCATAACCGCTGAGCCATTTTCGGACTCTATGGGAAACGGCAGATGAGCTGCAAAGTCACGCACTGTCTTTGCTATGGTTTGCTGCACATGCTGGCAGCGCTCTTCCCCTTGGTATTGCAGTCGCTCTAGCTGAATGCGTCCCCCTCGAACCATTACCAGCATGCCGCCGTCGGCGTCAGCAACGCGGCTTGCGATCAGCGGCGTCAGCTCAAGGAACTGGTTAAGATTTTTGAAGCTGCGCAGAGCAAAGCTCAAAGAGCCCAGCAAATCTTGAATCTTGCTTTGCTCCCGATATAGCCGAGTCACCATGTCTTTCAGGGCGAATATGTTGGCGGGCTGGGGATCTGCGGGCTGGGAGCCTGGTGTCTGGCCCATTGACTGACCTGGGGATTGAGGATCAAACGGCTGTGGTGATACGGGCGTAGCTGTCATGCCATGGGGTATGGAAAGGTGTAAGAAAGGTATCGAGCTGTGCCAAATAATTGTTGCAAACAGCGTCCGTGGGCGAAGACCGTCAGATTTGGAGGACCGTCAGATTTGAATGAATGTTGCCCGAGAATACATGAACAGGTTGACAACGTCAACTGTCGGTAGATCCTAATCGGGTTAAAGCTGGTGGACCTAGAGTTTTTTACTGAGAGCTTTGAGACATACGATCTGACCATGCAGCGGGTCAGGTTCTACGGCATGGCGTTTCCATTTTTAAGGCTGCTGCTGGGACTGGGCCTCTCTTGCGCCATTGGGCATTATTAGCTTTTTTGAGAATGCAACTATGATCGTAACGGGTGTAGTGCTGCTAGCGTCGGCGGCAACCTCGGATATGGCCAAGCTCAATGAGCAGACGTCGCCTTAAAATCCCAACCCCTCGACCGAGTGCGGCCCGTGGTTGACTAGTTCAGCGGCTCGTCCGCTGAGTGCATCAAAACTTGAGAGAACCAGACCTATAGCCCTACCCCAATTGTTGTTACCCTTTGAAGCCCAATGGATGCTGTCCAAGTAATTAATGATGACATTGCCGTCGCCAACTGCCAGCTCAGTCCTGAGCAAATTCAGCAGGCGGCGCAGGCGGGATTCAAGTCTGTGCTCAACCTGCGATCGCCACAGGAAAAGGGCGCTCTATCTGACGAGCAAACCCGCGTAGAGGCAGCAGGTCTCACCTACAGCAATATTCCCGTCAACCCCAGCAATATGGGTGATGACGTGGCCGACCAGGTTATGCAAACCCTCGATTCGCTGCCCAAGCCAGTCCTGACCCACTGCAAAAGCGGCATACGGTCCGGCATGATGGCGCTGCTCTATGGGGCAACCCGCAGTGGCATGAGCGCTGATGCCGCCTTGGCTAAAGGCAAAGAAAGTGGCTTTGACTGCGATTCCCATCCCCAAATGAAGCAGTTTTTTGTAGACTACATCAGCCGCCACAGCGGCACCGATGCCCCACCGCCAGCGGCGTAGCTGAATCCGTTGCCTCACCTGTAAACCTTATAGACTAGGCTACTTGTTAAGACCACCTTCAGCATAAGATGCAATGAATCGCCGCCTATTTACCTCCGGACTCCTGGTCTCAGGGCTCCTTGCTGCTAGCAGCTTAGCTACAGCAGGATGCTCCTCCACAGGTGGGTCTACAGCTCAAACCGCAGCCGTATCTGCCGAGCAAGCCGCAGACTCCGAAATCACCGTGTTTCGCAGTCCCACCTGCAGCTGCTGCGGCAAGTGGATTGAGCATATGGAAGCCGCTGGCTTTCGGGTCAAAGACGAAATTACTGAAGATATGACGGCGGTGAAGCAGCAGTACGGCGTCCCAGCTAACCTTGCTTCCTGCCACACCACCGTCGCTGATGGCTACGTCATAGAAGGCCATGTTCCAGCTACAGACGTGCAGCGCCTGCTGACCGAAAAGCCGGATATCAACGGTATTACCGTACCCGGTATGCCCATTGGCTCCCCTGGCATGGAGTCCGGCGACTACGTCGAATCCTATACCGTCTTCTCGTTCTCGGAGGACGGCAGCATCACCGCCTTTGCGGATCATCCGTAGCGATCGCCCCTCAGTGACGTTTGCCTTTATGCGCATATTGGTCAACTATCCTTTTAATGATCAATTTAATGGTCAATGAACATCCTCATCGTCGAAGACGAAGCCGAAATCGCTCAGCTGTTAACCCTCTACCTTGAGAAAGAGGGTTTTTCCTGTCGCACCTGCCGCGATGGTCTCGCTGCACTGCAGCAGTTCCAGGCAATGGCCCCTGACCTGGTCATCTTGGACCTGATGCTGCCCCAGCTAGATGGCCTAGAAGTCTGTGCCCGAATTCGTCAGTCCCCCGGCCCCAAAGATCCCTATATCCTCATGCTCACTGCCAAGGGGGAAGAATTGGACCGCATCGTGGGGCTATCCACCGGGGCTGATGACTACATGACCAAACCTTTTAGCCCCCGAGAACTAGTAGCGCGGGTGCGGGCTTTACTGCGGCGATCGCTGCGGCAGGGGGGACAATCCCAAACCTTGAGCACCCCTCACGTTATGGTCAACATTGACCAGCGGACGGCACACCACAAAATTCATCGTCCCGGAGATGAGGCATCGACAGAGGGGATGCCGCTGGATCTAACCCCCCTAGAATTTGACCTATTGGCTACATTCCTCAGCGCTCCTGGCCGCGTCTGGAACCGCGCTCAGCTGATCGACAAGCTTTGGGGCAGCGACTTCTACGGTGATGAACGGGTAGTAGATACCCACGTGGCACGGCTGCGAAAAAAGGTCGAGCCCGACCCTAGCAACCCTCAGTTCATCAAAACCGTTGTAGGGGTGGGATATAAGTTTGAAGATGAGTGATATCCCCAAGGCGGCTAAGGCCAAACCGCGAAAGTCTCCGTCGTTGGCATCGCGACTATTCTGGTCCCATATTGTGGTGATGGTGGTAGGGCTGACAACGCTGTTTGTGGTGGGCAAAGTTTCATCCCCCCGCTTTTTTGTGCTGCGGCTGCGACAGATTGAAATCGCAGGCTTTGGCAGCGTTCGCCAGGTGCGCACCGAGCTAGTGCAGGGGTTTGAGGCAGCCTGGAGTCGTGGGGCGCTTTGGTCTTTGCTTTTGGGGGCTCCTGTGGCAGGAGGGTTGAGCTACTGGCTCACTCGCCGCATTGTGCGCCCACTCAATCAAATTGAGGCCACCACCCGCCGCTTCTCCGCCGGACAAATGGACTCCCGCGTTCCTTCCATTGCGATTCCTGAGCTGAATCGACTGGGGCAAAGCTTCAATCGTATGGCCGATGACTTAGAAGGAGTAGAGCAGCGACGGCGGGAGCTGGTGAGTGATTTGACCCATGAGCTGCGTACGCCGCTGACGGTGTTAGAGGGTTATTTAGAAGGTCTAGAAGATGGCACCTTTGATGCATCCCCCGACATCTACGGACGTCTGACCAAAGAGACCCGCCGCATGCGTCGCTTAGTAGAAGATCTGCAGGAACTCTCTAAGCTAGAGGCAGGCTATTTGCCTATTGATGCTCAAGCATTCGACATCTCCCCCCTGCTAGAGGCGATCGCCCAGCGGTTTGCCTACCAGCGGCTAGAGGTGCAGCTGGCGCTAGATGTACCCCAAGACTTACTGGTGCTGTGGGCTGACCCAGCGCGGGTAGAGCAGGTGCTAGTGAATCTAGTGGGAAACGCGATTCGCTACACCCCAACGGGCCAGGTGACGCTACGAGCTTGGGCTGATGGAAGCATGGCGTGGGTGGCGGTGTCGGATACGGGCATTGGCATTGCAGCGAAAGACCTGCCCCTGGTTTTCGAGCGATTCTGGCGGGCAGACCGCTCCCGCGATCGCCAGTCCGGGGGTACAGGAATTGGTCTGGCGATATCACGGCGATTAGTGGAGCTGCAAGGCGGCACTATCGAGGTAGAGAGCAAGCTGGGTGTGGGCAGCACATTTCGGTTTTCACTACCGCTGGCAAGCTAGGCGGTTCAGAAATCAGGGCAAGTCCGCTGGAGACAGGCCATGCTGGAGAGGGAACAACATGCTAAACATAGAATAAGAGGCTTCCCTTTAAAAGACTTCTCTGCGATTCTTTGCTAAGGGTTGGCACTACGTTTCAGTTTTAGCTACCTTTGGCAAACTGGATATACAGTTTTCTATGTTGACAACTTCCCGTTTGTTGCTTCGGCGTTGGCAGACTTCCGACCTAGCGCCCTTCGCTACCCTCAACGCCGACGTCGAGGTGATGCGCTATTTCCCCTATCGTCTGAGTCGTCAAGCGTCCGATGCTTTCGTAGAGCACATTGAAGCTAATTTTGAGCAATATGGGTTTGGGCTCTGGGCCGTCGAGCTTCAGGCGACCGGAGCATTCATTGGCTTCATCGGACTCAAAGAAGCTAACTTTAGGGCTCACTTTACTCCAAAGATCGAGGTAGGCTGGCGGCTGTCGCGGCACTACTGGGGTCATGGATACGCCACAGAAGGGGCGAAGCGCGCCTTGGAATATGGTTTTGAAACTGCGGGGCTCGATGAAATCGTATCGTTCACCGCCACAGGGAATCAGCGATCGGCTGCGGTGATGGCCCGCCTTGGCATGACTCATCGAGAAGAGGACGACTTTGATCATCCGGCGCTACCTAGGGGCCATATGCTGCAGCGCCATATGCTCTATCGCCTCAGCAAAGCACAATGGCGACAGAGGATAACTAGTAGGATTTGAACAGTGTCTGGTATTCTTACATAGGAGTCAGCAATCTGTATGCTTTATCTCTATTCAAAATTGCTCCCTAATTTATAATCAAACAGATATACGGCATAAAAATCTGGAATGATTTCAGGCTAGACGCTATATTAACTTGTTCAAACTTCAGTAAATATGCGGTTTTCTGATATGGCATCTGGGGCAGGAAAAAACAATGATTATTATTGATATTGGCGCACATGATGGGAGCGCATTTGCGCTGCCGTTTGCTCAAAACGAAAATAATATCGTCTACGCTATTGAGCCGATTCCTGAGCTTGCCGATACAATACGAGCCCACAAAAAAAAGAACCTACTCGTCTTCTGCATGGCGCTTTCAGACAGCGATGGCGAGCAAGAGTTTTACGTCAATCGAGATCGGCAAACGTCTTCACTACTAGAGTCAAAATCTACTTCCGACTGGGAGGACTATGCGGGTCAACTTGTGACCGAAGCAACCATTACTGTCCCGGTGTCTCGACTTGATAAATTTCTAGAAGAGCAGTCTATAGAAGAAGTCGATCTACTCAAAATCGATACCCAGGGTAACGATTTTTCGGTAATAAAGGGCGGAGGCGACTCTATTAGCCGGGTAAAGCGGATTATTCTAGAAGTCCAGCTCTCTCCCCTCTATAAGGGAGCTGCATCTAAAGAACAGGTCATTTCTTACCTCGAATCAAAAGGGTTTCACTGCGTTTCTGCAACGCCCCAGACGAGTGGCTTAGAAGAAAACCTAGAGTTTGTTCGCATCAATCGCTATCCGCTTTCAGATCAATGGTCTCAGCGCTTAGACGTCAACTTGCCGCGGGTTGGCACCTTGCAGATGCCGCCGCAAGACCATGTTGGTAAGCTGCTCGAGCAGGGTGTGTTTGAAGGGCCTGAACAAGCCTTTTTGTGGCTGTACCTACACAAAGGGGACTCATTTCTAGACTGCGGCGCACATGTGGGGCTGTTTTCCTGCATCGCAGCTCAAGCCATGGAGTCCACTGGTCAAATCATCAGCATCGAGCCTAACCCGCTATGTTTTGCCTTCTTGACGTCCAATTTAGAGAGCTGCAGCGACGGCATAGCAGCAGATGTATTCAATTTCGGCCTTTCCCAAGAAAATGGATACGCTGAGTTTTTTCTTGGCGTGTCGGGGATGTCAGCGTTTAGCAGCTTCGCCGCACCCAAGGCCGACAGCACAATCAGCCATCAAGCCACGGTTGTGGAACAGCGATCGCTTGACGATGTCTTCCAAACTTTGAACTTTGAAGGCCAAATTACTCTGGCCAAATTGGATGTAGAAGGCTGGGAGACAGCGGTCATCAATGGCGCAAACCGTCTTATCTCAGAGGGCAGATTACCAATATGGATGGTCGAATTCACTGAGGAGAATGCCCGATCCGCTGGTAGCAGCACGCGAGAACTGAGAACACACTTTGAGTCCCTTGGATATTTCATCTGCCATTTTAATCTAGAAAATCTTCGGCTTGAAATAGAGCCTGAGCGCCCGAGCTATGCCTATAAAAACTTATATGCAGTTCGTGATCTTGAATCGGCCAACTCTCGGCTCGAAAAAGCTGATTCTGCCCGCGTTGATATCGCAAAAGATATTATTCAGCGCTGGGATCATGCCGTCGAGGCGGCGCGACTTCAGTTTGACTTAAATCAGCAGAAGAAGGAGCTACTAGCTAGAATTATTGAGCTTCAGGGAAGGGTTCAGCAAACGCAAAACGCAAAAGAACAGGCCCTGGTTCAGCTAGGACATTCAGAACGTCAAGAAAAGCAGCGCCTTGAAGCCCATCATGCTCAAGACGTAAATCGTCTTCAAGGCGAGATAAATTATCTTCGAGATGAAATCAGCCTTGCCAACTGTAACCATCTTGAATTGCAGGAAAAGCTACATGCTTTGGATGTCAACCGAGCCAGCATCATCGATCAGCTTCATAGGGAACGAGCGCAGCTAAATGCCTACAATACTCACCTTATCCAGAAGGTAGGTGAGCGGAAGAACAATATCCGAACCCTTGAGCGCCAGCTTCAAAATGCAGTAGAGCAAGCTGAACATCTCGATGCAGAGGTTGCTCGCCTTCAAGTGGGTCGAGAAGCCTTTAAGGAAGTTCTCAAGTCGCTACTGCGGCGACTTGGCTTGTTTGCGGCGGTCAAGAATATGGTCAAAGGGCGCGAGGCGTCGGCCGAATCAGCCCATGAAACTGGCTCTGCCGATGCTGACAAGGCCACCACAGCGAAACGTCCTACACCTGAGGCGCAGCTCACAGCAGCTCAAGACTCAAACAGCATTGATGAACCACGATCTATCACTCCCGACCAGGCTATTCAGTCCGATTTGGCAGATGTCGTGGTCATCGCTCGCAGTCTTGGAGTTGATGTGGCACAGGATCCTGATGCCCTGGATTTTGTCGGAAACCTGATATCGACACCGGCATCAGTGCTATGTGTTGAGCCAGATCGGCCCATTATTCCGCTACTTCAGAGATTAGTCTCCTCCAAGCGGCCTATCGTTTGTATCAGCAACGCCATAGCGTCCGAGTTGGCGAGCCATCACATTGCTGCTCATTCTAGTCTAGCCAATTGGCTGGTTTCACTGGAGCAACCGCTGTCTAGCCAATGTGAGTTACTCTATATCACCGCTGCGGCCAACGCCACTGATCAAAAGCTATTGCAAGGGCGGCTCGCCCCAAATACCCAAATCTTGGTCAAAGACTCAAACAGCGATGGCGATGGACAGAGGGCAACCTCACTATCGGCTTGTAAAGATCTGGAACCTGTCCATCACGTTGGCTCTCTACGATATTATTCCGCTCCCCCGGCTCGATGGATTGACCCGCTATATCAGGCCGAACCCATGGCGCAAGGCCAACGCTGGCCTTGGAACTACAACCTGCCCCGGCTACCTGATGTCATGCCTTCGGGCCGCCCTTGGCCCAAAATTTCGGTTGTCACCGTCAGCTTCAACCACGGTCAGTTCGTTGAGGAAACAATTCGCTCTGTATTGGGACAAAACTATCCCAACTTGGAATATATTGTTGTAGACGGCGGTTCAACAGACGAAACCCCATCCATTTTGTCGCGGTATAAAGACGAGCTGTCCTACTGGATCAGCGAACCCGACAATGGACAGTCCAACGCACTAAATAAAGGCTTTCGTCGAGCCACAGGCGATATTTTGGCTTGGCTTAACAGCGACGATCGCTACTTGCCCCATACTCTAGCGCGAGTGGCGATCGCGTTTGACACTTACCAAAGCGATATGGTTGTCGGTGGCTGCCAGATGATACAGGATTATCGGACGTCGCCCTTTCAGACCCATCGCAGCAAGTTTCCCATTGGCCAAGTCGTGCCGCTGCCGCTCAAAAATTTGCTGGACATCGACAACTGCTGGCATAAGGGCGACTTCTTCTATCAACCTGAGGTATTTTGGACCAGGGATTTATGGCAAAAATCTGGGGGGCAGCTAGACGAAAGTCTGTTCTACAGTATGGACTATGACCTCTGGGCACGGATGGCTCAGGAGCATGCAACCTTGGTTCATGTTCCCGACGCATTGGCGCTGTATCGGGTTCACTCTGACCAAAAGACCTTTGGGGATGATGTTCCCTACTTACCCGAGCTTAAAGGAGTCAGCGATCGCTACAAAGCTCGTCTGACTGATATGACCCATGGCAGCTAAAGTTCTATATATCAATGACAGAGGGTTCCAGTATGGGGCCGGAATCGCTAGCCTACGGCAAATTCAATCTCTATTGTTGGTCGGCTTTGACGTGTCGATGCTGTGCTGGCACCAAGGGGAAGAAGAATCCCGTATCCCTTTTGTGCCGCCAGCGGCGGGCGGGCGATGGTTGGGGCTAAAAGCGATGCCCTACTTAACCATAGATAACGGCTTTAGCGCACCCCAAATTGTTGACACCCTGGTTTTAGAAGCCAAGGTCCAGTCGCCAGACGTAATTATTGTAGGCAATATCCACGGCGCAAAATGGCCATTGGAGCTTTTGCCGGCCCTACGCAGCGTTTGTCCTGTGGTGGCCTTCATGCATGATTGCTACTACGCTACAGGACGCTGCGCCTACACCGGCAGCTGCACGCTATACCGCCAAGGCTGCAACCACACCTGCCCGACATGGCAAGAGTATCCATCACTAGACCCCCAGCTCATTTTTGGACAATGGCTGCTGCGGCGAGACATTTTTTGTGGACACAGCGGTATTCCCATTGCGGCGAATAGCCGTTGGACCGAAAGTAAGGCTCAAGATGCCCTAATTGGATTGACTCACTCAGAATGCCTATACTATGGCCTTGATGCTGAGCTATTTCAGCCTCTCAACAGAGCGTTCGCTCGCAGGCTGCTCAATATTCCACAAGATGCGTTCGTTGTCTTGGGCGGGGCCGTCAACGTCAACGACTACCGGAAGGGAGGCCATATTTTTAGCGAGGCGGTAGAACAGCTCAAAGATGACATCTACTTTTTAGCGTTCGGAGCTAACTCCAGTCAGCAAGGCATTTACGGCACAGGGCTACTGCGCGATTATAGGAAGATGCCGCTGGTGTATAGTGCCGCCGATATTTTTGTCGGAACATCCTTAGAAGAGGCTTTTGGTCAGACTTTCTGTGAGGCTTCAGCCTGTGGCATTCCCACTGTCGCATTCAGAGTCGATGGAATCCCTGAAGTGGCTCGGCATGGCGTCAATGCTCATCTAGCCGGTGATATCTCCGCTGAGGCTCTCATTGATACCATAGAGCAGCTTCGCTCTGATCGAGAGTTGCGCGATCGCTATGGCGCGGCAGGTCGGGCAATGGTAGAAGCAGAGTTTACGCTTCAAGCCCAGGGCGATCGGTGGACGCACTATTTCGAATCCATGGGGATCTCTTTGCAAAATACGCAGCCTGTTTCGACATGAGACTTGGATGATATGAACATATTTCACTGTTGCGTTCAAAAAACTGCTAGTCAATGGATAGCCTCTATTTTCAGAAAATCCAAAATACTTGAAAGCTCGGATCTCAAAGCTTTCGATTATTACAAGGAGGTGATGCAACAGCAGGAGCAGCTTGTTGCACCACCCCCTAACACTCTCCTAACGCCAATTTATGCTTCCTATGAAGAATTCCAAAAAATACCTAAGCCTGATGACTACAGAGCTTTTGTAGTGATTAGAGATCCTAGAGATATCGTCGTCTCTTGGTATTTCTCAGCGGCATTGACCCACGGAGTAAAACACAGCGAGATGCTCCAGGCTCTTCGTAAAGACTTGGGGTCAATGTCATTTCAAGACGGCCTCATGCTTTCCATTGAGCAGCTCAACTATTTATTCAACAGCTTGAGATCTTGGCGGCAATCTGAAGAAACTGACCCAAGAATAAAAATATTTAAGTTTGAAGACTTGACCCAGGCCAATCGATTTGTTGTCTTCAAAGAGCTTCTCCAGCATTGCAAAATCTCAGTTTCAGATACCGTTTTACATGACGTGCTGAATCAATATAGTTTCGAAAAGCTAACAAAGCGGCGAACAGGAGAAGAGGATCTTTCATCTCACTTACGTAAGGGCATGGCAGGGGATTGGGTAAATTATTTTAATCGCGCAGTCAGTCATAAATTTGCAGAGGCAGCTGGGGATCTTCCGGCGATGCTGGGCTATCAAGACACGAAAGACGCCTTTATTACCCGTCAATATGAGCTGGCGGATCAGAGGCTAGAAGATAGAGATCGTCATATTGTGCAGCCTCTCGACAAAGAGCCGCCACAAGCTTGGCAAAATGACCAAGTCGTTCTTAAACCGGGAAGCGTATTACATCTGGTGCAGACTGACCTGGAAACTATTAAAAGTGATGTCTTAAGCTTGAAAGGTGAAAGCAGACTAATTCGCGAAGCGTTAGGTGAGCCCAAGTATCAACACAAAGGCTTAGAGGAAAGCTTAAAGCGGGCTCAACAAGCTATAACCGAAACAAACAGCAAAATTGCTAGCTTAGAGTCTGAGAACAGAGGGCTTTTCAAGGCGCTTCAAGCTTCAGACCAAAAGCTGCAAGCGGTTCGAGAAAAGCGCGACGCTCTGAGAGCTGGTCTGAAGAACAAAATTGAAGACGTCAAGCGCAAAAACAGGCAAAATAGCTTCTACAGAAACGAAATTGAGGCCATGAAAACCAGCAAATTCTGGAAGTTACGATCGTTCTGGCTTAAAATCAAGCAGGCGCTCAAGCTAAAGTGAACCGGCTCAGACAGTAATGTGTTACTACGGTCCTGATACAATCTGAGAAAATTACGGCAAGGGTATGTTAGCCATATGGGAATCCAGACTTACGTTAACGCAGAGCATCAGCAGATCTTTGAGCAGACCAAGCATATTCCAGGCTGGCAGGTCTCAGGAGACTCTGAGAAGCTGTACGAGCTGGCCTACACCTATGGCGATGTCATTCTCGAAATCGGTACGTTCGGTGGGCGCTCTGCAACAGTAGAGCTGCGGGGAGCGCTAGCCAATCCTGAGAGAAGCGCAGCCCCCCAATTTTATGGTCTAGATATTGATATCAAAGGGATCTGGCGCACGCTGACCTCTCTTGACAAAGAAAAGTTGGCCGCCCATGCCTTGCTTTACCACGGCAATTTGCAGCAGTTTATTGAAGCGTTCCCTATTCAGCCCACAATGGTGTTCGTGGATGGCGACCATCGCTATGAGGGCGTCATGCGTGATTTGATGAGCCTTGCAGGATTTCTTGCACCTGGGACGCCTGTGCTTTGCCATGACTATACCAATCCTGAAAACGACACAGGCGAGCTTGGAGTTCGTCAGGCCATTAATGAGTTCGTAGCGCAAGGCTATGCGTCATTTGTCGATACCTTTGGCTGTTCTGCGTTTATTGTTATGTCGGACAAAGCCCAGGGTCCTGTACAGCAGCCTCTATCGCCTCAAATGTTCTACCGGCGTAAAGCAGAACTCCTGGTGTCGTATGCCTTAGATATGCAGTCAAACTGGCACAACTCGGAGGGCGATCGCCAGGCGAGAGGAGCATTGATTCAGCAGCAGCAAGAGCAGATTAGTCATCTGCAAAAAGCTGTTCAAGGAGAGCCGCAAAGCACTCAACCTCACCAGGAGCCGCTAGTAAGTCTGCAGCAACCGCAGGCAATTTCGCAAGACAAAACAGTGATGCAGCTCGAACGTAAACTTCAAAGATCGCGCAAAAAAGAGGAGCAGCTTTACCATAAAATAGGCTGTTTAGAGGGGCAGATTGCTGCTATGGAAACGAGCAAGTTTTGGAAGCTTCGGTCAGCTTGGTTTCGGATTAAACAGGCAGCTAATCTTGAGAAATCACAATAAATTTGTCAGTAGATTACTGATGCTCGGGTAGCGTAACCACAAGATATATTCCGACAAACGCGGCCCAGGTTTCTCGAGCGAGGAGCAACTAAAGGCTGTGTAACATTAGCCTGAGATATGCTGCCTCACCACGTCCCATTTGGAGCATCGCCAGTAATCGATATGGGACACAATCAGACCATCGTCATTAATGGTCAGCACACTCCAGCCGGGAATTGAAATACGGGGCTGCCACGGTAGCGGCGTGGTCCAGCTCAAGGTCCAGTCGGTGCGGATGGTCTGTCCCGTTTGGGTGATGTCATGGAGATCCATCTGGGGCTGCTTGAACCACTGGTCAATAAAGCCAATCATCTTGCGGTAGCGATCGCAGCCGCAAAATTCATTGAGCGGATCTTTGAAATAGACCTCATCAGCGTAGATATCGTAAGACTGATCGGTAGGAAATCTAGCGTAATCGGCCCTGAGGCGTTCAACAATATCCATTTTTTAGGGTATCCCCATTTTTTCAAGAGTCCATTACTCGTCCCACAGCCGCTTCAGCTGATAGCGCCACGCTTGCATGACAACCTCACGCTGCTCTGCAGACTGCTCCATTTCTCCCATGACGCCCTCTTGGTAGAAGCGCTCTAGAGTCTGCAGCGTTGATTCTAGAGTCTGGCCCTGTTGCTTAGCGGTGCGGACAATCTGACGAATCTGGGTCTCGGCCAAACGACTGAAGCTATCGTCAATGGCCCGCTCTTTGAGCGTGACGAGCCGAGCGATCGCCCCCTCGAAATCCTCGGGAGTGAGGCTAGGAAGAGCATGCTGAAACACTCCCCACAAAACATTTTGGTACAAGGCGTAGCGAACGTCTTGGGTCTCGTCGAAGTTGGCCTCTAACAGCTGAGATAGAAACGGCTGAGCTTCCGCTGCCGGAACAATAGACACCAACGCCCGCAGCCAGGACTGATCTTCAGAAACAATCACCAGCAAGCGGGAGCTATCCTCTTTTACCTGCCACGTCTCGGGGGGCTGTGCGTCGAGCTTTTCAGGGAACAGACGGGTCAACACAGCCGTAATATCGTCAGGGGTCATGAAGTTGTAAAAAAGTTGTAAAGGTGTTTTGTATCGGAACCATATCAAAGATTTGACACAGCATGCATCTTTTCAGGGGTAGGCCATGGCGACCCTTTTGGGTAGAACGTCGCGATCCACTATGGTCGTGCTGCGTCACCCGCACCCCACCAAGAGACCTGCTACATTAAGAATTATGACACAACCGAACTTGCAGACATCCGCCATACAGTGGGCTGTCAGAACAGGGAGATTATGATCAATCGGACTCCGATAGCCGCAACATTTTTGGTTTTTATCGCGCTATTTATCGGCGTTGGCCTGTATTCTGGAACCCGTCGGCAGACCACGACAGAAGACTATCTTCTTGCTGGCCGCGACGTGAATCCCTGGTTCACCGCCCTATCTGCAGTGGCCACGGGCAACAGCGGGTTCATGTTTATCGGCTTGATTGGGTTTACCTACGACATTGGTTTATCTGCCGTCTGGCTTACTGTCGGGCATTTGGTTGGGGACACCCTGGCATGGGTCACGGTCCATCAGCGCCTCCGCAAAGCTTCAGAAGATATCCAAGCAGAAACCGTATCGTCATTTCTCGGCCATGGCCTTGTTGGAGGGCAATGGGTGACGAGGGTAGCCGCTATCATCACCCTAGGGTTTTTGGGCGTTTATGCGGCAGCACAGCTGCAAGCAGGAAGCAAGGCGCTGAGCGTCCTGTTTGATTGGCCTGCAGGCTGGGGTATTGCCTTTAGCGCGGCTGTGGTCGCGATCTACTGTGTGACAGGGGGAATCCGCGCCTCAATCTGGGTCGGATCCGTCCAATCGATACTGATGATGGTGTCGATGTTGGCATTGGCCGGGGTGGCGATCGCTGCCAGTGGCGGAGTCTCAGCTCTATGGCATCAGCTCCACAGCATTGACGCCAGCTTAGTGAGCCTTGCCCCATCTGGTTTGGCGTTTGGCATAGTGCCTTTCGTTTTGGCGTGGACTGTCTCTGGCTTCGGCGTCGTTGGACAACCCCACATCATGGTGCGGGCTATGGCCATCGATTCTGTTAAGGGGGTTGGTACGGCGCGCAACGTTTACATTTTGTTCAGCACCCTGTTTTCGATAGCGGCGGTGGTCGTAGGATTAACGGCCCGCGTTTTGCTTCCGTCCCTAGCCTCTGGAGATACGGAGATGGCGCTACCGCAGCTAGCAATAACGGTGCTGCCAGCTCTGATGGTAGGGCTAGTGCTCGTGGGTCTGTTCTCCGCAACGATCTCCACAGCTGATGCCCAGCTGCTGTCTTGCTCCGCAGCCCTGACTCAAGACCTGTTGCCCAAAGCCGAGAATACCTATCGCTCGGCTCGGCTTGGCACTTTAGCAATGGTCGCGGTCGTGCTGGGTATTGCGCTGGTGAGCACCGATAACGTCTTTGCCCTAGTGACCTTCGCTTGGGCCGCTCTAGCCGCGAGTCTGGGTATGGTAATGGTGGTGCGGGCAATGGGGTGGCCGCTGAACGGAGCAGTTGCGATCGCTATGATGGTGAGCGGCATTGCAACAGCGCTGTTTTGGCGCGTAGGGCTACACCTCTCAGCTGATGTCTATGAGGTGCTGCCGGGCATGGTGGTGAGCGGCTTGGTCTATGGGGCAAGTCTGCCACTTTTGAGAACTCCAGGTCCGGGCAAGACCAGGTTTGACTCTAGCTCGTCTCTAGAAGTCACGGATAGTGCCAGATAGGGTAACGTTACTGATGTACCTGTCGAATGCGTCCGAGGCTGTGCATGAACCAGCTTGACCTCATCATCCTAGTTGCCTATATCATCACCGTTGTCTTGGTCCTGCGGCAGGCGATCGCCTCAGTCAACAAGATGACAGAGCTTGAATTCAGTGATGAGGGATTGCAAGGGGCTTTGAAACGGTACGAGCTCTCTGAGCAGCTGGATATTTCCTTTAAGCTGCCGGATCCCTATCCCATGGGAGAGCAGCCCAAAGCCATGCTGCTCATTGTTACCAACCATCTAGAGCGCGCCGTCTTCATCGACTGGGACCGCAGCACGTTTACAGATACGAAAGGCCGCTCGCGCCGCGTTATTCGCCTCGTACCCTACAAAGGCTCAGAAGCAATCTCCGCTCAGGTCTACAGTCCAATTCCGCCGGGCAAGACCATACAGGAAGCGATCACAGCAGAAGATTCATTAGAATACGACGGCGACGCATTAAAAGCTCAAAAACCGATAGTTGATATCGAGAAGCCTGAAAAGTTTGCAGAGGGTGACACGGTTGGGTTTTCACTGTGGCTTGTGATTCATATGCAGGAAACTGAAGATCTAGATGATTGGACCTGCATCCTGCCCTGCGACTTTATCGTCCGCCGCTGCCTCTGGACCGATAGTCTGCCGTTTTGACGGCGTGATGCTGGTAATTGCCTTTGCGTTTTAACCGCAAAGGGCATAATTTGGCTTATCCTGTTAACGAAAATTGTGTTTGCGCCAGAGGAATCCCGTGCTAGATATCCGTCAAATTAGAGAAAACCCAGACGCTGTGCAGCAGCGCCTCAACCGACGGGGAAGTGGATACGACCTCACCCCTATCTTGGCGCTCGACCAGCAGCAGCGGGAGCTAGAAACGATGCGCTCTGAGCTGCAGGCTCAGGGTAACGCCGTGGGCAAAGACGTGGGCCAGAGAATCAAGGGTGGCGCTGATCCAAAAGGAGAGGACATCCAGGCGCTACGACAGCGGGGAAATGAGATCAAAACTAGCGTTGCTGAACTAGAGCCCCAGGAGCGGCAAATCAAAGCTGAAATAGAGACTCTGCTGTTGGCCATCCCCAATCTACCGGCAGACTCCACGCCGGGCGGGCGCAGCGAAGCGGAAAACGTCGAGGTGCGGCGGTGGGGAGATGAGCATATTCCCGAAAACAGCGCGGCGCTCAAACCCCATTGGGAAGTTGGTGAAACCCTAGGTATTCTGAACTTCGAGCGCTCCGCGAAAATTGCTCAGAGTCGGTTTGTTACGTTGATAGGAGCAGGGGCAGCATTAGAACGAGCCTTGATTCAATTTATGCTGGACCGCCATATCCAAGCCGATTTTATCGAAGTGATGCCGCCTATCTTGATCAACACCCAGTCTTTGACGACCTCAGGGCAGTTGCCTAAATTTGCCGATGAGAGTTTCCGCTGCGATCGCGACGATCTGTGGCTGACTCCGACGGCCGAGGTGCCCGTAACCAACCTGTATCGGGATGAGATCCTTGCGGCGGAAGCACTGCCCATTTATCACTGCGCCTACACCCCCTGTTTTCGTCGGGAGGCAGGCAGCTACGGGCGGGACACTCGGGGTTTGATTCGGCTACACCAGTTTAATAAAGTAGAGCTATTTAAGTTCGTCTCTCCAGAGACATCAGCAGACGAGCTAGAGTCTTTGACCCAGCAGGCCGAGAGCATTTTGCAGCAGTTGAGGCTGCCCTATCGCGTTCTGGAACTCTGCACAGGCGACCTAGGGTTTTCGGCGACTAAGACATATGATCTAGAAGTTTGGCTGCCGTCTGCAGGGCGTTACCGAGAGATTTCAAGCTGTTCCAACTGCGGCGACTTTCAGGCGCGGCGCGGTCAAATTCGCTTCAAGCAGTCCAAAAAGAAGGGCACGCAGCTTGTCCATACGCTGAACGGGTCGGGGCTTGCAATCGGCCGGACTATGGCCGCTATCTTAGAGAATTATCAGCAACCAGACGGCAGCGTCGTGGTTCCGGAGGTGCTACAGCCTTACTTTGGTAGAGACACCCTGTAGGCATGTCGCCAAGTCAAGACGCTAGCTCTTATTCGCTTTGGCCGTCGTCGTCGGGGATGGAGACATCAACGTCAGGCGTTTCGATAGTTGTCTCTTCTTGGTCAATCTCAACCTCAGGAGTTGTTATAGTAGTTTCTTCAGTGGAAACGTCGACCTCTGGCGTATCGACATCATATTCGGGCAGCTCTCCTGATTCAGTCTGAACGTCAACTTCAGGTAGCTCACCCGGCTCTTCTTGCTCTACCCTGCAGCCCGCTGCCGTCAGCATAATGCCTGCTGCTCCGAGGAGTAGAGCGCGCTTGAAGGGGAGGCTAGTAATTTTAGGATATGCCATTGTAATCCTCGACTGGTGTGATGTACTCGCCAAAGGTATGACATTGTGGAGTATACAACCCTCTATCAGAAGAGTAAATTAGGTCCGGCGAGTCTACTTCGAAAGAATAATTTACTGGCCTTCATGTTGCATCTACCCTGCCACGCGGGACAACAGTCTTGTACTCGAAGCGTGGCGTTTTATGGGCGACAGGGCACATCATTGATTTTTATATACGATACGAGGATACGATACGAGGGCAATTGATAGAGTCCTCAGACCGCTGACTGGGTAGATTTAGATTTTGCGGACTTTCCCGACTTGGCAGGAGGCTTACGCCGCGTGGCGTTGGATGCCAAATGTATATCTGCCAGCTTGGCATGGGTCTCTTGAAGCGTCTCTGGTTTCGCCAAATGTAGACTATTTGTCAAGGTTTGCATTGGCGTATTGCCGTAGCAATAGCGTCCTGAATGGGGGCGCTCCCAATTGTAATAATTAAGCCAGTGATCAACGTCCTGCTGAAGATTCTTTAGGCTGGGGTAGCGCTTCTCAGCAATCATCAAGTCGTAGAATTCTTCTTGTATGGTGCGGTGGAACTCCTCGCAGATGCCATTGGTCTGGGAGGAGCTGCCCTTCGTTTGCACATGGCTGACCTCCAGGATAGATAAAAACTTCTGGTACTGATGTGCTTCAGCATTGCCAGAATATTGCGCCTCTTGGTCTGTTAGAACTTTACGCAGCTTCAGCCCGTGGCCATCAAGAAACGGGATCACTCTATCGTTGAGTAGATCTGCCGCGACAAGGGCTGTTTTGCAGTCATATAGCTTGACGAACGCCACGCGGGTGTAGGTATCGACAAAGGTTTGCTGGTAGATGTAGCCAACGCCTTCGACATGACCGACCTCAAAGGTGTCTTGGGATCCTAGATAGCCCGGATAATGTGTGGCAACTTCCCCACTGGCCTCTTTCTGCATCTTAGCGGCCTTGAAAGCTTCAGTATGGGCATCAATTTTGCGCTGCTTTCTGCGCTGTCGCTCCATTTTGGCAGCCTCATATGTTGCAACAGCTGCAATTACAGCGCAGAGTAGTGCCATTGTCACCAATAAGAGGCCCAGCCCCCACCGCATGAGTGTCTCAATCCGCGTATCTGAAATGGAGAATTGTAGCGTTAAGGCAGAAATGAAGCTAACCAGGCAGACACCAAATAAGAAGAGCGTAAAAAACTTTAGCCCCGCCGCCGTCAAGCGAAATAGACGATTTTTTCGCAGTTGTCTAAACAATTTGGCCATGGGTAACCTCTGTTGTGCTAACGCTAATGGGATAAGCGGCGCGGTCTACCAACCGGCCACTGTATTGCTCAATCTCTGCTTAGTGGCTGGCACCCATGCTATATCTGCCCTGCCCTACCGTCACGTCAGCTCCACGAGACGCATAAGACGCAAGATAAGCCTAACGATCGCCTAATGATAAAGACATCTTGGTCCGGCTAAAGTTCCTATTACAGACCTGCGCATTAAAATCGGTAATTTTTTTCCCCAATCCACAAACTCACGAGAACGGCCTCCCCCGCGCCATCAATTTTTACCTCAACCAAATAGCTCTCCGGCTGGCTGCGCTGCAGCTGATTGATGCGTTCGTTAATCTCCACCCGCTGATCTTCTGGGATGTAATAGCGCTCTAAGCCATACGTCAAGCTTCCCCAGTGATACAGCCCTTTGAGGGCAACCTGATCTGGGTCCAGCGTTGGGCGATCGCGACTGATGCGAACGGGGAGCCAGGGTTGGCCTTTCCCCTCGACCTCAGATATAGCTTTGCCGCTAGGGGGATCTAGCACCACATAAACAGGAAGACTACGCTGATTTTGAGCGGCCTCAATATCCTCCCAACCTGGCAGATCATCCAGCGTATCGGGCCGGGAGATTTGATAGCTCAAAATGACGTAATAGCCCCGTAGCAGATCGTATGGGTCCACAGGGGCGGTTTGTAGCAAGACAGATTCGCCCATGTTGTACGTATACATCGAGCGCGCAGGGGCAGCCAGAATCAGCGCTACCTGCATGACCAAAGGGAGCCAGAACTGCCACGGAATACGGGGAAAGCGAGATAAAGCCATGAGAATTAAGATATGGAACGACGGTTAGACGGGCGAACGTGGCGTTCGAACCAGAGGCCCAGAACAATAACGGCGACGCCGCACAGCAAGAAAGTGAACGACTTAACGAGCAGCCCAGTGTTGTACTCTAGAACACGACTGAAGATCTGCAGCACCAGCAGCGTCAATCCATACCAAAATCGAGAGCGATCGCCATCGTCTAGCCCCTCACGCATAGTGCCGATGCCCAAAACGGCTAGCAGGACATTGAAGAGAAAAGTGGCCTCAGTGGCAATGGGCTCCCCATACCAATGCACCAAAATGATCCCCGCCATGAGGCCTAAAAATACCAGCATCACCCCATTGATGGCAGTCATACCCCAGCCGCCGGTACGACGAGACCAGCCTAGGTAGACCCATCCCCACAAGGCTGCTGCGGTGAGCACAACAGTGCTGAACCAAAGGGTCGCGGATCCCGTCACAGGGTCGCCGGTCTGCTGCCGCAGCACATTGTCCCAAAGGCTGTAGAAAGAGCCAAAGTAAAGCGCTCCGCCCAAGCAGACAACAGCAATGGCCCGCGACAGAGGCCGGAAGCTCTGATCTGCAGCCGTACCCCTATACCTCTGCCGCAGCCAGGGGCGATCCTCATATACCCAAAGCAGGCTGATGGGCAGCGTCAGCATCAGAGCAATAGCAGCTCCCATCGGTATGGCGATCGCCGAGAGCTGACCTAGCGTCATGACCAGAGCGATCGCCATGCCCGTAGCCGTCAAGATAAAAATGCTGCGGCTGCGGCTGCGATATGCCAACGGCAAAAACAAGACCAGGGTCACAAGCGACATATGCTGAAAGAGCATGTTGATGTCTAATGCGGCTCTAGCTCCCAACCAGGGCATGTCCCTCATCCAAAGTGAGTAGCCGGCTCCCACGAGAAGCTGCGCCAGTACCCCCAGGGTTTTGAGTTTTGAGCCATAGGCCATAGCAAGGGTACCTAAGCCCCAAACGAGGCATAACCCATAACCCGAACCACTTTGGTGAAACAGCTGCCCCATCAGCGCCAGATTTCCGCCCAGCATCAGCGCACCCAACAGCAGCAGCCCATGACCAACACGCTGCTGCGTTTTTCCAGGACGCTGAAGTAGGCTGATGCCGCCCAAATTGACCACCAAAAATGCGGTCAACAGCAGCGCTACTTTGAGCAGACGTGGAATCCACTGCCAATTGGCTGAAACGAAGGTTATGCAGCCAATGCCAATCAGGACAAAGCCAATACCGATCAAGGCCATGGTAAATCGGCCATGGCTTCCCTCCTCCAGAGCTTCCAAGCGATAATGCTCGGCGAGTCGGACGTGCTGATCAGGGGTGATCCAGCCTTCTTGCTGCCAGAGCGCGGCCTCTTGCCGGAGCTGTTGTCGAAACTGATCGGATGCCATACTCACCTCTGAGGCTGATATCTGAGTATGGCTATCATCATGCGCTCCATAGGCTCAATCTGTGACAATTTTTTAGCTATCCATATTGACTTGATCCGGAACCTTACTGACGAAGCAGCGTCTCAAATAATACAGCCGTAGCTGCTTGATCAACCTGACATACCAGCTACGACAGGGGTCTACCATGCTATGTTCACTGACTAGAAAAGATATGTCAGTGGAACTGATGAAGCACAGATACCGACGACCCATATCAGAAAGAAACCTATGCAAGAGCAATACATTGCTGATGTTCTCCAGTTAACCAACAGCTTTCGGGCTAAAAACGGATTAGCGCCGCTAGCAGCTAATGATGAGCTAAACGCCACCGCTGACGCTCATTCAACGGACATGGCAAGACAGGATTACTTTTCGCATACGGGCAAGAACGGCTCCAAGCCTTGGGATCGCGCTGAAACCTTTGGCTACGAAGCCAACAGCATGGGGGAGAACATCGCGGCAGGCCAGCGCACACCAGAACAGGTTGTTCAAGGCTGGATTGATAGCCCTGGGCATCGCGCCAACTTGTTGAATCCGAAGTATACCGAACTGGGTGTAGGCTATCATTTTCTCGAAAACGACACGGGCAGCGTCAATTACAAGCGCTATTGGACCCAGGTTTTTGGGAGTGGCGATCGCAATCCCGCTAGCAACTTACCCGGCTCTGAGCCAACCTCTGACCCCGCGCCAAAGCCAAAACCGATCTCAGCCCCAGCACCCCAGTCAGCTCCCGACCCCACACCACCGGCCACAGAGTTACCAAGTTCCAGGCTAAAAGAGATCAACGGAACAGAGGGCAAAGATAGACTGCAAGGCACTTCTCTCAACGATTTGATTCAGGGATTTAAGGATCGCGACTCTCTCAATGGTGGCGCGGGTAACGACACCTTAATGGGTGGACAAGACTCAGACTGGCTCAAAGGCGGCTACGGTAGCGATCGCCTTGTTGGCGCTGATCTCAATACCATGGGGCGAGGTGAGCGCGACAAGCTAGTGGGAGGTAGAGGGGCCGATGTCTTTGTCTTAGGCGACAAGACAGGGGCCTATTATGATGACGGCCACAGCAATAGCTCAGGCCGGCGCGATTTTGCCGTCATTAGAGACTTCAATGCGGCAGCTGGGGATGTGCTTCAGCTTCACGGTAGTCAAGAAGACTACCGACTTGGTGCAATGTCTCGCAATGGGTCAACCAGTGTCTTTTTGACTGGGGGCGATCGCGATGAGCTCATTGCAACGGTCCGCAGCAAAAATGGCTTTACCTTAGACAGTAGTGCGGTGACTTTTGCCAGCTAAAGTGCCAAGCATCAAACTCTGAGCAGAGAGAGCTGTTGGGGGCCGCGAAACCAACCGTTGCAGCAGGTAGTATATTGCTGCAACGGTTGGCTTTTGGGCTTTACGCTCAGCGCGGGAGATAGACTATCGCCCGGTGCTGCCTAGCAGGCGCTATGGCGCTACGTCAGTTTTGTGGATGCAAACACTCTGCCTTGCCGTCTGAGAGATGTCGTTGTTACGCTTTAGGGCGAAGAGACGTCATGCTGAGCTGGACTTGGTTCATCTAGGAGCATTAGTTTTGCAATTTATCCAGGTTGAGGCTCAAATCGTCTGTATTCAGAAAAGACCAGCTACTTTGTTTTTGTAGGCGGTCATTTTCGAGGGTAATCTGCAGCTCTGACCAGAGCTGCCGTGTTTTTTGACGTTTCAGCTTCCATGAGGTGACGGCAGCCTATGCGTTTTGATATCAGGCTCGGCAAGGCATATATCGGTACAAAACGCCCTGCTATTGGGGAAATTTTAGCGGACATCAACTACCGGGTTCATCAGTCTAGCTATGGTATTCAGGCAGCGGGGGTTGCCGCCGGGGCCGCCACGTTGCTGTTTTGGGTTGGGCCATGGTGGGTTGCCTTGCTTGTGTTTGCATCTGGTGCAGCAGCAGGGGGCTGGCTTGAATACAGGCAGCGCCAGCGGCGTTTGACCACGCTCCACTATCGCTGCGATAACGACTTCCAGCTGCGATTTGCCGCCATTCAGCACGCCTGTGAGGTTCTAGCGCGCACTGAGAAAATCTGGCTGGAAGCCAAGAGGCAGTCGGTGCAGCGTCGACAGGCTTGTGCCGGTGCAAGCCAGGTGATTCAGCTCAGCAATACGCCAGTTAAAGTTCGCTGTATGCAGCCGCCGTTCATCAGCACAAATTTATCGGTGTGGAGCATCGATGTGGGGTATCTAACGCTGTTTTTCCTGCCAGACTATATTCTGGTGTGGCGGCGGCAGATCTACAGCGCGGTGTCCTATAGCGCACTGACGCTAGATTGCGATCGCCAGCAGATCAATCTTACGGGGGATGTGCCTAAAGATGCGCGGCTGCTGGGGGAAACCTGGCAGTACGTCACCCCAGATGGTAAACCGGATCCCAACGCCAAAAGCAACCAAAAGCTGTTTCAAGTCCAGTACGGCCTGCTGCGGATCATGGCCAGCGTTGGCTTTAACCTCCGGCTTCATGTCTCTAGCATTGTCATTGCCGAGCAGTTTATCAAGTCCTTCGCCAGCGTACAGCAGTGGCTGTCTCCCCACCGCAACGTCGAGTGGGACACCACACCCGCCGCGCCACAGAATGACTACGGTATCGACGACCGGCGATCGCCCCACGACATTCTAGGGGTCAGCCCTAGGGCCTCTCTGTCAGAAGTGAGAGCGGCTTATCATCGCATTGCTCGCCTCAACCACCCCGACAAAGTAATTGGCCTCGCGCCGGAGTTTCAGGACCTCGCAGAGCACCGCATGAAGGCCATCACGGCAGCGTACCGCAAGCTGACGGAGCATGTCACCGTCAAGCGATAGGTCTGACGTAGCAGGCACAGGATCATGCTCCTATCACCACCACCGCAGTCATTTCAGCCTTCAAGGCTGAGTAGCCGCCAGTACCGTCAACATCTCCACAGTGGGCCGCACATCGTGGGTGCGCACCAAAGCTGCACCCTGGAGCACTGCTGTTGCCGTTGCCCCTAGGGTGCCGTAGAGCCGCTCTTCAATGGGCAGCGGTGCCCCGTCCCCCAGCACGGCCCCAATGGTGCTTTTCCGAGAGATACCCACTAACACGGGATAGCCCAGCTGGGTAAAGCTAGCGGTATGGGCAATTAACGTCAGGTTTTCACTGACAGATTTACCAAAGCCAAAGCCTGGATCTAGGACAAGCTGTCTGGCCCCGGCCTGCAGCGCCACGTCAATTGACGTTTGTAGCGATCGCGTCACTGTTGCTACCACATCATCATATTGAACCTCATGGGGCATCGCCCCCGGACGCCCGAGGGAATGCATCAGAATTAACGGGACATTGGCCTGGGCAGCAACCTGGGCCATTTCAGGAAACTCTCGCAAACCCGTGATGTCATTGATGATATGAGCGCCGGCATCTAGGGCCGCTTGAGCGACGCCAGGTTTGTAGGTATCGATTGAAATCAAAGCATCTGGGAAGCGGCGGGCGATGGCCTCAATGGCGGGCAGCACGCGGCGCTTTTCCTCATCTTCAGGCACAGGGTCGGCTCCCTTGCCATAGGCAGCACCTTTGGGCCGTGATGATTCTCCCCCCACGTCAATAATGGCGGCTCCGTCCCGCAGCATCTGCTCCGCTTGCGCCAGAGCAGCCTCAACGGCGACATAGCGCCCGCCGTCAGAAAATGAGTCTGGTGTGACGTTGAGGATCCCCATCACATGGGCATTGCGACCACCGCTGGGGCGGCAGTCAATCTGGCGATCGCCGCAGGCCAAAATCTGGGATGGGTTGGGGGGCATGGTATGCATTTTAGACAGGGTTTGCTCAAACCCAGATATTTTCTAATCTAACCGGGCCTGGATCAGACCCCATTCTCCAGCCGTCATCCAGTTGGGGGCGATGCGGGCCACCGCTGTCAACTGGCTCGAGGTCAGCCCCACGGCTACCTCCGATTTGAGGGTTCTCAGGGCAACAACCGGCACGGGGAAATAGGCAACAATGGGGTCGAAGCCAGCGGCGATTGGCCAATGGCAGTCTCCTAGTAGGCGACGATAGTTGGCGTCCCCTTTCAAAACAACAAGCTGACTATCTTGAAACAGGACTTCAAGGTCTTTCTGCAATTGCCAAAAGGCCAAGGGGCGGTTCCAGATGGGGCCGTCGTATAGCTGCAGCTCACCTTTTTGAAGATGGACATGGCACGCTTTGGCCAAGGGAGTGTCAGCGATGGCGGTCAGGGTTTGATGTACATCATGTCTTGTGGCATCAGATACAAACGTGGGATAAGCCTTGAGGTGCAGCCTAACCCGAATGGGAGGATGCTCCTGGAGAATGCTAGCGGCCAAGGCTAGGTCAGCGATGAGTTCAGCGCCAGCGTTGTCGGCCACAATATCGACGTAGCGTGCTGCCGTCCCTTGGCCTAGGTGACTGACAACGTCTAAACTCTGGTCTACCAAAATATGGTCTGTGCTGCTTTGCGGGCGAGAATCCGGCTGCCACAGCGCCCCAGGGTCGAGGCTGAGATCAGCCCGGTTACCCCACAGCGCCCCATAGAGGCTCCGCTGCAGTGAGAGAACGGGTTGCTTCGCTTGGGAAACAGCGCTATTGAGTGCAGACTGTTTTTGGGAGAAAAACGGGTCAGCTCCACCCGTATCAGGGTGAAAATAGCCCACCGCTTCTAAGATGCGGCGATACAGATAAAATTCGGCAACCAGCCAGGGGACATCAGTCCAAAACAGCCCTTTATAAGGGGCCAAGTCCTGCTCCCATTGAGACCAGTCGGGCGCATAGCTGTCCTCCAGCGATCGCACCCTGCCCTGCTGTAGTTCGTGGCTAAGCTGCTGCAGCTTAGCCACGGCTAGAGGGCCAAAGGCATCGCGGCTCGCGTTTTCCTGAATCACCCGCTCCACAACGGCAGGCCAGCGTGTCGCAAAGGTGTAGTGGGCGAACGAGTCAGGGGCGTCCATCATCAGCGGAGGCGGGATGTGATCGACCTGGGGAAGCTGAACCTGTTGCACGGGGAAAGTCATGGCAATACGATAAATTACTCCAGAGGCGAGCGGCGATCGCCAGAAGACGGCCCTCCGGGACCATCCCCCATGAGACCAACGACTATACTCAGCAGCAGCAGCCACCCTAGCCACCGGGGAAGGTGAACCACGTTAAGTAAGGACAGGGGGAGGTAAGCCAACAGATCGGTGACCAGGATGCCTGCCATCAACAGCAGCAGCAGCAGGAGAATAATCATGTCTGATGCCCCGTTTCTCTCTGCCGCCCCGTTTCTCTCTGCCGCCCCGGTTGGCAGAGTCGATTACAGAGAGAAAACGCCAAAGCCAGGCCAGGTCTATTCGT